>Ga0137395_10000108_pt1 | contig 27249 bp, 22 predicted proteins | sample czobulk216metaG_FD_108283 | JGI IMG/M metagenome (GOLD analysis project Ga0137395, IMG submission 108283) | Vadose zone soil microbial communities from Angelo Coast Range Reserve, California, USA - czobulk2.16 metaG | ecosystem: Environmental > Terrestrial > Soil > Vadose zone | place: USA...
CCTTTTCCACGGCGGGAATAAAGTTGCGCGGAATGGAGCCGCCGAAAATGTCGTTGACGAATTCAAATTCGACTTCGGAGTTGCGCGGCAGGGGCTCCATTTTAATTTTGCAGTCACCGTATTGGCCGTGGCCTCCGGTTTGTTTCTTGTGGCGGCCCTGGACGTCGGCTTTGCCGCGAATGGTTTCGCGATACGGAACCTTGGGCGCTTTGAGAACTACTTCGGCGTGGTAACGCTTCTTCATCTTCGAGACTACGACTTCGATGTGCTGCTGTCCGGTGCCAGCGATGAGGAATTCTTTGGTTTGCGGATCGCGGAAGAAGCGCAGCATGGCGTCTTCTTCCATCAGCTTGTGCAGGCCTACGCCTAGTTTATCTTCGTCGGCGCGGCTCTTGGGTTCGATGGCGAAGGTGATGGCGGGCTCGGGCAACTGCACTGCGGGATAGCGGATCGGCGACGACTTGTCGCCCAGCGTGTCGCCGGTCAGAGTTTCGCGAAGCTTGGCTACCGAGCCAATGTCGCCGGCGTGCAACTCCGGTATCGGAACGGCATTTTTGCCTTGAATCAGAGAAATGTGGGCAAACTTCTCTTGAATATTGCGGTTGTAGTTTTGTAGAGACGCGTCGTTTTTTAGAACTCCGGAAAAGACTTTGAAGTAGGAAATGCGGCCGGCGAAGGCGTCGGACATGGTTTTGAAAATGTAGACAGAAGCGGGCTCGTTATCGGTGCCTTTGCGGACTGCCGGCTCGCCATTGCCGCTGGCGGGCTGTCCGGTGATGGCGTGATGCTCGCTGGCGGCGGGGGTGTAATCGACGATGAAATCCATAAGCTCGTCGACGCCGATATTGCCTAGGCCAGAGGTGAATAAGACGGGGAAAAGTTTGTCTTCGCGAATCGCTTCGTGCAGCGCGGGGACTAAATCCTCTTCGGGAATCGTGCCCTTCTCAAAGAACTCTTCCATTAACTCGTCCTTGCCCTCGGCGACCAGTTCCACCAATCTCTCGTGGGCTTCTTTGGCCTCATCGGCCATGTCGGCAGGGATTGGTCCTTCCTTTCCTTTGCCATTTCCACCCATGTCGTACGTATAGGCTTTCATGCGGACGAGATCGATAATGCCTTTGAGATTTTTCTCGCTGCCAATGGGAAGCTGTAGCGGCGTAACGGCGCGGCCGAAGGCGTTGGTGAGTGATTCGAGGACGCGGTGGGCGTCGGCGCGATCGCGGTCCATGCGGTTGACGACGATCATGCGGGGCAGGTCGATGTCGTTGCAGTATCCCCAGACACGCTGGGTCACGACTTCCACGCCAGCCACGCCATCAACAACAACTAGCGCGGCATCGACCACGGGCAGCACCATCTTGGCCTCGTGGACGAACATGTTGAAGCCGGGCGTGTCGAGCAGATTGATCTTGACCTTCGCATCCGGCTTGCCCCACTCGACAAAAGCGAGGCCGGTAGAGATCGACATTTTGCGGGCGATTTCTTCTTCGTCGTAATCGGTGGTGGCGGAGCCGTCGTCGACGCGCCCGAGGCGCGGAGCAGCTCCGGCAGTGTAGAGCATGGCGGACACCAGAGTGGTCTTTCCGGCATGCCCGTGTCCGATGAGGGCAAGATTGCGGAGATTGGCTGCTTCGTACACTTTCACGGGTTGTCTCCTTCCGCAGGCTTACAGGAAGGGTGATGCGGCCCGGAATGAGGATGAGTACACGGTACAGGCCAGCCCAACAACGCCTGCGAAACTTTTGATGCTAACACAGGGGATGGGGTCGCTCAAGGAATGATGATGATGCGGGTGGGTTGCGGTTGAAAACGAAACTCGGTGGTCTAATCAGCCGCCGTCGAGTCGCTGATAAGACCCGCGTACTTCTTAGCGAGGAAGGCCATTCGGGTTCGGACTTCTTCGTGATCGTCTTTTATAACCGCGTGCAGAAGGGAAAGAAGGTCCTCGACCTTCCGAGGGTCTCCTTCCGCGCTGATCTCTCGACAGAGCCAGCGCACGAAATCGGTCGAATACATCAGTCCTCCCCCCGAATGGAGCAGTCTTCTACAAATGCGCCTGGAGAGGAATACGGCAAACTCTGTATGACACCGTACAGGGATTTACCGATTGGCGTTATAGGTTCGGACCCAACTAAGTGTCGCCATATGTATCGCCATAAGTGTCGCCCCAAACCATTAGCAGGAGACGCTCAGCAATGGATGAGCGCGACGAGTGCTATCATTAACGGGCTCAGCTTTTGTTCGTCAGGATGAGCGTTTTACCGTCCCAATTTCGATGCGCATTCGACGCCGCCTCCCCATTCCTTTAGCCGTTTTGATTATTGTGGGAGCCCTTGCGTTGATCGTGACCTTGCGCAAGCAGGCTCCTCCGGAACCCGCTCGGCTGCTGCCGGGGGCGGATGGCTTCTTCTATGTCAATCTGAAGTGGATTCGGACATTTGCCACGGGAAAGCTGCCGGCGGTTTCGCGCGAGGCCGAATACCAGAAGTTTGTCGAGGAGACGGGCTTTCAGTTCGAGCGCGATCTGGACCAGGCCGCTTTCGCCGTCCACTATCCGCAGAGTTGGGGTGGTGGCACAGGTGGATCAGCTTCGGAGCCTCGGTTTTCCGAGGTATTCGTCGGAAAGTTTGATTCCGGCCGTCTAGCCGCATACCTCAAGAAGGTATCGTCTTCGGTCGAAGACTACCGTGGTTTTGACATCTACAACATCCCTCTCGAAGGCCGAACGGTGCGGGTTGTCGTGCTTGGGTATAACAGCGTAGCGGTATCGAATCACCCTAACCCGGATGTAATTCACGGCGTGCTCGACCGCTCCCGCAAACTAGCCTCGCCTTTTGGCGGACCCTCGCTGTTGCGCAGGTTTTATCGTAAAGTTCCGCTGGCGAGTTTGAGCTTTGCGATTCTGAGGGTGCAGCCCAATGAGATGAGTTCCCTGAGCGGAATGGGCAGTTGGAGCTTGCTCTTTCCGAAGCCAGCAGTCGCCGTAATCTCCGGACGTTTTATTCGCGCCTTCCACCTGCGAGCCGAGGCATTTACAAACAGCGAAGCCGATGCCCGGGCTATTACCGAGAAGGCTGCAGCTTTTCTTAATCTGTTTCATGCGGCGGAGAGCAGCGTTGGCACCCAGGGTACGGATGCCGATGTGAAGACGTTCTTCAATAGTCTGAAGGTGGAACAATCCGGCGATCGTGCGATTTTAACGGCGATCGTGCCGCCTGGCTTCGTGCGCAAGGTTTTGACGGAAGCGCCACCGGATGCGGTCGCTCCGGAGTCGCCTGCCGGGCCTGGGCCAGGCCCTAACACCCCTCGCAAGCAATCGCTCGCGCCCCCGGCCTGACGCGAAAAATGGACTCGCAACATAAAGATCCTGTAACAATTCCGCTTTAAAGGCATCTCTTAACTTAGGCCCCAATCATTTAGGCGGAACAGTGCTCCCTTCGCGGCTATAAGGACGTCTCTACACTTGGTGGCTACAATAGAGATATGACGAGTTTGCCATTGCCGCTTGCCGTCTTCGTCGCGGGGCTCATCTCTTTCTTATCGCCCTGCGTGCTTCCGCTTGTGCCTGGGTACGTTTCGTTGATCTCGGGTGTGGGCGTCGAAGAGTTGAAGCTGAAGGAAGGCGAACTCTTCCGCAAGGTGATGCTCAACTCGGCCGCGTTCATCATCGGCTTCAGCATCGTGTTTATCGCTCTGGGAGCGATTTCGACCGAAGTTGGCCAGGTGCTCGCGCAATACAAATCGCTGCTCGCCCGCGTCGCTGGAGTAGTCATCATTCTCTTCGGCCTGCACCTGACGGGCATCTTTCAAATCAAAGCTCTGCTGGCCGACACGCGGTTACACGGGCTCAAAGGCAGTCCTTCGGCGTGGGGAGCGTTTGTGGTTGGCTTTGCATTTGCTTTTGGATGGACACCCTGCGTCGGTCCGATCCTCGCCGTGGTGCTGGGATTCGCCGCCGCTCAGGATACGGTTTGGAAGGGGATTTTTCTTTTGGCGATTTATTCGGCCGGACTGGCGGTGCCTTTCCTGCTGACTTCGCTTGGCATTGAACGCTTTTTGAAGTTTTATAATCGCTTCAAATTCCACATGCACGCTGTGGAGGTCGCGAGCGGAGGCTTGCTGATCGCGCTGGGGATTTTGCTGGTTATGGGGCGGTTTACGCTCATTTCCGGCTATTTTTCGTTTTTGAATCGCTTTGCTCTGTAAAGAGCTGTGGTGGACGGGCGGGGACGCCCGTCGCTCCATCGAAGGTTTTTATTATTTTGTGCGGCTTTTGCCTCTGAGGTTTAAGTAGTGAAACGAAATCCTCTTATTCTGTTTTTTATCGCCGCTGTTGTCGCCGCCATGCTGTTTGCCGGCATGCGTGCGGCCCGTAAGAATCGCGCCGAAGGCTCTCCAGCCGGACAGCTAATGGGTCACGTCGCTCCGGACTTTAACCTGCCGTCGCTGGACGGCAAGAACTTGAAACTCTCCGACTTGCGCGGCAAGGCCGTGCTGCTTAATTTTTGGGCGACGTACTGCGGGCCTTGCAAGATCGAGATGCCCTGGTTCGTGGAGTTGCAAAAGCAATATGGTCCGCAAGGATTCCAGATCGTGGGCGTCGCCATGGATGACGCGAGCACCGAGGAGATCGCAAGGTTCGCTAAGGACATGGGCGTGAACTACCCGATTCTGTTGGGAAAGGAATCCGTGGGGCAAAGCTATGGAGGAGTGAGCGTGCTGCCGACGACATTTTTTCTGGATCGCGATGGCAAACTCATCGCCCGCGAATTCGGGCTGCAGAGCCGCAGCGTCTTCGTAGACCACATAAAAAAAGCGATGAGCCAAGGCCAAGCTGTACAAGCGCAGAAGTAACCATACGTGTGCGTCAAGTAGATTGGGGATGCCTGGTATTGGGGCGTGCGGTAAATTGGTGAGGCTTCGTCTCCGGGCATTGTTTTGACGGCGCCGCCAGGCTGATCGGGCGATGGCTTCAGGGGTCCGATGATCGGCATACGACTCTATAGCGAGGTCCATTGAAGATTCTTGTGATGAGCGCGCTCGTGCTGTTGGCAACCTTGCTGGCTTCGACCGGGGTGTCCGCACAGGAAGACTTCGGGCAGCAAGGGCCGGCCATCAAAGTGTCCCCGGTGCCCGTCGTGAGGGTGATGCAGGGAAAATCGGTGACAGTCCCGCTTTCGTTCCAGGTTCCCGACGGATACCACATCAATTCCAATAAGCCGAAGTCGGAGTTTCTGATCCCGACCGTGCTTAAGGTGGAAGCCACGACCGACATTGTGATTGGAAAAACTACCTATCCCGACGGACATGATATGAGCTTCGCGTTCGCTCCCGACGAGAAGCTCAACGTCTATACCGGAGATTTCAATGTGGACGTATTGGTGCGGCCACTGCATTCCGCACAGCCGGGAAAATACATTGTTCGGGGAACGTTGAAATATCAGGCATGCGACAACAAGGCATGTTATCCACCGAAGAAGTTGCCGGTCAGCTTTGACGTGAAGATTGCGAAGGCTCCAGTGTCACGAGGCAAGAATCCCGCGCAGAGCCCGCACGCCCACTAGTGACGCCTAGCTAATTTGGAATTAGTGGCGGCTCATTTTTGTTGGCCGACTTTTTGGCCCAGATCGTTCTTGAATACTTTGCCGTCTTTCATTACGAAGCCAACGTTGCCGAGAATTTTGACGTCCGTCAACGGATCGCCGGAGACGGCGACCACATCCGCATAAGCCCCCGGGGCGATCACGCCCAGTCGGCCTTTCATATCGAGGAGGTCGGCGGCTCGCGACGTCGCACTCTGTATCGCCTGCATGGGAGTCATGCCGAGTTCGACCATGCGGGGAAACTCCTGGGCGATGGGTTCGCTCCATGGGATGCCGCCCATATCCGTTCCGAAAGCGATTTTTACTCCCGCCTTCACCGCCTTGCGAAACGCTATCTCATGTTCGGAGGCGCGCTTGCGATCACGCTGTCCTTCTGGAGTATCGGCTGGCGCCCAGTCATCGTAGTAGGGGCTCAGCGTGGCGCACAGCCACGTTCCCTGGCGGATCATCTGCGCGATCTGTGCGTCGGTCAGCACGAGGCCGTGCTCGATTGAATCGCAGCCGCCATCGAGCCCGCGCTGCAAGCCTTCTCCGCTATAGGCGTGACATGCTACCTTTTTTCCCCAGCCGTGAGTTTCGTCAACGATTGCTCGCAATTCCTCGACCGTCAGAGTGGGCTGCGATGCCAGTTCTCCATTCTTGCCGACCCACGACCGATGCGTCATGTACACCTTGATCCAGTCGGCGCCGTGGTCGAGTTGCTCGCGTGCCGCCTTCCGCGCCTCGATCGGACCGTCGATGATCTGCACGCCCTTGGGCACTTCGATCTCCGGCGCATAACCTTCGAGCGGATAGCCTCCCGTAGTTGAAATCGCGCGCGTCGAAACGAATAGGCGCGGACCGGGAATGTAGCCGCCTTCAATTGCCATCTTGATGCCTACGTCGCCGTAGCCCGCGCCTTCGGTTTCCATATCACGCAACGTGGTGAATCCCTGTTCCAGTGCGCGTCGCACTGAGACGGTTGCACGCGCCGCGCGAAATGCCAGTGGATACTTCAGCAGCTGAATGTCGTATCCGCCGGCAGCGGGGTCTTCACCCTGCAGAAAGATGTGCGTGTGAGCGTCGATTAGTCCGGGAAGAACCGTCGCCTGCGACAGGTCAATGAAAGCCGCTCCCGCAGGCAGGTTTGGCGGAGCACCTGCCGCGCCAGCATCTCCAACGTCAGTAATTGTATTTCCGCGAATGGTGACGATCACGTTTCGCCGGGGAGAGTTCGACACGCCATCGATCAGGGTCCCCGCACGGATCACGATAACTGGCGAAGTATTGGAAGGTTTGTTTTGGGCCGAACTTGCGGAGAGCCATACGAGACCTAGCAGGACGACAAGAAAAGGAATCGAGCGCTTCACCACCACCTCCGGAAAGGCAGGATTGTACTACTCGCGACAGGCGCACACCGACAAAAATTCAGAGCGGATTAGCGATAAGGTCGGGTACAAGCATTCACCACCAAGGCCGCGAAGGCACACGCAGTAGAATCTTGAAACAACCCTCGTGTCCCTGGATGGTTAATGACTTAAACGCGGGACGCGAAGAACAAATCCGTGAGCGGCGCCGTTTCCGAATATCAGCGAAGCCCCGGCAGTTTCCAGAAGGCGGCGGGCGACAGCCAAGCGTGCCCTGCGCAAAGCAGAGGTTGCGCTGGAGCCCTCGCTCCGCGCCTGCCGCAGGGCGCCATCTTGCTGATATTGAAAATCGGCCGGACGTAAACTGCTGTAGCCCTCCGCTCGCAGCACCGCTCCCGCTGGACCCTCCCCAAGGAGAAGCATAACTTTGCTGCCATCCCGTTGGGCTTCCAGCAGTGACGCAATTAGATATTGCAAGGCGAGACGCAGCCGCGACTCGGGCAACGGCAGAGTAGCAGTGCATGTGCCTGCCAAACGCAGACGAATATCGCGTACCGCCGCGATGGAACAAAGTTCTTCGGTCACGCTTCGCGCAACAGGCGCCATGGCGGATGGGTTGGCGTCTGGTCCCGGCTGCTCCGCCTCTACATACTCACGCATCAACTGGACCATTCCAATAACTCTCTCAGTCTGCTGGAGGGCTATCGAGACGGTTTCCTGCCGCGGCTCTGTCTTTTCATCGTTCGCGAGCGAAAGCTCCAGTGAACAGCGCAAGCTGGTGAGCGGCTGGCTTAATGAATGCAGCAATTCGCCGAGCACGTCCGGTCCTCGAGGCATAACCGATAGATTTTGAGAATTCAAACTCATTCTGCCGCACCGCGCATACTCATCTGGTATCCCACGCCGCGAACAGTATGGATCAAAGGTTGCGAGAATCCATCATCGACCTTACGACGAAGGTAATTGATATAAACATCCACCACATTGGTGGTGGAGTCGAAGGTGAGATTCCAAACGTGCTCGATGATCATTGCGCGAGTCAGCCGGCGGCCGGCATTGCGCATCAGATATTCGAGCAGAGCGAATTCTTTTGTGGTCAGCTCAATGTGACGACCGGCGCGTTCCACCTTGCGCTCCACTCGATCCAGACAGAGATCACGTACAGTGAGGACGGACTCCGACGGCAGATGGCTGCGCCGTGACAGGGCCCGCGCCCGCGCCGACAGTTCGAGATAGGAAAATGGTTTGATCAGGTAGTCGTCCGCCCCGAAATCCAGGCACTGCACCCGGTCTTCGACCCGGTTGCGCGCAGTCAGAATCAAGACCGGTAGATTCGCTTTGCGCTGCCGCAGATCCTTTAAAAGAGTAAGCCCATCAACCCGAGGCAGATTCAGATCCAGAACCACCAGGTCATACTCAAATTCCATTGCCATCGAACGGCCCTCGTTCCCGTCGTTGGCCACGTCAACCGCGTGATGTTCGGCTTCGAACCCTTTCCGAATGAAGTTGGAGAGTGCCGCGTCGTCTTCCACGATAAGAATTTTCATGAGTTTTTTCTTAGTTGTAAAACTTGATTGTCCAATTCTGAAACTATTCTCATTCTCAGCTGACGCTCGCACGCGCACAAGATAACCTCGTCGTACTTTGGGACGTGTTAGGGGACGAAGGAAGGTTGCGTTGCCTCGGGCGTAAAGGCGAAAGGCAACCACGGGGAACACAGAGAACACAGGGGAAAGAGTCGCATGGGTGGAACTGGGTGGTTATGTCCCGAGTGCGGTGCGGATCGCTGAGACTATGGATTCTGCCAGGCGATCGATTTGCTGTTTCGACTCGGCTTCGATCATCACTCGGGCCAGCGATTCGGTGCCAGAGTATCGAACGACGACGCGGCCATTGCCATCTAGTTCTTTCTGAGCGGCTGCAATCGTGGCTTGCACGGCGGGAATCTCCGCGAAAGGAGTTTTTTGCCGCACTTGCACGTTGCGAATAACCTGGGGAAATACTTTGAGATCGCTCACGAGATCGGCGAGCGTCTTGCCTGTTCGTACCATGATCTCGAGCACGCGAAGCGCGGTCAGCAAGCCGTCGCCGGTGGTTGCCTCGCCGTCGCGAAACAATATATGTCCCGATTGTTCGCCCCCGAGCGTAGCCCCCACGCGCTGCATTTCTTCGAGAACATATTTATCGCCGACATTGGCGCGGAGCATCTGAATGCCAGATTGTTGCAGGGCCAACTCCAATCCCATATTTGACATGGTCGTGGCCACAACCATCTGTTTGGCGAGCATACCGCGGGACTGCATATCTCGCGCCGCGAGCAGAAGAACTGAGTCGCCGTTTACAACGCGTCCTTCGGCGTCGCAGAAAAGTGCGCGATCGGCATCGCCGTCAAAGGTGACGCCGATGTCGAAGCTCCCGCGGTTTTCAGAGACAAAGCCGGCCACGGTTTCCGGATGCAGGGCGCCGCAATTCTCGTTGATATTCTGCCCATCCGGCGATGAATGCAAAAATTTGGTCTTGATCTTAAGCGTGTTGAATAATTCTGGAGCTTCCGCAGTTGCCGCGCCGTTGGCGCTATCGACGGCCACGCGAAGCTGACTCAGATCGGTCGAAACACTGCCAGCCAGCCATTGGACATAGACATGCCGCAGGCCTTGCTCGCCGGGAAGGCTCGCGGCTTCCGGAGCTGCCTCGGGGGCTGTAAGAGCCTGCGACTGCAACAGCGCGAAAATTTCTTTTTCTATCGCGAGTTCGTGGGCATCCGGCAGTTTATAGCCATCGCCAGAGAAAATTTTGATTCCGTTGTCCGTCCAAGGATTGTGCGAGGCGGAAATCACGATTCCGGCGTCGAATTTTTGGGAACGCGCCAGATATGCGATGCCCGGCGTAGTGATGACGCCAGCGCTGCGCGTCTCTACGGCGACAGATGCGAGCCCCTGCAGAAAGCGATCAGCGATCCATCGACCAGAGACTCGGGTGTCCTGGCCGATCACCACGCGCGCCTTGGGATTTACGCGCAAGAGGTCATGCCCCAGAGCGCGTGCGATCCAATAAACGCTGTCACGCGTCAGCGGGAATTCTCCCGCCACGCCACGAATCCCGTCGGTACCGAAGAGTTGTCTGATTTGTGTCATGCAAAGGGCAGGAGGAGGTTGGTAAGAAGCCGCGACTCAATATTTCTTGTCGTCATTTCTTTTCGATCCCCGCGCCTTCCATAATAACCGTCACGCGAATAGCAGAGGGATGCGCAACCTGGATCAGTGGATCTGTCACGTAGGCATGGGTCACGAATGTAGCCCGGGTCATCACTCCGCTGGCATCGACCGGATCGGTGGTCGCCGCCTCAACCGCTTCGACCCCGTGGCGCGGTCCGATGATCGTTATGGTCGACGGATCGGCGATCACCTGCGTCACATGCATTCCGCTGGCGAAAGTTCCGATCACGCGGGGATGAATTTCGATGTTTCGAGTTGCGCGCTCGTCGAACGAAAGGTGGAACTGACCGGGTATGATCTGCACCACTTCCAGACCTTGAGGTACATGAATTTGGCGGCCGCTTAAATCGAAGGTCCGCTCCCCGGGCCGAACATTGCCCAGATTAATCTCGGCGCGGACATCCTCCGGCTGCAAGGTGCGAATGACACGTTCGGGACCCCGCACACGAATTCGTACGTCGGTGGCGTTGGCGGAATCGATTTCCATATTGTCGGGAAGATTGTGGAACTCGAGGGGCACTCTCGTCTCGACTTCGGCGATGGGATTACGAGCGACCACCATCCACAGGCCAATGGCGAGGACCAGGGAGATCAACTTGAGCCCTGCGTTATGGATGAACACGCGCTGCAGCAAGTTTGCCATGTTCACTCGTCCCTTCGGGGTCGAAGACTTACATCTTGCCGGCGAGAATGCGCGCTCGGCTCCTCTTCGACCAAGCTTTCCTCTACCGCTGCGGGAAGCGCGTGCGCGGGAGCGTAGCGGCGAAGAAGCTGGCTCAAGCGCTCGCGCAGGCGCTCGACTGTCAGGTCGCGTTCGATGCTTCCCGCCACTGCAATACTGATCGTGCCGGTTTCTTCGGAAATAATGACGGCGATCGAATCTGTTTCCTCCGTTATTCCGATGGCGGCGCGATGGCGCGTCCCGAGTTGAGTGGAAAGGACTGGATTCATCGACAGCGGCAGGAAGCATGCCGCCGCCGCGATCCGATCCCGCTGCACAATCACGGCGCCATCATGCAAGGGCGCGCTGGGACGAAATATCGTGGCCAGCAAGTCATACGATAGTCTGGCGTCCAGCGCCACGCCGCTTTCGATGTAAGTGCGGAGGCCTATTTCGCGCTCAACCACGATCAGTGCCCCGGTCTGATTTTGCGAAAAAAGATTGGCGGCCAAAACAATGTCATCGTAAACGTCGACCACGGAATTCGAAGAACGCATCAGTGAAATGCGGCTGCCAAGATTGGCCAATGCGTGTCGAATCTCAGATTGAAAAACGACAATCAAGGCGAAGACAACGTAGGGAAGCAAGGTGCTGAGCAGCCAGTTCAGGGTCCGCAGCTCTCCGAGACGAGCGAGATAAAAAGCGAGGCCAAGTGTGGCCACGCCTACCAGCATGGGAGCCGCGCGCGTGCCGCGCACCAGCGATAAAAACTGATAGATCAGGATCGCGACCAGCAAGATATCCAGGATCGAGACGCCCGAGATTGCTGCCATGTGCGGCCACGCCAGCGATGCTGTCACGCCCACCCTCAATCGCAAAATGAATTTCCATTCATTCTAATGCAGCGGCGCCCCGTTTCGGTTCAGCAGGGTCGGAAGCGGTGACGCGCGCGCGGATTCGTCCACGGGCGAGGCGGGCGGAAATCTCGTCCCCGGCGTGTACTCGAGAAGCATCGTTGACCAGCGATCCTGCGGCATCGAAAACCAGAGCGTATCCACGATTGAGAATCGCGATTGGGGAGAGCGCCACCAGGCTTGCTGTGCGCCGCTCCAGAATGCCGCGGCTCTCCAGCAATCGCGTATGAATGGCGGAAGATAAGTTGGCAATTTGCGCGTCCAGTTGCTGTCGCACCGCGGCTAATCGACGGCGCGCATCATAATGGCGGACGGCGGCCGCGACAGTTTCGCAGCGGCGCTGAAAAGCCTGCAAAAGTTGCCGCTCCGCCTTTTCCAGGCGGAAGCGCTGATCGTCCAATTTTTGTTGGCGGCGATGAATGCCATCCATCATGCGCGCGAATGCTCCGTGCTGCGCTCGCTCCGTCAGATCCTGACGCGCCATGAGCAGGCGGTAGCGCACAGCGCGCTCCAACCGGCGGTACATGTCTTCGGCCTGCGCTTCGATTTCCTGCCGCGAGCGAATGACGAGCTCGGCTGCCGCCGAGGGAGTAGGGGCCCGCAGATCGGCGACGAAATCGACAATGGTGAAATCCGTCTCGTGCCCGATGGCCGAAATGACCGGGATTTTGGAATTCGCGACTGCTCGAGCCAATCCTTCGTGGTTGAAGCAGGCGAGGTCTTCGACAGAGCCTCCGCCGCGGGCGATGATGATGACCTCGACTGCGGCGCCATCACGCCAAGCCTGATTCAGTTGTTGAAGATGAAAATGCCGCAGCCCTGCCATCACTTCGCCTGCGGCCGATTCCCCCTGCACCTGCGCCGGGTAAATCACTACGTTCGCCGAATGATGCCGCCGCGCCAGAATGTTGAGAATGTCGCGCAGCGCCGCGCCTTGCGGTGAAGTGATGATGCCAATCCTCTGCGGCAACGGAGGGATCGGTTTCTTTCGCGACGCCTCAAACAATCCTTCCGCGGCCAACCGAGCCTTTAATTGTTCAAAGGCCAACTGGAGGGCGCCAGCGCCCTTGGGCTCCATAAATTCGGCGGAGATTTGCAGTTCTCCGCGATCTTCGTACACGGTGATGCGTCCGCGGACGGTGACGTGCAGGCCATTGTCGGGACGAAAGCGCAGCAGCTTGGCCGACGAGCGGAACATGACTACGCGAATCTGCGCCGACTCCTCCTTCAGAGTGAAATACAAATGCCCGGAATCCGGGATGCGAAGATTAGAAATTTCGCCTTCCACCCAGCAGTCCGAATACTCGCGCTCGATGTGCGACCGCACTGCGGAGACGAGCGCCCGTACCGTCCAGACACGCCGCTCCGGAGGCCGGAACTGGAATCCGAGTTGGTCCGCTGTTTCCATGGAGTTCAGGTAAGAAGTTTCAGTGTACCCGACCACGTAGGGACGGACGCACTCGTCGCCCAGCGGAGTTCGGCAGTACCTTTCGTTAGCGGACGATTACCGCTTCAGCCGCCCAATCAGGAAAAGAACAATAGAAAGCACGACACTAATCAGGATGGAACTCGCCAGCGGAAAATAAAAAGTACTGTTCTTGCCGCGATACAGAATGTCGCCCGGCAGCCGTCCCAGCGGCACGCCCGTGCGCCCCAGCAGCATGACTATGCCGCCAATCACCGCCAGAGCAATGCCAACGATCACCAGGAAACGTCCCATCTCTGCCATGCTTCGAGTTTAACGCTATGGAAGGCTAGACTATTGGGATCGCTGACGCAAAGTATCAGCGACGTAATCCAGGTGATGCCAATCCTCCAAACCTCGCGGCTTTTCCTCCGCGAATTCACTCCCGACGATGCTCATGATCTGGCCCCGGTCTTGTGCGATCCCGAAACCATGCGCTATTACCCCGCTCCCTATGATCGCGCCGGAGTCGAGCAATGGATTGCACGCAACCGACAGCGCTATCAGGATGACGGGGTTGGACTCTGGGCGATGGAGCTGAAAGAGTCGCGAGGATCCGAACTTCACAAGGCTATCGGTGACTGCGGCATCGTCCTGCATCAGGTCGAAGGCGAGCGGCTTTACGAAATCGGATACCACTTGCGTCGCGACCTTTGGGGACAGGGTCTCGCTACTGAGGCGGCTATTGCCTGCCGTGATTGGGCGTTCGAGAATTTGAACGCTACGCGACTGATATCGCTGATTCGGCCGAAGAACTTGCCGTCCTGCCGCGTCGCCGAGCGCGCCGGGATGACGGTGTGGAAAGAAGTTGAATGGCGCGGCTTAGGTCACCTGGTTTATTCCATCGAGAGAATTCAATGGTGCCTTGCGCACAATCATCCAAAAAACGGGCTCGTGGAGTGACGGCTGTGCCCGGTTCGGGGCGGGGTATAGCCCCGCCACCACACAATCTTTCTCAGTCGGACACCGGATGCTTCCTCGGTTCTATACGAGGTCCTCTACCTTCAAGTCTTCGGCTCCGCCCTTCCAGGCTTTGCGGAACTCCTGCTCTACGAACCAGGCATCGGAGTTTTTATCCTGGGCCTTTAGCGCTCGCTGCAAACCGAACAATGAGCGCGGATTTCGGAGGTTCTTTGATAGGTCTTCGCGGAACACCTGTTCGGCTCCTTGGGCGTCTCCGGTCATCAGCAATACGCCGCCTAGTGATTCGCGCACTGGGAAGAACCAATCCGGGGGTTCGCCGTAGAGCAACGTGTCCTGAACGGCAACCGCGTCGCGCAGCATCGCCACCGCCGTGGAGTTATCTTTTTTCGCCAGCGCCACCTGCGCCCCAAGAACGTTCTCCGCAATCTTCAGAATGTCTTTGGTTTTGTTGTTTATGGGCATTTGGAAAATCGCATCGGGCGGAGTTGCTTTCTCGGCGTCGGCTACGATTTTGTATTCTGCTTCCGCTTCGCTGACCCTGCCCTTTCCCGCCAACGCCATCCCCCGCGCGAAGTGCCAGAAGCCGACCGTCGTCTTCATGTCTGGATTCGGCTCTTTCATGGCCAGAATTGCGTCCCATTTGTGGAAGCGCAGATCCACCGCCATCGGAATCGTCATGAATCCTTCAAGCGGTGGCATATCTTTTACGGAAGGGGCCACGTGGGCCGCGAGCATCTCCGCCGCCTTGTTCGATTCCGCGTAGTCTCCAGTCATAGCCGAGCACATCGCGATGAAATGCAGGTTGTGGCTGTAGTACATCATCGGGTAAATGCCCTGCACGCCGCTGCTCTTGATGTATGCGCGATCGACCGCCGCAGCCTCTTCGTTCGTTTTCACCGCCGCCGCGTAATCTCCCGTGCGGATATAGACGTGCGCCGGCATATGCACGATGTGACCGGCGCCCGGAGCCAGCGCTGCCAGCCGGTTGGCCCCAGCCAACGCCCGTTCCGGTGAATTTGAGGCTTCGACGGTGTGAATGTAGTAATGGACCGCGCCAAGGTGGTTGGGATCGCGTTTTATCACCGACTCCAGAGTCGCCACGATTTCCTCAGTACCGACCTGCGGCGTGCCGTCTGGATGCCACAGTCCCCACGGGTGGAGGTTCATTCCGCTTTCCGCGAATAACGTGGCCGCATCCAGATCGTCGGGATTGTTCTTTGCCACTTGCCGCATGGCGTCGTGATAATCTTCCGCGGCTTTTCGCAGGTCGGACTTCCGGTCGGCCGGAAAGCGTTTCGCCATCGCTAGAATGTAGGCGCGCTCGGATTCGGAGGCGTTCGCACTTACGTCCACAGCTTTCTGAATCGCCTGGTGCGCCTGCTTGAAGCGGTCTTCGCTTGCAGGATCGTTGTAATTCGGTCCGACCGCCTCTGCAATTCCCCAGTAAGCCATCGCCAGTTTCGGGTCCAGTTCAGTCGCTCTGCGGAACGAGCGCGCGGCCTCGTCGTGATTGAAGGCGTAAATAAGGCGGAGTCCCTGATCGAAAAATTGCTGCGCTTCTTTGTTGCTGGTCGAAACCGGATGATGCAGGTCGCCGAGGCCCGTCATCAACGTGGCGGGTTTCGATGCTGCTCCCATGGCGTGATCTTGTGCAGCAGCTCTGATTCCAACAATTGAAAAGGTCGTGAGAACAACGAAGACCGTAAGACTTCTGAAAACACTCTTGGGATGTAGCGAAGCAAAAACAGCGGTGGGCAGTTTCATGCAAAGCTCCTGGTGAAGTGAAATCGAACGAATCTCAATGGAGTGAAAAAAGGATCCCAATAGCTTTGCGCGCAAGCTTAGTGCAGAGTGGGCGCGTAAAGCAACTTGCTTCGAGGGAGACTCGTCACTTAACCCCATGCCCAGGAAACCCCGCGGTCGAAGTGTGCGCTAAACTCAAAGTAGAACGACGAACGAATGCGCAAAGCGACAATCCTGTTCAATCCCAATTCTGGACGCCGCGGCCGCGACGCCGAGTTGAATCATGCCATTGGCGTCATCCAGTCCGCAGGAGTTCATACTGAGCTTACGGTTTGCCGCTCCAGCCAGGAAGCAACGGATAACGCGCGCTGCGCTGTCGCGGCCGGCAGCGACACCATCTTCGCCTGCGGGGGCGATGGCACGATCCATGATGTTATCCAAGGTTTAGCTGGGACCCCGGTCGCGCTTGCCGTACTGCCGTTCGGCACGGCCAATGCTCTCGCCCATGATCTGGCGATTCCGTTACACCCCGGCGCCGCCGCGCAGCACGCAGTCACAGGAAGAGTACGACGCGTCCCGCTCGGCCGCATCGAATATGAGGATTTCAGCGGCCAACGAGGTGCGCGCTACTTCACCGTTGCCGCCGGAATCGGCGTTGATGCTCACCTGTTCTACAAACTTACTGCCGAACTGAAAACCCGATCCGGCATGGCGGGCTATTACTTCAAAGCGTGGCATTTGTGGGCAACGCATAAAATGCGGCGCTTCGAGGTTGAATATTCGAATCACGATGGCGGGCGGCACAACGCGTTGCTGACCGAATTGCTGGCAGTGAGGATTCGCTTCTTCGGAAACATACTGCGCGAACTGGTTCCCGGAGCCTCGCTCGACTGCGACGACCTGCGCACCGTGATGTGCCGTACAGCCAGCCGCAATGCCTATCTGCGCTATGTTGCCGGGGCCCTGCTCGGCCGCCGGTGGAATGTTCCCGGAATCGATCTCGTCAGCTGCTCGGAGGTTGTCTGCAGGTTGCCCGTTCGTAGCGATGGTCAAGGCGCCCGTCGAAGCGAAGATCAAGTCTACGTGGAGGCCGACGGTGAACTGCTGGGCCGCTTGCCTGCCCGCATGACGATCGTTCCCGACGCGCTGTCACTGGTTGTCCCAGCATCATCGGCAGTCCCAAAATCGTCGGTCCCGTAGAGACGCGGCTAGCCGCTTCTCGGCAGCACCACACTCATTGCCCAGGAGAACGATTGGAACCCGTTACCCACTTGCTATTCGGCGCGGCCATGGGACGCGCCGGACTCAATCGCAAGACGGCGCTGGCGACGGCCACATTGACGCTCGCCGCCGAGGCAGCCGACCTCGACGTGATCAGCCGGTTCGAAGGTTCGGCGTTTGGCTTGAATCATCATCGCGGATTCACACATTCTTTCCTTGGCATTCCGCTGGTAGCCGCTGTTGTCGTTGCTTTTATCTACCTGCTCTGGCGCCTGCGCGGCCGCAAGACTCGCAACCCTAATCTTCCTCCGCGGTGGGGATTACTCTTCGCCTTCGCCTGCCTGGCAGGCCTCAGTCATCTGCTCCTCGACTTCACCAATAATTATGGAGTGCGTCCCTTCTGGCCACTCTCCGAACGCTGGTACTCATGGGACATCGTGTTCATCGTAGAGCCAGTGCTTCTGGTGGCGCTCACACTGGGTCTGACTCTTCCGGCGCTGGTCGCGCTGATCAAAAAAAGAAGCGGCACTCACAACCAAGACACACAATTCGCGCCAGCGGGGCGAATGGCCGCGATCCTCGCATTGTTAGCCGTCGCCGCGTGCTGGGGAGTCCGCGACTTCGAGCATCGTCGCGCTATCGCGGCTCTCGAGGCGGCCAAATATCAGGGATCGTCGCCGCTTCGAGTTTCTGCTTACCCTTACATGACAAATCCCTTTCATTGGTACGGAGTGGTGGAGACTCGTCCGTTCTTTGGCACGCTGGATCTCAATTCAAGAACGCTCGAAGTCGATCCGCACGCGCAGATCGAGCTGCACTACAAGCCGGAAGAAACGCCGGTCACGCTCGCTGCGAAGAAGACCTATCTCGGGCGCGTGTATTTGAGTTGGGCGCAGTATCCGGTTGTTGAAAGTTTCCGGCTACATAACGAAGACGCGAATCGGAGCGCCGAGGACGCGGGCGTGGCATATGCTGTTCGCTTTCTAGATCTGCGCTATGACTATGCCGCTCGGAAAGCACGCGTCAGCCTGGGAGCCGTAGTCTTACTGTCCCGTGACCTCAAAGTTGTAGGGGAGCGCTTCGGGATGAGGAACAGCAGCGTTAAGAACACTAGTCCAACAGATCCTGCCCAGTAGACAAGTTGTAACGGGTTCACCTAGCCAGTTCGCTATTACTGCAGACCTTCCACCAAATAGAGATCGGCGAGCATGCGGTGGTAGCCGAAGACGCAAGTCTTCGCGTCCGGCGTCATGAGGATCGGGCCGATTGTTTCGACGCCTGCAGGGTCGGACGGCATCAGCTGTCTCCAGAGCGTTCGCTGACCGGTACGCAAATCGAGGCGATCGACTTTGGCCGGCAACTCACCCGGCTGGTAAATGTAAAGCGAGCTGCCGTCGGCGCTAAAGGTGATGGGCTGTTCACCAGGATTGAGCCCGGGGATAACTCGCGGTTCGCCGCCGCCTGAGACCGGGAAGAGATATCCTTTTTGATCTGCTCCGATTGCAGCCACCGTCTGCGAGTCGGGAGAAATGACAAAGGCCGTGCCATTCACCCCTTCGGGTGAGATGGGCTGGCTCTTGCCCGAGCCAGGATCGTAGACGTAGAGGCGAACGCCCTTTCCCGGTTCGTTTCCAGTGAACAAGACGCGCTTGCCATCAGGAAACCAGTGCGCCCAGGAGTGGTTGACGTTGTCATTGGTAAGTTCTTTTGCTTCTCCAGCGCCGGTGGTTAGCAGCCGGAGCTGAGAGGGCGAGGCCTGGGTTTGCGCGATCACGGACTTGCCGTCGGGAGACAAGGACACTGCCCCGCCTTCCCCGAGCAAGACGGCGGGCGAGCCGTCGGTCTTGCGAATATAGACGGCGTATGACAAGCCTCCGGACTTCGAATAAGCGAGCGATCCACCGCCGCCTTCTTCATCAAAAAGTAGAGTTTTGCCATCGGCGGAAATTCCGGCGGGATAGCTGTAATCGAGCCAGGAAAGATCGTGCTGTTTCGAATCATCGGTGGTCATTGCGATCAGTTCGCGCCGCCAACTGGCGCGCATCATCAGCACGCGGCCGTCCTTGAAGATGTCGAACAACATCAACGCGCCGGGTGAACGCAATATCATGCGCTCCTTGCCGGCGAGCGTGACCGCGTAGAGAGTGCGATCCACGCCCGATTTGCTGGCGGTAAACCAAACCTCGTTCCCATTCGGCGCCCAAGCAAGGCCTTGAATGGTGTACCACTCGCCGGAGAGAGAGGTCTTCTTGCCGTTCATGTCGACGATGGCGAGCGAACCGCTGTCATCGCCCTGCACCGGATGGTCGATAAACGCGATCAGGTCCCCCTTGGGGGAGACGCGAGGATGGCCGATCCAGCCACCGGTTTCATAGAGCGACTTTCCAATGGGAAATTCGAGGCGGTTGCGGCCACCGAAATTGCGCACGACGGCGAGCCCGATTCCGTCCGCCGCCCAGTCCGCCCACTGTACTTGCTCGAGCACTTCGCGAGGCGCGCCTCCGACTAAGGGAGCCCGCGCCAGAGTGCCCATGTTCACCCACGTACCGATGGCTTGGCTGTTGAGCAGGACGGCCATTTCCGAAGCCGACGACACAGAGACAAGTTGTGTCCGGCTGAGGCCCATGGAACGCGCCTCGGGAGCTTCGGGACGCGCGGTAAAGACATCCACGGGACTGCCCTGCCAGGCAGCGCTGTAAAGAATCGTCTGGCCATCGGGAGCAAAACGCGCGGAACGGACGCTGCCGCGGCGGAAGGTGAGCTGCCGATAGATCGGCGGAGGCGGTTGCGATTTGGAGAACAACAGCTTGCCGCCGAGAAGGCCGACGGCCAAGGCGAGCAAGGCGCAGATCGCGAAAGCCAGGCGCGGCACGGATGACTTGGTCTGCTCTGTGGCTGTCGGTGTTGCGGCTGACGGTGTTGCCGCTGAAGAGGTTCCGGATGAGTAAGCTCGCGTGGACGAAGATTCGGAGGGAGTCGTCTCCGCGACCACAGAAGTGCGCGACGAGTCGATGGAGCGCTTCAGGCGTTTCAGATCGGCGCGGAGTTCTCCCGCCGTTTGGCAACGGAGATCACGATCCTTCTCCAAAGCCTTGCTGATCATTTCTTCCAACTTCAGCGGGAGTTCGGGTCGCAAGCGGGTGGCGGTCGTGGGTGCGCGGTTGAGAATTGCGTCCGTAATAACGGCCGAAGTCTCTCCGCGAAACGGCACGATGCCAGTCGCCATTTCGTACAGCACAACTCCGAAGGAGAACAGATCGGTGCGACCGTCCAGTTCCTTGCCGCGCAACTGCTCGGGCGACATATAGGCTACTGTGCCTACTGCGGTGCCGGGAGTCGTGAGATCGAGATTGGTGGCGTCCGCGCGAGTTTGCGACTCATCGAGTGCGGACGTGCTGGGGCGAGCAATCTTTGCCAGGCCGAAATCGAGGACCTTGGCGTGTCCTCGGTCGGTGACGAAAATATTTGCCGGCTTGATGTCGCGGTGCACGATGCCCTTGCTGTGCGCAGCATCGAGGGCGTCGGCCACTTCAATGCCGATGCCGAGCAAATTGTCCAACTCCATCGGCCTGCCCTGAATTAAATGCTTCAGCGTTTGGCCGGTGAGGCACTCCATCACGATGAACAACTGGCCTTCATGCTGCCCAATCTCGTGAACGGTGCAGATGTTTGGGTGGTTTAGAGATGAAGCGGCGCGCGCCTCGCGGCGAAAACGCTCCAGGGCTTGCGGATCCTGCGAAGCTTCCTCGGGCAGGAACTTCAAGGCGACGAAACGCCCCAGCGCGGTATCCTCCGCTTTGTAGACAACGCCCATTCCGCCACCGCCGAGCAATTCCACGATGCGGTAGTGGGAAACTGTTTTTCCGATCATTAGTTTCGGATCTGAAGCCCTGAGTTTCTAAGCTCGGATTCTCGAGAGTAAAAACCGAGCGCCTCATCTTAGGGGGAAGTTGGCGTGCAGTCAATTGCATGTACTCGTCCAGTAGATCAATCATTCTGAACGAGAACAGATGCGCTTGAGCGCCAAGCTTTTAGGAAATAACGCCCCTCTACAAATCACTCCGCTGCCAGGGCGACGTCAAAAATGTCCTTAATCAAAAAACTATCCGCGATGTTCCCTTTCAACGCTTGCCACTGCTGAGCGCCCGATTTATTCAGCTTATACATGGCCTCTAAAGTGCGCAGGATATTCACATGCGTTACGCCCTTATCCTCGGGATAATCGCCTGGCTTGATATGCGCACCAGCAAAAATCGTAGGTATCCGATTTCTCTTATTCGCATCCTTATCGCTGGGACTGGTCACGCCGCCGGTAAAGGTGAATTCGTTGTTCTCATCAAAGGTAAGAATCAACAGGCTGTTGTGCTGCTTCGCCCATTGATAATAGCCATCCAGGTGCTGCCGCAGCCATTGGTCTCCCCGGACGATGGAGCGCTGGACTTTGCCATTATGCATATCATTGGAAAGATTCGGAGTAACGAAAGAGACAGTCGGCAGTTGGTTGAAATCCGACGGAAAGTCCTGGGGAAATCGCAGGTTGGAGGAATCCGCTATCGTTTTGCCATTGGGCACGTTGGAGAAACTTATCCAAGGACTGTGTTTCCGCGCATACAAACCCTTCCCCCCCACCATCGATCCAATCTCCGGCAGCCCTTCTGAGTATCCCTTGAAAGAATGGCCGGTACGGATCAGTTCCGATCCCAGGTTAATGGTCTTAAAACTCGACTGTGGGACCTCATCGACATATCCAACCTTCTGGTTGCTTCCGGAAAACAAGTAGAAATAATTCCCTTCGCTGTGGTGCTCTTCCGCATACATCTGGGTAAGGCTCGCTCCCTCCTTCTTGAGAACGCCGTTGATGTAGGGAGCGTTCTTGCTGCCGATGATTTCCTCATAATTCTTGTTTTCTTCCACCACAATCACAACGTGGTCATAAACAGGAAGCCCCGCAGGCCACGAAAGCCCCGAGGGCAAAACTGCTTGAGCAAAGACAGGCGTCGGCGTCAGAACGGCACCGGTGGTAAACATGAAAAGCGCCGCCACCAGAGCGAGCGCAAGGATTTTCACAGGGTAACCCAGGCTGGGATTCGATGTTCGCACCTATAAGTATTTTACAGGCACAAAGGCCCTGCCGCGTTGCTAACCGATCTTGCCGGCTCTTAGATTCCGGAGGAGTGTCAGATCCGCATCGGCATAACAATATACCGGTACTTGTAATCCTCGCCCTCCGCAGGACGGAGCTGCCCCGCGGACTGCGCATCCTTCAACTCAAGCTTCACTTCGCCCGACCCCGTCGCTTTGATGAAGTCCATCAAATACTGCGCATTGAACCCAATCGCCATCGGATCGCCGTCGTAGGCTATCTCGATTGAATCCTCCGACTCGCCAGTCTCTGTCGAGGAAGCGGAAATCTTCAACTCACTCTTCTCCAGCCGCAGGCGTACGGCGCGCGACCGCTCATCCGCAAACTGCGCTACGCGGGCGATCGCGGCTCCCAGTTCTTCGCCGTGAAGAGCGATCGACTTCGAGATGTCCTTCGGCAGAACAGCTTCGTAGTTCGGAAACTGCCCGGTAAGTTGGCGCGAGGTCAGCAGGCGCGGACCTACGCGGAAGAATAGAGTGGACTCATCCTTGGCGAAGTCGATAGTTTCAACGTCGGAATCGAGCAGCGATTTCAGCTCGTCCATGGCCTTCTTCGGAATCAGCGTCTTCATCTCGCCCGAAACGCCGTCAAACTTTTCCCCAGTGCGCTCCACGTGCGCCAGCCTGTGGCCATCCGTCGCGACCATGGTGATCGACTCCGGCTTCAGCACCATCAACGCCCCGTTCAGCGTATAGCGAGACTCCTCGCTGGCGATTGCAAAGCCCGTCTTGGCAATCATGGACCGTAGCACCGCCGCCGGGATCTTTATCGCCCCCGCAGACGGAAACACCGGCAGCCCCGGGAAATTCGACTTCGCCATCCCCACCATCTTCGTGTTGGAGCGCCCGCAGCGAATGCTGACCCAGTGGTTGTCCAGCAGGCGGATCGTAATATCGGCATCCGGCAGCAGCCTCACGTAGTCGTAAAGTTTGCGCGCCGGTATCGTGCATGCGCCTTCCTTCTTGACCTTCGCATCACACGACGTGCGCAGGCTCAGATCGAGGTCGGTCGCCGTCAGCGACAACTTATCCCCCGCGGCCTCGAAAAGATAGTTGGAGAGAATTGGAATCGTGGTCTTGCGCTCCACCACGCCCTGAGTGGCTGTCAGTTCGCGGAGAAGTTCAAATTTACTGACCGTAATTTCCATGGTCGATGCGGCGACGGCAGGAGCGACTTCCACCGGCATAATTAGGTCTCCCGACTCTACTTCTGTTCTCTTCTTATATCAAATATAAAAGCAAGAAAACCAGTAGTAACCGTAGGCGCTTCGGGAAAGTGGAAAACAGGTCCAGGTTCCTGCCGCTTCAGTCGCTTCCACATTGAACCCTCGTGTGGAGAATCGAGCCGTACTTCGGCGGACCCTAATGCAACCCTCGGCCCTATTTTTGATTCTTCTCCGGTATCCCACAGCTTCCACACACACATCACGACTAAGGGGAAGGAAGAACAGACTGAATAGTGGAAAATGAAGCCGAAACTCGCTTCTATGCGCCCAATTGCTCGGTCAGTTTATTGAGCAGCCTGTTCAAATCCTTGTCGCCCTTGCGAACCTCTTCAATCTTGTCCACGGAGTGCAACACCGTCGTGTGGTGCTTGCCGCCGAACTGGCGTCCAATCTCAGGCAGCGAAGCCTCCGTGAGGTGCTTGGCCAAATACATGGCGATCTGCCGCGGGTAGACAATGGAACGCGAATTATTTTTCGCCTTAATTTCCACCAGGCGAAGACCAAACTGCTCAGCCACGGCCTTCTGAATCGACTCAATCGTCACTTTGCGCGCTTGCGAGTCGATAAAATTCTTCAACACCTGCTGTGTATATGGAAGCGTAATTTCCGCTCCAATCAGCGAGGAATGCGCCACAAGCCGAATTAGCGCCCCTTCCAACTCGCGCACATTGGAGCGAATATTCGAAGCTATAAACAAAGCCACATCAGTCGGCAGCGTGACCCGCTCCTGCTCAGCCTTTTTCTGCAGGATAGCAACTTTCGTTTCCAGATCGGGCGGCTGGATATCGGCAATCAATCCCCACTCGAAGCGGCTGCGCAACCGGTCCTCAAACTCGGCCAACTCTTTTGGAGGACGGTCGCTCGCGATCACGATCTGCTTCATCGACTCGTGCAGGGCGTTGAAGGTATGGAAGAATTCTTCCTGGGTGCGCTCTTTCTGCGCGAGGAATTGTATGTCGTCGATCAGCAGCACATCCATCGTCCGGAATTTATCCCGGAAGCTGATCATCTTGTCGTAGCGCAACGAGTTGATCATCTCGTTGGTGAACTTCTCGCTGGACACGTAGCAGATGGCGGCTTGCGGCGTCCGGCGCTTGATCTCATGCCCAATGGCCTGCATCAGGTGCGTCTTGCCCATGCCAACCCCGCCGTAGAGGAATAACGGGTTGTAGGCTTTCGACGGCCGTTCGGCGACCGCCTGGCAAGCAGCGTGCGCGAACTGGTTCCCGCTGCCGATCACGAACGCATCGAAGGTATACCGTGGATTTAATTGCGCCGCGCTGTCCCAATCGAACCGCCCTTGTGCCGGATGGAGCCCGGGCACCGCTTGCGGTCCTGCCGCGGCATTGGAACTCGGGGCCGAAAGGCCTCCGTTATGCCGTACGGGTGTATTCGAGGGATCGTCCTCGGCGGTAACGAATTTCACATCCTGATATCCGAGTTCGAGATTGTCGAGCGCTTCCTGAATCAGGTCCGCGTACTTGTCGCCAACGTGACGAAACTCGGCAGTCGGAATTCGCACGAACAAAATTCCATTCGCAGCATGACTGTACCGCGTCGGCTTCAACCAGGTTTCATAGGAGTGGCGATTGACTTTCTTTTCCAGCGCGTCGAGGACGCGCACCCACGGATTCGGAACGATGGCAGAACTGGTAAGAGACATTTTTATCAGATTTCAAATTTGCCGGCGCAAAGTTGCCGGATGAAAAATTTCAAATACAAGAAGCTCTCTCGGGAGCCGTTGCGAAACGCCACGACATCGCCGAGTTGCCAACCGATAAAGATAAAGACGAAAGCTTCAACCCTTGCGGGGTTCGGCTGGTCTACTGTCGATTATGAGATGGCTTCGAGTTCTTTCGCGTACTGCAGAGATGCTTCTGTTTTGAAGTACGAGCTATCGTTGAAATTGTTTAGAAATTGTTTAAGAGACGAACCGCATACTAGCATAAAAAAATCGCCATGTCGGTGCGTTCAGATAAAAAAAATTTCCTTATGTGCTTTATCGAACCGCGATTTAATGCCGCTGTCAAGTGTCGAGAAACTAACTGCCGCGCAAACTGTGCAACAAGAAAGCATAGGAGCAACGGGCGTCCCCGCCCTGAGCGGAGTCGAAGGGTCGAGCGCGGCTCGAATAAGCAACTCGACCAAATATTCTGCCCACTACGAAATTCGCCGCTCGCGCTTCGCTGGCGCAACCGACTTGTAATTACCCGGATACACCACCACCGAACGTCTTCCGCCCTCGCCGTCGCTCTCGGTGCGCAAATCTTTTTCTTCACGCAACGCCAGGTGCACGATTCGACGCTCCCGCGAGGACATCGGTCCAAAACGGTACGGCTCGCTCGTCCGCCGCACCTGCTCCGCCGCCACCCGCGCCGCAAGCTGCAGCTCGTCGATTCGCATGGCGCGAAAATTCTTGCAATCAAACCAGATCTTCTCGTGCTCGCTGCCTTGCAAATGCAAAACTTCGGATGCGAGCAGCTCAAACGAGCGCAGCAATTCGCCGCTGCGGTCCAGCAACAGCGAAGAATCTGGCCCGGCAAACTCCACCAAAATTTCCGGATGCTCCCACTCGCGATTCTGCGCGATCGGCGGATCCACCGTGATCCGGTATTTCAACTTGAAGCCGCCATTCGAAATAACGGCCTGTAGAAATTCCCCAATCTGTTTCGCAGCAGCAACCTTGTCAGTAATCGGCATAAGTAAGTTCTCAGCTGTCAGCTCTCAGCTATCAGTAAACGCCAGGGGTTGGTTTTAACTGACAGCTGACAACTGAGAGCCGACAGCTATTTCTCCTTCTTCCGCGCCCGCTTCGCCATCATCTCTCGCATTTCGCGCCCGAGCGATGTGCGATTCATAACCGACTGCTGCACAATCCCAATCAACTGTCCCGCAGACCAATACAGTCCCAACCCAGCAGGCAGATTCCAGCTCATAATGCCCAGCATGCCCGGCATCATTACATTCATCATCTTCTGCTGCGCCGGATCCATGCCCGCCTGCGGCGTCATACGCTGCATTATCAGCATGGTGACGATGATTGCGACTGGCAAAATATGCCAAGGATCCGGAGCCGAAAGATCATGAACCCACATCCACGGCGCATGCCGCAGATCCATCGCCACGTTCAGCATGCGATAGTACGCAAAAAGAAACGGCATTTGAATCACCAGCGGCAGGCATCCACCCGCCGGATTCACGCCTTCTTTTTTATACAGCTCCGAAATCTCCGCGTTCATTTCCGCTTTGCGTGGATCGCGCAAACTGTACTTCTTATACTTTTCCTGGATCGACTTGATCTGCGGCGCCACGCGCTGCATCTTCAACATCGACTTCATCTGCGAAAGCCGCAGCGGCAGCAATGCCAGGTTGATGATCAACGTCTGCAGCAGAATCGCCCAGCCCCAGTTCCCGATGATGTGGTTGTACATCCACTTTAACCACAAAAATAGCGGTCGCGCGATAATTCCCAGCCATCCAAAATCGATGATCGCGCGCAGATCGGGCTCCGCGCCAGTCATCCCCGGCACCGGAACCGCTTCCAGGTCCCCCAACGCTTTGGGACCGACATACAGCCGCGCCTTCGTGGGACCCTTGACGCTGCCGACGGCCGCACCCAGCACGTCAACTTTGTCCAGCTGTTTATTATTCGTGTCAGATGAGTTGTGCGGAATCTCGATACTGTTATGCAGCGTGCCCATCGCCGCGTTCTGCGGATTCTGCGGCAGGAATACCGCAGCAAAATATTGGTCCGAGACTCCCGCCCAGTTGAACGGTCCCTGCACAGTC
>Ga0137395_10000111_pt1 | contig 26957 bp, 20 predicted proteins | sample czobulk216metaG_FD_108283 | JGI IMG/M metagenome (GOLD analysis project Ga0137395, IMG submission 108283) | Vadose zone soil microbial communities from Angelo Coast Range Reserve, California, USA - czobulk2.16 metaG | ecosystem: Environmental > Terrestrial > Soil > Vadose zone | place: USA...
CTGTGGGATTCACGCAAACAAAAACTCCTGTTGGCACGCGATCGTGCCGGAGAAAAGCCGCTGTTCTATTACCATGATGCCAGCCGCTTGTTGTTCGGATCAGAGCTGAAGGCAATTCTTGCCGGTCCCCGTGTTTCCGTCACCACTGACAGCGAGGCCCTTTTTGATTACTTCAGCTTCGGCTACGTCCCTGCGCCCAAGAGTATCTACCGTGAGATACGCAAGGTCCTTCCCGGCCACTATGTTGTGGTTTCAAGAGCTGGGCTGCGCGATGTGTGTTACTGGGATTTGTCCTTTCATGTTCGCAATGACCGCACCGAGGCCGAATGGTGTGAGGCCTTGCGCCACCAGCTTTGCGAATCGACGCGTATTCAATTGATGAGTGATGTGCCGCTAGGGGCCTTCTTGAGCGGAGGTGTTGATTCTTCGTCAGTTGTCGCGATGATGCGGCACATCCAGAAGAACGGCTCGGTTACAACCTGTTCCATTGCGTTTGAGGAAGACGAATACAACGAGGCGCCATTTGCGCGAAAGGTTGCGGAGCAGTTCAGCACCGATCACTATGAGAAGACCGTTCGCCCCCAGGCCACGGAGATCATTGACAAGCTGGCATGGCATTATGATGAGCCCTTCGCGGATTCCTCCGCCATTCCAACCTACTACGTGTCGGCAGTCGCGCGAGAAAAAGTCACGGTAGCGCTGGGCGGCGACGGGGGCGATGAGAATTTTGCCGGCTACAGGCGCTATTCCTTCGATCAGATGGAAAACCGTCTGCGACAGTTCGTCCCCCCTGCCATTCGGCGTACCCTATTCGGACCGCTGGGGCGGATCTATCCTGCGCTGGCATGGGCGCCGCGTGTTTTCCGCGGCAAGGCGACCTTCCAGAGCCTGGCGCGTTCTCCGTTGGAAGGGTATTTCAATTCGATGTCCATCTTCCGGCCGGATGAAAAACCGCGGTTGTTCACCGGTGATTTCCTCCGCCAGATGGCCGGATACGATTCCATCAGCGTTTTCCAGGAGCATTATGACAACGCCGGGACTGACGATCCCCTCACGCGCATCCAGTACGTTGATATGAAGACCTATCTGCCGGACGACATTTTGGTGAAAGTTGACCGCGCCAGCATGGCCGTTTCCCTGGAAGTTCGGGCGCCTTTACTCGACCATCGCCTGATGGAAATGGCTGCCTCAATTCCGTCAAGCCTGAAACTTCGGGGCATGAATGGCAAGTACATCTTGAAGAAAGCCATGTCCGGCATCTTGCCCGCGGATGTCCTCTATCGGCGGAAACAAGGATTTGCCGTCCCACTGGACCACTGGTTCAGAAAAGACATCAGGGATATGGCCCATGAAAACATTATTGGCCAGGCCGATGGCATTCTTGAGCCGAAGCTGCTCAACAAAATCTGGAACCAGCATCAATCAGGCCAGTATGACCGTTCAGCTCATTTGTGGGCCATTCTGATGTACCGTAAGTGGAAAAATGCAATCCATTCCTGATTTGGGTTGCATCAACCCGCTTTGACCTGCGGCTTGGCAGCGCTTAGGGTGTTGCGGACTCCCACATGGTGCGGGCCGATCGATAGGCGCCCGGCCTCAACCAGGTGATAGGTACCCGAAGCGATTGCCCAGGCAAACAGCATGGCTAGCAGTAGTGCCGGAACAAACAATAGAGAAGACTCAACGTGAAACCTGGTAAGCGTGTTCTGTACCAGGTACACGGTCGCCTTCAGGGCGATGCCGTGCATGAGATACCAGGAGTAACTCAACCTCCCCAGGGCGGCCAGTGGCCCGAAACTCAATGCGCGCCTCATCAGGCCATTGCCTTCAAGTGCAAGCGTGAACAGAATTACTGTGGTCAGTGACAAGGCGCCTACGCGGCACGCAACCGCGTAAAAGGAGAACAGCTCTCGCGGCATCGCGGCGCCAAGCGATCGGGTATGCCATTGAAACCCGGCATAGAGCATGACACAGGCTGCAATGAACAGAACGCCGGCCATGAGTTCTGCCCGTCGCTCCGCCGTTGAGGTTTTGATCGCCAACCATGGCAACGATTCTGCGACAATCATTCCCGTGATGAAGCCGATGCCGTTCGACATGACGGGGGAGACTTGGAGACTGCACAATGCAACGCACCACAAGCCAAGCAGACAAAACAGGCGCTGCTTCGGCATCAGGCTGAGCCTTCTGAAACCCCACACCACCAACGGCACCGAGACATAGAAGACACATGTGAAAGTGAGTGTCCAGCTCTGAACGATCATCGGCGGATGCAGCAGGCCTTGCAACATCAAAAGGTTTGCGGCGATGTACACTCCCCTTGCTTCCAGCGTGTCCGGGAGCTTGCTCGTGGATGGGAAGAGCAGGCAGAACAGCAGATATATCGAAAAGGCAAACAGGAATGTTGGATACAGCCGGCGAAGCCGCTTCCCCACAAACGCGAAATAGGGTTCCGGCCGCTTCAGCAGGCTCCCATAAAACAGGAAACCAGAGAGGGCAAAGAAAATTCCTACAGCTGCTCTAGTGATGCACCATGTTACTGAAGAAGCAAAAAACAGGACACCCTTATCGTGCGTCAGAGAGTGAAACTGGATGTGGAAGTGGGCCAGAAAAACGACGACGGCAAAGAGACCGCGGATTCCGTCAATGGCATAGTATCGGCCGCTCCGCTGGGTGTCGCTACCCCAGGTAGTTTCTGGCGCGCTGGAAAGGATGGAAAGCATTTTGTATACGGTTTGCGCCGGGGTTCGTCTGTTCGACCCAGGCTTACTGCGCCGCCTCCTGCAGTTTTGCTGCCTTTTCCTGGCGCTCGTCCCGTGACGCGGCCGCGTGCTTGTGCGCCAGTCGAAGCACGCCGTTGCTCATGTCGTAATAGCTGATGTACATCTCATCGTTGCCGTCGATTGCCAGCGAAGGATACAGGCCAACATTGTCTCCGCTATCCACTGTTTCGGGCTTCCAACCCTTCGGCGTGATAGTGGCATGCCTCAGGGCCCCCAGGCCGCTGTCCCAATAAACCAGGTGCGGCTGCTGCTTGCTATCGAACTTTAAGGAAATGCGGTCGATGTTATCGGCTTTTCCTGTGACGGTATCTACAATCTCGGACTTCCAGCCTTTGCCTGTCCAGCTCGCATATTTGATCCGGCGATGCGTTACATCCATGTAGGCGATGTGGGGAATGCCTGCTTGATCGATTTCGATGCTGCTGCCGATGCCGACCCATCCCTCGGACTGTTTTTGCGTGTCTGGTGCGCTGAAACTCCACTCGGAACCGTCCCACCTGGTGTAGCGCAGGTCGCCGGCATCAACATCTGAATAGGAGATGTATGGCAGTCCTTTGCTGTCCAGGGCCAGAGAATTGAACTTGCCTGTTGCGGAACGTGAGTCGACTGTCTCGGTGTACCAGGTCTTACCGTCAAAGTGGGCATACTTCAGGTGCAAGGCGAAGCTGCCATCGCGATGCAGGCGATGGTAATAGCTGATTCTTGGCTGACCGTCGGGTCCGATTCGGATGCAGTTGAAGAAGTCGATGCGTTCGTTGTCGAGCGTCTGCTTGTTCCAGTTTTTCCCGTCCCACCAGGCGTAGCGGAGGCCAGTTTCATTGGGAGCGGCATAGGCAAAGTGCGGACGGCCGTCAGCATCCACGGCCAGGGACTCATATCCACCGCTGGCATCTACTTCCATGGTGTACCATTTGGCGGTGGCGGCGCCTCTGAATCCATAACGCAGGGCCTGGCGCGTTTCGTCGTAATATCCCACGTGCAGGTTGCCGTCTCGGTCTACGGTAAGGGAAGTGAACTTGCCCACGTTCTTTCCGGCGCCGCCATCGACAACATCGATCTGCCATTGCGATTGCGCCCGCAGGACCGCAGGGAAACACGCCAGCATGGCTACGGTGATCAATAGGGGCAGCAGTTTTCTGGTTGACGCAAAGTCGTGAACAACTCTTTTCATAAACTTATCCCTTACTGCGAAGCTTCTTCATCGCCATTTTGCCCATTGTCGGGAAGATGGAACTGAATGCGAAACGGATAAACGGCATGGGGTCGGCCCATTGAAAGATGCCAAACATCTTTGGGCCGGACAATTGCCGGAGCACGGTCCTTAAACTGAGCCGGCGGTTGTATATTCCGGCTGCCGAATGAAGCAGCAGAGTGTCTTCGGCTACCCATTTGCCGCCTGGCCTGGGTGACGTGCTGGCATCGAGCCTGTGTCCGGTGAGATCGGTGTACGCCACACGGGTAAGGTTAACGCCGCTCATGTGCGAGAGCTGGTGCCAGTCCCAGTGGCGGGTGTTGATCTCAATCAACTTATACTCCCCGGTATTCTCGTCGCGCTTGTACTCGATTTCCGCCATGCCGCGATATTCAAGACGCTTGCACAAACGCAGCGAGGGTTGGACGATCTCTTCCAAAGGCACGTTTTGCACCACGCAGCCGGTGCCAAAATCATCGGGTTCCTGCACCAGTTTTCGCGCGCAAAAATAGCCCAGCGCTTCCGAGCCCTGCCCGAAGTAAGCCCCCATGATCGCGATGTCTTTGGTGGAGCCGGGAATCCATTCCTGCACCAGCACGTCAGGATTCACCGTGGCCACGCTATCGTATTCCGCTTTCAGTTGCTCCCAACTGTCAGCCATAAAGGCCTTGCGGCAGCCGACCGCTTGCCACCTGCCTTCGCCTCGCCACAAGTAAGAACTCACTGGCTTCACAACGCATGGGAAGCCAAGTTCAGCGGGCACCCTCTTGAGTTCATCTGCATTATGTGCGACCAGGCTCTTGGGAGCCGGCACGCCCGCAGCCTGTGCATATTCGATAAGAGCGCCCTTATCCAATGCCCGCATCAGCGCGGTTCGCGGAGGTATGGATAAACGGTAGTCCTTCAGTTCGTCGCGGTAGCGATCAAGAAAAACGACATCTGCATCGCGGGTGGGAAAAATGACCGCGCCTGCCAATTCGCCGGCAGCTTTGGTGAGAAATGCCGCCAGTTTTTCCGGCTCGCTTTGCGAATCGGGAGCCGTACGGACCTCGCAGAACCGCGTGAAGTTACCATAGGCCTTTGGATCGGCAGAAAGACCGATCACGCGCACACCAGTCCCCGCCAGGTCCCGGGCGATGGCCAGGCCCGAGTAAAACATATTCATGATGATGACGGCTGGAGTCGTGCTGTTCTGGCCGGCGACCGCTTGTTGTTTCATCGCCGCGTTCGCTTCGGCGGCTGCTGAAGAGTCTTTGCCGCGCAGCAACATTTTGGCCCATGTACGTACACCTTTGGGAACCAGGGAATAGGCGGACAGGCGATAGCCCTCCAACGATCCGGGCTGCGCCGCCACTGCTTGCAGCGCGTGTGGAAATGCGGCGGCGTTTCTGCCATTGGTCAGCGAGGCGGATGCCCACTGGCTCTCGATCTCGAACACGGCGCGGCGGCGCGCTGCCGGGCTGACCTTCCTCAGCTTCAACGCGCGCTGCAGGATTGTCTTCATCTCCAGCAGACGATCATCCGCTTTCATGTCATGCGTGAGGCACCCGGTGGGCGACTGACGGTATAAGACAAGCGGGGCCGGCGCAAAATCGACCGGATGCTCCGCGGCAATCTTCAACCAGAGGTCCCAATCCTGCGCGAACTTGAATTCCGGCTGCATATATCCGGCCTTCTCGATCGCGTCTCGCCGTGCGATGACGCATGAAGTAAAGATAAAATTCTTGATCAGCAGCCGGTCAAAGACCTCACCCCTGTTCTGTGGCTGTGCTTCCCTTGAATACAAAACTCGTAGCTGTTCATCCACTGCGTAGTCGCTGCAGTAAACCAGGCCCAGCGCAGGGTTCTTGCGCACCAGGTCCCATTGCTGCTTGATTTTCTCGGGCAGCCACACGTCATCGTCATCAAGGAACGCGATCCAACTGCCCTGGGCCATGCGCAAGGCATGGTTCCGCGCCGCAGATGCTCCGCCGTTCGCCTGGAAAAATGGACGGATGCGATCGCCGTACGCAAGAAGCTGCGCGCGTGTATCGTCCTTCGAGCCGTCGTCGACGACGATGACTTCGCGAACGGGAACGGATTGCGCCAGAACGCTGTCGATCGCTTCCCTGATCTGCCGGGAGCGATTGTAAGTTGCGATCACCACGGAAACATCAACCATGGTCTAATTAACCCCTTTAACTAGACTGCCTACGCGGCTGACAATGGGCGAAAGGCGCCCGCGCACATCTGCCACCGCCTCTGTCCACATCGATGAGAAAAGCCCTGCGGGTAACAACCGCATGCGGACCAGCGCGAAAACGAATGCGCTCATCAGCACGCATTTCACTGCAATGCGAATGAGCAGCGACTCCGCGCGTAGAAAATAACCAGCCAGCAGCAAGCCGGCGCTCCATCCAAGCACCTTAAAGAGCACGGCAGGGTTGCAGTGAAACGGATAGACACGCACGCTGGACCAGTAGCTGGCCGCGGCCAGAAACGCGAAGCTCAGGAAAGTCGCCCAAACAGCGCCCCACGCCCCCCACACGCGAATGAGGCCAAAGTTAAGGCCCACACAAACCAGGGTGGAGGCGATGCCTACGAGCGACAAAGCCAGATTCTTCTTCCGGATCAGCAGCCCCGCCTCAAAGAAAAGACCCATGCCCTGGAGCACGTAGGCGAAGGCGAGCAGCGGCACAAATCTGTAGGCCTCCACAAATCTCGGGCCGACCACAATCTCAAAAACTTCGCGGATGGAAAGACTCAGGAAAAAAGCTATCGTGATCAGCGCCACGGAATAAAGGAGGAAGATGCGCGAAAAAAGGGCGGCCGAATCGTCCCGCCTGCTGATCTCGTAAGACTGGGGCTCCCACATGAGTTGGAATGGCTGGATCACAAGCAGGCTGAGGACATAGGCAAACTTGTAGCCCACGGCGTAGACGCCTACGGAGTCAATCCCGTGAAATCGCTGGAGGAAAAAGCGATCAGAGTAATTCAGGACAAATGCGGCCAGCCAGACGGTAAACAACGGTGCGCCGAATTTGAGCAGCCCGTAGAGCTTGTCCACAGACAGGCGCCACCCTACTTCCCGGAATGTCAGAAATATGAGGATGGCCCACACCACTGAGCCGGCAATGATGTTGGCCCAGAATGAGCCCGCGACACCCAGCTTGCGGACTGCTACAAAGTAAACATTCAGCACGACCGACGAGATCAGGAAAGCCTGTGTGAGAAAGGTGTACAGGCCGGAGCGTTGCTGGCCCCGGAGATACACCCAGCCAATGTCGGCGGTAAAGGTAAAGAAGAAGCTGCCGGCTACCAACTGCACCAGCGTGGTGTACTTGGCGTTTCCCAGAAGGATTTGCGATGACGCCGCCGGGGAAATGATCGCCGCCAGCGCTGCCAGGCCGCCAATCAGCAGCGTAAAGATCAGGCCAGTACTGATGATTTGCTTTTTTTCCTGTGGATCGTCCGTATCGTAGTAGAAGCGCATCACCGCGGTAGAGAGACCGGGCGCCAGCAGGACTGCTGCCACCATGGCGGTGAGGTTCAGGATCTCCATCACGCCGTATTCACCTGCTGAGAAATAGTGGGTGTAAAAGGGAATCAGCAGGAAGCTGATGACCTTGCCCAGGATGCGGCCGAAGCCGTACACCGCAGCGTTGCGAATCAATTTTGTGAGTTGCTCGTTCAAACCTTGTCCCTCAATGTGCTTCCGCGGCGGCTGGTTGCGCAGCTTTTACTTCGGTCCGTTTCGGTGACGGTCTCACTCCGGCAAAGCGGTACCAGTCCAATTGCAGAATGAAGTCTGCCAGGTTGTGGCCCCACGGGGTGAACCGTTTGAGTGCGAAGAGATCATCCCCGGGCGCATTGAACCCGAATTCTGTCGTTACTGCTGTCTTAAAGCCGCATTGCTCGATCCAGAGCCTGGCTTCGCTGGTATAGTGTTCGTTCCTTCCAAAGGGATAGGCAAAGTGCCTTACTTCAGCCTTGAGCTTCTGTTCAATCGTCTTCCTGGAAGCGCTGATTTCATCTCGCATCTGCGCGGCGGAGGTTCGAGTCAGCACCGGATGGTTTACTGTGTGCGCGCCAAACTCGATGTTGTGGGCCTTCATCTGCCTGATTTCATCCCAGCTCAGCATGTAGTTCGGCAGCGTTAGAGAGGCAGGCACGCCCAGCCCACGCAGCAATTCCGGGATGGCCCGCCGCCGGTCATCATCCTCAAGCGTACGCAGCCAGTCGAGCACTCGGTCGAGCAGGGCCAATCGTTGTGCCTGCGACTCGATTGGCCCGCGGGGAGCATCACTGCGGTCCAGTTCCAATCGCGAGCGTACGCTGAGTTTGAAGGCAAGGCAGACCTCGTCATACCAGGGAACCCGGCTGGTGCCGACGTAGCCGGTCGCGAGGTAGACTGTGGCCGGAATGCCAAATTCCTTCAAAATCGGGAAGGCAGACGTGAAATTGTCGCGATAGCCATCGTCAAATGTGATGGCGACAGAGTATTTTGATTTGCCGTTTGCAGTCCTGCCGGCGACGATGTCATCAAGAGTAACAACGTGAAAATTTCTGGCGATGAACTCCATCTGCCGGCGGAATTCCTCGACCGGCAGGGAAGGAAGATAGGGATCGCCATCATTGTTAATCCGGTGATACAGGAACACTTGGCAAAGCGGCGACTTGCGAGACTCTATGGAAAGGCCGTGCGCACCCCGCTGAAAGTGGTCGGCAGTCCATTTACCCACGTGCCTCAGAGGCGTCGACGCATAGACAGCCGCCAGGGCCGACTTTGCGGAACTCAAACCCGCGGGAGCTCTGTTCCTGCCCTGTTCCGAATTTGCCAGTTTGCGGCGAAATGCGACTACAGGTTCCGGGACCAGTTTACGGAGGTTTTCTCGCATTTGCCGGCGGGCGGCGGGCGCTTTTAAAAATACGAGCGCCGCGCTTCCTGAAGACGTTGTCGCGAGCCTGATGACGCGTTTTGACTCGGCGCCCCAGTCCAATTTGTGCTGGGCAACGCCCGCCAGGAAGTCATATTCTGTGTCTCCATGGGCGATCATTTCCCGCAAACGAAAGGCACGCAACGCCAACCCAGGTCGTAAATGTTCGAAAGCGGGATCATAGGCTTCCTGAAGCAGCAGGAAACGGCCGCCGCAGGAAAATCCGTATTGAAATGCAACAGCACGCTCACCCCATTCAAGCCGGTGGAGCCTCAGCGCGCCGGCCTTCAATGCGGCCCGTGACATCTCGAGGTAAAACTTGCGCTTTGCATCGCCCTGGAAGACCCCGGGCTTGCCCTTGCTTTGCCACCTCTTGCCATGGAGCTCGAAAAATACGGGTAACCACGATTCCAATTGTTCTTCGGTCGTGCATTCTACGGGCGACAACTTCAGCGAGCCCTCGAAGAAGGAGAGGGCTGAGCGCACTTTTGACCGAAAGCGCGGTTTCAGGCTCTGTGTGTAGTCGTCCCAGGAGCGGGGAAGCTTCAAGGTAAGACAGGGCACGTCTTCCATGGCAAATGTCCTGCCCCCGCTTTTCCACTTTGAAGTAAACGCCTGCACAAAAAGCGATGTTCCTACAGGGCCGTGCAATTCCAGGCAGTCCCACGAATTGCGGTGTTCCTCCAGATAGTCCAGCACGACTCCGGCAAACTCCTGTTCCCTGCCGCGCTGCGCGAAGCAATCCAGGTAGTCAGAATCGTGCGAACCATCGCCGATGAAGCGAAGATACTTCCATGAACGTCCCGCGCGCCGCACCCGTTCAATGCAAAGTGGGGCGATCCCGACGAGCGATTCTTTCTCCCATGCTGCAAGGACCAGAGGCGCTTTGTTCTCCGCATAGGCGCTCCACCAGGATGAGATCCATTCCCAGGTGAGGAAGAAGGTGTCACTGGCGCTTTGCCCGAGCAGCAAGTTCCAGCGGTCACGCAACTGCTGCACTTCTTCCCACCGCTGATATGGCACGATCCTCACGCCGTCACCCCCTCAATGTGATTGCGGTGCCAGAGCTCCGCCATCAGAAAGAGCCAGAGCAGATCGCCGTAGTACGTGGACTCATCGAGATCCATCATGCGGAAGAGTTCTTCAATGAAGCTGCGCTGAAAATAGCCTCTTTGATAAGTTCGTGGATCCAGGAGAACGTCCTGGGCCAGGCCGCGCCACAGAGAGTGCTGCTTCAGCCACAATCCAATCGGCAGACCAAAGCCATGCTTCTTTTTGCGCAGAATCGCTTTGGGTAAAAGGCCGGCCGTCGCCTTTTTGAACAAATATCTTTTTTCCAGACCATGTACTTTGAACCGGGCCGCAAGACGGCCGGAGAACTCGGCAAGCGGGTGGTCGAGGAGCGGAAAGCGCACTTCAACGCCAGCCAACTCAGAGGCGCGCACAACTTTTGGCAGATCGTTGTCGCCGAGCGTCATTTTGATGTCGATATAGAGCAGGCGATTGAGTTCTGAATGCGCAGACGCCAGTTGGTAGTGCCGGCGAGGGACCGCCAGCAGGTCACTGTGGCCATTCATGAGTTCAATTCCAGGGCCAAGTACCTTGGCATGGGGGAAACGCTGGAGCAGATGCCACTGGAAAAAGCGCTCGGGGTTCGGCGTTCTTGTGTGATCGATATAGCGGCGTATCTTGCCGATTGGCCCCACTCCGGGCAGTCCAAAAGCGAGCGGCTCGATCAGATAGCGACGCAGGGCCTGCGGAATATCGCGATAAAGCCCGAAGACCCTTTCCGTGCGATATCGTTCGTTGCCGCCGAACAGTTCATCCCCGCCGTCCCCGGCCAGCATCACTTCGATGCCGTGATTCCGCGCCAGTTTCAGGCAGGCATAGGTGGGCAGCACAGAAGCGTTGCCAAAGGGTTCATCATAGCCGCCGACAATTGTTGCGATGTCGGCAAAAGTCTCCTCCGGAGTCAATACGGCGATCGAGTGGTCAGCCTGGAACGTCCTTGCAGCCATGCGGGCGTACTCCAGTTCATTAAATCGCTCTTCTGAAAAACCAATGGAAAAAGCATTGACCGCGGTACCCTTGTGCCGCCGCAATAAACCCAGTACGGAACTGCTGTCTGTGCCGCCGCTCAGAAAACATCCCAGCCGCTGTTTGCTTAGGTTTTGCGAATAAAGCCGCACCGCCTCCGACATGGAAGAAAGTAATTCCTGCGCGAGGTCTTGCGCGTTCGCGGACTGCGATTCCGGGTATTCAAGGTCCCAGTACTGGCGCAGCTCTGTTTTGCCGTCTTTCCACAGCAAAAAATGGCCCGGGGGCAGCTTGCTCAACGATTGAAACGCGGACTCCGGCGCCGGCACTACACTGAAGTTCAAGAATGCGGCCATCGCAGGCGCATTGACCTGCTTTTGTACGCGCCTGCTGGCGAAGATGCTGCGCGGCTGTGATCCAAAAATAAGCTGTGAACCATCCGCATAGTAGGTGAGCGGCCTGACCGCAAAGCGATCAACCGCCAGCACCATGGTCTCTGAGCGGACGTCCCAGATTGCCAATGAGAATGCGCCGCGCAGTTTGGCAAAGCAGGCCAGCCCGTGCTCGCGATAAAGGTTCCCTACGATCTCCGCGGCTGAAATATCTGCCGCCATCCCGTCCTCTGGAAACAGACTTGCCACATCAACCAGGCTGGCGTCACAGGCCACCAGCAGTTCGGAAGATGACCAGAACGATGTTGTCCTTGTCTCTGAGGTGACGCCGGCCTGAGCGTGTGGCGTGGCGCCGAATTCCATGCGGGCGCCGCCTGTAATGGCGGCCGCCGACAACATAGCCTCGATTTGACCGGGCTGCAGCGGCCCGGCGTTTCTCGTGATTGCGATCCCCGTGATTGCCATGTGGTCCTTAGGCCCTCCCCAGCGCTGTTCCTGCCAGGCGCCGATGGGTCGTGCGTATGGTGTATAAGCGCGAATAATTTTCCAGCATGCGTTGCAAGCTGAATTCCGATTCAACTTTTTGCCGGGCGCGTTGGCCTAATTTGCAACGCAGCTCGTGGTCCCCAGCCAGTTGCAGGATCCGGTCGGCCAAACCTCTGACATCCCGTGGCCTGATGAGAAAGCCGGTTTTGCTCTCTTCCACGAGATCAGGGTTCGCGCCCACCGAAGTGACGACCGAAGGAAGTTCCGTGGCCATGGCTTCAAGAATGGTGTTGGACATGCCTTCAGAAAGGGAAGGCAGGGCAAACACATCGAAGCTGTTAAGCCAGTCTTCCGGCTTGCTGGACTCGCCTGCAAGAACCACCCGGCCGCGCAAAGACGAACTTGTCTCGATCGTTGCTTGAAGCTGTTCTCTCCCCGGACCGTCGCCGACAATTACAACGCGCAGTGGCGCACCTGCCGCGATGACTTGTTCCGCCGCCAGGAGCAGGGTTGCGTGGTCCTTGACCGGATCGAGCCGCCCCACCGTTCCCAGGATGATCTCCTGGTCGGCGGCGCCGATCTGCAAGCGTAAGCGCCGCCGGGTGGACGCGTCGGGTCGAAATCTGCCGGCGTCCACACCGTTGGGAATCACATCTATTCTGGCGGGGGCCAGACCCAGTTGTCTTGCGTAGTGCTCGCGCAGCTCGCGTGAAACAGCGAAGACTTCATTGGCCAGGGAATAACAGATGCGGCGAAAGACCCGGCGACGCCACGGATCGCCATTCATGGTGTGGATGTCACGCCCGTGTTCACTGTGGATTACACGTGGCACACGAGTAAGCTTTCCCGCGAGCACTGCCTCTATTGCGCCCCAGTTGCGGGAATGAACGATGTCAGGCTTCACGCGCAGAAAAAACCGGGACAAATCCGCCACCAGTGACCCGGTCTTCCTGGCGCTTCGCTGCAGACTCACGAAGTGAGCATCGCCCGTGAGCTCCTTTTCCGGCAGAGGTGCAACGGTGCAGATCATATGTTCGAAGCGTTCAGGGTCCAGGCCCGCAATCACCCTGCGCAGGGCAAGTTCAGTCCCTCCGGCGCCCATGCGATGCAGCACGTGAATAATTCGAACGCGTCTCATTGGGTTGCCACCTGCGCTGCATCCAGGCTGGGCTGGGCATGCACCGGCTGCTCTGCCGCCAGTCTTTGCCTGACCACCAGACTCATGCCGGCGCTTAACCCCACCAGGTGATACATCAGATCGAAATCCTGACGGTTGATGAAGAAGTTGGGCACGAGATACCCAAGAAGAGTCGCGTGCACGATCAGGCAATACGTGGCCAGGAGATGATGGTCCTGGCTTTGACGCAATCTTCGCCAGTTGAGCCAGCAGGCGCCACTGGCGCTGAGGACGAGCGCGGCAAAAAGCAGACAGGAAGGAATGCCGGACTCGGCCATAAGCGCAACAAAGGCGTTGTGCGGAGCACGTGGCTCGTAGCTGGAATAGTCCTGGAAAGTCAATTCAAAGTTACGCAGGCCGACACCAAACATGGGGTGCGCCTTGGCCATCTCGACTGCTGTTTCCCACGCTTGAATTCGCCCGATGGCTGAAGCGTCAGTCTGCGTCGCCGTCGGAATCGACTTGTAACGGTCTATGGAGGCTTCGGGAGCGAACGCGAAAAACAGGGATGCGGCGATGGCCAGGCCGACGGGAGCAAGAATCTTGCGCCGGGAATGGATGGCGATCAACAGGCAAACCACGATCAGCCCAAGAAAGCCGGAACGCGAACGCGTGAACACCACGGTGACGGCGCACGCGAACGCCGCAAATTGATAGAGCCTTTTCAGCCAGAGACCAGGTTCAAGCGAGCCGAGCCAGTACAGAATCGGGATGGCCATGTTCATCCCAAGCGCATATTCGTTTTCTTCCGCCATCAGGCCGCCCGGGCCCTGTATTCGATATTGGCCGCCGGTCAGGATGATTCCGGCGAGACTTTTGATACCCAGAAATCCCAGAGAGCCTGCAATCACCATGAGAATCCTGCGAATGCGCTCTTCGGAGTTCGCCATGGAGGCGATGAGGAACGCGACGACAAACATCTTGCTGAACCGCGATAACATCTCGAAGGCCGGCTGGGTGTCGTGTGCCATCATGGCCGCCATGGTCAGCCAGGCCCAGAACGCCAGCAGCAAAAGCATTCCGCGAAAACGCGGAGGAGACTTCCGCAGCTCAAACAGCAGGTACCCGATCAGCAAGGCGGGAACGAGCAAGAGCCCGTAGTTAAAGACGTAACCCGGCCACACAAAGTCGGCGGGATGAGCATGCGCGAAGAACAGATACAGCAGCAGCCCGCTAAAGGGCCGCAGCAGTGAGAGTGGCACCCCCACCGCGATCAATGCGTAAAATCCAAACGCTCTCAACATGCCGTTTCAGTGAGTGGTTAGACTCGCCCTCGCTTCCATCTTTGCCAGGTTCTCCGGGCTCTCGTTGGATCCGGGTTTCGCTTGATCGGGGCCGAAATCGACTGCTTTCTGCACAAAGTACTCCAGCCGGATTCTCAGCCTGCTATCGCCAAAAACCGATTCCAGGGCGCGACGAATTTCAATTCGCGGCGGCAGCGGGCCGTTTTCGATCACGTCCACCAGCCTGTCCGCAAGCCGTTGCGGATCGTCCTCCACAAGAATCAGTTTTGCCACCTCAGGCGGGAAGGCGACAGCAGCCTTGGCCGATGACGCCACCGGAATGCCCATGGCCATGGACTCGAGAATTTTGTTCTGCACACCGCGCGCCAGTTGCATGGGCGCCACGGTGGCCGCAGCTCCGCGGAAATAGGGGCGGACATCCGGCACCGTGCCCGTTACTCTTACGGCTGAATCTTTTCCCAGGTCCACCACCGGCTTCACCGGGTTCCGGCCGACAATGACAAACTTCAATTGCGGAATTCTCTTCCGCATGGCCGGAAAAGCATGCCGGTAGAACCAGGTTGCCGCCTCCACGTTGGGGGCATAGTCCATGGAACCGGCAAAAACCACGTACGGCTGCAAGGCAGCGATCTCCGCCGAAATCCCCACTTGGTCAGGATCGAAATACTCAGTGTCAACCATATGCCGCAGCACATCGACCCGAGCCTGGGGTGCAGCTTCTTGCAGGAGCGTGGCCTCTGCATCCGTGCAGAGAAGAGTCTGAGCAAACGTTGTCGCGAGATGATTTTCATACGCGGCGAGCAGGCGGCCTTCCTGCCGCCACATCCAGCGCAACCACCTCGATGAATTGCTGGCGTACTCCGCCCATTTTGCGGAGTCAACATCAACCATATCCAACAGGCACGGGATGCCGGGTTCCCGGTCAACGTATGGCGCCATCGCCGAGCCGAAGACAATCATGAGGTCATAATCACACGCCGCAATGGCCTGCTTCACTTTTCGCGCCATCGTATTCGAATGGAAATAGGCAAGGCTGAACGGCCTGCCCCGCATTACCGCTGTGAGAGCCTGAAAACGGCTGCGCCACCAGGAAAGCGGTTCCGCATAGTATTCACGGCAATACGGGCGCAAGGCGTCAATAGAGTTCCGGTCCTCATCGTGGTCATAGAAGCAAAACAGATCAATCTCATGCTGCGATGAGAGTGACTTAATCTCCCAGAGCGCACGTATCTTGTCGCCCTTGTTAGGCGGGTAGGGAACGCGATGTGCCAGATAGAGGATCTTCATTTTCGTTGCGCTCTCCCGTTATTCAGGGGAACAGCTTCACCAGGGCTGGTCCGATGAATTTGGTGACGGGGAAGGGAATTTTTTTCCAAAGTTCGGTTACACGCTTGAATCGCGGGTTTGCCGGGGAAAAATTCGGCATCTCACGGCGCTTTACCAGATGAAACTGGTAGGGCAACGGACGCTCGCGCATATTCCAATCGGCCTTAAAGTGATAAGCGCCTGTGCCCAGCTTGCTGCGGCCAAAATCAAAATTGCGGATCCCGCGCTGGCGGGCGCTCTCCAGCAGCTCCCAGTACATGAAATTATTGGCGGCGCAGTGCCTGCCTTCCAGAGTGGAACCGCCGTAGTAGGGAAGGATCCAATCGCGAAAGCGAAAGCTCAGCACGGAAGCAACCGCAGAATCGCCCTTCCACACGACGCTGATTTCAGCCGTCTCGCCAAGTTCCTCCAGGAGCACCCTGAAGAATTTCCTGGCAAACACCGGGGTACCGAGATTACGCACGCTTTGGGCGTAGATCTCATAAAAAATGCCCACCTGGTGATTGCCCCGGGTGACGCGCAAACCAGCCTTCTGGCCTTTTCTGATCATGTATCGCGTGTCCCGCGGCAGGCCCTTGAGAAGACGCTCGGAGTCCGGTTCAATGGCGGTGTCAAAACTGACGTACAGCTCCTTGGTCTGAAAGCCGTTGGAAGGCCCGGCTTCCCTCAGTCGAAGCTCGAGATATTCAACCTTTTGCTCATGGGCCAGTTTGGATGCAGCCGTGACCAGCGCTTCCTGCGCCGCCGTATCACTGGCGCAGACCCCGCCATAAACCGCGAAAGGAGTTGATATCAGCGTCCGGCCCATCAAGGGATTCGAAACCATGAACAACGGCAGGACACCGCGAATGTCCATTCCCTCCACTGCAACCAGGTAAAGGGGCTTGTATCCAAAAGAGCGTGCAATGACGCGCTGCCAGGCCGTAAGATGAAAGAGCGTTCCCTGCGGGTGGTGCAGCACATAGTGGTCCCACTGGGCGCGCATCTCGTCACTGTATTCGATTATTTTCATCGTCCGTTTATTTATCCCTCACGGCTTTTCTGCCGCGTTCATGAGCGTTCATCGCTCCATTTTCTTCTGGCCTTCGAGCCGGCTGGATCGGCTCCATCTGAAAGAGCCAGCCCTCATTCTTATTGAAGTACTGCGCCAACAGAGTGCGAAGCTCGCACGTAGGCTCCTTGTATCCGTTGATGACCTTGCTCAAGACGGTTTCATCCACATGAAGCTCACGGGCCAGCCGGTTCTGCCGGACGCCGGAGAGCCAAATTTCCATCTTCAAATTTGGGTACACCGTCTATCCCCATTCGATTCCGCCGCCGCGTATGAGCCGTGCCGGCGTCAGAAATCACTTATTTCTTCCAACCTGCGGGTTCAATTGCGTCCCAGAAATGCGATCAGCGCAAACAGCAATGCGGCCGCAGTGCTGCTTGCCAGGCCCAGGAGATTGCGAACCCGTTCATTCCGCCGGTCGTGCTCAGTCATCAATATGGGCACTTCAGACAGCACTGGCGCCTTTACTATTTCCATCACTTCCCGCGATGACCTGACGGATGGATCAAGCACTTCGAGCATCACCGCCAGGAACAACCCAATCAACAGTCCTGCCACGAGGCCGCCCGCGTCTATCAAGCGACGGTCCGGGCTGAATGGTTTTGCGGGAACCTGCGCAGGATCAAGCACAATGAATCGTTCACTTTTCTGAAAGTTCTCAAGACTGGTGGACATGTCGGCTGAAAATTTTCTGTCCATCAACAACTTGTAATGGTCACGCGAGTTTTCGTAATCGCGGTTGACGGCCGCCAGTTGTTGCTCCAGAACGGGGATACGCTCAAGTTTGGACTGGTGGTAAGCGATCCTGTCCTTGATATCAGCTTCGTGCTTCGTGTGCGACTTGATCTCTTCGTCAATGGCGGCAATCTGGCTCTCGAGCACTGGATTACGCTGCCTGGAGGGTGTCTTGACTTGATGATGATCGGAGTTTTCGTCTTTGGCTTCGCGAATGCGACGCGCCAGGTCATTGACCTCCGCCGCCTTCTTGGCCACGTCTGGATGGTCCTGGCCATAGCGGGTGCGCAAATTATCGAGCTGAGTCTGGGCCTGGGCCAGTTGCGTCTGGAGCGGAATCAGCCCCGAATTCTCATTATTTCCGTCAAGGTTCACAACCGGAGGTTGCGCGAGGAGCTGGCTCTGATAGTAGACCTTCTGCTGCTGCGCCCGATTGATTGCATCTTCCTCGCTTCTGAGATCCAGTTGCAGGGCATTCAGCGCCTGCAGATGAATGGCCTGTGACTCAGGAAGATCCGAAATGTATTGGCTCTTGATTTGCCGGATCCTATCTTCCTTTTGCTGCAAATCCTGTTTCGCCTCCGCCAGTTCCCGATCAATGAACTGCGAGGTACCTTGAACTTCGGTCTCACGCGCCTTGACGTTTTCTTCGATAAAGCGCGAAGACAGCCGGTTTGTGACCGCCGCGGCTTCTTCCGGATTATTGCTTTGGAACGCGATCTTGAATGTGCCTTCACCCCGGTCACCACTCGGCGGTGACACCAGGATTTCGATGTTCTTCGCCATGAGCTGGACAAGTTCTTCGTGGCTCCTGCGGCCGCGCAGGTCCGGATAGAGTTTCATTTCGTCCATGACTTCCGTCAGGTTCGTGGAAGAGAGGATTCGCTGCCGCAGTGTGGCCAGGCGGTCTGCAATCCCCGACGCAACTGTCGGGGCTACAAAGTTGTCAGGCACCTTCCGCGGGTCGACCATGATGACAGTCGTAGCCCGGTACTTGTTGGGAATCAGATATCCAGCCGTCGCGGCCAGTATGCCGGCCAGGAAGACGCTTAGGGTTATGAGCCATTTGCGGCGCGAAAACAGCCCCAAAAACCCCGTCAAAGTCAGTTGCTCCAGCCCCGGCAGGCCGAGTCGAAAACCGGATTGATTATTCGCACTCATAAGGTGATTGTTCCAACAATTTGTTGCCGGCAGAGTCCTAATAAAGGGCGCAGCATTTTGTCGCGGCCGCCCCCGATTGAAGACCAACCGACGCTCTTGAATGGGCAACCACCATGCCAATCCGACGCCAGGATGAAAAGTGACATGCAAATGTAACTGTATGTAAATAAATGGATTAATTGTCCATTGACAGATCCATCTTGGAGGTACCCTTCAACTCCGCTGCACTTGTGTGCAAGTTATTTCACACTTAAGACAAAGTCATTGGGTACGCCTCAGCCTTGCGATTGATGCTTCGCAATTGTCCCCGGATCGGGTGATAGACAGATGTACCATTGAGCGCAGATCCACGCCCCAGTTTTGGATTGCTACCCTGTGATACCGATGTTAGGTTGTAAGCGGTTGAAGCTATTCTGTTCCGGCTTGCTCGATTTAGTGCCAGTCCGCAGATCTACATGACAGAAAAACTACGTCGGCTTTCTTTCCGGAATATCCTGCTGCTGTTTATACTCGGCCCTTTGTTGGTTGCCGGGCTGTGCCAGCTCGCCAAAGCCGGACAGTACTTATTTTTTCGCGGAGACAGCACTTTCCCGGAAAGCGCGGTGGTGCAAACAGCTCTCTGGTCCAAGGCCTCCGGGCGGATCTATCCTGCGCTGGACCAGTCGCCTTATACTCCGGCTCCTTATGGCCCTTTGTTTTATGCCAGCCTGACTGCGGTAGCAAAGTTGGCTGACGCAGACCTCGATCATTTGCTGGTGTACGGTCGCATCGTCGTCTTTAGTGCATTCCTGCTGCTGTTATTCGGGGCGTATAGCTGGGAGCGACGCCAAAAACTGGCGGTTGCGATAGCGTGCTTCAGTCCGGCATTGATATTGTCGCAAATAGACTTTGAAGCCTGGAATGCCAGCGTGCGCCCTGATCTGCCTGCGCTGCTGGTGAGCTTTGCGGCTTTCTTTGTGCTCACCACGGCTCCCATCTCATGGCGTCGAGTTGCGCTCGCCGGTTGTTTATGCGGTATTGCAGGTCTGCTGAAGCAATCTTTTATCGCGCTTCCGTTGAGCGTCCTTTTCTGGCTCTTGACCACCAGACAGAAGCGTGCCGCCCTGGTATTCCTTGCCAGCATAGCCGCCGTTGGAATTGCCGTTCTGGTCCCCCTCGCACTCAGGCATGAACCTTTTGCCAGGGAAATGCTGCTGGCGCGATACTCACCTGTCAGCTTTCCTGGTGCGCTGCGGCTTTTGAAGACTGATTTTCTCAACTATCCCGGCCAGATCGTACTCGTCGGGCTGGGAGTGCTCGGATTACAGCGGATGGACCCGAAAGTCGTCTCCGCACGCCGGCTGATAAGCACATATTTCCTGCTTGCCTGGATAACAAACTTCTATACAGCCATGGCGCCTGGCGCGAGTGTGAACGCATTTCTTGAGTCCTGGCTGATCACGTCTATTTGTGCTCCTTTTGCTTTGCTTGATCTGGCTGAAACCTGGGAACAGGCCGGAGTGACAGTAAGAAGAGCACTCTTGCTTCTTTGGATCAGCATCATGGTGGTTGACCTGAATTCGTGGCGCATGCTGGTCTCCCAGCGTCCGCCCTCGGAGTTCGGAAAAGTTGCACTATTGATGCACGGGCATCGCGTACTGTCGGATATACCCTATATCGCGACTCACGGAGATCAGCCGGAACTGCTGGATCCATCAGTCAACCATTACCTGGAGATAGCAGGGCAATGGTCCGCGCAGCCAGTGCTGCAGGAGCTGCGGAGTGGACGCTTTGATTATGTGGTGATGGGGCTTAACGGGGGCCGACCAAGACAGTGGCGGGGACTGACGCTGTTTAGCACGTCGATTCTGGCCCAGGTGCAGGCGGACTATCAGCCCATGTGCGTGACTGACAGGTTTGCAGTGTTCGTTCCCCGCTTGCGCGAGATTGTGGGCAAAGCAGCAGATTTCCAGAAGGCCGGCTGCAGAGCTCCATTCCCCGCAGACGCGGGGATCGAACTGCTGCAGGATACACAACAGCGCTGAAGCTTGTACCGGTGAGCGGGCTTGCGGCAGAAAAAGAGTTTAGTTCCCGAAAGCTGTCCCGCGTTCGGGATCCCAGGACCAGCGAATGCCCGATGTGACAAGGTGGCGGGGACCATAGACAAGGGGCCCTCCAGCCTGTGTCAGGTAACTGTAAGTGCTGTAAAAGGACCAGGACCGGTTCAGACGATAGTCAACCTCCGCCCACCCCGACTTTCCCTGGAGACGCTGCACGGTCAATGCCTGGCGGACGAAGGCTCCGCCCACGACGGTATCGATGCGGCGGGACCAGTGTTGCGAGTATGAAGCATCCCACCGGTCATTGAGATTGTCGCTGATTTGTCCGGTGAAGTTGTTGCTGCGCGAATAAGAAAGCGTCAGTCCGGAACGCACGAATTTCTTGAACAAGGATGCCGAAGCCTGGTAAGTCTGCCTGTTTGGAGGCTGGATTACCGCACCCACTGGTCTCGCCGGCAGAAGAAGAGCGGGGCCACCGCTGATTCGCAGCAACAGAGTCGGGCGCAGTCGGCGGGAGATGCCAAAGAGAACGCTGTGCAGCTGCGCAGTCGAGTCGAAGTCCTGGAAGTATTCACGGTCATACGCGTATTTGACCCCGAACTCATTGTCACGGCGCCAGGTGTGCGTCCACCCCAGCTCTCCACCGATATCCAACTGCTCACTCAGCACCGCCGCCGGGTTTTGTACCACGGTCGTGTTGTCGGGCTGGGAGAGACGAATGTATTGGTTCCTGACAAGAAATTCCATGCGGTCACGGGCGGTGAAACTGTGATCGACAGATATGCCAAAGGAATTAGTCAGAAGCCGCCGCCCGGTAGCCAGAAAAGGATTCTGCGTTGACGTGCTGTTCGTATAGTCGGAGGTAAAGCCAATTTGTTCGAGGCGTCCCCGATCCGGAACCGAAGCAAACTGATCGCTGATATTGATACCCCATTGCGATGTCAAATACCGGAAAGTGTGGAAGTCCACCATATGGCTGGCATAGTCAACCTGGGTAGCTTCGCCTGAGGCCCACACCTGGGGACGGTATTGCACGCTGAAATTTGAATGGCCGGTTTTTACGGCGAAAACCAGCAGCCCGCGGACAGCGCCGGCATGGACAGACAGCGGGTTTTCACTGCGGTAAAGATAGTTGCTGTCGAATACCTGCAAGGCATCCACAGACAGGACCGAAAGCTTGCCCCAATGAAACGGAGACCGCGTATTGGAAAGGACCGCGCCGGTGGCGAGGTTGGTTGCTGGCTTTTCAAAGGAAAGACCGGGAAGACTGTCGTCGGGTTGCGTTTGCGTCAGGTTCTCCTGTTGGTCTGCGGGTTGGGCAGAGAGTTGTTCATCTCGCACAGGTGTTTGAGCCGAAGGCGCAGAGTCCTGCTGCGCTGATGCCGGCACTGCTGAAAGGAACAACAGCAGGCAAGAGGCCAACAGTTTCCAAGCCTGCACGTGATTCAATCGTTTCATTGCTCTGTCCTCTCCAAATTCTGTGAGCTAAGGCACCACAATGGTGTCGCCCGGGCGCAACAGGATGTTATCTTTGGAATCCTTGCCGCGGATCACCTTGTCGTAATTGAAACTCAGTCTTTGCTGGCTGCCATTCTGGGAACGCAATACGTAAATTCCTTTGCGATTGGCGAAATCACGCAGGCCTCCCGCCTCGGCGATGATCTGGAGGACGGTGGTGGTGCTGTTGATGCGGTATGATCCCTCGTGTCCGACCTGGCCGATAATGAAGACCTTCCGGCTGTTAATTTCGCGCACTGCAACAGTTACCTGTGGAGAGTTCACGAACGGACTGAGCTTCTCCGTGAGCGACGTCTTCAACTCGTCAGGCGTCAAACCAGCAGCATGGACATCATTGAGCAGTGGCAGCGTGATCTTTCCGTCAGGCCGAACCATGACCGTGCCCGAGAGCTCGGCTTCGCGCCAAACCGTGATGATTAGCACATCCTGCTCGCCAATCCGATATTGAGAAATAAGGTCTCGTCCGGTAGTTGCGGCGCCAGAAGCACCGGAGTTCGCGGAGTCTGTGGCTGCGATCTTGGGGTCAGTCTTCAACGTGGCAATCTTTTTCGCTTGAGCGTCCTGGTCCTTTTCTGAGACTGCAGTTTGAGTTGAAGCGGCGCTCACGCCAAGCATCAGCACGATCGCAATTCCCTTGAGAAGCCTGTACTTGCCAGAAATCATCGCAACACCGCCTGGGATTTGTTGGGTAACCGTGGTGATCAATGAGCAACTTCCTTACCAAAATCACTCATGGCAGCAATGTTCGCGGCTAAACAACGGAACTCCTGCATTTCATTGAAAACATAGAAACTTGGTTGCGCATGGCCGGTGCGGTTCCTGCGCTCGGGCTTATCCCGAGGAAGGAGCCTTCCTCGGATATGCAAAACTCTGCACCTCATTGTTCAAGGCTGGAGCCATTGAGCGGAAAGTCTCTGGCGATTTGCAAGGACTGCTGGCTTGGCGCAACCCCACGCACTGGCAAGGCGCTTTCTTTTTCGTGCCCACGTAAGCTTATGAATCTTAAGCGCTACCAACATAAATCATGGCCTGCTGAGCGCCAAATTTTGTCCTTGAGGACATGTCCTGTTTCGCGTATGCTCTGGCCTGGCTCCCCCTAGTTGCTGTCCCATAAGTAATCTTGATTTATGCGCCTGTGGTGGAAAGAGGCGTGCATCTTCGGAGGAGTTATGATCACACTCACTGCCAGCTTATGCCTTGCGCTTATCGTGCCAGGAGTTCCTACGGGCGAGATCTCCCCACCTGCTGACTCCGCTCCCATGATCATTGCCAACATGTCCTCTGATTCTGCACCAGCGGTATTGGCGGATCTTACGCAAGTCTCAAGCGCAATGCCGGTGCTTGCAGCGCCCGATGCACTGGTTGTCAAGCCGGTAGTTAAGCCGATCAAGCCGGCGAAGCAGTCTGAAGCCCCAATTTTTGTCAATACCCGGGCCTGGTTTGTGCTAACGGCCGTGCAGCACAGCGCAGCCACCTTCGATGCCTGGTCTACCCGCCACTCAATAACTTCGGGACACGGCCACGAGCTTAATCCTCTGATGAAACCGTTTGCCGGGTCGGGCGCCGTTTATGGTGTGATCCAATTGGCTCCGCTGGCGACTGATTACTGGGGCAGGCGACTGATGCGCAGCAAACATGCCACGTTGCGAAAGTTATGGTGGCTGCCTCAGGCTGCTAGCTCTGCCGGTTTCATGCTCAGTGGCGTAAACAACCTTCGGGTAGCGTCGCGCTAGGTGGAGGAAGACGTTCTTCCGCGAGTTAAAAAGGTCTCGACGGCTATCGTGTCAATGGTTGAGGGTAGAAGTTGCAAGCTCTCCAGCGATCGTGCGGCCGTCCATGTTCTGATTCAAATACTCTCGAAACGACTGAAACCTACGCGATTGAAGCAGATATTCAAGCCGCGATAGAGTCCCCTGCAGGTTGGTATAGTGCCGCAGCCTTGATTTGAGGGGCGCTGCAATTCTGGGCTGCTCAGGATCAATCTCCCACGGATGCAGGTAAAACACCAACGGTCTGTTTTCCTTTTCGAAGCGCCTGAAAGCCCATTTTGTATAGACGAGCGGAAGTATCCGAAACCAGCCGCCGCCGGCAGCGGGGAAGTTCCTGCCCCGGACTCTCACAGTAGCTGGGGGCAACTCCAGAAGTCGCCCTCCATGGCTGGTGGTGTGATGGTAGGGATAACGGCCAGCGCCGGGGATTCCGTACAAGTCATGCCGGATAGGGAAGATGCTGGAATCATATTCAAACCCTTCTTCGGCGAGAATGTCCAATGCCCACATGCATTCCGAGGTTATTGACCAGGTTGGCGCGCGGTATCCTACAACGCGAACCGAGGCCGCTTGTTCAATCGATTCGCGGGCCGCGCGGGTGTCTGCCCGAAACTCAGTTGGAGAAAGGGAGCTGACTCTCCTGTGCCAGTAGCTGTGACACGCCAGCTCGTGCCCGCGCTCTTTCACTTCGCGCACAAGCGCGGGAATGCGGTCCGCGATCCAGCCCAGAACGAAGAATGTGGCCTTGACTTGCTGCCGGTCGAACAGATCGAGAAGGCGGTGGCAATTGCTTTCTACCCGCGACGGAAAGCGGTCCCAATCGTCACGGGAGACAACCCCGGCAAAAGCCTCAACTTGAAAGTAATCTTCAAGGTCAACGCTGAGAATGTGTTTCACGGCGCGCGAATGGTCCGGAGCGGCTGCTTCCGCCAGGGTCGTCGAATTCTGCACCTGCGATAACATACGCTGTCCTGACAACATCACTGTTCGCGCCGCCGTTTGGCTGATTTGCGGTGGAGCACCCACGCCAACGAAACGAAACCAGCGCCCAGCGCGAGAAAACATGCTTCCTCACTGATTTGAGAGATCCAGTCAATGGCGCCCAGGAAGAGAGCTGAAGTATGGCCGGCGAGGGTGATGACCGCAGCTTTGTGATTGCTCGCGGCTGACGCATCGCCAACTCTAGTCCATGCCCCCGCGACAACAAGCGCCGGAAGTGCAAACAGGAAGATCCATAATTTGGGTCTCATGCCAAGAAGTCGTTTCGCCATCTGCTCCCTCAAAATCTTTCGTTTGCTCTTTCGAAATCTCGCAAAGAGAAACATCCACGTTCAGCTATTTGCTGCCCAGGTGGGCTATTTCCGGAACCACGTCTTCCCGTAAACGATCGCTTTGTACCTGGCGGGTGTTTTCCACCAAGCCTGTTACTCTTCGGGCAATCTTCACCATCTCATTGTTATTCAACGTAGAGTTCACAATCTGTGTGGTATTCGCCAGGAACAGATTGTCCACACTGGTCTGCATGCCCGGCACTAAAGCGGAATAATTTATTACCGGAATCGGCTGGACCAGGCGCTCGCGGAATATGAAACGCTGTTCAATGTCGCCGTCTTGCAGATCCGGCAAGACCCGCTGCAATCCAGCGCGAAAGCTCTGCCACACTTCGTCATCGGTCGCGTCGAATAACGGATCGCCCGGAGCCGTGTATTTGGGTAAATACACCAGGTGCCGTCCTTGCGTTTCCTCCAGGGAAATGAGGTTGGTCATTTCTATGATCCCCGTGAAAGGGAGATCGTCGGTCAGGTTCGTACAATAGTAAGGTGTAAGTTTGCGGCGTAGGACCAGCGCGGCACATACCATGCCCATGTATTGAATTTTTTCCAGTTTCGACCTGTAGGCGGCATTGAGGCCAGCTGTGATGCGAGCAAAAGGGCGGCTCGGGATGGTGGAAACCAGACAATCGAAGTCCATCGTTTTCTGGCCGCCGGTCAGGGTGATGCCGCGAGCGCTCGAAGAAATCTTCTCGGCGGAAATCCCGGTAATAATGTTTCCGCCCATTTCTGTAACTCGATCAACCAGCCGCGCGAAGACCGCACGGTATCCACCGCGAACATAACCAAGACATTCCTTTCTGCTCGCGTTCTTTTCGCGCGTGGAATAGAGGCGCCTGATGGTGGCCCAGATGAAGCTGGCCGAAGTCTGGGTACGGGCCGCGCCGAGCTTGCACTTCAGCAGCGGTTCCCACATTTTCTGATAGTTGCCTTGGCCAAAAATCCGTTCCAGCCACGGCTGGATAGGCTCCTGTTCCAAAGCCAGACCGTCCTGGATGCGGGCGGTATACAGAATTCCCAATCCCAGGCGGAATTTCTGCCACAGCGAGAGGGCCGGGAAACGGAGAAAGTCCAGCGTGGTGGTCATGGATCGGAGCTGGCCTCCGGTATAGAACCCGACCTTGGTTTCGGTCCAGCGTAACTCCGGTGTGAGCCCGAGATCTTCGATGAGTTGAAGCAAGGGGAGGTCAGAAGTAAGAATGCAGTGATAAAACTTGTCCCAGTGAAACGGGCCAAAGTTGAAACTTGTGGCCAGTCCTCCAAGCTCCGGGCGCGCCTCAAGCACGGTGACCTGATGGCCCGCGCGCAGCAGATAGAAAGCTGCGGTTAGCCCGGTAATCCCGCCGCCGAGGATACCAATGTGCAATTCATCTCGAGTTGGGAATTCTTGTGACATCGCGCTTCAGGCTGTCCTCCAGATGATGGCAACGCCGACGGTGATGATAAGAATCGCAGTCCAGCGGGAGAGCGTGACCCGTTCTTTCAAGAGCAGCATGGAAAGAACGGCGACGATGGGATAGCCAACGCTGAGCAGGGGAAAAGCGTAAGAAATCTCGATTCGCGAGAGGGCAATCAACCACAGCCCCGTGGCCAGGATGAAAGAAGCGGCCCAGGCCAGAACCCAGCCGGAGCGCAGCAAAGCCAGGCCCAGCGGACGGGGCGCGCCCGCGGGGCTTACTCCGCGCTTCAGAAATACCTGGGCGCACGCTCCCAGAACGATGCTGATCCAGAGTGCCGCCGCAGGCGTCATGGCAGGTCCTCCTTCACGGAACGCTGCAGCAGAGCCACGCCGAGAACCAC
>Ga0137395_10000113_pt1 | contig 26876 bp, 22 predicted proteins | sample czobulk216metaG_FD_108283 | JGI IMG/M metagenome (GOLD analysis project Ga0137395, IMG submission 108283) | Vadose zone soil microbial communities from Angelo Coast Range Reserve, California, USA - czobulk2.16 metaG | ecosystem: Environmental > Terrestrial > Soil > Vadose zone | place: USA...
GCCAGCATCGTGAACGGCGACGATGTTCGGGTGTTCGAGCTTTTTTAGTAGCTGCGGTTCGTGGCACAAATTGGTGGGAGTATGGATTTTACTGGTCTGGATGTACTTGACGGCGTGATCCACGAGCAGGGCTTCGTGTGTCGCGAGATACACCTCCCCGTGAGCGCCACTTCCGAGACGTTTCTTTGTTTTATACGTGCCCACGCATGAGCCTCCGAGGATTGCTAGTCTTCGGACTGCTTCTTAAGCGCCGCAAAGCCTACCCACGCCTCTCTAGACGGAGGTCGCTGGGAAATACCCATAGCGTGCGGTAGTGTATCCTCATTGGCTGGCAACAGGCACACCTTCAGCACACCCTATTTCAACAGCGGATTGGGTTATCAGTTGGTTGACGGAACGATCGACTGATCGGCCGTTAGTAAGAAGTGCCTGTGGGGCGAGCGCGCCGGCTAGGGCAAATAGAGGCGGTAAGAACTTCGACATCTATCAGTTTGTCCGACCAGTATGCCGGGAAGAGGGCGTGTGAAAGTTTGTGAAAGCCAGCGGGTACTTGATTACCTTTTGTTCCTTTAGTTTCCGTTATATAATCAATAAGTTACGTGTTTTCAACGCTGGCAGGTTATCCGCTGCGCCTCCCAAAATCGACAATCATGGGGCTTCTCCCCTACTTCGACTCGCCAAGAGCCAGATAGGCTCCCAAGCCAATCATGACCGTGCCGGTCAGAGTGCGCTGACGCCGGCGGAAGCGTGCAGAGCCGCGGATGCGCTGGCCGAGCGGTCCTGCAAGCAGGGTTACCGCGATATCAGCCGCAGTGTTGAGGGTGACCGAGAGTATTCCCAGCAGTACAAACTGCAGAAAGACGCGTCCATGCGCACGGTTCACAAACTGCGGAATGAAAGAAAGAAAAAACAACGCCGTCTTTGGATTTAGCACCTCGGTCAAGATGCCTTGCCAGAATGGATTCCGCGCGGGCCGCAGACCGGCAACGGAAATGGTTTCATCGCTTCTGGCGTCAAGAATCATGCGGATCCCAAGGAAGCAAAGATAGCCTGCGCCTAGATACTTCACTGCCGCGAAGGCCATCGCAGATTGGGCCAAGATGACGGAAACGCCAGCGGCGGCGGCGAAGACGTGCACCATGCCGCCGAAGAATGTTCCGAGCGCGGATAGCAGGCCTTCGCGTCGCCCGCCACCCAACGCGCGCGCAAGAACGTAAAGCATCCCCGGCCCCGGAGCGATGGCGAGCAGGATGGCGGCACTCAGGAAAATGAAGAAGCGAGCGGAGTCGAACACGGTCTGATGGAACATGATTTGTGTCTCCTTGGTGCTCCTAGTGTCGTTAGAAGTTCGCTTCTTCCAACACCATCTGCAACTCTACGAGGTCTTCCACTCGTGGCACTCCCGAGTCGCGGTACGCACCAGCGGCGTCCATCAGCAGCGCCAGCATGCCTGCACCGGAGGCGCCCAGGTAGTCGACCGAGTAGACGTCGCCTACATAGAGGCTCTCTTCAGGCACGGCATTAATGCTCTTCATGGCCTGGCGAAAGATTTCCGGGTGCGGCTTCTCATAGCCGACGAGTCCGGAGTCGGTGATGGTACGGAAGCATTGGGCAATGCCGCAGCGGCGCAGCACGTCTTCGATCTTGCCGTCGGCATTGGAGATGACTGCGATCTGGTAGCGATCGCCGATTTCCTCCAGTTGTTTGGCCGTGCCGGGGCGAATCGTGTCCCAGTTCGCGGAATTGCGAATGTTGGTTACGAGTTGGTCGAGGACCGCGTCGTCTTTAAACTCGAGCTCGAATAACAACTGGGAGTAGAACATCCACCAGAAGCTGTGGTCGGTGCTGCCATTGCTGGTCATCATTCCATCGAATTGATTCTTGGTACGGCATTCCAGTTTGCGGAGGTGCTCGCGATCGGGCACGATGCTGTGTTCGGCGAGAGGCTTGTGAATGCGCACAAAATTGGGGAACAGCAAGGTTCCGCCCACATCGAAGAAAATGGTCTTGATCTTCGAATTCATGTCTAGGGTTCGAGTAGCAGTCGGTCGGTGGTTTCACCTTCCACTGCCTTCTTTGAATAGAGTAGCGGAAAATAATCGCCGGCGTCCCACAGCGGCAGCAGGTCCGAATAGTGAGAACTGCCCGGCTGTCCGCTCTGGCCGGGAGTGTTAACGGCGACCGATTGGTCCCAATTGCTCGTATCCAGAATCTCGCGGTAGCTCGCGCCGGAAACCTGCTCCCACGTGTTGCCGCCGGTGGCATTCACCGTATATTCATCGCCTGGACGCGAAACGGGGCCTAGATCGAGGAACTCCTTTGCGTCCCGCTGTTGATCGAGAGCGTGGCGAAAACTAACCGTATGCAACTTTCCCCACGACCATTGCGACGGGTTCGAGTCCATAAGTTTTTCCAGCTCTGAACGCGCGGACTGCAGTCCATCCGCAAGCATCTGGTCGCGGCCGGAAATCGCATCGTCGCCAAATAAATCTTTGCCGGGATTTGTGAGCATACGCAAGATCGTCTCGGGCGGCAGGTTCTCATATCGCCCGCCGAGGCTTTGAATATGGCTTTCATGCTCTTTGGCAAAAACCTTCCCGAGCGCGAGCCGAATCTGTTTGTTCCATGCTTCGTACAAAGCGGCCTCAGACGATTCGCGGGTTAGGCGACCGTCCCATTGCAGGAAGCTCGATAGCGTGGGATCGTCTTTTAGCTTTGTCGAGCGCACCAGCTTCTGAAAATCAAGCGCCGGAAGCGACGTGACATCCGTCTGCAGCACTTCCATGTCAGCGACGGTCAGCTTGTGATGGTCCTGTTTGGCGGTGTCGAGTACGGAGCGAATGCGCGTAACCCTATAAGGCGGCACCCATTCGTAGCCGACTTTGTACGGATAGTGTTCCGGGATCATTTTGTGATTTGCGGTGGCTATGAAGCCTTCCTTGGGATTAAAAAAGTGCGGCAGTTCGGCGGTGGGTATGAAACCTTTCCAGTTGTAATTGCCGCGTCCGGGAACAGGCAACAGGCCGGTCCAGCTACGAACCGGCGCGAGGCCGACGGAATGCTCGCCGATGTTGCCAGCATCGTCGGCGTAAACGATATTTTCGGACGGAACTTTCCAGCGCCCGACCGCCGTTTCGAACTGGTCCCAGTTCTCGGCCCGATCAACCGCCAGCGATGCCAGGTATCCGGCCGTCCCTGGCTCACTTCCGACCCATTGCAAAGCCAGCGCACGTTTGCCATCTTCCCACAGCACAGGGCCGTGGCGAGTGAATTTCAGATCGACATCGGCAGCCGCCGCGCCTTTGACTAAAAATTTCTCGTGACGAACTTCCATCTTCTTCCACCCATCCTCTGTTTGGTACTCGAGAGGATTGGCGGGATTGAGCGCTTCGACGAACAAGTCCTGCTGGTCGAGGCCGAAGATTGTAAATCCCCACGCGATGCGTTCATTGTGGCCTAGCGCTACGCCGGGCAGGCCGGGTTCGCCTGCTCCGATGACGTTCCATCCCGGAGCAACAAGATGAATCATGTAGCGCAACGAAGGCAGCGCGATGACGCGGTGCGGATCGTTAGCGAGCAACGGCTTCCCGCTGGCAGTTAATGCGCCGGTCACCGTCCAGTTATTGCTGCCTTCTAGAGAATGGGTGGGAAATTCAATGCGGTGATCGCTGCCCACAAGATTCTGCAAAAGTTTAGGAGAGAGTCCCATGAGATCGAGCTGCGGATCAGGATCAAGCGCGACCGCCGGATCGAAGTCGAAGAGCTTAGAGGCAGTTGGTGCGCCGAGTTCCGCGAGAACATGGGCGTGCTGCAGTTCGCTGAACGCATTGCCGGTCATGGAAAACGCAGCCATGCGGTTCAAACAGTCTTCTGGGTGCCACGCGTCGGGTGAAAATCCGCCGAGTTGAAACTCGAGTGGCAAGCCCGGGCCCCCTGCAGCAGTCAGGCTGGCGACGTAGGAGTTGATGCCATCGGTGAACGCGGTCAGGATCGCTTTTGCATCGGGCGAGTAGCTTTTGTATTCCGCTTCCATGTCGCCGTGATAGCGCAAGGCGCGAGCATTTATATCGCGTGCCAAAGCAGATGGTCCGAGAATTTCGGCGAGCCTGCCCTGGCCGGCCCGCTTCCAAAGCTCCATTTGAAACAATCGATCCTGGGCGGCGACAACGCCCTGCGCGAAAAATAAATCGTGCTGGTTCTGCGCGTAAATGTGGGCCACTCCCCATCGATCCCGCAGAACGTCAACGGGACGCTCGAGTCCCGGGATGCGAAGTTGTCCGGAAACCTTTGCCAGAGCCTTGTGTGCCGCACTGGAGAGATCGGCCTTTTGTTCCGCTTGGGCGAACACACACAGAGCAGTCAAAATAATCGCTACACGAATCTTTTTCATGGGCAGATCATTGTAAATGCCGAGTAATGCCGAATGGAGCGACGGGCGTCCTCGCCCGGCATCTGACGGGTGGCCGGGCGAGGACGCCCGGCTCTCCACCCAAAGCCCGCAGTCGAGAACTGCGGAATGAATTAAACTGAAAAATTGCCGATGCACTAATTGGAACTGTTCATTGAATGGCTAAATTGCGAGTTGTCATCCTTTGGCATCAGCACCAGCCTTTCTATAAGGATCTGGTGACGGGACAGTACCGCCTGCCCTGGACGCGCCTTCATGCGTTGAAGGACTACTACGGAATGGTGAAGCTGCTTGACGAATTCCCGCAGGTGCATCAGACGTTCAATCTTGTGCCTTCCCTGATCAACCAGATTCAGGATTATGTTTCGGGCGAGGCCCAGGATCCATTTCTGCAGGTTGCAAGCAAGCCGGCGAATGATCTATCGCAACAAGAACGGCGGTTCGCCTTGCAGTATTTATTTCAGGCGAATCTGGCGAATGTAATCGGGCGCTACCCAAGGTATCGCGAGCTTTGGGAGAAATTTCACGGGACGGGAGATTCACCGGAGCGCGCTGAGAAATATTTTCAAACGCAGGATTTCACCGACCTGCAGGTTCTGTCGCAGATTGGTTGGTTTGACGAATACTTTCTGGCTGAAAAAGATGTAGCGGAACTGATTCGCAAAGGCCGCAACTATACCCTCGAAGAGCAGCGCTTTGTGATGACACGCGAACGCGAACTACTGGGCCGCGTGCTGCCCGTGCATACCGAGGCTGCTAAAAAAGGCTTAATCGAAATATCCACTTCTCCTTTTTATCATCCAATTTTGCCGCTGTTGTGTGACACAAATATGGGGGCCGTTTCATCGCCCGGGTTGCCTTTGCCACAAAACCGCTATCGCCATCCCGAGGATGCTCGCGAGCAATTGCAGCGCGGACTGGATATGCACGAAGCGGTTTTTGGAGTTCGCCCTCACGGAGTTTGGCCGTCCGAAGGCAGCGTCTCCGAAGAGGCTATCGCAATCGCGCACAAGCTCGGAGTGCAGTGGATGGCAACCGATGAAGGCGTTTTGGGCCGCAGCCTTGGTATTAATTTTTCGCGCGACGGCTCTGGCAACTTGACGTCGGATCTGGCGCAACAACTCTATACCGTTTATCGCTACGAAAATTCACACTCTGAAATGAACCTGATCTTCCGCGATCACACCCTCTCCGATCTGATCGGTTTTGTGTACTCTGGAATGCCTCCGCAGGGCGCTGCTACTAACCTAATCCATAAGATTAAAGAATCGGCGCAATCGATTATTGCAAAAGGCCAAGACGCCGTGGTCCCTATTATTCTGGATGGCGAAAATGCCTGGGAATATTATCCGAATTCGGGCCGGGAATTTCTGCGCAGATTTTATGATGCTTTGCAAAATGATCCGGGCATCGAAGCCGTAACAGCTTCGGAGGCGGTGGCGCGCCACAAAAATCCAGCCCCTCTGAAGTCGCTGGTTCCGGGCTCGTGGATCAACGCCAACTTTAACGTTTGGATCGGAGCGCCGGAAGATAACAAAGCTTGGGAGTACCTCTACCACGCCCGCAATTTTTATGAGCAAGCATCGCCCGGCGCAACTGAGAAACAAAGCAAGCTGGCATACGAGGAAATCTTGATCGCCGAGGGCAGTGATTGGAACTGGTGGTATGGGCCGGAACATCACTCCGCGAATGACCGCGACTTCGACGAACTTTACCGCAAGCATCTCTCGAATGTTTACCAGGCCTTGGGCGGCACTCCGCCCGATTACCTTGCCCAGCCCATTATCGGTGGAGTGACGCGGCCTCTTTTCACTCCGCAAAGCGCATACATTCATCCCGAAATTTCAGGCGATATGGTGCGTTACTTCGAGTGGATGGGCGCGGCGCGCTACACGGCAGACGGACGTTCCGGGGCGATGCACGGCAAACAGTTTTTGATGGATGAAGTGTTTGCCGGAATTGACGACGAGTATGTTTACGGCAGGCTGGATTTCGCCAGCAAAGTGCCGGAAGATCCCTTCGAGGTCGTCGTAAATCTGGAATCGTGGGCCAGGCATGCGACCAAACCCAGACGCGAGCTGCGGTTGGATGCAGTGGTAAGCGATAGTCGCATGCGTTCATGGCAAGTGACGCAAGCGGAGAAAGCGCTCGATGATTCATCGAATTCCGCGAGAGCAGTCCTTGACCGGAATTTCGAGTTTCGCATACCCCTGCGATGGCTGCTCGCGGCCCCGATCGAACTCGACAAATTGCAAGGTCCGAAGAGCTCCGACCTGCTGACGGTCCGCATACGGCTCCGCTTCAGTCTTTGGCAGAACCACCTGCCGGTCGATGCCTTGCCCACCGAAGGATGGATTGATCTTGACTTGCTGGCGGAAGAGGATTTGCTGTCCGTCAGCGGTTGATGTGTTCGTCCGTCGTTCAGGTGAGAGGCGTTCAGGTGAGTGGCGTTCAGATGAGCTCTTGGCGCGAATTCATGTTCCCAACAATCGCAACCCTACAATGACCTCGTCGAGAGGCGCGCGGTCGTGCTGGTTATCTCCGCGATATATGTAACGCACCAACCCACCGCGATCGATGATGAGAGTCGCGGGGTGCGCAATATTCAAGGCGTCGGTGCTGAGGGCGTGATGCAGGCCGTAGGCTTTGGTGGCAACGCGGTCCTCGTCGAGCAAGAACACGCCGGCAACGGGATGCTTCTCCAGGAATTTCCCCGGCTTCCAGACCCCATCCCGCTTTTCGGCGGCGATGAATGCTAACTGTGCTCCGGCTGCTTCGATCTCTTTTCGTCGTGACTCGAACTGAGTCATGCGCTTTACGCAGTTCGGTCACCAGGTACCGCGCAGGAACTCCAGAATCAGTGTGCCCTGTGCCAGCAAGCCGCCCAAAGTAAATGTGCCATCGCGATTCGCGGCACACAGAGAAAAGTCCGGCGCGCGCCCGCCGATTTCCAGAGTGTCAGTCTGATTCTTCATATCGAGGCTCGACTGTAAGTCATATCGAATTAAGGATCAATACCGGAGACGATGCGTGGGCGACGCAAAGCTAGTTCTTTGTCGCGTCCGTTATAATTTCGCTTCACGGTTAGGATGCTCAATAAGACGCAGCAAGCCGCGTCTCTACAATTAGTTTCTAAATCAATTCCAGAATAAAAGGACGCATTTATGCCTCTTACCAGCATTGCTGATATTCGCGGACGCCAGGTGCTCGACTCGCGTGGTAATCCCACTGTTGAAGCCGAAGTTTTTCTCGATGGCGGCGCCAGCGCACGGGCCATCGTGCCCAGTGGCGCATCCACCGGTGAGCATGAAGCCGTGGAACTGCGTGACGGCGACAAGACCGTCTATCTCGGCAAAGGCGTTCTGCAGGCGGTTGCCAACGTTAACGGAGAGATTGCGGAGGCTCTCAGCGGAATAGACGCGGCCGACCAGCGCACTCTCGATGCCCGGTTGATCGACGTTGATGGCTCGCCTAACAAGGGACGACTGGGCGCGAATGCGATTCTGGCTGTTTCGATGGCGGCAGCGCGAGCCTGCGCGAATGCCTGCGACATGCCGCTCTATCGCTACCTCGGCGGCGCAGCGGCGAACATTCTGCCCGTGCCAATGATGAACATCCTGAACGGCGGCGCACACGCCGATAACAACGTCGACTTCCAGGAGTTCATGGTGATGCCAGTTGGAGCGCCGTCATTTTCAGAAGCGCTCCGCTGGGGTGTGGAGGTATTCCACACACTGAAAGGTGTGCTGAAGAAGCGAGGCTACAACACGGCGGTCGGCGACGAGGGCGGCTTTGCTCCATCGGTAAAGTCAAACGTGGAGGGAATTGAAGTCGTGCTGGAGGCGATTCAGCAGGCTGGCTACAAACCTGGCGAGGAGATCGCAATCGCGCTCGATCCGGCGGCGAGCGAGTTTTATCAGGACGGACAATATGTTTTCAAAAAGTCCGACAAGTCGGCAAAGAGCTCGGAAGACATGGTGAGGTACTGGTCGAAATGGGTGAAAGATTATCCCATCGTGTCGCTCGAAGACGGGCTTGCCGAAGATGACTGGGAAGGCTGGGGGATCCTTACCAAAGAACTAGGCGACAAGATTCAGCTTGTGGGCGACGACATCTTCGTCACGAACATTGAAATTTTTGCCAAGGGGATTGAAAAGGGAATTGGAAATTCAATTCTGATCAAGCTGAACCAGATCGGCACCGTCAGCGAGACGCTCGACGCCATCGACTTGGCGCGGCGCAATGGGTATACGTCGGTGATTTCGCATCGCTCCGGCGAAAGCGAAGATACTTTCATCGCGGACTTGGCAGTAGCTTCGGGTGCGGGACAGATCAAGACGGGCTCCGCCTCCCGCACCGACCGAATTGCAAAGTACAACCAACTGCTTCGGATTGAAGAAGAGCTTGGTGGCGCTGGGCGATTTTTGGGGATCAAGGCGCTGAATTACCGGGGATAAAAGCGTGTTTACTAAGTCCATGACTAAGCGATAATACTTTCTATGGAAGTCAACATCCACGAGGCTAAAACTCATCTTTCGCGCTTATTGGAACGGGTTGCGATGGGTGAAGAGGTCATCATCGCGAAGGCCGGAACTCCGGTTGCAAAGCTGGTTCCGGTGAAGACACATCCCCGCAAGCGAGTGCTCGGATCTGCGAAAGGGGAATTTACCGTGCCCGACGATTTCAACGATCCGCTGCCAAAGCAGATCGAGGATCTCTTCTACAAAATGCTTAAGGGCTAAAAGCCCAGCGTGTCATCCGCCGAAGGTCCATACGTGGACGGCACCGGTCTGTCATTCAATCGCAGATACACGCCCAGTTGAGCGCGGTGATGCACCAGATGATTCAGAAACATTTGGCGGTAGGCTAGAAAACGGGTCCCGCTGAAGATGGGCTTACCTTGAAAACTCAACTTCCAGGGCTGTGTCCACGCCTCATCTGGCGTGTTCAGCAACGCCGTGCGTACCTTGGCTGCGCCTTCATCAATAGCGGCCACCAGTTGCCGTGCCGATTCGAAGGGAAGAGGCTTGTAGCTGCCTTTAGAAAAATCAAGTTCGGGAGTGGTGAGAACCGAAAGACCAAAGCCTGCCAACTGCGCTACGTGAGGCGCGAGCTTATTTAGCGGCATCGATTTAGCGTGAGGCACAAAATCTTTTTTGTCCTCGGGAATGCGTTCGAGCATGGTGCGCGTCTTTTTAATCTCTTCGTCGAATTCGGAAAGAAGCAACTCGTTGATCGGCATGTTTTGTCCTCCGCGATAGTATAAATGCCAACTCGCTCGTGGGAAATGTAGCCTTTTTTGGCTGCCGCATCTGATTGAAAAGCTGATTGCCCTCCTATAGATTCTTCTTTTGCCTTTCTCGGTGTCTCCGTGCGTCCGTGGTGAATTTTCTCGGAAGCCAACAGGCCATAGCTAAAAGCCAGGAGCCAGTAGCAAATTTATGCCGCGTCCTAAACCTCTCGTTCTCATTATTCTCGACGGCTGGGGATACCGCGCCGAAACCAAGGCTAACGCCATCGCCCTGGCGCGCAAGCCGACTTATGACCGTCTGCTGCGCGAATATCCCAACACTTTGATTCACACGAGCGGGCCGTTTGTCGGGCTGCCGGAAGGGCAAATGGGAAACAGCGAAGTTGGCCATCTGAATATGGGCGCCGGCCGCATCGTGCACATGGATATCACGCGCATCGATCTGATGATTCAGAATGGAGAATTCTTTTCGCACCCTGTACTGGTCGATGCGATGAAGCACGCGCGCATGGGCAGCCGCAAACTGCATCTGTTCGGGCTCTTGTCGGATGGCGGCGTGCATTCGCGGCAAGAACATCTGTATGCGCTGTTGAAGATGGCCAGGCAGCAGGGAGTCGACCGCGTCTTCGTGCACGCCTTCATGGATGGCCGCGACACCCTGCCCACGAACGGCGCCGGCTATCTCGAACAACTGCAGCAGAAGATGCGCGAGTACAACTCCGGCAAAATCGCGACTGTGAGCGGGCGCTACTATGCGATGGATCGTGACCGCCGATGGGAGCGTATCGCGAAAGCTTACAGCGCAATGGTCAATGGCAAAGCGGAGGGCGGCACCTACGCCGACCCTGTGCAGGGAATGAAAGAGTCGTACAACAAGGGCGTCACTGATGAGTTCGTGGTGCCGTTCGTTTGTGCAGAGAATCGCGGCGAGGCATCGAGCAAGAACGGCCCGGCTACAATTAGCGACGATGATTCGTGCATCTGCTTCAATTTTCGCGCCGACAGGGTGCGCGAAATCACGCGTGCGTTGTGCCGCAACAGCGGATTGAACGAAAAGGGAGGCAGCGATCTGCCAGGAGCGGCCGATCTCGACGCGACCATTCCGCGCGCGCGCGTCCCCAAGAATTTGAAATATGTTTGCATGACACGCTATGACAAAAACTTCGACCTTCCGGTGGTGATTCCGCCGGAATCGATCGCGAACATTTTGGCGAATGTTATGGGTGGACTTAACATGCGCAATCTTCGAGTCGCGGAGACCGAGAAATATGCGCACGTTACTTACTTCTTTAACGGCGGAGTGGAGCAGCCCTTTCCGGGAGAAGATCGTGTGATGATCGAGTCGCCGAAGGTCGCGACCTACGATCTGAAGCCGGAGATGAGCGCGGCCGGCATAGCCGATGCGGTCGTGAAGGCAACGAACGACGGCACCTTCGACGTCATCATTGTGAACTTCGCGAACGCCGATATGGTCGGGCACTCAGGCAAGATCGAGCCCACGGTCAAGGCCGTCGAAACTGTCGACGCCTGCCTCGGCCAGATTGAAAAAGCCGTGCGCGCAAAAGGCGGAGCCATGCTGATCACCGCCGATCACGGCAACGCGGAGATGATGATTGACCCCGCAACTGGCGGCCCGCACACGGCGCACACCACAAATCCGGTTCCCTTTATTGTTGTGGCGGAGGATGCGAAGCAATACACGCTAAAGCAGAATGGTTCGCTGCGAGACATCTCGCCAACGATACTTGGCATGTTGGGAATTGACGAACCAAAAGAAATGACGGGAAGCGATCTGCGTTTGAAGAGAAGCTAGAGAATTAACGGTATCAAGTTCCTGGTGCACCGAAACGCACGACTTTCCCTGTGCAACCCCGCGTTCCATGTGGTAAAGATTTGTTACGCATGAAGCTCCTCATTTTCGTTCACCACCCGTTTGATCAATGGAATGCGCCAACCTGGTTTCCGAAGCAGTTGCAGCAAGAGTTTCCGAAAATCAGTGTTGTCAATCTCCCAGACTACAAGCGCGTCGCCGAAGAAATAGTCGATGCGGAGATTGCCATAGCATGGTCGATCAAGCCCGAGCAGATTGCAACGGCGAAGAAATTGCGCTGGATTCACTCGCCGGCGGCAGCGGTTCACCAACTGATGTTTCCGGAACTGGTCAAGAGCGAGATCGTTCTGACCAATGCGCGCGAGGTGCACGGGCCCGTAGTGGCTGAACACGTCATCGCGCTCGTCTTTGCCCTGGCCAAAAAAATCCCAGCTTCCGTACGCCTTCAGCAAAAACACGTTTGGGGCCAGCAGATCCTGTGGGATGAACTGCCACGCATCCGGGAAGTTTCCGGCGCAACCCTCGGCATAGTCGGTCTCGGCAGTATCGGGCGTCCGGTAGTAAAGAGCGCGAAGACCCTGGGCATGAGAGTGATTGCAGTGCGTGAGCATCCGGAGAAGGGAAGCGAAGGCGCGGACGTTGTTTTAGGGATGGCGCAAGTTCACGAACTCTTTCGGCGGTCAGATTACATCGTGCTGGCAGCACCGGTTACCGACAGCACTAAGGCAATCGCCAACGCCGAACGATTATCGCTCATGAAACCCGATGCTTGCTTAATAAACGTCGGTCGCGGTCCACTGGTGGACGAACCCGCGCTTGCCACGGCTCTATGCGAAAAGAAGATTGGCGGTGCGGCCCTGGATGTATTTCCTAAAGAGCCGCTGGCCGCCGATTCTCCGCTGTGGGATGTTCCAAATCTGCTGATCACTCCGCACACAGCCGCACTGACCGACAAATTATGGGAGAGGCATTACGCGCTGTTCTCGGAAAACCTGTGGCGCTATCTGAACGGTGACTCATTGCTTGCAGTTGTGGATAAAGGTAAGGGTTACTGATTCTAAAAATGGAGCGCCGGGCGTCCTCGCCCAGCCACCCGTCAGAAAGCCGGGCGAGGACGCCCGGCGCTCCATCATGATTTGATGAACGATCTGACGAAATTGGATGAACGGCGATTTGAGAACGATGATGTATTACCGCGTGTCCACTCCAAACCCTAAAATTGCGTTCACTTCTACCGGTTCATCTCCACGAAATGCGGGGCGGAATTTCCAGCTATGCAAAGCCACCAGTATCTTCGAGGTAGTCTCTGCGTTGCCGGGCTCGAGCACTCTTATGTCCTTGACATCCCCGGAGCGATTGACGATACACGCAATCACCAGATGCGTTGAGTGAAGGCCGGCGGGCAGATCCTTGCGCAGGGGTTCGGGAGCGGTGAGGCTTACAGAAGAAGGATGCGCAGCCGAAGCGGAATCCGCGTACTGCATCACCGCCGTACCGAGTGAAGTTTCAATGTAAATGGAATAATTACGATCACCTTTTAAAACGTCGTAGTAAGCGAATACTCCGCCGGAGCGCGGGGTCGCTTCGATGGTGACTCCCGATCTCTTATGTGCGTCGATGGTAGAACGGCCGGGTCCGCTCGAAGGAGCTTCGCCGCCGGGGGCTCCAAAACTCGGCAGATTCACCGTCGTTGTGCCGCCTTCGACAGAAACGCCTGGAACGGCAGGGGTGCCGGTCGTTCCGCTTCCGGAACCACCAGTTCCCGGATATGGAGAAATGCCGTCGCGCGCATTCGGATCGGAGCCGCGTCCTGCGCCTTCCCTGCCTGCGCCCGAGCCTTCGCCTTGCAATCCGCTTCCTGGGCCGTTGCCTTTGCCGATTCCAGCTCCCCCGCCGCTTCCACCGACGCCGCTTTTGGCGGTACCGCTGGGCGACATGGCCAGCGATCCTCCACCTGTTGAGTTCGGTAGACCAACCGTTGTGCCCGGTTGATTAGAAACTACGACACCGGTGCCCGCGGCATTTCCTCCGGCCTGACTCGGCGGAGCTACTGAAGAACCGAGGTCAAGCGGGCCGCCCGCTCCGGCGCCCTTGTTGCCTCGCCCAGTGCCAGATAGAGACTTGCCTCCGCCTAAGCCTGGTGGAGGCGGCACGATATCGGCGGAGCCAGCGGGACCAACAAGCGATCCCGCGGATCGGTCACGGCCGCCATTTCCTCGAGCGCCACCTTTCTGCGCGCTTACACCTTCAATGCTGGAAGGAGGCGGCACAACTTGGGGAGCTAGCGGGCCAACGCCGTTTCTTGCCAGCGATCCGCCTGCTTCCGATGGTGGCGGCGGCACGGGTTTTGCGCGCAAGTCCCCCGAAGCGGTGCTTCCCCAACTATTCAGGTCGCGGCTTGCTTGCGATGGCGGTGGCGCTACAACGGCGGGAGCGGGCAGCGATAGCTTTGAGTTGGAGGTTACGTCGCGCCGCGGCGCGGAAACGGGTGGCACGATCACATCAACGGTTTGCGTCAGCGGAACTCGAGAACTGGCCAAGTCGCGCTGCGTATCCCGCGGAGCAGGTCCAATTACAGTAGGCGCGTCCGAGTTAGCGGTTCGCATTTTATCCCGCGCGACATTCGGCGTGGGAGGAACGATGGCGGCGTTAAACGCCGGCGACGTGCGGGTGGTGTTACTGGAAATCTCGGGAGCCGGAGCAATGATGTTTATCGTCGGCCCATTTACCGAGCGGCTTGCCGGCGAACTTAGTTCCGGTGATGGAGCCACCGCATTCATTGCGGGCAAAGTTGGGGCAATGAGGGAAGAGCGCAAGCCTTCCGCAGGGGGTGGTCCGGGATTTGCTTTGAAGGCAAGCAGGTTAGCGACGGCGGAATCGGAATGCGGAAGATCGACCTTGGGAGCATCCACAACTTTCTCTACCGGCGTATCGCCACGAGCCACGCGAATAACCTGCGTGCGGTGATTAGCCTCCTGCCCTCCAGCCCGGCCAGCCTTACCCGCCTGCGAGCCGCCCTGGTCGCTGGTTTGGGGCAGCTCGTTGCCGGAGTAGTAGATCACGTCGAATTGTTGGCGCGCTGGAAGGGTGGGGATCTGAATACTGGCATAGCGTTCGGGGAGAACGATGACGGCGACCAGCAGCAGGCACTCGATCACCCACGACACAAGGATGCCACGATACGGGAATATGCCAACGGGCGCTTCTCCCGCCAAACGCTTGGGAGATCGAGCGAGTGCCGGACGTAACGCAGACTTAAACTCTTCCCATGGGGACGACCACTCCACGAGCAACCGCGGCGGCTCGGGCCACTGGACGCAATTCTCCGGAGTGGTGACAGCTTCACCCGACACTAGTTGTTCCTCGACCTGGGGATGACCGGTGCTCATAAGACGTTAAATCAAGACTCGTTAAATCAAGACTCGTTAAATCAAGACTCGTTAAATCAAGACTCGCTGAATCAAGCCGCCTCAGTGTGGATCGGATGCTCTAGAAAAATATCCACTTGGTCTCCGACCCCGGTCTGGGACTCGCGGATGGTGCCGGTAGGAAGCTCAAGCACGGAAGCGGCACCTACGCGCACCGCCGCCATCCTCCAGGGCTTCAGTTCCTCTTCAATGTGAATCACAAACCGTTCCCGGTCAAGGTAAACGGCATCGATCGGAAAACGCATGGCGAAGGTATGGATGCCATGAGAAGGGTTGATCCACAGTCCCTGGCCGCGCCCGAAACACGATGAGTCAGTCGCCATAAGTCCCCGAAATCTCGACCAATGGGTGCGTGCAATGACAAGATCAGTCGCAAGATAAGTAGTGCGAGTCCGGTTAAAAGCGTATCCCTTAGGCCCGCGCGGGGGCATGACATCTCCTCAGGAAAGTTTCGGGATTCACCTCTTCACTCCAGCAGCAGTCGGAATAAATATGTGCAACAACTGAATTACGGCCGGCCCGATGGTGACGAATATCAGCGACGGCATCACGAACAACACCAGGGGAATAATCATTTTAACGGTCGTCTTAGCGGCCTGTTCTTCCGCGCGCTGACGGCGCTCGGTGCGCAGCGAATCGGAGTGGACGCGTAAAGCCTGGGCAACGCTGGTCCCGAACCGGTCAGTCTGAATCAGGGTCGCAACCAGCGCGCTGACGTCATCAACACCAGTTCGATCCGCTAGGTTGCGCAGCGCTTCGACGCGCGGTTTTCCGGCACGAGTTTCAAGGTCGAATAGATGGAACTCGGCACTCAGTTCCGGATGAGCATGACTCAGGTCCGTGCCCACTCGCGTCATGGCCTGATCGAGAGACAAGCCTGCCTCCACGCAGATCACCGTCAAATCGAGTCCGTCGGTGAGCCCGAGTCGAATGCGTCGCTGGCGCTCTTTCAGTTTCCTCTTCAACAAGAATCGCGGAATAAAGAAGCCAAAGCCGACCACGCCCAGCAGCAATAAGGGCGAATCGAATCCAGTGAACGAAAAGACAGACAAGAAAGCTAGTGCGGCGAACAGAACTCGCAGCCCACGATAGATGGTAAGGTGCTGCGGGCTGCGATATCCCGCTTGAATCAATAGGGCGCGGTTTTTTGAAACCTGCAAAGGCGAAACAGGGAGTGCGCGGCTAAATGGATCGAGAGCCTGTTCCATCCGGGCACGCATCGCCGGCCTGCCCCCCGGGGCCTTCGGACTTTGGAAGCCGATTTCGCGCAGGCGGGAGCCGAGCAACGATGACGGCGCCATCGTGGCCGCACCAAACGCGAGCACAGTAACCACGATGGTGAGAAACACGAAAATGGAAACCGCTATCGCCATGACTTGGAGATGTTCATCAAACCTTATTCGTATTCATCAAACTTGGATCCTGATAATTTTGCGAATCACGAAGTATCCAATCGTTTGCATCGATATGCCGGCAACAATCAACACATGTCCCCAAGGGTCCGAAAATAATGGTTGAATAAATCCGGGGTTAAGTACCTGCATCACCACCACAATCGTCGGCGGCAGTGCCATCAGGAGAACCATGGTAAGGCGTCCCTGCGCGGTGTGAACGCGGACCTGACGCAGGATTTTAAAGCGTTCCCTGATGACGTAGGAGAGATTGTCAAGAATCTCGGCGAGATTGCCGCCCGTTTCGCGTTGTAACATCACCGCTGTCACAAAGAACTTGACGTCCACTAACGGAATACGATCGGTCAAGTTAAGCAGCGCATCGCGTACCGGCAGACCGAATTTCTGTTCTTCAAAGAGCTGGCGAAATTCTCCCGCAACCGGCTCTGACACTTCATTGGCAATCATCTCGATGGCTGTAGTAAATGCGTGTCCGGCACGCACTGCGCGGGCTAGAGTATCGATGGCCTCGGGAAATTTCTCCTCAAACTTCTGGAAACGCTTGCTTCGCCTGTGCGAAGCGTAGGCGTACGGAATAAAAAACCCGATCAACGCGCCCACCCAGCCGAAGATCAGATTCCCGCCGACGATGAAAGCAATAAGCGCGAATACTAAGGCCGAAATAATGCAAAGCATTATAAAGTTGCCGGCGCGCACATCGATATTTCCCTGCTCCAGCGTTTTCTGAAGCTCCGAAACACGCTCGGACCGTCGCAGATAATTATCGAAAGCGGGAATCCGGCTAAGCACTTCGTCACGGAGAAAAGCCACTTCCGGAGCGGCTTGTTCGCTGAGTTTTTGAACTGGGGATAAGCGATCGCGCAAAACGCGCGCCTGGGCCTTGCGCTGGTCAAATAAAGAGATGGCAGCAAAAACCATCAGGGTGACCGCCACGAACACCAGAACTGTGACACCGAGTGCCATTCTCTATACCTCCATCCGGGATTCGAAAAGCGCCGAACTTAACCGGCACCCGGCGGTCGCGAGGCGTTCGGTGAAATGTGGTGCCAGGCCCGTGGAACGGAACACTCCGCGCACCTTCCCGCTTTCGTCAACTCCGCTGCGCTCGAAAATGAAGACATCCTGCAACGTGATCATGTCGTCATCCATGCCGGTCACCTCAGAGACTGTGAGAATCTTGCGGGATCCATCTGAAAGGCGCGCCACCTGGACCACAGCGTGAACGGCGTTCGCAATCTGCTGGCGTATCGCCCGCTCGGGAATGTTCAGGTTGGCCATGGAAACCATATTTTCAATACGCGACAGGGCGTCTCGCGGTGAGTTGGCGTGTACGGTGGTCAACGAACCTTCGTGGCCCGTATTCATAGCCTGGAGCATGTCGAAGGCCTCTTCGCCGCGCACCTCGCCAACCACGATGCGATCGGGCCGCATACGCAAGCTGTTGATCACGAGCTGTCGCATGCGAACCGACCCTTTGCCTTCAATATTCGGAGGGCGGGTTTCCAGGCGGACCACATGCTCCTGCTTGAGTTGCAATTCGGCCGCATCTTCAATCGTCACGATGCGCTCCGAATTTGGAATGTATCCCGAAAGCACATTGAGAACCGTAGTTTTACCAGCGCCGGTTCCGCCGGAAATGAGAAGGTTCAACCGGCCCTTGACCATGGCTGACAGTAGTTCGAGCATCGGCTCGGTCAGCGTTTTATTGTCGAGCATGTTGCGGGCGGTTATCGGATCACGACCAAAGCGGCGAATCGAGAGGCAGGCACCGTCGAGCGCCAGCGGCGGAATGATGGCATTGACGCGCGAACCGTCCTGCAGGCGTGCGTCGACCATGGGTGAAGACTCATCGACGCGCCGCCCAATACGAGAGACGATGCGGTCGATGATCTGCATCAAGTGCTGATTGTCTTTGAAGGTTAAGCCAGTAATTTCGAGCTTTCCGCCGCGTTCGACGTATACGCGGTCAAAGCGGTTCACAAGAATGTCGGAAACTGTGGGATCTTTGAGAAGCGGCTCCAGCGGTCCCAGTCCAAAAATTTCATCCAGGATTTCCCGCGACAACTGCTCGCGCTCGGCGAAACTGAGTGGGACCACCTCGCTATTCACCGAACCACGAATGAGTATCAAGACTTCTTCGCGCGCGGAGTCGCCAGTCGTACGTCCCAGTTTCTCCAGGTCAAGGCGATCCAGAATCTTGCGATGCAGGTCCGCCTTGACCTGTTGATACTCGCTACGCTCGAACGCTTGCAGATTTGCCATATTTTTCTAACCGCTTGAAGCCTAAACTGTCTTAAACCTAAACTGTCTTAAACAATGACCAGGCTCGGCGTTTCACATCCAAATCGTCCTTGGTCAGATACTCGGCCAGCCCTGAGATGGATCGAGCGATTTCCGTATTCCCCTGCTGCATTAGGGGGACGCCGCGATCAATGGCGCTTGCGACCGCAAAATACTGATTCGGAATTCGCCAGAGCACCGGCGCTCCTATAGTGACCTCGGTTTCCGCTTCGTTGAATCCTGCCACCTTGCGATAGCGGTTTAACACCAATGCGAAGCGATCACGCGTGCCACTCTCGCCTAGATATTGTGCCACTCTTCCGGCGCTCCACAACGAGGCGACATCCGCATGGGCAATGAGCAGAATTTTTTCTGACAGATTACTAACCAAACGTGCTGCGCTGTCGAGCCGCGATGAAATGTCTACGACGACATATTGAAAACGCCCAACGATGGTGTCAAACAGGCGGGCAAAGTCAGAAGTAGACGGCTCGATGGTCCCCGGCACCGTCGATCCGGCCAAAATCTGCAAACCACCCTCGTGACGCGCCATGAAGCTGTCGAGGAGCGACGAATCTAGACGGTGCAGGTTGGTGACAGCGTCCGAGATCGTAAAATTCGGCTTGAGATTGAGATGCAATGCGCAATGTCCCAGCGGAGCCAGATCCACTAATGCGGTGTTGTTCTGGGCGGACTGCAACGCAAGCGCCAAATTAACCGCTACGGTCGTGGCCCCGCTCCCGCCCTTGGCATTCACCACGGTAAATACCTTTCCTCTCGTACTCTCTCGTCCAGGCTTGCGCCGGGCTGCGGTCAGGCGGACGAAGGCCTCTAACAGATCGGAGGTGGAAGTGGGACGCTCAATGTATTCGCGTACTCCCGCCCGCATCGCATTAACGATCAGTTGAGGCTGAGTCAAGGGACCGATCGCAAATATCGCGGACTCCGGAAGTTCCTGGTGAAGAAACTCAATGGCGCGCAAAGCCATCGTGGCATCGTTGTTAGCGATATCGACCATGACGATGTCGGGAGCCAGAGTTTTAGTTTTGCGGATAACCGGATCATTCGCGGCTAGCGGCAAGGTCGAGTTGCTGCACACGGTGCGGGCCACGCTGGTTCCATCCACCAGAACCTGAAGCACTGCACGCTGGTCGTTGTCGGTGGCAAATACGGCGACTGACAATTCCGGCATAACTCGCTACTGCGGACCTCTCTAACGTCCACGCTCACTTCTGCTGCGAAGTTCGCGTTATCGATTACTTACTGCTGCCTTCCTTTTTCTTGCCATCGAACTTGCCCTTATTCAAATACGGCTCGGGAGCCACAGGTGGTGCAGGGCTCTGCGTGGAAGCCGCAATCCTGCGCACTGTGCAAAGAACCATCAATTCTGAATTGCTCTTTTGTTCGTTCTTGCTCTTAAAAAAAGTGCCGATGATTGGAATATCGCCGAGAAACGGAAACTTGTTGGCCACATTCGTGACTCGGTTATCCATAAGGCCGGCAATAACGAAGCTTTGTCCATCCTGGAGTTCAAATTCGGTATCCGCTTTGCGCGTGCTGATAGCTGGAATAGTCGTGCCGGAAACCGTCACCGCGTCCGCGAAATCCAATGTGCTTACTTCAGGAACAACATGCAGATGGATGCTGCCATTCGGCTGAATCACGGGAGTGAACTTCAAGTGCACCCCGAATTCGCGAAACTGAACTGAAACGGTTGCGATTCCCCCCGCCCCCGGTTGCACCACGGGGAAGGGAAATTCTCCTCCCGCCAGGAAACTTGCTTCCTTCCCATTCACCGCGACCAAGTTAGGCTCCGCCAATATCTGCAACAGATTTCGCGCCTGAAGGGCCTGAATCACCGTCCCCAGATGCACTTGGGGATTAAAGAAAAACATATTGAGCGCGTTCGATATCGACGGAGTGCTTGTCGTGGTCCCGGTGCCGTTGCTGTTGGTTATATCGGTGATTGGCCCAGGCGAAATTCCGCCAAATTGGCCCGTCGTCACACTGCCAATCGTATTTCCCGCTCCCGTGGAAAACAGGTTGAACCCCACCTGCGTCAAAACACTTCGGTCGACCTCGGCAAACTTCACCTCCAGCAGAACTTCTTCCGCTCCAATGGGACCGAAGGTCAATACATTCACTACATTCTTCGAATAAGCCGCCGCCAGTGCTCCCGCATGTTTGGACACGTCTTCCGTGGTTACGTGGCCAGAAAGAACGATCGCCGAACGCGAAGGAGTAACGGTGATCCGCTCCTCGGGAAAAAGGCGGTGCATCTCCTCCGTCGCCGCTGTGATATCCACGTCCACCCGAAGATCGAAACTCCGCGAGCGTTCCAGTTCGTCCCAGATCAGCAAAGACACTTCACCCGGCGCCAGCCCATTCACCAGAACTTGCGTGGGCGTAACGACCAGTGCATCCGCCACCGATGGGTCTGTCACCGAAACCCGCTTCAGCCTTTCGGTCGTGTTAATCAAAAGCGACTTACCGACCATCACACGCAGCGGCACTGCGCCCGCAGTAACGCCCTGGGATGATGATGTTGTGGACTGCGCCGGCGCGGTCTCCTGGTTGGGCGAGGAAGAAGTCGAAGGCGTCGCGGAAGTGTCCTGAAAATCGCCGGCCCAGTTGCGCGCGAACATCGTCGTCGCGCCGAAAGTCGCGCCAATGGTCGCACCAGAAGTCACGCCAATGACCAGCACGGCCGCTGCAACCGCCAAAGCTTTCATGAATTCGGACCTCTGTGAGGGTGCACGAGTACTTCCGTCAATAGCATTTGCGGCATGCAACTGGTTGCGGTATCGACGGTTCAAAACTTGTTTTCCGGAAATTTGTTTTCTTCCCGTTTATTTCCCCGGATCATTTCAACCGCATACGGCGCTGGGGCTGACGTCGCGGCCTTTGCTACTGTTTTATGAACCTTGGACTTCGGCTCGGTCGCGACGACCTTGGTCTCGCCCGGATACAACGAACTCGTCCGTGTCGCGCCGATGCCTCCCTTTTTTGTATCCAACGGATTGCGCAAGGATAGTTGGATACGGCCCTCCTGCGAGACTAAGGCCAACTTCTGCGCGTCATCCGGAGAAACCAGCAGCGTAATCACAGGAGCGGTTGTTGCTGTCGACTCGGATGAGGCGCTCCGGTCTAAGCTTTTGCCCACCGCGATGACCGCAACATTTTCCAGGACAGTCGTGGTCTGACGGTCATTCCCGCCGCCCTGAGTGCCAGTGGCCAGAACATCGACGCGAGTCCCTGGCTGCACAAATCCAGCCACCGAAACTACATCGTTAACCCGAACCGATACCGCGCGCATCCCTGGCGGGATCATCGAGGGCAGGCCGGCTCCGGCATTCAACGCGGCCAACTTGCTGGGCAGAAGGAATTCGCCTTTGCTCATGGGCAAAATCACGCCACGGCCCACAACTTGAGAAACTGCAGAATAAGCGCCCACCGGCACAGCGGATTGCGGCAAGGTAACGATCCGGATATTATGCGGTTCCAATTTCGTACCGACCAGAATGTCATCGGCCGCAACCGCGACCTGTACTCCACGCTCGTTACCGCCTGGGCCCCCAGAAAATCGCAGCCGGTTGTAAACGGTATAGCTCACCAGCAGACCAACTGCTAGAGCGAAGCCTCCGATCATCAACAAACGGCTGCGATTCATAACTACTCCTTCAAGACAGGGCTCACCCTAACTCGTCGCGGCGGCGAGCTAAGGCCCTTTTGCGCAGAACGGATTTGTCAGCAGTGCTTTAATTTGCCACTTGGCTTGCTACAGACGAGAACACATTGTTCGCGTTGGTACCGATCAGTCGAACGGTCCCAATTACGATTACCAGGATCACAGCAAGCATAACCGCGTACTCCGCGATGTCCTGCCCGTCTTCATTGCACAACAGCATCTTAGCCATTTTCGCCATTTCCAACTCCTTTTTAAACCTATGCTAGATCCCCCAGGTTCAGGACGAATGTGGGAGCCCGTACTTTATTGGCCCTAGTTTCGCAGATTGGGCACCGATCTGGGAAACATTATTTCACTTTTTTGCCCTAATAGCGGGGCACTCTCCTGTGTTACTGCTGTGGAAATGTCCCGGTTTTGACCCGCAGGCTGACTTCTGACGAAGATATCTGCCTTAGGATCACTAAAAACAGCCCGCCAGCCAGGGTCAAGCAGGAGGCCTTGCGCTAGGGCGCAGGACGGCGGCACAATCACGACTTCTATTTGCCAGTGATCCAGAACTTCGCGCCAGCCGGTCCGTAGATTTAACGTCGTCTTTAATGCCTGCCGCAGCAGATCGTCGCCATAAAGGTCCGCCCGTCCATCAACAAACACGCGATACTCCGGATAGAGCTTCCAGATAGCATACCCTCCCCAATCGTAGTAATCGAAAAGCCGCCCTGAGCCATCGCTAGACTTTACATCGCTCGATTTTAGCGACGCTGCCGCCGTTTGAGGAAAGAGTTCGGCCTCGCGGGCCGTCTCGTTGTCGACAACAACGACCCATTTCACCACAGCGAAGACCACAATTAAAATGATCACCACCGCATTAAAAAGCGGCCGTAAGCGGAACCGTTTGTTCCGCCAATTGAAGTTAGGTAGCGACTCGCTGCCGACGGGGATTGCAGCCACGATCACTGGCAGTGCCACCAAAATGAAAATTGGGATGTGCCGAACCGCGTCTACCGACGCGAGCCCGGTTAGCAGCAAGGGGAAAATGGTCCGTCCCTTGGGCCGCGCGCGAGAAATGGCGAGCGCTATAAAAACTAGTAGCCAGAGGAGTAAGAAAGGCCGATATAGCAACTGGTGAAAATCTGGGGAAAACCACTCGCTAATAAACGACCGCATTCCCGTCGAGCGCAGGGTATGGAACGGATACCGATAGAGTTGAGTGCCGCTGGGATTAAACGGCACGAGCGCCAAACAAGCTGCCAGAAGCGCAAATATCCTTAGAAGCTTAGGTCGGGCCTCCGTCCACGCGGCACTCCCGGTGGCGTTCTCCCAGAGTAAGCCGAGGCCGTAGGCAAATAACAATGCCGGTCCAAGCGCGAAGCCCGCATGCAGGTTCAGCCATATCAGAAACAGAGGTGGGATCCAGAAAAGAAGTTTCGGACGGTTCTCGCCGCGTTCGACGAGCCACAGTAGCAGGCTGGCTAGCGTGAATGTGAACATTTGCGGTCGTACTCCCCAGGATGGAGACGCGGCCAAAGCAGCGAGAGCGGTCGCGGCGGCTGCCCAATATGCCTTTGCCCGACAGCGCAGGTAAAGAAGCATGAAGCCCGCCGTCGTAATGATCGCCGAGAATACGATTAGTGCCGCAAAGCCGCCGTGCTTCCAGAGCTCATAAAACACAACCTCTGATAGCCACTCATGTGAAATCCATGCATGTCCCGCGCGAGTGAAAGAGAAAGGGTCGTAGTGCGGGACATGCCCCGACTCGACGATTAATTGACCGGTGCGCAGGTGCCACCACAGATCGGGATCGGTGGCGTTGCGCGCCGTCATCCCCAACAAACCGAATAACAGGATAGCCGCGAATGCCAGCTCCGTGCTGCGGAGGCTTTGCAACATTCGTAGCCGAACTGGTTCAATAGCTAGCATTGTTGTTCTCGTGATTGTTGTTCGTCGCGATTATAAAATGCATTCTGGAATGACCCGCCCGCCGCTGTCTGCGCCATGGATAAAAAGTAAATGTGGATAGAATAGGCGTTCCATTGAATCATGCCCGGGACATCGAAACTACGGATTTTATTTCTAGCTGCCGCGCTGGGCTGGATGGCAATCGTCAATGCCGTCATGTTGTGGAATACTCGATTTCAAATACAGCATGGATACGGCGATTTCGCATCGTTTTATACCGCTGGGACTCAGGTTCGCAGAGGATTAGGTACTGAGCTCTATAACCACGCAGCCCAGTGGAGGGTGCAGCAGGAATTTGCTGCCGGAGTAACCATCCGCCAAAGCCCGCTGCCTTACATTCGGCCTCCCTTCGAAGCTCTGCTCTTCTCATTATTTGCCGCGTGGCCGTATCCCACGGCCCTGCTCTTATGGACCATCCTCAAACTTGCTCTTCTCGTAGCCATACCGTTCATTGTTGTTCGAGGTAGGCCATGGAACGAACCCATCCCGCTGTGGGTGGTAGGCTTTCTCGCCCTAGGCACTTTTCCCGAGTTTATGGATCTGCTGATGGGACAGGATGCGCCTCTGGTAGCCTTTCTATTCGCAATCGCTTACTGGCAACTCGACACCCACAGAGATGCGCTCGCCGGCTTCATTCTCGGCTTGGCGCTCTTCAAGTTTCAACTGGTCATACCTTTCGTCATAGCGCTGTTGATTGCCGGCCGTAAACGGGTGTTACCAGGCTTTGCCATGGCTGCCATCGTTGTCCTCGCTGTCTCAGAGCGCATCGTGGGTTGGAAAGGATTGCTACAGTACCCTCGAGATTTAATGGCTTTGAACCATACCGGCAACGGACTGATCACGCCAGAGAACCAGATGAATCTTCGAGGGCTCTTCATTCTTTTTGTGGGTCGCGTGCCCTACCCGGGACCCATCCATTGGGTGCTTGCGCCGCTAGCGCTCGCAGCTATTGTTTACGCCGGTTTTCTATGGAGAAAGGCCGGAGATAACTTCTTGCCAGAAGGTTTTGGCCTGGCCATGATCGCCGCCATTGTCACCAGCTATTACGCGTACGAGTATGATTTGCTCTCGCTGATGGTTCCTCTGCTCGCAATCCTTGCCAGGTCAGCAAATGCTTTCCCACCTGATCGGATCACTCGGTATCTCGCGGCAACTGGGTTACTTCTCCTAGTCATGCCACTTTATTGGTTCACCAGAGTTTACTTAAAGGCTGAATTCCTGATGACTCTTCCATTGCTTTGCGTTGGCGTTGCATTGGCCCGGAGGCTGCATCAAGCGAGTGCGCGAATGGTTCCAGGGCAACCGAAATCGGTGCTACAGGTTCCCTAATGACAACGGCGCAGGTACCCCTCCGGTTACATTCCTGGAAGTGGCCGTTGCTGGCGATTCTCTTCGCGGTAGGGATGTGGACATATATCGATCGCGTGCTGATTCCGCATCAGATTTCCGAGGCGGCTGCTCACGATCGCCCGCGCGGAAATCTTTCAGATCTCTACCCCCGATGGATCGGCGCTAGAGAATTGTTACTGCATGGTCGCAATCCCTATGGCGCAGACATCTCCCGCGAAATTCAAGCTGGCTACTACGGCCGTCCTCTAGATCCTGCCCGCGCGGGTGATCCAAAGGACGAACAGGGATTCGCTTATCCGGCTTATGTAGTTTTTTTCTTGGCGCCCACGATTGGGTTGCGTTTCGCGATCGTCCAAAGATGCTTCTTTTGGATTCTGGTTATTCTCACTTGCGCCACGATTCCGGTCTGGCTCCGATTGTTGCGCTGGTCTTTGCCATTTGCCGCTCAAATTAGTTTGCTGGCACTCACCTTAGGGAGTGTGCCCGTGATGCAGGGGCTAAAGCTCCAGCAAATCAGCCTTCTGGTAGCCGGGGTTCTCGCCGTCGCCATGGCGCTCCTCATAATGGACTACCCCATAGCCGCCGGTATGTTGCTGGCCTTTTGCACTATAAAGCCGCAGCTTGTAATCATTCTGCTCGTTTGGCTCGCGATCTGGACTCTCGCGGATTGGCGCGGCCGCTATCGCTGGGCAGTGTCATTTCTCCTGACAATGGCTGTTCTCTTCGCCGCCTCGGAATGGATATTGCCGCACTGGATTCCGCGCTTCTTGCAAGCAGTCCGAGAATACCAGCGCTACACCAGCGGCATGTCGATCATGGACGCTTTGGTCGGCGTTCCCTGGAGTTGGGCTATCGAGCTTATCGTGTTCAGCGCAGCCTTGGGAGCTGGTTGGAAGGAGCGACGCCAGCCCGCAAATTCCTTCTCGTTTGCCTTCATTCTTTGCCTGGTATTGGCCATCACCATTCTCGTTATACCCTCATCTTCCACCTACAATCAGGTCCTTTTGATTCCAGCCTTGCTCCTCCTTATAAAGGAGCGCCACCGGATTTGGCGCAGAAGCCAAGCCAGCCGCGCCCTATTTACGCTATTGGCGGCCTTGATTCTTTGGCCGTGGATTTCCGGCATCACGCTGGCGACCCTTTCGTTCATATTGCCCCTAAGTGCTTTCAATCGTGTCTGGGCGAGCCCCGTCTGGACAGTAACTCCGGTCCCAATCGCGCTTGCTGCCGTGATGCTCGTCAATTACTATCAAAGGACATTTACTCCCTCCC
>Ga0137395_10000114_pt1 | contig 26828 bp, 24 predicted proteins | sample czobulk216metaG_FD_108283 | JGI IMG/M metagenome (GOLD analysis project Ga0137395, IMG submission 108283) | Vadose zone soil microbial communities from Angelo Coast Range Reserve, California, USA - czobulk2.16 metaG | ecosystem: Environmental > Terrestrial > Soil > Vadose zone | place: USA...
CGGCGATGGTCTACGACACAGCGCTCGTCAGGCCGATCCGCATCGTCGCGACGAAGGGACTGAATCAGCCGTGGAGCATGGCGTTTCTTCCGGACGGGGCGATCCTCGTCACGGAGCGTCCCGGCCGCCTGCGCATCGTCAGGAACGGCGTGCTCGATCCGACGCCGGTGGAGGGATTGCCGAAAGTGCAGGCCGCCGGCCTCGCCGGGCTGATGGACGTTCAGCTGCATCCAAAGTTCGCGGACAACAAACTCGTCTACATCACGTATCACAAGCCGCAGACGCCGAGCGCCGATGGACTGACGGCCGGGCCCACCGGGCCGGGACCGAATGGCCGTGGACCCGCGCCGCCCGCCGGTGTGATCACGCTCGCACGCGGCCGCTGGGATGGCAGCAAGCTGGTCGACGTGAAAGACATCTTCTCGGCGATTCCGAGCGGCAACGCCGCGCGTATGATCTTCGGCCGCGACGGCATGATCTACATGTCCGTCGGTTACGGCGATCCACCGCAGGCCAACCAGGGCAATCCGGATCCGGAGCACATGCCGCCGCAGGATCCGATGAACCTTGCCGGAAAGACGTTGCGACTGAAGGACGACGGCACCGTGCCGTCCGACAATCCGTTCGTCGGCCGAGCCGGTTATCGCCCCGAGATCTACACGATGGGGCACCGCAACATCCTCGGCCTCGCGGTGAATCCCGCAACCGGCGCGGTGTGGTCGGTCGAGAACGGTCCGAATGGCGGCGACGAAGTGAACGAGCTCGCGGCCGGCAAGAACTACGGCTGGCCCGTCGTCGGCAACGGGCGGTTCTATCTCGGACCGCGCGTCAGCGTGAATCCCTACAAAGAGAGCATGGAGCCCCCGGTCGTCTACTGGGTGCCGGCCATCGCGCCGTCGGGGTTGACGTTCTACACGGGCGATCGATTCCCGCAGTGGAAGAACCATTTGTTTGTCGGCGGCATGCGGCAGGGCGAAGTGCCGCGCTCAGGCCATCTCGAGCGGATCGACTTCAACGAGAAGTGGGAGGAGCTGCATCGCGAGTCGATGCTGCGCGAGCTCCAGAATCGTGTCCGTGACGTGCGTCAGGGTCCGGACGGCTTGCTGTACGTGCTGACGGCCGAGAATGACGGCGCGCTCCTGAGGATTGAGCCTGGCGCTTCGAAGTAGTGCCCTGCAGCACTCCTCCGATCGCGCTGTTACCGTCGCGCCACGACCGCGTAATCCCGATACGACAACATCCGCTCGTTCAATTTCTCGGCGTTGGCGTTGACCACGGCCACGATGCGCGCGAGCGCGGCGTCGTCGGCGCGAGCCGGATCCGCGGGCGGAATTCGCGCCAGTCGTTCCTGCTCGTCCACCGGCTCGCGGAACTGCACGTCGACGTTGGAGAATCCACAGGCGCGAACGTAGTACTCGAGCGTGCCCGGATGCAACGGCCGCGCGTGCGTGAGGTCGCGGATATAGGCGTCGAAGAACGCCGCCCAGCAGGCGGCATTGATCGTCTCGAGGACGATCGGCGAGCCGGGCCGGAGCTTGTCGTGCGCGAGACGCAGGAACCGCACGAGCTCGGCAGGCTGAAGATGCTCGACGACCTGGATTGCCGTCAGGCCTCCGAGTGATCCGTCGGCCTGGCGTTCGAGGTAAGTGATTGCGTCGGCCTGTTCGACATCCAGCCCGCGGTCGCGGCAGCGCGCAACCATCGCCGCATTCATGTCGATGCCCCGCGCGGCGATTCCTTTTGCCTTGAACAGCTCCAGCAGTTCGCCGCGCCCGCAGCCGACGTCCAGCACGTTCACGCACGACGTGAAGAGCGGTACGTAGTCCTGCAGCCTCGCGGCGATAAGCGCTTCGGATCCGCGAAATCGATTCTCGAAGCCGAGGTACTCGACGTCTTCGAGGCTTGCATCGAGCGGCGCCGGCGACTCCCGTGCCGCGAATCGATAGGCGGTTTCCTCACGCGTGCCGGCCGCCGAAAGCCGTTCGACCTCGCGCCTCAGCGCGACAATGCGCTGCTGCGCCAGCATGATCTGCTCGAGCAGATCGGCGCCGCCGGTGGCGCGATCTCTCGTCTCCACGTAGGGCGCGATCGTCTGCAGGTACTGAAGGAGGCGCGTTTCGAAGCGGGCGCGCGATTCGGTCTGCTGTCGCACGACCTCGAGCCACCCGACCGTGGCCTCGTTCGGCGCAGCGCCGATCAACCGGCGCAGGAAACGCCGCAGCCCGGCGAACTTCGGACCTCTCGCACTCGCGTCTGCGGCGTGGACGGTCGCGGCGGGATCGGGTGTGCCCTCGATGGCACGGCCGAGCGCCGTCAGCGCGTCGGTATAGCCGCGGTCGGCCTCGTCGCGTTCGCGTTGGAGGCGCGCAAACAGATCTTCGAGCGGTCGATTGGCCACCGGAATCGGGCCGCATTGTACCGCGATAAAGACTTCCACGTGGTTTCGTGAAGTGATTACGACGTTCGTGGTTGACGCCGTCGACTGGGACCTCTACGATCCCAGGGACCCGTGATTCAACGCATTTGCGCCGTGTCGCTCGTCGTGCTGATCGTGATGCCGTTTACGGCGCCGTTCGCGACGTTCGACCTCTGCGCTCTGGCGCACGGGCATGCCCCGCAACGCGTCGGCACGGTTGCAGCGGCAGCGCCAGACACCGGGCAGGACGACGTGCCCGCGTGGTTCGAGCGGTCCGGGCATCGTGCGACGGTGGCCGGCGTAATCAGTTGTGCTCCCGCTGGACTCCATCTCGTCAACGCGGCTTCGCTCCCCACGCGCGCGGCCGCGCCTCCATCGATCCAGACCTCCGCTCGCGCCGGCGTTTTGCGCGTCTAGACGCTCGCGCGTTCCCGTCCATGCCTTCGGGCCCGTTGAACCGCGGACACTCTAGAGGAACGACCCATGATCTGGTTCTGGTCGCGCGCCAGCGAGAAGATGCAGCTGGAAACGCGCTTTGACAACGATTCGAACGAATACGTGCTGACCATTCGATTCGCGGACGGCCGGGAGGCGTTCGAACGGTTTCCTGAAATGACCTTGTTTCGCCAGCGCCTGGTGACGCTCGAGAATCAGCTCGAGGCGGACAAGTGGGTCCAGTCGGGCACGCCGATCTTCGATCCGGCGGGTTTTCCAAACAAGAGGTCGCCGTCGGGAATGAATTGATCGGCCGGTCCGAGCTGTGTACTCCTTGAGCCGTGTCCGGTCCGGCGCCTTCCGGCTTGAACTGCTCGACCGTGGTGCAAATCAATCTGGACGGCCCCTTCGATCTTTTTTACGTCAACGCGGCCGACGATTCTCAGAAGAAGACCGGCAAATCGTCCACGAACTGAGATACGGTTTGCAAACGGAGACAGCGATGTTGAATCAGTCTGCAATCGACACGTTCCGGGCGGGACTTCGTGGCGAGCTCATCGATCCGCAATCACCCGGCTACGACGCGGCGCGGAAGGTCTACAACGGCATGATCGACAGGCGGCCGCGCCTTATCGCGAAATGCGCCGACGTCGCCGACGTGATCGCCGCCGTGAACTTTGCGCGTGCACAGAAGCTCATCGTCTCGGTCCGCGGCGGCGGACACAACGCCGGCGGCCTCGGCGTGTGTGACGACGGCCTGGTGATCGATCTGTCGATGCTCAAATACGTCCGCGTCCACCCGGCGACAAAGACTGTCGTCGTCGGTGGCGGTTCTCTCTGGGGAGACGTCGACCACGCGACGCACGCGTTCGGCCTCGCGGTCCCTTCCGGCATCATCTCGACGACCGGCGTGGGCGGGCTCACGCTCGGCGGCGGCCTCGGACATCTGACGCGGCGCTGCGGCCTGAGCATCGACAACCTTCTCGGCGTCGACATGGTGCTGGCGGACGGACGATTCGTCACGGCCAGCCGGAAGGAGAACCCGGACCTGTTCTGGGCGGTTCGCGGTGGCGGCGGAAACTTCGGCGTCGTCACGGCGTTCCACTTCAAGGCGCACCCTATCCACACCAACTACGCCGGGCCGATGCTGTGGCCGCTCGACGACGCGGCCGACGTGATGCGTTGGTACCGCTCGTTCATTGTCAAGGCGCCGATCGACGTCAACGGGTTCTTCGCGTTTCTGACGGTTCCGCCCGGGCCGCCATTTCCCGAGCATCTTCACAACCGGAAGATGTGCGGCATCGTGTGGTGCTATACCGGACCGCTCAAGAGCGCGGAGAGGGTGTTCAAGCCGATTCGCGCGTTCAAGACGCCGGCCCTCGACCTGGTCGGGCCCCTTCCGCATCCCGCGCTCCAGAGCATGTTCGATGGCCTGTACCCGCCCGGCCTCCAGTGGTACTGGAAGGCCGACTTCGTGCGCGAGCTCACCGACAAAGCCATCGCGCTGAACATCGAACACGGCTCGCAGCTGCCGACGATGCAGTCGACGATGCACCTGTATCCGATCGATGGCGCGGCCGCTCGTGTGAAGAACGGCGACACGCCGTGGGCCTATCGCGACGCAAAGTGGGCGCAGGTGATCGTCGGCGTCGATCCTGATCCGGCAAAGAAGAATGTGATCTCCGCGTGGGCGAAGGATTACTGGGCTGCGCTCCACCCGTACTCGGCGGGAGGCGCCTACGTGAATTTCATGATGGATGAAGGGGAAGATCGCGTCCGGGCGACGTACGGAAAGAACTTCGCCCGGCTCGCGAAGATCAAGAAGCGCTACGATCCGGCCAATCTGTTCCGGGTGAACCAGAACATCAGGCCGGCGAAGTAGCGTTCACCTCAGTGCTGGAGGAATTCGACGCCGACGCGCCACGCGCGTCCGCTCTCGGTCGGCGCGGTCCAGACCACTTTCGCGGCGTGGACCACCTGGATTCTGGCTTCCTGTGCGATTTCGAAGTTCACGGACAGGTCGATGACTTCGTCGCGCGCGAACTGATCCATCGTGTGGAACGACAATCCCGCGCTGCTCATGTCGGCCGTGATGCCCTGCCGGTTGTCGTCGACGCGAACGCGCGCGATACATGGGTACCGCGCCGCGCGCCGGCGTTCCGGAAAGGACGTGTCAGCGCCACTGGGGGGCTGGAGCTGCATCGCCACTTCCTTTCGACTGTGCGGATAATCCGCTGGCGGGTGTTATCGGCGGATGAGCTGGGAGCGGATAGGGAAACGGCCGCGCTGCACAGTTTCGCAGGCAGCGGCGCACCGGCCGGCGAGGATCCGCGCCGGGCCGCGGCGGACTAGTCTGCCCGCCGGGGATCTTTTGTCACTGGGATCCAGCCCGCGGATGAACGCTCGCGGGCGGCGTCAGAGGCCGCTCACCCACGGGGATCGGAAGCGTCTTTCAGGAATTCCAGGTCCTGCTCCGGAATAAAGAACCCGCCGAAGATTTCGTCGCTGCGCCATTCGAGAAACAGCGCCTGCCCGGCAAACGGTCCTGTCGGCGATTCCAGACCGGCAAACGCCACTTCCACGACGCGTCCGACCGCTGCGCGCAGCGGCTCGGGAAGGCGGTCCGTATGCTTCGGACGAAAACGTGCGCGCCCGGCGTACGCGCCAGGGGCGAGCAGCGGGAAGCTCATACGATCGCGTGTTGGTGCTGGAGGGTTGCGCGGTCGCCATGCCAGGAGCGTCATGACCTCACAGTTCGCAACACTGGTGCCACGTTTCCCTCGACGAAAAAAGTGTGCTGCGGGGCAGACAAACTATCCGCGCTCGTTACAGATTTTTCCGCGGCCGCCGGCGGTGCCTGGCGGCTCCGCGTGTGTGTTACTGGACGACGGAGACGACGTGGTTGGATGCGACACTCGTGGCGGCGTCGACGAACCAGTTCTCGAAGGTTCCCGGGCTATCGTGGGTCGAGGTCACGGCCAGCCGTCCCGACGCGTCCGCTGTCCACACGGTGGGCGAGAACGGAATGTCGCTGTTTCCCGGCGCGGGCGTGTACGTCGTGTTGAGCGTCACCTGCCCGCCAGGCGTGACGCCCGTCAGCGTCAGGACGAACGGAGTCGCCGCCGACCCGCTCGCCGGGTCGATCGACAACTGCGGATTGACGGGCTGAACGCCGGTGCCGCCGAGCGACAGCGATTGATCTTTCCCGTTCGCGTTGATGACGATCGTCGCGTTCTGAACGCCGAGCGCCGCCGGTTTGAACTGCGTCGTGATGGCGCATGTGGAGGCCGCGGCCAGCGCGCCGTTCAGCGGGCACGTCGTGCTCCACGGGAATTCTCCGGCGTTTGAATCCGTCACGCTGCCGACTGGAACGGACGCGGATCCGTAGTTCCAGAGCGTTGCGACGACGCTCGTGCTGGAGGTCGTGCCGACGGCCGTCGCGGGGAACGTCCCGCTGTTCCAGGTGATCGTGAACGTCGACGGCGTGGTCGTCGACGTCGTCGACGAGGGGGCGGTGCTGTTGGCGCAGCCGATCGACGAGAGGAGCAACAGCAGCAGCGCGATGTGTCTTCGGCGCACAGGTAAGGTACATTGCACATCAACGCCGCGCCGCGTCGTGTGACTTGTTGATGACGGTCCGTAGCGTTTCGTAAGGCCACGAAACTGTGACTGACTTGAACTGGCGATGGATCGCGCTGATGCTGACGCTTCCGCCGATCGTCGGCGCCGCGATTGCCTATCCGTTCTGGCGCCGGCGCGAGATGATCTTCGGAAACCTCGCCGGCACCACGATCATTCTCGGCACGGCGTTCGCGCTGATCCTCCGAGAGTCGATCGAGATCGAGTTCGTGACGCGGCAGTGCCTCGCGGCCGGCTACACCTGCTGGCCCGTGCCGAGTGCGTTCGCGCGATACGCGATCTACGCAGGCATCGGCATGATCGAAGTCTTCTCGCTGTTTGCGTGGAGCCTCAAGGTCGAAACCAGCATTCGCAACCGTGCGTACGCGCCGGAGTGGCGCTGACGGATGAGCTGTGCGGATGAGGTGTCGTTCTTTTCGTCGAGTGAGGTCCGGGATTTGCTTCCTCCTTTGATGAGAGGAGGCGCACATGACACGAACCATCGGCGCCCTTCTGATCGTGCTTGGTTTGATCGGTCTCGCCTGGGGAGGCTTCACCTACACGACGAAGAAGAAGGTGCTCGACATCGGACCGATCGAGGCGACACGCGAGGAGCGCCATCGCGTGCCGGTGCCGCCAGTCGCAGGCGCCATCGCGCTCGTCGGCGGGATTATCCTCGTCGCGGCCGACCGCAGGGCGTAACCGGTCCCTTCTGCTAGACTGCCCGCCACAACCGCGGGCAGCGCATGAGCAAGAAGGCATCGCAAAGGGTCGCACGGCTCGTCCTGACTGCCGCCGTCTGTACGGCGTGGCCGTCCGCGGCCCCTCTCGCGCAATCTCCGACAGCCCTTTCGCCATCGCCAGCCAAACGTCTGTCCCGCAGCGAGCACCTGCAGGAATGGCTGGCTGCCATCGACCGTCATGGGCCGGGACGCGGCGACGAAGCCATGGGCGTGTTCGATTCCTGGAGATCGGACGACTTCCAATACCTGACGATCGACATCGACACGCTCTTCCTCGTGATGGCGGACCCCGGCCTCAGAACGTTCTACTGGAAACAGGAAGGGCGCCCCACGCCGATCCACGTCGTCTACAGTGGACCGGACCTCCGGTTGATCGTTGAGCTCGCGAAGGCGGCCAGGGATCGCAGCGGCGAGGACACCTCCGCCACGCCGGAAAAACGGTTTCAGAGAAACAGGAACCACGTTCTCAAACGTGGCGCCGTTCTTCACACCGATCTGGCCATCGACGCGCTCATCGGCGATCGGACGAGAGGCCGCGGCGGGCCGCCGGGCCTGCAGGAGTTCACGCTGCGGCTTCCCGACGGACGCTCGCAGGGACTGACGGCGGACGTCGGCCACTGGGAGTTCGCGCGGGCGCTGCTCGACAAGGTAGTTCCCGTCGCGGCGCGCGATGAATTCGTCCGTCAGTGGTACGGCACGACGGCCGCGTATCTGGAGGCTATCGGACAGCTCACGCCCACCCACTTCAATCGCGGGCTGAAGCTGTTTTCGGACGATGCCGAGCTCTTGTTTTACGCGGGCTGTCTGCACGAATCGCAGGCAGAGCCTCGAATCCAGGAGGCGATGCAGAGCGCCGTCGTTCCGACCGGTATCAACTTCGAGGTTGCATCGAGACGAACCGAGCTGCGCGACGCGGAGAGCATGTTTCGCAGAGCGCTCAAGTCGCAGCCGGATCATCTCGAGGCCCGTATCCGCCTTGGACGCGTCCTGGGGCTTCGCGGCGAACATATGGAAGCCGACATGGTGCTGCGCACGGCCGTCGCGGATGCGAAGGAGCCGTTGCTTCAGTACTACGCCCAGCTCTTTCTCGGCGCCGAGAGGGAAGCGTTGGGCGATCGCGAACAGGCTCGCGATCTGTATGCACGCGCAGCCGTGCTGTATCCCGAGGCGCAGTCGCCGCGATTGGCGCTGAGTCTGCTCTCAACGGGCGACGGCAACCACACCGAGGCGTTCGGAGCGATGTCTCCGGTCCTGGCCCTGCCAGGCGACTCGCGAATGGATCCCTGGTGGCACTATCACGTCGCACAGGGCCGTCACGCCGTCGAGGATTTGACGGCTCTCTACGATCGCTTTCTCGTCGAAGATCGGCGATGACGCGCCAGCTCGCCGCGGCCGCAGCGTCGATGCTTCTGGGCGGGGCGATGGCGGCGTCGCCGCAGACGCCGACGTTTTCCAGCCGGCTCGAGGCCGTGCGGGTCGACGTGCTCGTGACCGACGAAGGCCGGCCCGTGCGCGGGCTGACGCCCGCCGACTTCGATATCCGCGACGAGGGGATGCCGCAGACTGTCGACCTCGTCAGCTTCGAGCAGATTCCGCTCAACGTCGTGCTCGCGCTCGACGTGAGCGAGAGCGTGTCGGGCGACCGGCTCGACCATCTTCGTTCGGCTGGCCGCGCGGTGTTGAGCCGTCTGGCGAAGGCCGACCAGGCCGGGCTGGTCACCTTCAACCAGGCGGTGGAGATTCGGGCGAATCTCACGCGCGATGCCGCGCAGGTGCTGTCGGCGCTCGACGAGGTGCAATCGTCAGGCGAGACGGCGGTGATTGACGGTTCATACGCGGCGATGGCCCTGGCTCAATCCGCTGGAGCCGACGTCCGCCGCGGCCTCGTGATCGCGTTCACCGACGGCGCCGACACCATCAGCTGGCTGACGCCCGATCGCGTGCTGGACGCCTCGCGGAGCACGGACGCCGTCGTGTACGGCGTCATCGTCCGCAGCAGGAACAAGGCGTCGTTTCTTCATGAGTTGAGCGAGCGGACGGGCGGTGGCATCGTCGAGATCGACTCGACGAAGGATCTCGCCGAACGTTTTGTCGCGATTCTCGACGAGTTCCGGCAGCGGTACCTGGTGAGCTACACGCCCCGCGGCGTTTCCTCCCGCGGCTGGCATCGGCTCGACGTTCGTGTCAAAGGGCGAAAAGTGTCCGTAAAGGCCCGGGCCGGTTATCTGTCCGGCTCCTGATGTAGTGCCCTATAATCGGCCGTTGTCGCGAGGATCCATGCACAAACGCCTTGCCGCTCTGGCCGCCACGACATTCGCCGCGGCCGCGATCGCCGCGATCGTGGCTCCGCTGTCCGCGCAACCGCCGCGCCCGGCCAACCCCACGGACATCGCCGGCGAATGGACGCTGACGAACAACGAAGAAGACACCACCGCCCAGCCGCCGCTCGGCGACTATCTCGGGATTCCCTTCAACGCGGCGGGCCGCCAGCGCGCCGACACGACCGCGGAATCGATCTGGGGCACCCCCGAGTATCAGTGCCGGCCGCATTCGGCGCCGCATCAGTGGCGCGGTCTGGGCGGCGCGCGCATCCTGAAAGAACAGGACCCGCTGACGCGTGACGTCCGCGCGTATCACGTGCAGTTCATGCGTTCTCTGGACTGGCCAATTTTCATGGACGGCCGTCCGCATCCGCCGGCCTGGGCGCCGCACAGCTGGACCGGCTTTTCCACCGGACAGTGGATCGGCAACACGCTCAAGGTCACGACCACGCACCTGAAAGACGGCTACCTGAAACGAGGCGGGCCGCAGACGAGCGACATGTACTCGATGACGGACTACATCACCCGTCACGACGAGATCCTGACGATCGTGACGGTCGTCGACGATCCCGTGTATCAGGATGAACCGTATGTGGAGTCCACGACCTACACGATCGACCTGACGTCGAACGTCGCGATGGAGACATGCAACGGATCGTCCTTTGCCGAGAACGGCGGAACCGACCGGCATCACGTGCCGCACTTCCTGCCGGGGCAGAACACCGCGCTTACGGAGTGGCTGAAGAAAGACGACTGGATTCCTGTGGAGCCCACCCGCGGCGGCGCGAACACGATCTATCCGGAGTACAAGTCAGGCGCGACGAAGTTCCCTGCATCGCGGTCGGCCGTTTCGGCGGAGAAAGACATCCAGGCGCAGAGCCCGCGGGACGGACAAGTGCACGTCCTCCCCGTACAGGGCAACATCTACATGATCGTCGCCGACGGGACGAACATCACGGTGTCGATGGGCGCCGACGGCGTGATGCTGGTGAATAGCGGCTCGGCGGCGATGTCGGAGAAGGTGCTCGCGGCCGTGAATCAGCTGGCCAGCAGCGCGGTGACGCCACCGGCGCCGAACACGTGCTTCGGCGCGGCTTGTCCGAGCGCGTGGGGCTGGGCCAGCCCCTACATGAACGCGGTCATCAGCTCGCCAGCTCCACCCAAACCCATTCGCTACATCATCAACACGAGCGCGGCCTCCGAGCATGTTGGCGGCAACGAGAAGCTCGCGACGGCGGGATTCTTCCCGCGCGGCGGTGGATTCGGATCGGCCGTGTCGAGTGTGGGGCGGGAAGCGTCGATTGTCGCGCACGAAAACGTGCTGAACCGGCTGTCGACACCCGCCGGACCTGGCGCCAAGCCTGCGCCGGCCGCCGCGCAGCCGACCGACACGTATTTCGACGAGTTCCACAAGCTGCCGGAATACTTCAACGGCGAGGCCGTGATTCTTTACGGCGCGCCTCGCGCCAACACCGACGGCGACAGCCTGGTGTTCTTCCGCCATTCGGAAGTCATCAGCGCTGGAAACATCTTCTCGACGATCAGCTATCCGGCGATCGATCTCGAGAAAGGCGGCGGTATCCAGGGCGTGATCGACGGACTGAATCGGATCCTCGATCTCGCTGTTGCCGAGTACCGAGGGCAGGGCGGCACGTGGATTATTCCCGGCCGTGGACGGCTTTCCGATACGGCCGACGTGGCGTCGTACCGGAACATGGTGACCATCATTCGCGATCGCGTGAAGGATCTCGCCGGCAAGGGCCTGACGCTGCAGCAGGTGAAGGCGGCCAGGCCGACGATGGATTTCGACGGGCGATATGCGTCGGCCGCCGCCGGCACGTGGACGGCGGATAGTTTCGTCGAGGCGGTGTATCGAAGCCTTCAGGAGAAAAAGTAATGCGCAGAGTACTGCTACTTGCTGTCGCCGCGTCACTGGCCGCCGGCACTGCGGCCTACGCTCACCATTCTTATGCGGCGACGTACGACGTCACGAGGGAAGTGAAGCTGGAAGGCAAGCTCGTGCAGTTCGTCTACCGGAATCCGCATTCCTTCGTGCACATCTCGGTTGCCGACGACAAGGGCGTGCAGCAACGCTGGGCTGTCGAATGGAGCGGCACGACGCAACTGGGCAACTCGGGCGTGAACAAGGAAACGCTCAAGGTCGGCGACGATGTCGTCATCATGGGCCGCCCATCGCGCGTGCCCGGCGAATATCGCGCGCTCATGCTCACGTTGAAGCGGAAGAGCGACGGGTTCGCCTGGGGCAGTCCGGGGCAGCAGGTGGACTGAGGTCTGAGGTTAGAGGTTAGAGGTCAGGGGTCAGGGGTCGGAGGTTAGAGGTTGGGGATTAGGGCAAGACAACGGCGGGCTGCGATCGCGGGGATCTGTTTCCTCGCGGCCTCGGTCACCATCCACGCCCAGCGTGGCGCGGTTGGGCGAGGGCGTGGTGCGCCGGTCTCGGCGCGCGAGGGCGCGGCGATCGATCTCACGGGCTATTGGGTGTCGGTCATCGCCGAGGACTGGAAGTTCCGGATGGTGACGCCCAGGAAAGGCGTCTACGACTCGCTGATGCTCAACGCGGAAGGCCGCCGAGTCGCCGACACATGGGATCCGGCCAAGGACGAGACGGCAGGTGAGCAGTGCCGATCGTTCGGAGCCGCCAACATCATGCGCGTCCCCGGCCGCGTCCATGTCACCTGGCAGGACGACAGCACACTGCGAATCGACACCGACGCTGGAACACAGACGCGACTGTTCGTTTTCGGCTCTGCTCCCGCAGCGGCGGAGCCGTCATGGCAAGGGCACTCGGTCGCCGAATGGCAGTACGCGCCAGGACGAGGACCGTCACGTACCGGGAATCTGAAAGTGGTGACGACGAATCTGCGTTCCGGCTACGTTCGCAGGAACGGTGCGCCGTACAGCGCGAAGGCGACGGTGACGGAGTACTACGATCTCAACTCGATGCCGAACGGCGATCGGTGGTTCACCGTCACGACCAAAGTCGACGACCCGATCTATGCCCGCGGGCCATACCTGACGACGACGGATTTCAAGAAGTTGCCGGACGCGTCCGGCTGGAACCCGACGCCATGTGCGGCAAAGTAGTCGGCAAGGGGACAGCCCGACAGCTTTTCTTCCTGTAATCAGGCCCTTCGTGGATGGCACTGGTCTTGTAACTTCGGGGAGTGGCGCATCGCGGCGCCTCAGCTAAACAACCCAACAGATCTTTCTTTGGAGGCCCACGTGCGCTTCAATTCCGATTCCGGCCGCCGTGTGGCCGCCGTCCTCGTCGCAGCTCTCACGCTGGTGTCGTCCGTCGCCGCGTACGCGGGCGCCGGCCGATCGAACGGCGCTGTCATCGACAGTACAGCAGTTCGTATCGACAACTTCGGACGCGTGGGCGCGAATTACTATCGCGGCGCACAGCCCGCGGGGCGCGACTACGCCGATCTCGCCGCGCTCGGCGTCAAGACGATCATCAACCTGACGAGCGACGATGCCGAGCCGGCCGAGAGGGCCTTGACCGAGCAGGCCGGCATGGCGTACGTGCAAATCCCGATGACGACTCATCAGCCGCCGACGGAGGCACAGCTCGCGGAATTTCTCGGTATCGTCGGGGATCCCGCGAGGCAGCCGGTCTTCGTGCACTGCGTCGGCGGGCGGCATCGCACGGGCGTCATGACGGCTGTCTATCGCATCGCAGACGAGCACTGGACGCCCGATCAGGCGTTCAAGGAAATGAAGCAGTATCACTTCGGCGCCGATTTCCTGCACTCGGAGTTCAAGGACTTCGTGTACGGCTATCACCCCGCGGTCGTTACCCGCTTGGCCATTGCATCGCGCCGGTCCTAGTCGTGCCGTAGCGCCTGCATGGGACTGATGCGGGCCGCGCGTCGTGCCGGGATGAGGCATGCCAGAAGGGACGCCGCGAACAACACGGTGAGTACGCCGATGTAAGTGCCGGGGTCGGTCGGCGTGATGCCAAACAGGACTCCTCGCAGCGCCTGGCCGATCGCGGCGCTCAACACGAAGCCGGATGCCAGGCCGCTCACGGACCACACCAGACCCTGCCGCAGCACCGAACTGATGATCTGATTCGATGAGGCGCCGAGCGCCATGCGGACGCCGAAGTCGCGCGTGCGCCGCCGCACATCGAATGCGATGACGGCGTACTGACCGGCCGTGGCAATCAACAGTGAGCCGCCGGCGAACAGAGTCAGCAGGATGTAGATGAAGCGCACCGGCCAGGTTGCGGCGTCGAGTTCGGTATCGAGCGTGCGCATATAGACGATCGGAATCCGTGTATCAACGTCTCGCAAGGCCCGGCGAATCTCCGCGGCCGCGGCATCGAGCGAGCCCGTATGCCGGATGTAGAGCGAAATCAGTCCGGGGACAGCGCCGCGGCGCTGGCGCTCCGGCAGCAGAATGAAGTTCGGACGTGCCTGGGTCCCGTAGCCGCTGTAGAGCGCATTCGGCGCCACAGCAACCACCTCGAGTGGACGCTGTTCGGCACCTAGCAGGAGCGTGCGCCCGATCGCCGGCTCGCCGGGCCACAGCGCATCGGCGAGATCGCGGTTGATCATCGCGACTGGTTGGGCTGCGCTATCGGTCCCGGAGAATTCCCGACCTGCAGCCGGCGACAGGGCGAGCACCTGGAGGTAGTCAGGCCCGACGTAGTTCAGCCAGGCGCGCACCGGGACGTTCATACCGGGAACGCGGATCGGCTGGTCGGGCCAGAGCGATCCCGGCATCGTCGGAACGAAACGCGCGTAGGACACGGCGCGAACGCCATGAGCGCCGCTCATGCGTTCGCGAACCCGCTCGATCATGCCGAGGCTGGCCTCGGTGCCGGTCGCTGCCCCGGTGGTGCTGATTGTCGCGAGGAGCAGGTTCTCCCTTGGGAAACCCAGGTTGCGGGTGCTGATGAGATCGATCGAGCGATACGCGAGCCCGGCGCTCGTGAGGAGGAGAACAGCGAATGCGAGCTGCACGATCACGAGGACGGTCGAGAGTGTCGAGCGTCCCGGCACGACGCCCTGTTCACCTGCCCTGAGAAACGGCAGCAGATCCTGACGCCAGACGCGGAACGCCGGCGGCAGCGTGAATGTGACGGTGCCGAGCAGTGCCACGAGCATCGCGTATGAGGCGACCCGCCAATCCGGCGAGAAGTCGAGAGGCATCGCGGCTCCCCCCGTCGCCGGGGGAAACAGCCGCACGACAGCGCGCGCGGTCCAGGAAGCGAAGACGTACGCCGACAGGCATGCGATTGCGGAGACGATCAGCCCCTCGAACAACAGTGAGCGCACGATCGCGATGCGTGACGCGCCGAGTGAGCGCCGCAGCGCCGTTTCACGTTGCCGGACGGCCGCGCGGGCCAGCATCAGGTTGGCGACATTGGCGCACACGATGAGTACCGTCAGCGTGGTGATGACCGAACAGATCGCGAGAAACATACCGCCGCGCTCCGAGATCAGGCTGTTTCCCCCGGCCGTCATCGAATATGGAACAGTCCGGACCGCCCGCTGTTGATTCGTCTGCGGGTAAGTTGCCGTCAAGCGACCGCCGATACTGGAGAGTTCCGCTTGCGCCTCCGCCATCGACATACCTGGCGCAAGCTGGCCAATCGCGAACAGGCTCCCGCGCCCGCGATCGTCAAGCGCGCGCTCCGTCCCCTCGATCCGCGCATATGCCAGGAGCGGCACCCAAATCTGCGAGAGCTCAACCAGCGTCGTTCCCTGGAACCCTGCCGGCGCGACGCCGACGACCGTCGCGGGATGGCCGTCGATCGTGATCGGTCGGCCGATGATGGCGTCGATTCCCGAGAACTGTTCCTGCCAGACCCGATAGCTCACCACGGCCACCAGCCCAGAGGCGTCGAGACGGCTTTCGGCGTCCGTGAAGGATCGGCCGCGTACGAGTTTCACTCCGAGCGTGTCGAAGTAGTTGGCCGTGACCTTGGTTCCACGAAACGCGTAGGTCCCGTCCGGAACGCCGACGGTAAACGATGCGAAATCGCAGGCGAGGAGGTGGTTGAAGGTCCGGCTTTCGGCGACGTAATCCAGATAGTCGGGATAGCTGTGGCCGAAGCTGACCCTGCCAGCCGTGCGTGGTTGAAGCGTGACGAGATGCCCGGCCTGCACGCCTCTGGCGGGTTTGGCAAGGATGCCGTGGATCATCGAGAACAGCGTGGTGTTGCCGCCGATGACGAGCGCCACGAGGGCGACGGCGGTTAACGCCGTGCCCGGCGTGCGCCGCAGCGCCCTCCAGGCATCGCGCGCGTCGCACCTGACGCGATCCAGCGACCCGCCGACACGTGACTCACGGACGCGCTCTTTGATCTGATCGACACCGCCCAGTTCGATCAGCGCCTGACGTCTCGCTCGTTCCTGCGGAACGCCTTTCGCCATGAGATCGCGGACATGCTGATCGATGTGGAACCGCAGCTCGTTGTCGAGATCCCGATCCCGTCGTTCGGTTCGCAGCCAGAAGCGAAGCGGGCGCATTCTCTATCCCGCCGTCTTCAGAACCAGTGCAATCGCCTTTGACAGGCGTTCCCAGTCGGATCGTTCACGTTCGAGCTGCCTCTGTCCGGCTTTCGTGAGGATGTAGAACTTGCCGTCGCGCCCGCTGTCGGTGTCGCGCCATTCGGCCCTGAGCCACCCGCGCTCTTCGAGCCGATGCAGCGCCGGATACAGCGATCCCTGCTGCACCTGCAGTGCGTCTCGAGAGATCTGCTGGAGCCGCTGCCCGACCGCGTAGCCGTGAATGGGACCGAGCGCCGCGATCTGCAGAATCAGAAGGTCGAGCGTGCCCTGAAGGAGGTCAGATTTTGCTGCAGCCATGGATGCCTAGACAGTCGACACGTGCGGAGTCTAGGCGTGCGATATGTAGGATGTCAAGGTATCTGGCTGCCGTATCAAAGCACAACCATCCCCAGCAGTCCGAGCCAGACGAGGCCGATCGACACCAGGCGCCAGCGATCGGCGGGCGGCGTGATGAATCGGGTGGCGGCCGCAACCGTACGAACGAGCGCCGGGTCGCCGTAGAGGCGGCCGGTGCTGTCCATGGCCACGGTGCGGCCTGCTCGCACGGCATCGAGGACGCTCTCGGCTGTCCGCTCGCGCGCCAGCACGTAAGTTCGGTACCTCCCCACATTGCCTGTCCAATGGAAGTCCGATGAGCCAATCGGTGCCAGACGCGGGTGTCTGGCACGTACTGTTGCATCGAAGGCCGCGAGGTCTGCGTTCCAGCGTTCGTCTTCTTCCATCGCCGGATGCGCGCGCTCGTAGCCGTCGAGTATGGCTACGGCCGTCTCGTCCCACGCCCTCAGGTACCGTCCGACCGGGTGCGCGGCAATCGCGACGCCGCCCTGCGCGTGAATCGCACGCACGGCTTCGGCGGGCGACGTGTTCCAGTCGACGCGCTCTTCGATTCCGGCCGCGATCAGATGAAAGGTCCGCGCAGTGACTTCCTGGCCGACGATGACGATGGGGCCGTCAGACCGACGCGCCATCCACCTCGCGAGGCGCGCCGTGGAGACGCGGTTGTGGTTGCTGATGGCGAAGACGTCGAGACCGGCGCGTGCGGCCTCGTGGCGGAGCGCCCATGGCGGAAGCCCGCCGTCGCCCGGAAAGGCGTGCGTGTGAAACACGGCGGCGAGAATCCAGTAGCCGCCGGCGCGGCGCGGAGCAGGCTCCGGCATCGACTCGCCGAGCGTCCCGATGACCAGACCCGTGAGCAGCAGAGCCGCGGACAGGAGTCGAGGCCGCCTCACAGGCCAACCTGCTGAAGAATCGGAACCCAGCCGCCGACCGCGAACCACAGATAGAACAGCGTTGCTCCCCAGATCACGAGTTGATGCACCAGCGTCAGCTGGCGTGCGACTCGTCTGGTGGCCCCGAGAATCGTCTGGCAGAACGCGGAAATGATCACGGCGGTCCATGCGATGGGTACCATCAGCGCCAGGACGACGATCGGAATCGGTACGATCGGCGCGACGGGGATGATCGTGGCCATCGCCAGCAGGGAGAGGGACCAGGGTACGTGTGCGAGAAAGAGCAGTTCGAAAGCGCGGGCCCGGCTGACGCCGCGCGCGGTCGCCGGCAGAATGATGACGGCTGCCGCGATCGCCTGCCAGACCACCAGGAAGCTCCACGACAGGCTGATGTGGAACAGCAGGGCGATCGTGATGTGGCCGGTTGCTGTGATGCTGACGAGTGCCCCGAAAAGCAGCGCGAAGAACGCGGGATGGACAGCGACCATCCACCATGAGCTGGTCGATCGTTCATCGATCAGTGCACGGTAGGTCGCGACAGGCGACAGGGCGAGCTGGAGGTCAGTCGACAACACGAGTCAGGAGTTCAAGATAGAATACGTCCGTTCAGCTCGTAACCTCGCCGAGGCGCAGCTTCCTGCCGCCTACGCCTGGGACGTCCCATCGCCCCGGCTCCGCACGCGATCGTTTCCTGAAAGCCTGGAGGCTTGTGATGTGGAAGGTGACTGTGCCGGCGGCGTTGATCGTCGTCGCCATGTCCGGCGGCGCGGCCGCTGAAGACGCCAAGTCGGTCATCGACGCCGCCTCGAAGGCGATGGGCGTCACCGGCATGCAGTCGATCACGTTTTCAGGAGCCGCCGCCCAGGGCAACTTCGGCCAGAGCCGGACGATCTCATTCGGCCTCGCGTCGACGTCGATCAGAAACTACGTGCGGACCATCGACTTCGCCGTGCCCGCGTCGCATGCCTCCGGTGTCACGCAGCCGCCGGCCGTTGTCCGAGGCGGCCCGCTCCCCGCGACGGGCACGTACGAGCAGATGATCACGCCGGCGACGCCGGCCTGGGCGCAGCAGATGCAGATCTGGGCGACGCCGTGGGGCTTTCTGATCGGCGCGGCCGCCAACACCGCCACGCTGAAGTCGCAGAAGGTCAACGGCGTCCAGTACAGAGCCGTGACCTGGAGCCCGGCGCAGAAGTCCCCGTCGGGCCTCCCGTATAAGCTGACCGGCTACATCGACGCCGACAACCTCGTCGCCCGCGTCGAAACGTGGGTCGAGCATCCGGTCATCGGCGATCTCCATCAAGAGTTCTTCTTCACGGGCTACCAGAGTTTCGGCGGCTTGATGGCGCCCGCGAAGGTCTCACAGAAGCAGATAGGGATGGAGACATTCGTCTTCGCCATCAACAGCGCGCGGGCGAACCCTCCGGAGCTGGCGACGCTGATGGCCGGACCTCCGCCTCCGGCGCCACCGCCGCCCTTGCCGCCGGCTGCGTCCGAGAAGCTCGCCGACGGCGTTTATCGCATCACGGGAGGCTACGTCTCGCTGGCCGTCGAGTTCAAAGACTACGTCGTCGTCCTCGAGGGAGGGCAGAACGAAGCGCGCGGTCTCGCCGTGATCGCCGAAACCCGGAAGCTGTTCCCGGCCAAACGCATCAGGTACGTCGTCTGCACGCATCCACATTTCGATCATTCGAGCGGCCTGCCGCCGTTTGTCGCCGAGGGCGTGACGATCCTCGTCGACGACAACGCGAAGTTCTTTGCCCAGGCGTCGCTCGACACCCCCCGAACGCTGGCGGGCGACGTCATGGCCAGGTCGCGCAAGAAGGCGAAGGTCGATGGCGTCATCGAGCAGATGGAGCTGAAAGACGAGACGCGCTCGCTGATGCTCTATCACGTCGACAAGCTGGAGCACAGCGACTCGATGCTGATCGCGTATCTCCCGAAAGAGAAGATTCTGTTCACCGCCGACTTCAATGCGCCGCAGCCCGGCCAGCCCGTCAGCCCGTCGATTGCCACGCTGATGGCCAACCTCGATCGCCTGGCTGTCGACTTCGAGCGGCACGTCACGGTGCATGCTCCGAACCCGGATCGCGTGCTGACGAAAGCGGATCTGTTCGAACTCGCAAAGAGGCTCAGTCAATGAAAAGGATGTGGACAGCGCTGGCGCTGTCGTGCCTCGTGCTCGGCGCTGCGCTGTGGGCGTCGCGCGCTCCGCTCGTCGCGCATCACTCGTTCGCGGTTGTGTATCTCGAGCAGGACACGATCGAAATCGAAGGCGAAGTCGTGGAGTTTCAGTACCGGAATCCGCACGCGTGGATTTTTGTGCAAGGTACCGAGCGGCCGGGAGACGCCCCGAAAATCTACGCCGCCGAGTGGGTGAGTGTCTCGCAGCTCGAACGTGCGAATATCCCGAAAAACTTCTTCAAGGTTGGTGACACGCTTCGCGTCTGGGCATCGCCGAACAAGAACCCCACCGACAATCGCGTGCGGCTGAAGCGCATGGAACGGCGGTCGGACGGCTGGCGCTGGGCCGGCAACCGCGGCGATACGCGCTGATCTTTCCTACATATTCCATCCTCTGATGTCGAAGCGCAGTCGGCCGGACACGCCGGGTGCGCCGGTCTGGCTTGCGAACGGCACGAGGAGCTGCACGCCGTTCGGGTCGAGGAGCTGCGCCGGATTGACGACGATCTTCCCCCCCTTCTTCGTCGCCTGCCACGTGTACGTCACGGTCCAGTCTTCGCCGGCCGCCAGCGGCGGCGTCATCTCGATCACGAGCGAGTCGCGGTAGAGGTAGCCGCCCTCAAAGTGCTCGTTGACCCACAGCTTTCGTTCCACTTCGTAGTCGGGCACGCGCGCGCCGAGGGTGGCGCTATAAGCGATTGACGCGCGGTCTTTGTTGACGCGGGCCGCGTTCGACAGGAAGACGGTCGACAGAAACAACGGCTGCGGTTCCGCCGGCCTGGCCGTCCAGTCCGCGTATCGCACGCACGCGACCGAGTCTTCTTCCGCAATGCGCCGGGTCAGGTACCACAGCTTTCCTCGAGGCGACGCGAGCAATTCGAATTGATAGAGAGCGTCCACCTGCCGTCCCTTGTCCGCTTCCGCCTGCACGTCCGGCGGCAGCGTCAGCGAGTCGAGCTCCAGCCAGATCTCGATGCGCACGTCGCCGAACAGAAAGCGCGTCAGGTTCTGATAGCCTTCCTCGCTGTTGACGATGCCGTAAAAGCCGGAGTGCGATCGATACACGAACGCTTTCGCGGCCTGTCTGGGCGGCTCTCCCGGCTTGGCACCGCAGACCACGGCATTTTCGATGTGCACCAGTCCGTCGCTGCCGTGGCCGACGAACGTGCGCGACAGGCCTTCCGCGACCTGGTAATCCGATCGATTCGTGCCGACAAGGCAGAACACCCTGTCGATGGGAAACGCGGCGTCGGGCATCAGGTCGACGCGATCTTTTGTCTTGTCGTTCTTGTCGAACCCGTCCAGCTCGAGATACCCCGCCATCGTCTCGCGATTGAAATTGCTGATTCGGTCGAGGGTCAGCCACTCGGGCACGTTCACACCGGCCATGTCGATGCCGTTATGCGGCGTGGCGTACGTGAAGAACTTGTCGACGCACGGGCGGACGTTCCGCGGATCGCAGTGCGGGTTCTGCAGGAAGGTGCGGCAGACAAGGCCGCCCATCGAATGCGCCACCAGGTAGCAGCGAAAATCTTCTTCCCTCAGGGCGTTCTCGGCATTCGCGCAGATCAGCTTGCGGACGCGCCAGATCAGCTCCGACAGCCCGCTGCCGAAATCCTTCATCGGCGGCGTCTTCCCGTCGCCGAACAGCGTGGACGCGCTGTCGTAATAACGGTAGATGACGATCGACGCGGCCTTCACGCCCTGTGGTTTGTCGGCAAGGTCGGCCAGATCTTCGCCGTCGAGATAGACGTCGTTGTAGCCGAAATCCCTGGCCAGGCGGACAACCGGCGACTGGAAGAAGAATTTTCGAGGAGGTTGCTTGCGATCGGGCGTCGCGCGATACACCGTGGACCCGACGTTGAAACCGCAGAATGGATCGGCGGTCGTCTCGTCGATTTCGGTTCGCGACATCGCGAAGCCGCGGACATAGACAATGGGATACGTCTTGTTATTGGCCATGAGAAGGGGCTGCAGCCGGCCTCGGAGCGCTGAGGCCGGCCGGTTGTGTTCGCTACTGGGTGATCGTCTTTACGCTGTCGCCGACTTTGAATCCGTCGCCCGACACCGGCGCCGCCACGGATGACACGTCGTCGACGTCCGTCACGCGCACGACGCCAACCGGGGACGAGAGCTTGCGGATGACTTTTCCGGTCGCCGGGTCTTTGATTTCTCTCGAGACACGTTCCACGTTCAGCCGATCGCCAACCTTGACGCCGGCTTTACTGCCGACATTGAGCACGATCTGGCCGCCCTCGGCGGCCGCCACCAGGCCTTCGACAACCACCGTGCGAACCTGAAGCCGGCTGTTGCCCGCGATGACATTGGTGCTCAACTGCTCGGTCGCCGCCTTGACCGCCTCTCCGATGATCGTGTTCTGAAAGTCGCTGGCTCCGAAATTCACCGCGCCGGCGCCGAAGCCGCCCCAGCCACCGCCGCCGCCCACGAGGGACGTGCTCGTCCGCTTCGATTCGCCCTTTCCCTCGGCCACGGCCAGTATCTCGGCGGTGTCGATATCGACAATCCGCGCATCAATGGCGACGATGGCTTTCGACTCTTTGCGTTTGAAGCCGCCGAGGCCGACCTTCCCGAGGCCGCCGCCGACGCCGCCGATGCCGGTGTTCTTGGTGTCGTTGCCGAATTCCGTGATGCTGCCCACGACGATCGCGTCGACGCCCAGGAGCTTTCCCAGCTTGGCCGCCGACGTGGGATTGGCGCGGTCGCTATTGGAGAAGTTCTGCTCGGCGAGGATCTTGTCGAGAGCCTTCCGCTCGATCACGGAGTACGTGCCGTCTTTGACGAGCATGGTGACCAGCAGATCGGTGATGCCCTTGCCGATGTCGATGTCCCGTCCAAAGATGGCGGCAGCGCCCGCGTGCACCGTCGCGTAGTCGAAATCGAACACCGCCACGCGCTTCTTGCGGCCCGTCGCGCCGGCCGTCGGCGTCTGGGCGCTCGCCAGCGTGACGAGGGCGAGTCCGAGACACCACGCGAGAAAGACGACTCGTTTCATAAACGTTCCTCCGGTCGAAGAGAAGTGCCGGCTGGCTGAAAATGGTTGGGCCGAATGTACCGCTGGTGTCGAGAGCTGTCAACGAAACTGTCAGTGAATTCGAGTCGTTTTTGCGCCGGCCGGGAGGCGGCACGGCGCTACAATGCGCCCACCGAAGGGCGCGCCGGCGTGCATTTGAAACGCGGGACCGTGCTGCTGGCGAACCAGCTCAGCAGTAAAGCGGCCCGCCGACTCGGGGAGACGCGATCATGCTGAGAGGGTTCAAGCAGTTCATCCTGCGCGGGAACGTGCTCGACTTGGCGGTGGCCGTGGTGATGGGCGGCGCCTTCGGCGCGGTGGTGACCTCGCTCGTCAAAGACCTGCTGACGCCGTTCATCGCCGCGATCGTGGGCAAGCCCGACTTCTCGGCGCTGGCCTTCCAGGTTGCCGGCACCAAGTTCCTGATCGGCGACTTCATCAACTCGCTGATCTCGTTCCTCCTGATCGCCGCCGCGGTTTACTTCTTCGTCGTCATGCCGGTGAACGCGCTCATGGCGCGCCTGAATCGTGGCGAAGCCCCGCCCGATCCGACGACGAAGAAGTGTCCGGAATGTCTGAGCGAGGTGGCAATTGGGGCGAAGCGGTGCGCGTTCTGTACGTCGGCGCTGCCGCTGCCCGCCGCGAGGTGATTAAGACGCGACCTCGATGCCCTTCCCGTCCGACGTGAAATCGAATTCGCCGTCGGCGAGCTTCTTGAGCCAGTCGCTCGTCCGCTTCAAGCCGCCGAACGGGAAGAAGTGGAGTCCCTTGAGCGGGCTGTCGGGATGCCGGCTCCGGTGCGTCGCGAGATCGACGACCTGATTGTCCGGGGCGGATACGGTCAGCAGCTTGCTCAACTGCGTGGCGTGCTTTGAGAATGCTGCCAGCGACGGCCCGACGCCGCAATCGAGGGCGTACTTCAGCAGCGTCTTCGTCGTGGCGAGGCCGGGCAGCCCCGCATAGTACGGCAGCTTGTTGATCGACGGCGTCGTCGATTTCTCCCAGTTGATGATCGGGTCGGCGACGAACCCGAACTGCGACACGAGGTAAACCTCCGAGCCGGTCTTCTGCGCGTACGCGTTCTTCCTCACGATGGCGTCGCGCAGGGCATCGTCCGCCACGTTCTTGTGGCCCTCCGGGTGACAGGCCAGTCCGAGTTTGCGGATGCCGTGCTTCTCGATGAAACCGCGTTCGAGAATCTGCAGCGCGCTCTCGAACTCGCCTTCGGGCTTCTCGATATCGCCGGCAACCACCAGAACCCTGGCGACACCGGCCTCGCCGACCAGGCGCTTCAGGAAGTCGTCGAGGATGGCGGCGGTTTCCGTCCGCCGCGCAACGACGTGGGGGACCGGTTCCATGCCTTCGCGCCGCAGCCGCGCGGCCAGGGCAATCGTGTCTTCACGCGCGACGCCAGGCACGTGAGGGATGTACATCGCCGTACCACCCGGCACGAGATCGGAATATCGCTCGAGGCGCCCAGCCTCGCGAACGGTTGTTTCGATTGAATAGCCTGCGACCAGGTTGCGTACGCTCTGCTTGTCCATGCCGCGAAGATCATATCATCCAGTTGTTCTTGCCCTGAGCACGCCTCCCTGTTCCATAATCAGCGTTTTGGAGTTGACGATATGAGCAGGTCATCGCGCACGCTCGCTCTTCTGGTCGCTACAGTCGCACTTCTCGCCGGCTGCAACCGCGCATCGCAATCCGGAACATCAGCCACGGCCGCGCCCGCCAGCGGCGCTCTGAAGATCGATTTCGAGAAGTTCACGCTGCTCAACGGACTCGACGTGATCCTCAGCGAGGATCACCGACTGCCGCTGGTCGCCGTGAACCTGTGGTACCACGTCGGGCCCGCGAACGAAGAGGCCGGACGGACGGGCTTCGCGCATCTCTTCGAGCACATGATGTTTCAGGGTTCGAAACACGTGCCGGGCGACCTCCACTTCAAGACAGTCGAGGCGTCAGGCGGCACGGATTCGAACGGCACGACCGACTTCGATCGGACCAACTACTTCGAGACGATGCCCGCCGACAGGCTCGAGACAGCGTTGTGGCTCGAGTCGGATCGCATGGGCTATCTGCTCGACGATCTCGATCAAGGCAAGCTCTCGAATCAGCAGGATGTGGTCAGAAACGAGCGGCGCCAGAGCGTCGAGAACCAGCCCTACGGCATCGTCGAAGAGGAGCTGTATCACCAGCTCTTTCCGAAAGGGCATCCGTATTACGCCTCGGTCATCGGCTCGCACGCCGACATTCAGGCCGCGAAGCTGCAGGACGTGAAGGCGTTCTTCAAGCAGTTCTACGCGCCGAACAACGCGAGTCTGGTGATTGTCGGCGACATCAATAAGTCGGCGGCGCGCACGCTCGTGGAGAAGTACTTCGGTTCGCTCAAACGCGGCGCGGATGTTCCCAAGCCGTCGGTCAAGACGCCCCCCATCACGATGGAGCGGCGCGCGGTCGTGAAGGATCGCATCGAGCTGCCGCGGGTTTACATGGCGTGGCTGACCTCGCCGATTTACACGCCCGGAGACGCCGACGCCGACATCGCGTCGGGCGTTCTTGGCGGCGGCAAGTCGAGCCGGCTGTACAAAGCGCTGGTGTACGACAAGCAGATCGCGCAGGACGTCTCGGCGCAGCAGCAGTCGCTCACGCACGGCTCGATCTTCACGATTCAAGTGACCGCAAGACCGGGCCACAAGCCCGACGAACTCGAAAAGGCAATCGACGAGGAGCTCACGAAGATCCGCGATGCCGGTCCGGACGCCGCGGAAGTCGATCGCGCGCGGAACGTGATCGAGACGCGGATTGTCGAGGGCCTCGAACGGTTCGGCGGGTTCGAGGGCGTCGCCAACCGGCTGAATACCTACAACCACTTCCTCCGCAACCCCGGCTATCTCGGCGACGACATCCAGCGCTACCGCGACGTCACGCCGGCGTCGGTGAAGGGCTTCATTCAGCAGCAGCTCGCGCCGGCGGCGCGTGTTGTCGTCCAGGCCGTCCCGGGCGAGAAGAATCTCGGCCCGGCGGTTCCGACGCCCCCGGCGTCGAAAGTCGCGCCGGGCACGGGCGCCGAAGCCGTCAACGCGGATGAGGCGTGGCGCAAAGACGCACCCAAGCCAGGTCAGGCGAGTCCGATCCAGCTTCCGACGCCGGCGTCGTTTCAACTCGCAAATGGCCTGACGGTGTTTCTGAACGCGCGTCCTGGTCTTCCGGTTGTGTCGGCGAATCTCGTGGTCAAGACCGGCAGCGGCGCCAATCCTGCCGGTAAACCTGGTCTTGCGAGCTTCACGGCTGTGATGCTCGATCAGGGCACGGCGTCGCGCTCGGCGCTCGAAATTGCCGATCGTGTCGCTCAACTCGGCGCGTCGCTGCGGACCTCGTCCACGATGGATTCGACGCAGACGCGAGGGTCGTCCCTTCGCCGGAACTTCGAGGGGCTGCTGGAGCTGATTGCCGATGTGAACCGTCGTCCGGCGTTTCCGGCGCAGGAGATCGAGCGGCAGCGGGCGAGCCGGCTGGGCAGTCTCGCCCAGCAGCGCGAGGCGCCGGGCGCGGTGGCGAACGCCGCGATGTTCGCTGCGCTCTATGGCACGTCGCACCCGTACGGCTACCTCGAGCTGGGCACCGAAACTTCGAACAAGGCGATGACGAAGGACGATCTGCAGGCGTTCTGGTCGCAGAACTTCGTGCCGAACAACGCCGCGCTCATCGTGTCGGGGCAGATCACGGAGGCCGAGCTCCGGCCGCTGGTCGAGAAGGCATTCGGCGACTGGGCACGCGGGACGCCTTCGACACCGGCGCTCGGGGATCCATCCACGACCGCCGCGCGGCTCGTCGTCGTCGACAAGCCGGGTGCGCCGCAGACCGAGTTGCGTGTGTCGACGATTGGCGCTCCGCGATCGACGCCGGACTACGAAGCCATGAGGGTCATGAACGAGGAGCTCGGCGGGCTGTTCTCGAGCCGCATCAATCTCAACCTGCGTGAGGAGCACGGGTACACGTACGGGGCAGGCTCGCAGTTCGTATTCAGGCGGACGGCCGGGCCGTTCCTCGTGGCCACGGGCGTCCGGACGGATGTCACCGCGCCGGCCGTGTCGGAAATCCTCAAGGAGATCCGGCGCATGAGAGACACGCCGATGACGAACGACGAACTGACGATGGCGAAGGACTCGCTCGTTCGCTCGATGCCGTCCGACTTTCAGACGAGTGACGACGTGACGGCCACCACGGCCGCGATCTACGTGTACGACCTCGGCCTCGATTACTTCAGCAAGTATCGTTCGCGGCTGACGGCGGTGACGGCGGA
>Ga0137395_10000115_pt1 | contig 26680 bp, 22 predicted proteins | sample czobulk216metaG_FD_108283 | JGI IMG/M metagenome (GOLD analysis project Ga0137395, IMG submission 108283) | Vadose zone soil microbial communities from Angelo Coast Range Reserve, California, USA - czobulk2.16 metaG | ecosystem: Environmental > Terrestrial > Soil > Vadose zone | place: USA...
CACAGTACGACGTGCCGGCACTGTACTCACTGAAGGGCGAGATCGTGCGTCGCGGCGTGAAGGCGGTCACCGGCGTCGAGATGCCGGTGTTTCCGAAACGTCGCTTTCAGCACGGCGCGATGCCGGCCGACGCGATGCACCAGCGGCTCGGGGGCTCGGAAGCCGAATACCGGCGAACATTTCACTCGCTGTACGCCAGCTAACTCGCAGCGTCTGTGTATCACGAAGTCACGAATTCGGATCCTTAACGAGGATCTTCGTGCTCTTCGTGGCTTCGTGATGCGCGGTTGTTGCCGACTACTTGGAGAGCTTGGCGAGAATTCTCTTCTGGTTCGCGAGGATTCGCTTCTGATTGCGCTCGAGCCTCGCCTGATTGCGCAGGATCTTCTTCTGGTTGCCTACCGTTGCCGCTTTCGCCATCACCGTCCTCCTCGTGCGTGCATTCTACGCTTCATGAGCAGCTTGCCCCAGACAAACCCCGCGAGCACGAAGGGCATGATGAAAAGCGCCATCAGCGCCGGCCGCGGGCGGAGATCGTAGGTGGCGTCGACACGCGCGTCGACGCTGGCTGAGCCCAGCACTCCCTCGATCGTGACACCAACGGCGAATGGACCTTCATGGTCCATGACGAGCGCCGCGAACTGCCGTGCGGAGTCGCGATTGACGGGGTCCGCGCGCATCGTGCGTTCACCGCCAGAACGATCGAGCGGCCGAATGCGAACGTCCACGCGCGTGCCTGCCGGAATGGCGGCGCCGCGCTGCGCCGCCTCCAATGTGACCCAGAACTTCCCCGCTGCCGACTGATCGTCCGACGCATCCGGGTCGGCCCACACCGCCACTCGATAGGCGCCCACGACGCGATCCTCGACGATCGGGTACGGCGGGCCGCTGTGCGCGTGCACGACCTGCTGGCACGCGGCGATCACAAGCAGGAGACGGAGCCATGGGCCATCCCGCCTTTCCTGCCTGATCATCTTCATCCCAGCAGCCCCGTGCCGCGCATCTCCATCGGTTGCGTCAGGATCCACAGCGCGACGGCAGCGAGCCAGGCGATGAGCGCGATCCAGGGAGCCAGCGCGGCGATCACACGGTCGGGATACTCGCGCTCCGTGATCTGATACGCCGCCGCAAGCGATCCCATCGTCCCCAGCAGGATGAAGCCGACCTGAATGGGAAACACGGCGCCAGGACGCATGCCGGTCAGCCGCCACATCGGCGGCCCAAGCGCGGCCTGATGGAACAGATTGATGGCGGCGCGCTGCGTGACGGGGACGATCGTCAGCGCTCCGGTCAGCAGATGAAATCCATAGTGCGCCAGCCAGACGCCGAAGCCGAACGGCACGAGCGCATACGTGTAGTTGACCGCAATCTGTGTTGCCGAGTGGATACGATCGCGGGCAACCTGTCTGGTGATCTGCGCGCCGCTGCCGAGCAGCACGAGAGGCGCCGCGACCAGGACAGCCGCGAACACCGCGGCCAGCGCCGGTGCCTCCGACGCGAAGCCGAACGTCCGAGAGATCCACGCCTCGACGGCCTGGGCCGGCGCGATCATTCCGAATGCGTTCATCAGGCTCCCGAACGTGAACAGCACGACCAGGGCGGCGATGTCCCAGCGCTTCGTCAGCCGTCCAATGCCGGAGCGCCGCCGGGGATCGGTCAGCTCCGCGCCCGGCAGACGGCCGGCCAGCGCGATGTTGTCGTGCGGACACGCATGCACGCAGTCGAGGCACAGCGTGCAATCCATGTTGCCCACCTTCGACGGCAGGAACAGCCGCAGCTCGCACCCGCGCTGCAGCACGACACCGGGCGTCTCGGCGCTACGGGTGCCCTTGATGCAGTCGACCGTCCGGCACGTATGGCACGTGTCGGCTTCCTTGATTCGCAGCTCGAGTGGCGAGCACAGCGACGCGACGAAATTGAACTGGCCGATCGGACAGAGGTACTTGCAGAACGTGGCGCCCGTGAACACCAGATCGACGGCAAGCGCGGCGCCGAAATACGCAAGCACCAGCCAGGCTGTCGCGCGGGGCAGCGCCCACAGATCGAAGAGCTCGTAGCAGAACAGTACCGCGGCAAAAAGCGCAATCGCCACCCATTTCGTTCGCAGCCACCTCGGAAAAGCGAACTTCGGCGGCGCGATACGCCTGCCCGCGTCGCGCACAAGCACGAACGGACAGCCGGCACAAAAGAGATTACCGGCGGCGAGCAGCGCGACGACGAGCAGCCCTCTGTAATGTACCCAGGTGATCGTCGTGGCGAAATCGGTCGGATCGACGTGCGATGCCAGCAGCCCGTCAACGACGACAAGCAGCGAAACAGCCAGCAGTGAGATTTGGAGCGCGGTGCGGGCGTGGCGCCATCGGAGGAAGCTCCCGATGACGGGCCACTGAAGAACGTCTATGCGGCGGCTCCGCGGTGCCACGCGCACGTGCACTGAAGTCTCGAGGTCTCTTGTGGAGGCGGAAACAGATGGTAGTACATCCCGATCACCATCGGGATGAACACAATGGTGTTATAGAAGAGATGAAGCTCGACGCGCGGAATCCAAAGCTGGATGAGGCTGGTCGGAACCGGACGCCCGAAGAAGTTATGTCCGGTCGTGGCCTGCACGATCAGCAGGAAGTGTTCGATGTGATGGAAGAACTGGATCCCCAGCGCGACGGTCCACCATCTTCGATCTGTGACGCCGGTGAACCCCGGACGAAACATCCACAGCCCGATGAGCATTACAAGCGCATACGCGTAGTGCAGTGCCTCCGACGTGACGAGCCATGGGTACAACTGGCCGAGCATGCCACGCGCCTGCGGCACGGGCCATCCCAGCACGTAAATCTGGAACGCCTGGAAGAGATGTTCGCCCCAGTGCGCCAGGACGATCACCATGAAGAGCCGCAGTGCGAGCTCGTGGTGCCGCCCGTTCAGCCGATCGATCAGCGACTCCTGCGGAGTCGATGAAACGGCGTCCGCGTGCGTGGCGTACATGTTGAACTAGTATAGGTCGCCGTTCGGCGATCCCGCCAATACTGCAAATGCACTATCGGACCGTTTATCCCGAGACGCCTGCTGCCCGCGACCGATTCGTCATCGATCTGCGAGGACCGCGCGCGACTCACGATCCGTGGCAATACCAGGATCTGCTTGTCGAAGATGAGCCGACGGAAAAAGGAGACGTCGCGCGCGTCGGAACGATCTTCCTTACGGGGCGCGAATGCCCCTGGCGATGCGCGATGTGCGATCTCTGGCGCTACACCACTCGCACCGACACGCCGGCCGGCGCCATCCCCGCACAAATAGCCGCGGCGCAGCAGATCTGGAGAAGCCGGGGCGACCTCATCACGCGGTTGAAGCTCTACAACGCCTCGAACTTTTTCGATCCACGCGCAGTGCCGGTTGCCGACTACGCCGATATCGCAGCAGGTGTCGGCACTGTTGAGCAGGTGATCGTCGAATCGCATCCGTCGCTCGTCGGCGATCGCGTCGAGCAATTCATCGGCGCCCTGACCGGCCCGACGCTCGAAGTCGCCATGGGCCTCGAGACGGTGCATCCGGCGGCGCTCGAAGCGCTCAACAAGCGAATGACCACCGACGACTTCGCGGGCGCCGCCAGGACGCTCGCGCGCCTCGGCGTGTCGCTGCGTGTGTTCCTGCTGATCGGTCCGCCGTTCATTCCCGCAGAGGATCAAGACGAGTGGCTGCTCCGCTCGGTGGCCTTCGCCGAGGACTGCGGCGCTTCGGTGATTTCGCTGATCCCGACGCGACCCGGCAACGGCACGATGGAGGCCCTGACGGCCCAGAAGCTATTTCGCGAGCCAACGCGCGAGGAGGTCGAGCGCAGTTTCCAGCTCGTACTCGCACGTTCACTCCGGGTACCTAGTACCGAGTACCCAGTACCTAGAGTCCTCCTCGATCGCTGGTCCCATGCGAGTTGACGCGGATGTCGCCGTCGTCGGCTCCGGGTTCGCCGGGTCAATGGTCGCGCTCGCGCTGCGAAGCCGGGGACAGCGCGTCGTGCTCGTCGAGCGGGGGCGGCATCCCCGGTTTGCGATCGGAGAGTCGTCCACGCCCCTGGCCAACCTTCTTCTCGAGGAACTGGCCGACCGCTACGACCTCCCGACAATTCGCGTGTTCTCGAAATGGGGAACCTGGCAGCGGTCGCGGCCGGACGTCGGCGGCGGTCTCAAGCGCGGCTTCACGTTCTTCTTCCATCAGCCGGGTGAACATTTCGCCGACGATCGCGGACACGAGCACCAGTTGATGGTCGCCGCCAGCCCGCACGACGAGGTCGGCGACACACATTGGTACCGTCCGGATTTCGACCACAACCTGGTGCGCGAGGCCGAAGCCGCCGGCGCGATCTACCTTGACGACACTACGATCGACCGCGTGGCGTTTCAGCATGATGGCGCGACCCTCGAGGGAAGCCGCCGCGGCCAGGCGGTCCACATCACCGCGTCATTTGTCGTGGATGCCAGCGGACCGCGCGGCTTTCTGGCTCGCGCACTCGATCTGGAAGCGCCGGCGCTGCGATGGCTGCCGCCGACGCAAGGCATCTATACGCATTTCACGGGCGTCAGGCGATGGGACGAGTTGATGCCGGAATCCGGCACGCCGTACCCGTCTGACGACGCCGCGCTCCATCACGTATTCCCCGGTGGCTGGATCTGGGTGCTGCGTTTCGCGAATGGAGTCACGAGCGCGGGCGCGGCGCTGACGGATCCCGCCGCCGCGCGGATCGCCGCGTCAGAAGGCGGAGCTGCCTGGGACCGCCTCCTCGGCTGGCTGCCGTCGGTCGGCGAGCAGTTCTTGGATGCACGCGCCGTTCATCCGTGGATCGCCTCGCCCCGTCTGGCGTTTCGCACGAAGAGAGTGTGCGGTCCGAACTGGGCCCTGCTCCCGTCTGCGGCAGGAGTCATCGATCCGCTGCTCTCAACCGGGTTCCCGCTCACGCTGCTCGGCATCCATCGATTGCTGGCGATTCTCGAATCCGGGCCTTCCGAGGCCAGCCTTCGCGAATACGAACGGGTGACGTTGGCGGAGCTCGATGCCACGGAGATGCTCGTCGCAGCGCTCTACATGTCGATGAGTGATGTTCAGCTGTTCAAGCGGCTCACGCTCCTGTACTTCGCGGCCGCCAGTTTCAGCGAGGCCGCGCGACGCCTCGGCCGGCCCGGCCTTGCGCCGGGGTTTCTCCTCCACGCACATCCCGCCTTTGGCGCTGACCTGCACACGTGCTGCGCCATCGCGCTGGCAAGGCCGCAGGGACGCGCGCGTGATGAACTGATCAAGATGATCGATCTGGCGATCGAGCCGTTCGATGTTGCCGGGCTTCGCGATCGGTCGCGACGCGACTGGTATCCGGCACTTGCGAGCGACCTGTTGGAGAACGCCGCAAAACTTGATGCGTCGCAGGCGGAGATTCAGGCGCTGCTCGAGCGGTGCGGCCTTGTACCAGCAATCCGCCCGGCCTGACTGTCAGGCCGCTTTCACGGCGACGTCTACATTGCTGGTGAAAGCGATCGGGCCGTTTCACGAGACCGCAGCCACTCATCGATCAGGATAGCGCTGGGTCCGACGAGGAAGAGGGCGTAGAAGGGCGCGTAGACGACTTCGTTCAGCCGCAACACCATCTCTGCAACCGCGACGAGAAACACCACCAGCATCTGTCCGCGCGTCGATCGAACCGTCGTCTTTGGATCCGTCACCATGAAAAAGATGAAGAGCTGATACATCGGTCCTGTGATCGGCGCGACGATGGCGAGCCATGGGTTGCCGGTCAGCGCGCTCTGTACGAATGAGAGGCCCAGAAACGACGCGACGTAGGTCGCACTGATGTGCAGCCGCCCGACGCGCCAGACGATGACCGAGCCGAGAATCCAGATGACGACCATCGGCCAGATGACGTTGCCCCACTGGATGCTGAGCAGCGACGCGCTCGCCGGCGCGAGAAACAGCAGCGCGCTCACGCCGAAGTTCGACGGGTTCCAGAGGTGGCGGTCCCGGTAGCGGAACACGTACTTCGTGGTGATCGAGACCAGCGAGCAGAGCACATAGGTCCACAGAAACGGCGAGCGGACCAGAATACCGACGCTGATGCCCGTAATGTAGGCGCTCGCCGGATGCGGCCAGCGGCCGTACGTCAGACGGCCCATGATCATTTCGGCCGCGATCGCGACGAGGATCGCCAGGCCGGTGCGCGAGTAGCCCTCGAGGATGCCGAACGACAGGTGCGCGCTGACGAGGATGCCTGTGATGAGGAGCGGCGCCAGATAGCGCTTCACGCAGGCTCCTTCACTCGCAGAAATGTGTCGATCGCGGGATTCTCAATGGTCTGCGTCCTGCCCTGACCGGACGGCCAGCGGATGACGAGACGATCGATCTTCGTGGCCGCGCCCAGGCCGTAATGGAGACGGCGATCGTTCTGGGAACTGAAGCCGTTCCCGCCGTGGACCTCCTGCACCTGCGTGTGGCCGTTCCACTGCACTTCGACGCGAGCACCGATCGCGCTGCGATTCGAGGCACTGCCCTCGAGCGCCAGTTCGATCCAGTGTCGACCCGGCTGCACGGCGTTCCTATAGATCAGCAGCGGACCGCGCTGGTTGGCGACGATCACGTCGAGGACGCCGCGATTCGAGAGATCGGCCAGCGCAACGGAGCGGCCGTCGTACGTGTCGGTGACGCCGACAACCTGCGCGACGTCGGTAAAGCGGCCGAGGCCATCGTTCAGCCACACGCGTTTCCGCTGGTACCCAGACAGGCTGCGGCCTTTCATCGGCGGCCAGTTCGCCGCGTCGCCGATGATCGCGCTATGCCCGACGGCGATGACCGCGAAGTCGTACCAATAGCTGCTGCGCTCTCCGGCCGAGATGTAGCCGTTGGTGAGATAAAGATCGAGCATGCCGTCGTTGTTGAGGTCGCCGAACTGCGCGCCCCAGCTCCAGCCGCCGAGGTCGACGCCGACGCTCGTCGCGACGTCGTCGTACGCCGGCGATCCAGCCGCCGCGTTCTTTTTCGGGACCCAGAGATCGTTGGCCTGCACCAGCACGCCGGGCTCCGAGATGTTCGTCTTGTAGATCGACAGCCGGCCGTCGTTGAAGATGTCGCCGAAGGACGCGTTCATGCCGCTCTTCGGCGTCCGCGCCACGCCGGCTTCCTTGCCGCTCTCGACGAACTGTTTCCCGCCCTTGTTGATGTAGAGCTGCGGGATCCCGTAGTCGTTCGCGAGAAAGAGATCGGGGAATCCAGATCCCGTCAGATCGGCCGCGGCCGTGGCCAGCGTCCAACGACGCGACTTGATGCCGAGCTTTTCTGACACTTCTTCGAACCGGCCGCCGCCCAGATTATGAAAGAGATACTTCCGTCCGCCGTTCTCGGCGTACTCGAAGCTCTCGGGCATGATCTTCGTCGTCTTCAGGTGCGCAAGATCGATATCCTCCGACCAGTAACCCGGGAGAAACAGATCGAGCCGGCCGTCGCGGTCGTAATCGAGCCAGACGGCGGTGTTCGCGTTCACCCAGGCGGGCAGTCCGGCTCTCTCGCTGACCGGCGTGAACCCTTTCCCCGCGTCGTTGTGAAAGAGCTCCGGCCGTCCGTACTTATAGAGGAACAGATCCTCGTAGCCGTCGTCGTCGTAGTCGCCCCAGACGGCTCCCATCGACACGCCCGTGCCGGCGCGGTTCACATCGGCCAGGCCGACCTCGCCGGCCACATCCCTGAATGTGCCGTTGCCCTGGTTTTTGTAGAGGCGGTTGAGGCTGCCGTCCGCGCTGCTTGTGACGTAGAAGTCGGGCCAGCCGTCGCGATCGAAGTCCGCCACCGCTACGGCGGCGCCGACCGATGCCACCTGCGGCATGATGTGCTCGAGCCGGCGATCGAAGACGGGCGCCTGGTGCACAAAGTCCACGCCGAGACTGCGCGCGGATTCGGTGAGCGAGAACCCGAAGCGATTATTCGTCGCCACCGTGCCGACGGAGGCGCGGTTCAACTGCACCATCGCGACCAGCGACGCCACGAGCACGACACACCACACCATCCATAGCGCCCGCGCGTTCATCTCAGTCCGCGGAGGAAACCGTCCGGCGCGATGAAGCGGGTGTGGTATCGCTGCCAGTCGGCCGGGTGCGCTCGATACGCGGGATCGTCTTCGACGTTCGGCCCCGGTGGCGTGGCCTCGTAGTCTGGATGGCCGTGGCGCGGCAGGGGCTCGACAGTTTTCGAGAACGTCGTGTTGTAGTCGCCGTCTTTCACCCAGCCGTCGCCAACGAGGACAAAATCTCTCGCCTTCGTCGCCTGCGGCGACTTCGGCGAAGCAGGCTCTGGGAACGACAGCCTGAGCTCGTCGCCGGCGTTCATGATGACGTAGCGATCGTCGACAGCCGTCAGCAGCTCGGCGACGTCGCCGTAGCGTGTGTAGTAGCCGATGAGATCGCGCCAGCGCTGGCCGACGTTGGCGAGCTCGCCGTACTTCGGAGTCTCGGGGGCGTCGCGCCGGCCGAACTCGGTTTTTGAGAAGCCACGGTAGCGCAGCTCGGCACGCCGCGCCGGCACGCGCGTCGCCTGAATCGTCTCGTCCGGGGCCGCATCGGCAATCGCCAGCGAGTCCCAGTAAATCTCGAGGTTCGTGCGCAGCCGTATGCGGTGCGCATGAGTGATCCCTGCGCGCATCACCTGTCCCAGGTCGATCAGGATCGTCTTGTTCTTCCCCGCCGGGAATCCCAGGTCAGGCGCCACCACAACCCATCGTCCCGCTTCGTTCTGCGCTTCGAGCGACAGACCATGCGGCTGGATCCCAGCCTGGCTGATGGCGACGTTGATGCTGCTGTCGGTCGGATAAATCCAGCCGTTGGCGATCAGCCATTTATCTTGTAGGGCGGGCCTTTCAGGCCCGCTGGTCTTTTCGTCGAGATCGATCTCGACGAAGTGATCCTGTGCGATGCCCTGGTACGGCCCTCGCGCAAACGTCGACAGATAGCGGCCGTCGCGCGCGGCGACGACATCAGTCACGTCGCGGCCGGATTGATCCCAAGCGTGCGCGACTTGATGGACGTGCGTGACCGCATGCACCGCGAGTGCCGGCGCCTCTCGAGCGAATCGCTCGTCGACAAACACCTCCTCGTCGGCCGGATGATCGACCACAAGCAGCGAGACGTGATCGACGAAGTGCGTTTCCCACAACTCCGCCGTAATGCGGACGTCGTAGGCGCCGTCGCGCGGCACGAGCTGGTCGCCGCGAATCTTCACCCAGTCCTCGGTCTGCGTCACGCCGGCCGTGGCCTGTGCGTTGATGCGGAGCCCGAGCGGCGACCGCCAGAGAAAGTCCGTGACGAATCGCATGCCCGCGCCGTCATACGTGAACACCCACGGACACGATCCCTTGAGGCGCTGCTCGGCGACGATCGACTGATCGGCCTGGCGATCGAAGTCGGCCTGCATGATGCCGTTGGGCCAGAAGATCCGCGCGACGTCAATGGCGGTGCGCGTGCCCAGGCCGAAGTGCACCGGCTGGCCGGTAATGATCTGACGCTCGGTCAGCAGTCCGCTGCGGATTTCAATCTCGCCGCCGACGCCGAACGAGTTGATGCGCTGGTCGCCGGCCGTCGGCTGCGCGCGAGGACGCATCACCTGCCAGTGGTACCCCCTGGAGCCGCGACCAATCAGCTGGCTGGCCTGTCCGCCGGCAACGCCGACGAGATCGAGCTGGCCGTCGCCATTCACGTCGGCGACGCTGAATGTCTCGAATTGCTGCGCGTCGCGCGCTTGCAATTGACGCGCGACGTCCGTTCCGTCGAAGAGCCAGATGCCCGTCCGGCCGGCGCCCGACACCACCAAATCCAAAGCGCCGTTGTTGTCGAGGTCCGCAAGGAAGAGACGGTACGTGCCCGGAGCCGATCCGTCGATCCGATCGGGCCAGGTGGCCAGCGCTCGGGTTTCCCAGGCCTGTCCCTTTCGCGTGAATCGCCGGATTCTCCCACTCGAGTCCAGCGTGACCAGACCGAGCATGCCCTCGCCGTTCGCGTCTCCAATTGTCAGCGCGACCGTCGTTCCCGGATCTGCGGGCGCGGCCATCTCCCTGAACTCTCCGCCCTGCCGGTTTTCGAAGACATGAATCACGCCGCGCTCGTCCAGCAACGCAGCATCAGCATCTCCGTCGCCGTCGAGATCGCCCCAGGCGAACGCACGAAGGCCGACAACGCCCTTGAACGGCTCGAGACGGCGCGCCGTGCCATCGCCGTTGTTTCTCAGCACGACCGGCGCCGCCCCGCGAATGCCGACGACGAGATCCAGGTCACCGTCCATTTCAATATCAGCCGTCCAGACGCCGAAACAGTCGCTGGTGATCGTCGTGCCGAGTCTCGCGGTGACGTCTGCGAACGTGTCGTCGGCCTGTTGAATCGACAGCCGCAGTCCGTTTGGACCGGCTACGGCCCGATCCATCTTGAAGTCACGATTCCAGTCCAGTTCGAGCTCTCGCGGGCTCGCAGCCGCCGAGGATGCCGGCTGGCTCGTGAACGTGAGCCCGGCGTCCGAAGGCGACGGCTTCGAAGACGGGGACGGCAAACGCAGAAAGCGCTCGAATGCCTCAGCGATCAGCTCGGTCGGCGTGCGGACGGCGGTAAGGCTCTCGCGAAACACGGTGACCCGAACGAGCACGTTTCGCAGAAACGCGACGTCGCGTGCGGCATCCTGGAAGGTTCGAGCAGCAGCAGCAGCCTGAAGCGCGCGGTACTGCTCGACGGCTGACGGCGGCCAGCCGTCGACATACTGGGTCAGGATCCGAACCGAATCGTCGAGGCCCGACCCGTCGCCGCGCTTCGCGGCCAGCCTCGCCCGTTCCAGGAGCACTGCGAGGTTGCCAGGCCGGGCCTTCAGAATCTCTTCGAAATACTGCTGCGCCTGCGCGTCCGCATTCGGACCGCCGGCGCGCTCGACTTCTTCCGCCAGCGCGTACTTCGCCCGGATGTTGCCGGCGTCCAGTTCAACGGCGCGCCGGTAGTGCGCGATCCCTTCGTCGAGCCTGCCGCGTGATGTCTCGAGCCGGCCCTGCAGAAATACCAGGTCGCTCGACCGCGGCGCCAGGCTGACGGCTCTCTCGATCGGCGGCGCGGCGGCATCGAATTCCCCCAGGCGAAGATGCCCGAGGCCAAGATTTGCCCAACCTGCCGGCTCCTGGGGGACAAGCTCGGTCGTCCTGGTGAACTCCCGCTTCGCGTCGTCCAGCAGACCAACCTGGAGCTCGGCCAGCCCGCGATAGAAATTTCGAGTCGTCTCCTCGTAGGCCGGCGACTCCGGCGACGGCAGGCGCCCGCGCCTGAGATACCAGTACAGGCCGTCGACCGCCGCCAGCGCAGAAAGGGCGACGACGCCGAAAACCGCCAAGACCTTTCCTGGCCGCATCAGCTCAATACTTTTCGATATCGTGACGCATCGTCTCGGCCGCGGACCATACGGCGACGATCGTAATGAGGGCCATCCCAATGATGTATAGCGCGATCGCAGTAGGCCCGTATCTGGGCAGGAGGGCGGTTGCGATGAGTGGCGAGAACCCGCCGGCAACCGCGGCCGAGAGCTGCGCGCCGAGCGAGGCGCCGCTGTATCGGACGCTTGTGCCGAAGAGCTCGGAGAAGAACGCGCCCTGCGGCGCGTACATCGGCGCGTGCGAGCACAGGAACACGAGCAGCAGCGCCAGGGTCACCAGCAGTGTCGAACCGGTGTCGAACAACCAGAACAACGGGAAGGCAAGCACCGCCGTCATGATCGCGCCGAACATGTACACGGGCCGCCTGCCGATCCGATCCGTCAAGGCGCCGTACGCCGGCACGGCGACGAACTCGCAGGCCGACGCAATCATGATCCCGTTGAGTGCGACGCTGCGGTCGATATGCGAGTGCTGCGTCGCGTAGACGAGCATGAAGGCGCTGTAGATGTAGAAGGAGCCGTTCTCGGCGCAGCGCATGCCGGCGGCTTGCAGCACCTGCTTCGGGTACTTCTGCAGGACCTCGAGCACCGGCTGCCGCGACTGGGTCTTCGTCTCCTTCATCTTCGTGAACGCCGGTGTCTCGAGAATGCTCAGACGAATCAGGAGACCGATGCCGACGAGGACGATGCTGAGCAGAAACGGCACGCGCCAGCCCCACGAGAGGAACTGATCGGCGGGCAATTTCGAGAACAGCGAAAACACGATCGTTGAGGTCAGCAGTCCCGCAGGCACGCCGATCTGCGGCCAGCTGCCGTAGAAGCCGCGCTTGCCGGCAGGTGCGTGCTCAACCGCCATCAGCACGGCGCCGCCCCACTGCCCGCCGACACCGAATCCCTGAACGAGCCTCAGGATCACCAGCAGCACCGACGACCAGATACCGATGCTCGCGTAAGTCGGCAGCAGGCCGACGAGCACCGTCGCGACGCCCATCATCATGAGCGTCAGCACCAGCATCGAGCGGCGCCCGACCTTGTCGCCGTAGTGGCCGATGACGATGGCACCAATCGGGCGCGCTACGAAACCGACGGTGTATGTGCTGAACGCGAGAAGCGTGCCCACGAACGGATCGAACGTCGGGAAGAACAGCTTGTTGAAGACGAGCGCGGCTGCCGTGTTGTAGAGGAAGAAGTCGTACCACTCGATCGACGTGCCAATGAGGCTGGCGAGCGCGACCAGCCTGATCGACGCCTTGTTCGTCTGGGTGACGGTGGTCATGAAGCTGGAGATTGTACCGTAGGACCTGCGGGTTGAAATTCGATCGGTTCGTCGGGGCGCCACGGCGTGCGACAAGGCCTCCGCGACTCGTACAGCCGGAGGTTATCGGCAATCCGCGACGCAATGCCCTGTTCGCCGGCGCGTTCAGCCGCGGCGATCGCCTGTTTCTGCCACGTAACGGCTTCCGAGAACTGCCCCAGCTCGGCCTGGACCATCGCCATCGTCTCGAGAGCGTCGACGGCGCGAATCTGGCGGAGCACTGCCTGAATGAACCGCAGCGCACGCTGCCCGTCGCGGACTTTGTCGTCCGGCGCAGCCGCGAGGACGCGGGCTTCGGCGTGCGCAAACGAGAGCTCGGTTGGATAGAGCGTGATCGCCGCAGCCAGATACTCACGCGCTTCGCTGTAGCGTTTCAGACGAATCAGGGCGGCTGCGTAGCCGAACCTCGCCTCGGGTACGCGCGCGTCGGCCTTGACGATTTGGGCGTAATGCGGAAGCGACGCTTCGAGCTGTCCGCTCCGGCGCAGCGCGTGGGCGAGCTGCAGACGCGCTTCGACGTAGCCGGCGTCCACCTTGAGCGCGGCGTTGAAATGCTGGATCGCGGCCGGTGTCTGGCCTGTCGAAGCGAGGACCACGCCGAGGCTGTAGTGCGCTCTGACAAACGCGGGATCGAGCGCGATCGCCTGCTCGAATTGAGCCACCGAACCGCGACCATCGCCCTGCAACGCCAGCGCGGTGCCGAGCTTGTGGTGAAGCGACGGCTCCTTTGGCGCGACCTCGATGCCCTTTCGAAAGCTGTTGACGGCGGCCTGCCAGTCGCCCCGGTCGAGCGCGTCGGCGCCGCTGACCTCGTAGCCGATGGCGCTGTTGAGCATGGCGTCCACCCGCTGCATCTTCGGATCGTCCAGTTTGATCTGCAGCGTACCGCGCAGCGCGAGATGCGCCTGCGCCTTCGTCTGATCGCCTAGACCGCGGTACGCCATCGCAAGCGGGTAGTGGATCACGGTCGCCTGCGGATCGAGCATCAAGGCCTTTTCCAGATACGAGACGGCCCGCGCATAGTCCTGCTTCGCCAGCGCCACGCGGCCCAGTTCGTATTGGGCGGAAACCGACATGGGCTGAAGCGCAAGCGCTTTGGTAAACAGCGGCTCCGCCTCGCCGGGCTTGCCTTCATCGAGCCTGGCTTCGCCGAGCGACAGCAGCGTCGGCACATCTTCCGGCTCGAGATCGAGCGCGCGCGCAAACAGGTCGGCGGACTTCGACGTGTCGCCTTTGATCTTCGAAAGCTGCGCGAGGTAGTAGGGCCACCGTGCGTCGCGAGGATTGAACGTCTGCGCGTCGAGCAGCGCCGACTCGGCCTCGCCGCGATACTCAGCCGCCATCAGCAGCATCCCCATCTGGCCATAGGCGAGCGCGAGCTCGTCGGAAGGCGTACTGCTGGCGCCGATCTTCCGTTCGAGCGAAGCGTACAGGTCGCGCAGTTGCTGCTGCACGGACGGCAAGGCATGCGACAGATCAGGCAGCGTGACTTTTCGCAGAGTGTAGGTCCGCGCTGATTTTGCCGGCTGTGCCGGCTCCGGTGGCTTCGCTGAGCATGCGGCCACGGCGAGCGCGAGCACCACGACGCTGCTACGGATGCCCATGGCCCTGCTCCAGCGTCGAATACTTGTCGACCGCGACATTGTCGAAAGTCTCGCTCTTGCCGTCGGGCCAGATCACGCGAACTTTCACGGGACCACTCGCGTCGCCCAGCCCCACGAACACGCGCGGGTCGCTCGCCGACGCGTAGCTGCCGTCACTGTGAGCGCGACGCCACATCGTCCGGTTGTCGCTGGCGGTGACGGCTACGCGGGCGCCCAGCATGTCGCGGCCGCCGGGGCCGCCAACAACCCGCAATCCGACCCAGTGCTTGCGATTCCCCACATTGTTGATGAGGAGCCGGAGCGGTCCGCTGTCGTTCCCGACGACCATGTCGACGTCGCCGTCGTTGTCGATGTCGCCGAACGCAAGCCCGCGGCTCACTTCCGGAATCTGGAACACAGCGCCCGCCGCCTTCGTCGCGTCCTCGAACCGCGCCGCTTGTCCTGAGCTTGTCGAAGGGTTCCCCAGATTCCTGAACACCTGCTTGCGCTGCTGCAGAGAAAACGGCTCGTTGCGCGCCAGTGCTTCGACGTTCTGCGTCACGGCGCCGTTGACGGTGACAAGGTCAAGCCAGCCGTCGTTGTCGATGTCGAGCCAGCCGGCGCCAAATCCGGTGAACGGCAGACTCAGCAGCCGGATGCCCAGGCGCGCGCTGCGATCTTCGAAGACACCGCTCCCATCGTTCACATACAGATCATCGCCCTGGCCCACAAGCTCGGTGATGAACAGATCCTCGTCGCCGTCGTTGTCGAAATCACCCGCGTCGACACCCATGCTCGATTTGGCCGCGCCCTCCGGGCTGAGTGCCGTGCCCGACAGGAGTGCGGTGTTCTTGAATGTGCCGTCGCGCTGGTTGATCCACAGCTGATTCGGCTGGCCATCGTTCGCCACGTACAGATCGGGCCAGCCGTCGCCGTTGAAATCAGCCGCGACCGCTCCGAGCGCCGGCCCGAACTCACGAGCGACGCCGGCCTGCACCGTCACGTCCGTGAACGTGCCGTCGCGGTTGTTGTGATAGAGGTGGCTCGGAGCCGATCGATACACGTGCGGCGGACAGTAATCGACGCTTCCCGAAAGGCTGAAGCAGTGAATGTTCGCCTCGACGCTGTACTGCAGGTAGTTGCCGACGAACAGATCGAGGTACCCATCGCGGTCGTAATCGAAAAACGTCGCTGAAATGCTCCAGCCAGCATCGTCGGTTCCGCTCTGCTTCGACACGTCGGTGAACGTCCCGTCGCAGTTGTTCCTGAACAGCTGGTTCGGACCGAGGACCGTGACGTACAGGTCGACACAGCCGTCGTTGTTGAAGTCGCCGGTGGCGACACCCATCGCGTAGCCGCGCGTGACGATGCCGCTTGCGGCGGTGACGTCGGTAAAATGCAGCGGCTGTCCGGGTTTCAAGTCATTGCGGAAGAGGCGGCTGCTCAGTGCCGACGGCCCGACCGGCTGCGGCCTCGCTGCGCTGAGCGGCTTCTTACCGAGCATCTGATCCTGCACGACGAACACGTCGAGGTCGCCGTCGTTGTCGTAGTCGAAGAGCGCCACGCCGGGCGGCATGATTTCCGGATAGTAGAACTCTCCGGACATGCCGTTGAAATGGGTGAACTCCAGGCCCGACTCTTTCGCGCGGTCGGCAAACCATTCGGAGGGAAGCGGTGCCGCGGGCGGCGGCGCGGCTTTACAGCCCGCAAAAAAGAAAAACGCAAGGCACGCCGCGCGCGCCTTGCGTTTTCCATTCTGACTCTTCAACTTGAAGCTTTGCGCTTTGAGCTTGCGCCTTCTGCTTAGTTGTATCGCTTCCTGAGGTGGCCGTAGAGCATCTCTTCCGCGAACTCGACGCACTTGAACTCGAGCAGCTGGAAGTTCTTCTCCATGTGCTTGTAGAGTGTCACCTGGACTTTCCACGGCTTCGTGAACAGCTTCGCGTCCTCGACGGTCGCCTCGTAATTGATGTGGTCGGCGTCGGTCAGCGTGAAACGCTCGACGACGTGCGTCGCGTCCGTCGTGTAGTTGCCGGCGCGGTCAAGCCAGGCGTTGCCGTTCAGGCCGGTGACGTCAACCACCAGCGTGTCGCCTTCCCACTTGCCGTTCGACCAACCCATCCAGCTGTCGACCGGCGCTTCGGTCGGCTTGCCCATGTTGACCACGCGGTTCGCGGATGCGTACTCGTACGCGAACAGGATGTTCTGGGGGCTCTGGACGATCTGGAAGGGATACGGCATGTAGTGCGCGCGCGGAATCCCCGGCATGTAGCACTTCACTTCGGGGTCGAGCGTCAGACGGTTGCGCGCGTTGTCGTTGCGCTTGGCGAGCGCGGCCGGCGTGTACGGAATGTCGCCGCCGCCTTCGAGCACGCTCTGGCCGGCGGGCACGGCGCCGATCGCGCCCTGCTGGAAGAACGGACCGGCGGACGCGCCATGATCTTCGAGGTTCCAGTTCGCTCCGGCGAACGTCTGCCAGATGCCGTTCAAGTTCGGCTTGCCGTCGGCCGTGCGCGGCACGCGCGCGGCCGGTGCAGCGCCGCGTCCGGCCTGCCCTTGCAGCACGGCCGGGATGACCGCGAGCGACACGACAGCCGCCAGACCGGCCGCCAACACTGAACGTCTGAACCAAGTTTGCATGGAAGAATCTCCTCTGAAAGCCGCGGCTATCTTAACTGATGTTCTTACGAAGATTAAGGATCAAGTCTTTACTGGAAGCCGTGCGAATTTCTACCCGAGATCCTGCCAAAAAGCAAACGGGACGTCTCGAGGATCAACCTCGAGACGTCCCGTTGGTAAAGCTGGAGCGTCGACTGTTCGGAAGCGACGGTTACGGCTCTTTGCGTTCGTCCGGCGCGCCCGTGCCCGCCGATCCGACGAACAACTTCTTGCCGTCCTTGAACGTGATATCGCGGCCGTTCGCGCGGTTCGCGCCGTCCTTGGCCTGGTATCCCTCGATCAGGATCTCAGTGCCCGGTAGCAGCGATGCCTTGGTCCAGCCGCGGCGAAGGAGGGCGTTCGGTGCGCCGGCTTCCACCATCCAGTTGGTGACGGTGCCGTCCGTGCCCTTCACGTCGAGGTAGATCCAGGCGTGCGGATTGATCCACTCCATCTTGGTGACCGTGCCCTGCAGCTTGACGGGCCGCTTCGCGTCAAACTCGGCGGCAAAGGAGTGGTGCGCGAGTACCGGAACCGCCGCGAGCAGCAGCGCAGCGCCGGCAATCATTACGGACAACTTCGTTCGCATCGAAAACCTCCCGCTTGGTTAAGCGTGCCCTATCTTAAACGATGTCGACGGCGTCTACAAATCTTCACGCCGACGGCATCATGGCTGATGACACATCCTTATATATAAGCTGCCGGACGACCGGCCCAACCCAGGCGTCGTGCTCATCTGCTCTCCGGTCAACACCTTACGCACCTCTACCGCCGCTGGATGTCAGCTCGCATCTGCTCCCAGGCGTGCCGGGCTTCGTCGACCGAGCCCTCGTCCTCGATGGTCGTGATGTCACCCGGGTCTCGGTCGAGGATCACCGCTTTCAGCACGCGGCGCATGATTTTTCCGCTTCGAGTCTTCGGCAGCATCGACACGAAGTTCAGCTCGCCGATGACCGCCACCGGACCCAGTTCGCGGCGCACCGTGTCCACGAGCGCCTGCCTTAGCTCGCTCGACGCCTGATGACCGTGCTTGAGGAGCACGAACGCCGACACCACCTCACCGCGCGTCTCGTCCGGCCGTCCGATCACACCGCACTCGGCGACCGAGGCGTGCTTCAGGAACGCGCTTTCGACTTCAATCGTCCCGATGCGATGGCCGGCAATCTTGATGATTTCATCGGCACGTCCGCCAAACCATACATACCCGTCGCTGTCGATGTGCGCCGAATCGCCCGAGTAATACACGTTGGGAATCTTCTGCCAGTAGTCGCGGCCATACCGCTCGGGCTCGCCCCAGAGCGCCGGCGTGAGTCCGGGAAACGGCCGCCGGATCGTCATGATGCCCTTCTCGCCCGCCGCACACGCCTCCCCCTCCATCGTCACGACCGCTGCATCGATCCCGGGAAGCGGAATCGTGGCGGAGCCCGGCTTGATCGGCAGCAGATCGATGCCGTACGGATTGCCAAAAGCCGGACCACCGGTCTCTGTTTGCCACATGTGATCGATGACCGGCGCCCGATTCTTGAGAATCGTGTTTTGCAGCCAGTCCCAGGCGGGCGCATTGAGCACCTCGCCTGCGCAGACAACGCGCTGCAGTCGTGAATGATCGACGCGCAGCAGCGGCTCGTCGCCGTACCGCATCAGCATCCGCACGGCCGTCGGTGACGTGAAGATGCCGGTGGCGCCGAACTCCTCCACCGCCACGCGCCAGTTCGCTTCCGGCTGCGGATAATCGAGCGCGCCTTCGAACACGACGCTCGTGCAGCCGATGATCAGCGGAGCGTAGATCATGTAGCTGTGGCCGACGATCCATCCGACATCTGACGTCGTCCACCACACGTCCTCCGGCTTGAGGCCGAAACACCACTTCCCCATGCTGACGATGTGGACCTGATAGCCGCCGTGGGTGTGAATCGCGAGCTTCGGTTTCGCGGTGGTGCCTGACGTCGCGAGGATGTACGCCGGCTCGTTGGCTTCCATCTTCTCCACGTCGCTCGAGTGTCCGGCACCCCGCGCCAGGAACTCGCTCCAGCTCTTGCCCTTCCTCTCCCACACGACGACGTGTTCAACCGTTTTCCCGCCGATCTTCAGCGCCTCCTCGGCGATCGGCAAGAGCGCGACGTCCTTGCCCTTGCGATACGTCACGTCCGCCGTGAACAGCGCTTTCGATCCGCTGGCGGCGATACGATCACCGAGTGCGTTCGCGCCGAACCCGGCAAACACGACGGAATGAATGGCGCCGATGCGGACGGCCGCGAGCATCAGCATGACGGCCTCGGCGGAGGTCGGCATGTAGATCGTGATGCGATCGCCTTTGCCGATCCCGAGCGAGCGCATCGCCGCCGCTGCGCGTTTTACTTCATCGAGAAGCTCACTGTAGGTGTGGACCGCGCGTTCGCCGCGCTCGTTGAAATAGATCAGCGCCGCGTGCCCGCCGCGTCCGTTCGCGACGTGCTGGTCGAGCGCGTTGTGACAAAGGTTTGTTTCGGCGCCGATGAACCAACGGAAGGTCGGCGGCGTCCACTCGAACGTCTTGTCCCAGGTGCGGAACCAGGGCAGCTCGCGTGCGGCGCGGTCCCAGAAGCCGTCAGGATCGCGACGCGCGTCGTCGAGCCATTGCTGAACGATCGGCGAGATGAGACTGGTCGCGCTCACAAGCGCCAGAGTATATGTTGTCGCTTGAAGTTCAGCGAGGGCGGACTCGCAGCTCGAGCACCGCCTTCTGTCGGCCGGCTACGCCGACGGTCGTCGCGCGGGGAATGAGCGTCTCGAGAAACACCGGATCCTGCCATGCGTCATCCGTCTCTGTTGGCGCAGTCATCACTGCGGACACGAAGTAGGTCCCCGGCGGCAGCCCTGCCACACGGTACCCGCCGTCGGCGTCCGTGACCGACCGTCGCAGATAGCGCGACTCCGGAAACCACTGCTGCCGGTCCGTCGAGAACAGGATCACCGGCGCGCTGCCAATCGGCCGGGCACGCTCGTCGACGACCTTGCCGCTCAACTCCGCCGCGCGATCGGTGAGCACGACTTCGACGTTCGACAGCGACTGCACGGCCGTTCCAAGCGGAACGGCCCTGTCGGTCATGTCTGCGCCGTTTACACGAACTTCCTCCAGCATCAGCCCCGGCGGCGTGCGGACCAGCGCGAGTCGCCGTGGACCGTGCAAACCCGACAGCTCGAACGTCCAGTCGCCGCGGATATCGGCGCTCGCCTGGTTGTTTGGAGACAGATCGAAGTCGACGGGGAGCGCGGCTAGTTCGAGCTCGGACGGTTTCGGCGTTTTGGACGGATCATCGAGGTCGAATCTGAATCGGCCGGTCACTGACGACCCTGAAGACATCCGTACGATCACGCCCGTCACATCGGCACCATTGACCGATACGACAGCCGATCCGAAGTCGCCTTCGGAATGCTGATTCGGACGTCCCCGATACACCTGAATCACGTATTCGCCCGGCGCGACGTTCGGGAACACGAACGTGCCGTTCGGGCCGCGCCTGGCGCCGACGGCGATGCCGGCGACCGACACGGAACGTTCGCTGGCCGCAAGCATCAGTCCGCCGCCCGGCGTCGGTTCGCCGGTCGGGCTCAGCACAACCCCCGACACTTCCGCCGTGCGTCCCGGCACCATCGAGAAGTTCACGAAGCCGACATCCTGCGCCAGCTCCAGGCGCACGTACTGCGCCTCTTCGGTGTTTGGCGTCCCGGGGAAATAGGCGCGGCTGTATCCGGGAACGTCCTCCGACGCCACTTGTCCAACGGCCGCGCTGACGATGTAACGGCCAGGGGCAAGGCCAGTGAGCCGATAGCGCCCGCGATCATCTGTGACGCGCGACGCGCCATCCCGCAGGAGCTGCCGTCGCCCGCGCTCGTACTGCGCCTGAAGGGCCTCAACTTCGACGCCTTGCATCGGATCGCCGTACTCGTCGGTGATCGTGCCGCTCAGCGTGCCCCACCGCGCCATCTCGAGACTGACGCTCTTGCTCTCATTCGCGGCGAGATCGATTCTGCGTCCGAACAGGACGTCGCTCGGCGACGGCGATGTCACGGCACGCCCCATCTGAAACACGTTGAGCGTCCGGCCTGACTCGATCTGCGCGTAGCCGGGCCTGACGACACTTACGAGCAGCGGGCCAGCCACAATCGACTCGACCTCGAATCGCCCCTCTTCATCGGTTGTGGCCATCCTCGAATCAGCGTTGTCCCCGGTAAACAGATAGACGTGTGCGAGCGAAATTGGCGCGCCGTCGAAGGCAGCGACGCGTCCCCGAACGGAACCCGCCGGCCGCTCGATCGGCGTTACGATCCCGAGCTGAACGGCGACCGGCGGCGGTCGCGGCAGGAATCGATTGTCGAAGAGGCTGGCCGGCGTGCCGGCCAACCGGTCGGCAGGAACGACGATGTCGACACCTTCCCTCTCGTCGCCTGGCTGCATACGCACGGCCTGCGCATCTTCAATCGCCGCTGTGCCCGGGTAGTAAGTAGTTCTGGCTTCGGGGATCCTCGCGGTCGGGCGTACGCCGACCGCTCCGGGCGTCGTCACGCCCACGACGAAAGCGCCATCGGGCAGACCTCCGAGGCGATACTCGCCTCGATCGTCCGTCTCCGCTGTCGACCCCGCAGTCGAACGCTGACCGGATTCAGCCATCAGCGCCGAGATCTTCACGCCGGCGACCGGTTCGCCTCGCTCGTCGACGATTCTTCCGGCTATGGCGGCGCCCCTTTTCAACCGCACTTCGACGGCGCCGCCCGGCGCCGTCGCGGGCACATCGCTCTGCGCGAAGCCTGTTTTGCGGACGACGAGGCGATAGGGGCCGGCCGGCGCGGTCAGACGAAATGCTCCGTCACTGTCGGTCAAGACCACGGGGGACTGCGGCGGTTCTGGAGAGAGGGCGACGCGCGCATTGCGGATCGGATCGCCAGAGGTGTCCGCGACGACGCGCCCCGTGATGACGACGACGTTCGCGCTATCGGATGGCGCGCGACGCGGAGCCGGCGCCTGGGCCGCGACGGCAACGGCTCCGGCGAGCGCAAGGCTGAGCAGCATGCCGCCTCCCGAAACACCTCAGGGCTGTGCGTTCGGCTGACTTGCCTGCAACAGCGGGCGCGACCACGACCAGCCATCGGCAGGCCGCCGAATGTCAGTGACCAGCGAGAGCCTGTGCTCCTTCGGATCGTGCGTGGCGCGCGCTGTCACGATGACATGATCGCCCACGCTCAACGACGTCGCTTTCGCATCGTTGAAACGGGCCAGCTGCGAGAAGCTCAACCACTCGACCGTGTAGTCGCCGTCGGCGGCTCGAACGGTCATCACGACGTGCGGATTGGCGTAAAGCACCCGCGCGATATTGCCCTCGATCGACACAGGATGCTCGCGGTCGAATGAGGCATAGCTGTGGTGGGCGTTCAGGTTCGTGACGGTCAAGGCTATGGCCGCGAGTGCGAGCGCAAGCGTGCGTGACATCGGTGTCTCCTTGCTGCCGTCCGTCGGCAGCCTGTCAGGGGCCCACTCTAGCAGGAGATCGGGCACGCGGCACCCCACGAGGTGGTCACGTCGTTGTCAGTGACACGTCACAGACAGCGAATGATGTTGTAATCTCACGGTCGTGACCACCACACCCGTCGTCGGCTCTTTCAAAGCTTTTCGTATTTCTGATGCCAACGGCACCATCTCCGGTGCTGTCGTCGACGCGACGCTCGCCGAGCTGAGCGCCGGCAACGTCCTGATAAAGGCGGCCTACTCGAGCGTGAACTATAAAGACGCCCTCGCAGCCACAGGCGCCGCGAAGATCCTGAAGAAGTTACCCCTCATCGGCGGCATCGACGTGTCGGGAACGGTGGCGTCCAGCGGCGACGCGCGCTTCAAAGAGGGCGACCAGGTCGTCGTGACCGGGTACGACCTTGGCGTCGGCAACGACGGCGGATACTCCGCCTATGTTCGAGTGCCCGCCGACTGGGTGGTGAAGCTGCCCCCGGCGCTAAGCCCGTTCAACGCGATGGCGCTCGGCACCGCGGGTTTTACAGCCGCCCTGTCCGTGATTCGGTTGGAACAGAACGGCCTCAAACCAGGCGCCGGTCCGGTGGTCGTCACGGGCGCGACCGGCGGAGTCGGCAGCATCGCGGTCGGGATCCTCGCGGGCCTCGGCTACGACGTGACCGCGGTCACCGGCAAGGACACCGAGCACGACTACCTGAAATCACTTGGCGCGAAGGTGGTCATGTCGCGGAGCGCCATTGAGAAGAGCACCCGGCCGCTGGAAAAAGCGACCTGGGTGGGCGCGGTGGATCCGGTCGGCGGCGACACGCTCGCGTGGCTGACGAAGACCATGGCCTACAACGCGAGCATCGCCAACTCGGGACTGACGGGCGGTATCGAATTGCACACGACGGTCGTGCCCTTCATCCTGCGCGGCGTGAACCTGCTCGGCATTGATTCCGTGCTGTGCCCGATGCCACTGCGGCTCGAGGTCTGGCGGCGGCTTTCCACCGACATGCAGCCGGGCATGTTGCAGTCGATCGCTCGGGAAATTCCGCTCTCCGGCCTGCGGGAGGCGTTCGACACAATCGCCAGCGGAGGGGCGAAGGGCCGGTTTGTCGTGAACGTGGCTTAGGTCAGGATCAGAGGTCAGAGGTCAGGGGTCAGGGGTCAGGGGTCAGGGAGAAACAGATGGCGAAACGATCGAAGAAGAAAGCGAAGAAAGCTGCCCCGGCGCGGAAGGGCGCGAAGAAGTCAGTAAAGCGAGCGGCCGCCAGGCTGCCTGCGTCGCTCCTCGCCGCCGTACGCGGCGCCGATCATCGGTACATCGGCCACGTTCGGCTCGACGTGGGGCGCGCCGGCGCCGCGCGGGTCAAGCGGATGATTTACCCGCCAGGCTTTCACTGGGCGAAGGACATGAAGCCCGTCACCGGCACCGAGCTGTGCATGCACGCGCACGTCGGCTTCCTCGTGCACGGCGAGATTCACATCGAGTACGCCGACGGCTGCATCGTCGAGCACAAAGCGCCCCACGTGATCGCCATCGAGCCTGGGCATGACGGCTGGGTTGTCGGGAAAGAGCCGGTCGTGATGATCGAATTTGATTTCGAAGGAGATACCGTCGCGCGCCTGGGCATGCCGGCGGAGCACAAACACTAGACAGAAAGTGGAAAGGTTATAGTGGAAAGTCTGAAAGTAAGTGGAAAGCTGGCGACCAACTTCCCACTTACTTTCAACTTTCCACTTTCAACTTTGAACTTTCTTAGTTGACCTTCCGCAGCCGCCCGAATCGGTCGGCCGGAATCGGCGTGTTCACCTTGATGTCCTTGATCTTCGCGGTGAAGCGGCCGTCGAGCCAGTAGAAGTTGTATTCGAACGGGAACTTCATGCCGTTCACGTCGCGATAGTCGCCGTAGTCGATCTGCGTCAGCACCTTGCCCGCCGGCGACGGCACGTACCGCACCATGCGTTTGATCAGGTACGTATCAGGATCGAAATACAACGTCGCCATGAACCCGCGCGGCCCCATGCCCTGCACGGTGAGATAGGCCTTGTCGTCGATCACGCGGCGGAAACCGATGCGCCAGTTATTGAGCGCGGTCTTGATCACGCCGGGGAATCCCATCTGCGCCTCGAAACGCTGGCCGTCGAGCTCGCCGCCCACGAGCTCGTAGTCCTGCAGCAGCGCGCGCGGCGTCTGAATCCAGCCGGTCGTGCCGTTCACGGCCCAGAAGCTTGGATCGCGATCCGGGAAGTCCTTGAACGTGATGAGCGTCGCTTTCTTGTTCGGTGATTCGCCGTACATCGCGAAGTTCGCCACGCCGCCGAATCCGCCGAAGCCGATGCTCTCGCCCGTGGCGACGTAACTCTTCAACGCGTTCAGCCGCTGCGCGCCGCCCATCGCAGCGATGTACTTGTCGAGCACTTCCTGCACGGGGGGCTGTTCCGCATCAGCCTGCACCAGGTCGTCGAGCTCGCCGTTCGGCACGTCGTAGAGTGCGCTCAACGCGATCGACGTCGCCGGAATCATGCGGCCGTGATGGCAGGTCCAGCAGGTGACGCGCTGTGCGCCCCCGAAGGTCGTGCGGTTGATCGTCGCCACCATCTCGACCATCTGCCGCGCGCGCTTCTTGACCGCCGTGTCGAACACCCAGTCGACCTTGTCGCTGCCGGCGCCGGGATGACAGTCGGCGCAGTCGAGCCCGAGGCCCGCGGACATCACGCCCATCGCGCCGATGAAATCGTCGACTGGAAGAACCTTGAGCGGTGCGGACGTGACGTTCTTGAAGTACTCACCCGCCGTCTTGCCGTTGATCGGCGCCGTCATGCGCGGCTGTTCCTGCGCCGCCGGCTTGACCGCCATCGCGAAGCCGACAACCCACAGGGCCGTCAGTCCTGCAGCCGCCAACGTTAGTCGCCACGAGCGCGTCATCTCATGTCCCTCCGTAAGAGTGCAATAAGCCCAAGATGATATACGACATTCACGATGCTTTGATGAGGCCGAAACAGAGCTGGCAGATGCCGACGTAGCAGCCACAGAACACGATCGGCCCGAGCAGCACGAGCACCCACGCGTGGCGCGCCAGCCAGTTCACGCGCGATGCGGCCAACAGCAAGGCTGCGGGAACCACAATGAACGAGGCAGCCATCAACTCGATGCCGACACCGCGCCGATCGATCACAAGAAACTGCCAGGCCACCAGCGCGAGCGCCACGACGAGTGTCGTGATTCCGGCAGTTCTCAGGCTGACGCGGCGCCAGCTCAGTACCGCGACGGCCACCGACACGATGAGCGCCCAGAGCAGAATCAAACCTTCAGGGCCGACATTCAGGAACGTGCTCATAGCGCTAGTTTAAGCCAGGAGAGAGAGGACTGGAGGTTGCAGAGGACGGCAGAGTTCTCCAGACAACTATCCACCACGGAGGAAAGGAGGACACGGAGGAGGAACTCCTGCTTATGTTGCACGATGCGATTACGGAACGCGTGCTCGGCGCCGCGATGAAAGTCCATACCGCGCTCGGAGCCGGTTGTCTGGAAAGCACATATGACGCCTGCCTGCGGTATCAGCTGACGAAAGATGGCATCGCGTTCGAGCACCAGCGGCGGCTTCCGGTCATGTACGACGGAGTCAAGGTCGAGGCCGGCTATCGAATCGACTTCCTTGTCGAAAACTGCGTGATCGTCGAGCTCAAGGCTGTGGAAAAACTGCTACCGCTGCATCTCGCCCAAGTCTTGACGTATCTCAAACTGAGCGGTCACCAGGTTGCGCTGCTCATCAACTTCAACGTGCCTCACTTGCGTGAGGGGATTCGACGCGTGATGAACGGCTATGGAGGACGTTGAGTATCATGATCTTCACCAACTAAGCCTCCGTGTCCTCCTTTCCTCAGTGGTGGAGATTTCTAGCGTGGACTCCATTCCTCGTCGCCCGCTATGGAATCCTCACGCTCCTCGCGTCTGCACGAACGTCAGCCGCGTACTCGGGCAGGAACCAGCCGTCTTTGATCAACTCTGACAAGTGTCTGTTCACCCGCTCCTGATAGTCGCTGCTGCTCTTGTAAAGCGCCTTCAGCTTCTCGTCGGACAACGGCACCCTGGTGCCGCCAAGCTGGCACAGACGATCCTGCGCCGGTGTCTTGCCTTTTCCCAGCACTCCATTCGCCGCAACGGGTACGTCGACAAACACGCTTCTGACGCCGCCCTTCGCGTTGCCGTACTCGTCGAGCGCGAGA
>Ga0137395_10000117_pt1 | contig 26301 bp, 20 predicted proteins | sample czobulk216metaG_FD_108283 | JGI IMG/M metagenome (GOLD analysis project Ga0137395, IMG submission 108283) | Vadose zone soil microbial communities from Angelo Coast Range Reserve, California, USA - czobulk2.16 metaG | ecosystem: Environmental > Terrestrial > Soil > Vadose zone | place: USA...
GTCCCTATACGGTGACGGCCACAGTCGGGGGCGTTGCGACCTCGGCCAACTTCTCGCTGACGAACGTTGCAGCAAGCGGTTTCATCTCCGTGATTCAGCACAAGAGTCTGGACGCCGGAACAACGAGTTCAGCCTCTTTGTCCTTTGCCTCCAATAACACCGCTGGAAACTTCATTGCGGTCGTGATCCGTGCGGGGAAGTCGGGGCAAGTCTTCACAGTCTCAGATTCCCTTGGAAACACTTATAAACGCGCTATCCAATTCAACGAGACCGTGGATGGCACCACGCTGGGCATCTTCTACGCAGAGTCTATCGTTGGGGGAGCGAGCACCATCACAGTGTCCGATACCATCTCGGGGACCTTGCGGCTTGGCATCCTCGAATATTCGGGAGTCGCTTATACGAACTCGCTAGACGCGACCATTACCAATCAGGGGACCGGCGCATCTCCCAACAGCTTGAACTTAACCACCACCGTAAGCGGCGATTTGCTGCTCGCGGGAATCTCGACTGCTAATTCAGCAAGCATCACGCCGGGAAGCGGCTACGCGGCGGAAGAGTCTCTTCCTGCGGCCCCTGGCACGAAGCTGCTCATTGAGGATCAGATCCAGGCATCTGCGGGGGCTGCGTCGGCCAGTGCCTCGCTAGGGTCCTCGGACAGCTGGGGAGCCGCCTTGGCGGCGTTCAAATCCCTCAGTGGGAGCCCGCCGCCGCCTGTCTCTGTCAGTGTTTCGCCCACTACAGCCAATGTTTCTGCGGGAGGTGGTACACAGTCCTTTACAGCTTCCTTGGTTGGTGATTTCCGCCACCTGGGCGTAACCTGGTTTCTGTCGGGCGCCGGCTGCAGCGGCAGCACTTGCGGCACGCTGACTAACATCAACACCACATCAGTCACCTATAATGCTCCGGCGGGCGTGCCGAGCCCCGCCACCGTGACCCTCACGGCCACCTCGGTAGCGGATAACACGAAGAACAACACGGCCACGATCACCGTAACTCAAGGGACGATTCACGTCTCGGTCAGCCCCAAGCGTTCGGCGCTGACCTTGTCGCAGACACAGCAATTCACTGCCACGGTCACCAACGACCCGCTGAATGGCGGAGTGACCTGGTCCGTGGATGGGAACAACGGAGGTACCGCCGCAACCGGTACCATCACGCCTGCAGGACTGTTTACGCCGGGTACATCGCCTGGAGTACACACAGTCACGGCAACGAGCAACTCGAACGCCGCGGTCAGCGCTTCCGTTACAGCTGCGGTGACGGATCTGACAGGCGTGTTTACATATCACAATGACAACGCGCGAACCGGCCAGAACTTGAACGAATACGCCTTGACAACGGCGAGTGTGAATTCGTCCACGTTTAGTCTGCTCTTCACGTGTACGCTGGATGGAGACACTTACGCCCAGCCCTTGTATGTTGCAAATCTGACCATCGGTGGCGTGCAGCATAACGTGGTGTATATTGCCACGGAGCACGATAGTGTCTACGCGTTTGACGCTGATTCGCCGTCGTGTGTCCCGCTCTGGAATCCGACGACTACCGGCAAGGTCAGCTTTTTGGGGACGAACGTGACTACCATGCCGTGGAATGACACGCCGCCTGGCACGAATGACGTCTATCCAGAGATAGGCATCACTTCCACGCCAGTGATTGATCCTACGACCAACACTATCTATGTCGTGGCTAAGACGAAGGAAACAGCGGGCAACGTTAGCGGACATGCGTGCTCTTCGGGCTCTCCCTGCTACCCCAGCCGCTTGCATGCGCTCGACATCACAACAGGTGCAGAAAAGTCAGGCAGCCCGGTTGTCATCTCGGCGCCGAATTTCGACTCTTTGCACCATTTCAACCGGCCCGCTCTGCTCCTTGTGAACAGCACGGTTCACATTGCGTTCGGTTCGCACGGAGACGGCTGCCCATGGCAGGGCTGGCTGTTCGGTTACGACCCCGCAAACCTATCCCAAAAGTTCGTGTGGTCAACCAGCGATCCCACGAGCGGATGTAACGGTGCAGCCATTTGGCATGGCGGTGCCGGCGCTGCTGCCGATGCCAGTGGCAATGTTTATGTCGTCACCGGCAATGGCCGCTACGACGGCGTCAAGAACTTCTCGGAGAGCACTATCAAACTCAGCCCCACAGGAACGCTCCTTGACTGGTTCACGCCCTTCAACACCTCTATTCTCGATGCCAACGACATCGACATGGGCTCAGCCGGGCCGATGGTTCTACCCAACTCCGTAGGCAGCCCGGCTCATCCCAACTTGCTCCTGGCGACGGGTAAGATAGCCATCCTGTATCTCCTCGATATAACTACGGGCACAGGCCACAGCATGGGTAGATTCAATTCCTCAACCAACAATGACGTCCAGGAAGTGATCCCTGTTCCTCCGCCTAACACGACACAATTGGACGGTGGCAATTACGGCGTACCGGCATACTGGAACGGAAACATCTATACGACCGGACAAAACTTCCCTCTCAGCCAGTTCACCATAGCCAACGGTGTTATCGCCACGCCACAGGCGGCGAAGTCCAGCAATATCTTCCCTCCACGCGGCGCCGTGCCCGCGGTTACCGCAAGCGGAAGCACCAATGGCGTTGTTTGGATCTTGGATCTCTCCGGCTGGTCCAGCACTGGAACTGGCAATGCTATTCTCTACGCGTACGACGCTAACAACGTCGCGAACGTGCTCTACGTCAGCCCGTCAAGTGGCACGGGTGCCGCCCCAGGCTCGGTAAAGTTCACTGTACCGACGGTGGCAAACGGCAAAGTCTATGTCGGCGGCGCGAGCGCGTTCAGTGCATTCGGTCTGCTGCCAAACTAGCATCAGGAGAACCATCCAACCCGAGCCTATAATAGGATAGTTGATCGGGCCATTGGCGAAGAACCTGCCAATGGCCAAGTTGTATCGTCGTTCATGCGGGCTGGCTCATGGGAAATTGTTTTCCGTTGCCCTCTCGATTGAGTGAAATTGGGTACCGCTAAGGGGAAAGGTACTGGACGGGCGACCTTCACTCCAACCGCCTAGTCATGCTCGGAATTCAATAAGTAATGTATTTACATGAACTTACGATTTTGTCAATAAATTTCCCACTGGCCCCCGGCATGCCTGTTTCACCTGCGAATTTGGGTGTCGTTCTGCCTACACTCTGGAACCAGGAACGGTGAAATGCGGATTCTAATTACAGGTCACAAGGGGTACATTGGGACGGTCATGGCACCGCTTCTAGCGGAAGCTGGCCATGAAGTGGTGGGTCTCGATAGCGATCTCTTCGAGCAGTGCACATTTGGCGATACTCTGCCTGAGTTTCCGTCGATCCGTAAAGACCTTCGTGATGTCGAGCTTGCGGACCTGCGCGGCTTTGATGCCGTCGCTCACCTGGCTGGTTTGTCGAATGACCCGCTCGGCAACTTGAACCCCAACCTGACTTACGACATCAATCACCACGCTTCTGTACGGCTGGCGCGCCTTTCGAAAGAAGCGGGCGTGAAGCGCTTCTTGTTTTCTTCTTCATGTAGTACGTACGGCGCGGCCGGCGACAAGACTCTCGATGAAACTGCGGAGTTCAATCCTGTCACCCCGTATGGCCGTTCCAAGGTGCTGGTGGAGCAGGATGTTGCGCAGCTGGCGAGCCCGGAATTCAGCCCCGTATATTTGCGCAACGCCACTGCCTACGGGGTTTCGCCGCGGCTGCGTTTCGATCTGGTGCTGAATAACCTGACGGCGTGGGCGCTGACGACTGGGCGCGTGTTCATCAAGAGCGATGGCACGCCGTGGCGTCCCATCGTACACATCGAAGATATTTCGCGCGCATTCCTCGCGGCCCTCGAAGCGCCGCGCGAGGTAATTCACAACCAGGCTTTTAACGTCGGGCGCACGGAAGAGAACTATCAGATTCGTGACTTGGCGCAAATCGTGAAGGAAACGGTTCCTGGTTGCACCATCGAATTTGCTGCCGACGCAGGCCCCGACAAGCGCTGCTACCGTGCAGACTTCAGCCGCATCGCGAAGACCCTGCCCTCGTTCCAGCCAAAATGGGATGCCCGCCGCGGCGCGCAGGAACTGTACGACGCGTACAAGAAAGTGGGATTGCGGCTCGAAGATTTTGAGGGCGCCCGCTACAAGCGCATCGACCACATTCAAGGGCTGCTGGCGTCGGGGCGGCTAAACGCAGACCTTCGCTGGCAAACGCATGATTCCGAGCAGATGCTGCAAGCGAAAAGTGCGTGAACTGCCTGGTTGAGCGGGTGAGACTTGATCTTTACGGAGACGAAACTGTCCGGCGCCTACGTGATCGAATTGGAACCGCACGCCGACTCTCGCGGTTTTTTTGCGCGTACGTTTTGCCGGAAGGAATTTGAGGCCCATGGGATCGACGCGCATGTGGAACAGTGCAACATCTCGTTCAACAAGTGGAAAGGCACGCTCCGCGGCATGCACTACCAGGTTGCGCCGTTCGCCGAACCCAAACTCGTGCGTTGCACGGCCGGATCGATCTTCGACGTCATCGTCGACTTGCGGCCGTCGTCTAGGACGTTCAAGCAGCATTTTGCCGTCGAGCTTTCCGCGGAGACCCGCAAAATGCTCTACATCCCGGTGGATTTTGCCCACGGCTTCCAGACCCTCTGCGACAACACCGAAGTCTTCTACCAGATGGGACAGACTTTCTCCGCGGAGCATGCGCGCGGCGTGCGATGGAACGACTCCGCGTTCGGCATCGAGTGGCCGGAAGACGAACGCATCATCATCGAGCGAGACCGGAACTATCCGGACTTTGTTTCATGAAGGCAGCAGACAGATCTTGAACACGACAGAACAGCAATCCGGATTCGATATTCTGGCAGAAGGGCAGGCGATGTACCGCCTGATCGCCGAGCTGTACCCAATTTGTCGGAGCATTACGGGTGATGGTGTGCGGGAGACTTTGCGGCGCGTGCAGAAGGAAATCGCGCTGGAACTTCGGGAGGTTCCCACAGGTACACAGGTTTTTGATTGGACCGTGCCGAGAGAATGGAACATCCGCGATGCGTACGTGAAGAATTCCCGCGGCGAGCGCGTGATTGATTTTCAGAAATCGAACCTGTACGTGGTGAGTTACAGCGTGCCGCTGAACCGCAAGATGCGCCTCGCCGAATTGAAAGAGCACCTGTTTACGATTCCCACGCAGCCGGATTGGATTCCATACCGGACCTCTTACTACAAGGAATCCTGGGGCTTCTGCCTGACGCAGCTTCAACTCGAGACGCTGAGAGACGAAGAATATGAAGTAGTGATCGATTCCTCGCTGGAAGACGGCCACCTGACCTATGGCGAATGCTTCCTGCCCGGTGAGACTCGAGACGAGATTCTGATTTCCACGCATGTTTGCCATCCATCGCTCGCCAACGACAATCTTTCGGGCATCGCGCTGTCAGTAGCTCTTGCGAAGTCGCTTGCGGATTCACTGCACCGCTATTCGTACAGGTTTCTGTTTATTCCCGGGACGATCGGCGCGATCACGTGGTTAGCGCGCAATGAAGACAAACTTGACCAAGTCAAGAATGGCCTGGTGCTGACAGGTGTTGGTGATTTCGGGAGTTTGCATTACAAGAAGAGCCGACGCGGGAACGCTGAAATTGACCGCGCGATGACCCACGCATTGCGCCACAGCGGGAAAGCGCATCAGATCCTAGAATTCTCGCCGTATGGATACGACGAGCGGCAGTATTGTTCGCCGGGAATCAACCTACCAGTGGGGCGGCTTTCGCGCACGCCGCATGGCACGTTTCCCGAATACCACACGTCGGCGGACAACCTGGAATTTGTGCATCCGGAACAACTGAGCGACGCGCTGGCAATGTGCCTGCAAGTCTTCTCGATTCTCGAGAACAACGTGGCCTTCGTGAACCTGAAACCGAAGGGCGAGCCACAGCTTGGGAAGCGTGGCCTCTACCGTATGGTCGGTGGACCCGCAGACTCTGGGGTCAACGAAATGGCCATGCTGTGGGTATTGAATCTATCCGACTGCAAGAATTCGCTCCTCGATATCGCCGAGCGCTCAGGAATGAAGTTCGAAGCGATTCGAAAGGCTGCAGAGGCTCTCGAACAGCACCAGCTTTTGAAAAAGGATTTCAAATCTGTGACGCAGGCCGCACGTTAGTCCGCGAAAGGTAAGACAAGGACCGAACATGAATGCAATTTACATGGATGCCCCAGTCACCGACGCCCAGAGGCGAGAGCTTCTTTACCGCGGCCAGTTGTTAGTGTATTCGCCAACGCCGAGTTCGCTCGCGCTCGTCAACTTTGCCCGGAAGATGGCGGAGGATGCTTTTCATCCTTTGGATCCAGAAACAGCACAGTTTCACGTGCCGGTGGAGCGCTACGCGGCGATCCTGTCAGAGCTGAAGCCGAAGTTCATTCACGCGCCGGAATCGAAGCAGTACATTAAGGAAATGCTGCGGGAGCTGGGCTGTGATCCGGAAAAGACCTACTTTGACGTGCCGCGCATGCGCAGTTCGACCAGCGATGATTTCCTGACGGTGGGGATTGCGTACGCGTTCCACCCGCACCGCGACACGTGGTATTCCGCGCCAATGTGCCAGATCAACTGGTGGACGCCCATCTATCCGATCGTCCCGGAAAACGCCATGGCCTTTCATCCGCGCTACTGGAGCCACGGCGTAAAGAACGGTTCGGCGGAGTACAACTATCAAGAGTGGAACCGCACCAGCCGGCAGAATGTCGCGCAGTTCATTAAGCAGGACACGCGCGTGCAGCCGAAACCGGAAGAACCGATGGAGCTTGATCCGCAAATTCGCGTGATTGCGCCTCCCGGAGGGGTGTTGCTCTTCTCGGCAGCACAAATGCATTCGAGCGTTCCCAATACTTCAGGACGTACCAGGTTTAGCATCGATTTCCGCACCGTGAATGTGGACGACGTGGCCGCGCGGCGGGGCGCACCGAATGTGGACTCGCGCTGCACAGGAACGTGTATGGGCGACTACCTGCGAGGCACTGACCTCACGCGCGTTCCTGAAGAGTATTTTTCGTTGTATGAAACGCAGCCGGAAATCGTGAAGACCGAAGCCGTGGAAGCGGCGGCCTCGGCCTAAGGAATTAAGAACCAATGAGAAATTCCGACAAGGACCCCGGATGACACTGAAGAACAATGCCGGTTGCCGATTCTGCGGGACGCTCCTCGAGCACACTTTCGTGGACCTCGGGATGTCTCCGCTGTGCGAGAGCTTCCTTCCTGCGGACCATTTGAACCAGATGGAGCCGTTTTACCCATTACACGTGCAGGTGTGTGGAAGCTGCTTTCTGGTGCAACTCGAAGCGTACGTTTCGCCGGAGCATATCTTCACTGACTACGCATATTTTTCTTCATACTCGGATTCCTGGCTCGCACACGCCAAGCGCTATACCGACTCGATGGTCGGGCGGTTCGGGATTGGCGCGAATAGCTTGGTCGTTGAACTGGCGAGCAACGACGGCTACTTGTTGCAGTATTTCGTCGAAAAGACAGTCCCAGTTCTGGGAATCGAACCTGCAGCGAACGTCGCCGAAGTGGCGGTAAAAAAATGCGTCCCAACACTAGTGAAATTCTTTGGCCGCGAAACAGCGCGCGAACTGGCCGCTGCCGGAAAGCAGGCGGATCTGCTCTTGGGCAACAACGTTCTCGCTCAGGTACCCGATTTGAACGACTTTGTCGCCGGGATGAAAATCCTCCTCAAACCGACTGGCGTCATCACCATCGAGTTCCCTCATCTCCAGCGGCTGATGGAAGAAAACCAGTTCGACACGATTTATCACGAACACTTTTCCTACTTTTCATTCGTCACCGCAGAAAAGATATTTGCTGCACACGGAATCACGCTTTTCGATGTCGAGGAACTGCCGACCCACGGCGGCTCGCTGCGGATTTACGGGCGTCACGCGGAAGACGCCTCGAAGCCGGTTACGGAACGTGCCAACGCTTTGCGCGAGCGGGAAATTAATGCGGGCTATTTGCGCGTGGAAACGTACGCGCGCTTCGCCGAACAGGTGCGCGAAACGAAGCGCAAGCTACTCGAGTTTCTGATTCAGGCGAAGCGCGACGGAAAGCAAATCGCCGGCTATGGTGCACCGGGAAAAGGTAATACGCTGCTGAACTACTGCGCCATTCGCTCCGATTTTCTGGATTACACGGTTGACCGCAATCCCCACAAGCATGGCCGGTTTCTGCCTGGGACTCATGTTCCCATTTTCCCGCCGGAACGGATTCGTGAGACCAAGCCCGATTTCTTGCTCATTCTGCCCTGGAACCTGAAGGATGAAATCATCAAGCAAAATGCGTTCATCCGCGAATGGGGCGGAAAGTTTGTGGTGCCTATTCCGGAGGTTCACGTCCATGACTGAGCTATCCGTGAAGGTGATCCAGCAGGAATTCACCGCGACTCAGCGGATGAGGGAGTAACGCAGATGAAAGTCGTCATCTTTTGCGGTGGACTTGGGATGCGCCTACGCGAATACGCGGATAACGTGCCTAAGCCCATGGTGCCCATCGGCTACCGGCCGGTGCTGTGGCACGTCATGAAGTACTACGCGCACTTCGGCCACAAGGACTTCATCCTGTGCCTGGGTTATCGCTCGGATGCCATCAAACAGTACTTCCTCCATTACGACGAGTGCGTTTCGAACGATTTCTCGCTCTCCAAGGGCGGCAAGAATCTTCAGCTCTTCAATAGCGACATCCACGATTGGAACATCACGTTTGCGGAAACGGGCATGCATTCGAACATCGGGCAGCGCCTGAAGGCCATAGAAAAATATCTGGCGGGAGAGGAAGCTTTCCTCGCGAATTACGCCGATGGTTTGACCGATCTTGAGCTGCCGCGGCTGGTCGACTTTGCCAAGAGCCACGACAAGATAGCCACGTTTGTCTCTGCCAAGCCGAACCTGACGTATCACGTGGTTTCCGCCGGAGCGGATGGTGTGGTCAACGATATCAAGGCGATTCGCGAGTCCGAGTTGCGCATCAACAGCGGCTATTTTGTCCTCAAGCAGGAAATCTTCAAATACATGCGCGAAGGAGAAGAGCTGGTTCTCGAGCCGTTCCGCCGTTTGGTTCAGGAAAAGCAGTTGATGGCCTACGAACACGACGGTTTTTACGCATCCATGGACACGTTTAAAGATAAGCAGCAGCTCGACGATCTCTACGCCCGGGGCGACGCACCTTGGGTGGTATGGAAGAATGCGGGTCAACGCGAGCAGGCGGCCGTGTCGATTCTCGACGCTGCTGCCGGAGCGGCTTAGAGTCGAATCGCTCGCATGATGAACCTTCGCTTTAGAGATATTGGCAAACAGCCTCTTCAGATCCTTTGCCTTGGCGCGCACTCGGACGACATCGAGATCGGTTGTGGAGGAACGATTCTCGAACTCTTGGAGTCACAGCCCTCGTCGCACGTGCACTGGGTCGTTTTCAGCGCCAACGGGCCGCGCCGCCGTGAAGCGCTAAACAGCGCGAGCCTCTTTCTGAAGGGTGCGAGGTCGAGAAAGATTACGGTGCGATCGTATCGCGACAGTTTCTTCCCTTATGAGGGGATGAAAATCAAGCGGGAGTTCGAGCAATTGAAGAAGCAGATCAATCCGGACCTGGTGTTTACGCACTATCGTCATGATTTGCATCAAGACCACCGCCTGCTTAACGAACTGACATGGAACACCTATCGCAATCACCTCATCCTGGAATATGAGATTCCCAAGTACGATGGAGACTTGGGTTCGCCCAATGTGTTCTCTCCTTTGGAGGAATCCACGTGTCGCAAAAAGACCGCCTTTCTTCAACAGGCCTTTCGCACACAGGCCTCAAAGCAATGGTTTTCCGACGACACGTTTTTCGCCCTGATGAGGCTGCGTGGAGTAGAAGCATGCTCTCCAACTGGATTTGCGGAAGCTCTTTACGCGAGAAAGGTCAACCTACGTTTTCAGTGAAACCAGCGTTTTTGCAGGCGAGTGCCCGCAGCAGATCGGTGCCGCATGAGGTGCACGAGTGAATTCTGAATGGATTGCAGACTTCTGGCGTTATCGCGAACTGCTCTATTTCCTTGCCTGGCGGGATGTTAAGGTTCGCTACAAACAGGCTGCGCTCGGCGCTTCTTGGGCCGTTATCCAGCCCTTGCTTACCATGATCATTTTTACGCTCTTCTTTGGCGGACTTGCTCGCGTTCCGAGCGACGGTATCCCGTATCCCTTGTTTTCGTTCTGTGCTTTGGTTCCTTGGACCTACTTCTCCACCATCCTGGGCCACGCGGGAAACAGTCTGATTAGCAACGCACAGCTCATCACCAAAGTATATTTTCCACGGGCTCTCCTGCCTGCTGCAACGGTACTCAGCGGTCTGGTGGATTTTTCGGTCGGCGCGGTAGTCCTGGTCTTGATGATGATGTACTACCATGTGAAACCGGGATGGCCCTTGTTGCTCGCGCCCCTATTCTTCGCCGGCATGGTCGTGCTGGCATTCAGCGTGAGCATGTTTCTAGCGGCGCTCAACGTCCGTTATCGCGATGTCAAGTATGCCTTGCCGTTCCTTGTTCAGATTTGGCTGTTTGTCACCCCCATCATTTATCCCGTGACCTTTCTGCCTGCTAAGATCAGACCGCTGCTGGCTTTCAATCCTATGGCTGGGCTTCTTGAGGGATTCCGCTCATCTCTGCTTGGCAGGAAACAGATGGACTGGCGGCTCGAAGGCATATCCGTAGCTATCACTCTCGTATTGCTGGTCATCGGCGCTGCGTATTTTCGAAAGACAGAGAAGACCTTTGCGGACATCGTCTGAGTGCGAAAAGAGATTTGCAGTTTTGTTCGGTTTGTTCTATGAGCCAAGCGATTGCGGTTGAGAAATTATCCAAGAAGTTCATTTTGGGCGCGTTGCAACGGGACACCATGTTGCGCGAGCGTGTGATCAGTTTGCTCCGCGCGCCTTTCCGCCGCTCTGCTCCTCCAAATGTCTTGTGGGCACTACGAGATGTCTCGTTCCGCGTGGATGCCGGCGAGGTTGTGGGCATCATCGGACGTAACGGCGCCGGTAAGAGCACACTCTTAAAGGTACTGTCGAAAATCACTCATCCCACTTCGGGCAAAGTCCGAGTTAATGGCCGTGTGGCGTCTCTCCTTGAAGTTGGCACCGGTTTTCACGAAGAATTGACCGGCCGCGAAAATATCTATTTGAACGGATCCATCCTGGGCATGAAACACAACGAGGTCGCCGCAAAGCTGGACTCCATCGTTAACTTTGCGGGCGTGGCGCAATTCCTGGACACTCCCATTAAGCGATACTCCACGGGCATGCGCCTGCGGCTGGGTTTTGCCGTGGCAGCTCACCTCGATCCCGACGTGCTCGTGGTGGACGAGGTCCTGGCCGTCGGCGACGCGGGCTTCCAGCGCAAGTGTCTGAATGCCATGGAGGGTCTCCGCACCGGGGGCCGCACAGTGCTCTTCGTTTCCCACAACATGGCCGCTGTCGAGAACCTCTGCACGCGATGCCTTTGGATTGATTCCGGAGAGGTGCGCATGGACGGTTCCCCTCGGGAGGTCATCGAAGCCTATATGAATACGTTCGCGAACTCGCGGGAAACTATGGCCGATTTGCGCTCCGTAAAGAATCGCCGCGGTTCAGGTGAGATTCGCTACACCGGCATGGAGTACATTAGCAGCTCGGGCGAGCCGATCACCGTGGTTCGCAGCGGCGACGCGTTTACGATTCGCTTTCACTATCACGCTGAGAAGCCAATTGTATTTCCCAGCTTTGGGCTTCGCATGTACACCGAAATGGGTGCGCTGGTGACGGATACCAGCACCTGGCACCACGCCATTGAAATCCCTGTGGTTCCTCCCGGCGATGGCTATCTGGATCTTCAGATCGATTTCCTCAATCTGCTTCCTACGCGCTCTTACTTTTCGTTGTGGATCTCATAGGGCGGCGCTCCTACTTCTGTCTTCGACACTGTCGAACACAGTGCGCAATTGGATGTCGAGCTCTCCAATATCTATTCTTCGGGGAGAATGTTGGACAGCCGCTCCGGTATTGTCTATTTTCCGCAACGCTGGCAGATACCGGGACCGCTTCTGGTAGGGGCGGCCCACAAGGGGGAAGCCAAGTGAGTGGCATTCCCCTCGTTAGCGTGGTTACTCCCGTTTACAACGGGGGAGAGTACCTGGCCGAGTGTATTGAGAGTGTCCTAGCACAGACATACCCGAACTGGGATTACACGATCGTCAACAATTGCAGCACCGATCGCACTCGAGAAATCGCCGAGTCTTACGCGGCGAAGGACTCTCGCATCCGCGTTCAGAACAACGAGTCGTTCCTGCGCATCATTCCTAACCACAATCATGCTTTCCGGCAGGTTTCGCCCGGCAGCAAATACGCCAAGATGGTATTTGCCGACGATTGGCTTTATCCTGAGTGCCTCGAGCGAATGGTTAAGCTCGCCGAGGCAAATCCGTCAGTCGGAATCGTTGCCGCTTATGGACTGCGGGGCACGGATGTGGTTTACACTGGGCTGCCGTACACCGCCACAGCCATTTCTGGGCGCGAGGTCTGCAGGCTGCGGTTTTTTGGCACGCCGAACGTTTTCGGGACGCCGACTGCGCATATGTTTCGTAGTGACCTCGTGCGTGCGCGCACGCCTTTCTACAACGAGTCCAATCTCCACGCCGACGCCGAGGTCTGTTTCGACCTCCTGAAACACTGCGATTTCGGCTTTGTCCATCAGGTTCTGTCTTACACGCGGCAGCGCGAGGGGTCCATGACGATGCGGTCAAAAGAACTCAATAGCATGGTTGCTGGTACCCTGTATGACATCATGGTGCACGGGCCTTCCTACTTGTCCCCCGCTGAGCTGCAGGATTGCCTGAAGCTGCACATACGCCGCTACTACAACTTTCTGGGTCGGAGCGTGTGGCAGAAAAGGGACAAACAGTTTTGGGAGTATCACAAGAGGAAACTTGACGAGGTAGGCCTAGGATTGAACCGGCTACGCCTCTGGCAGTGGGCTTGCATGAATGCTGTTAAGCGGACAATCGAACGTGCGTCGGGAGGGCACGTCACAATTACCTGAGAAACTGGAGCGGGGAGAAGTTCAGCCGGGTTCTTTCCGGTACTCCCTATCGCAAGACAGCAAATTATCGTATTAAAACTAATATATAAACTACGCAAATGGTAAATAACAACTCTGCGATTAAACTAAATCTTCTCGCCGGCGAAATCGTTGAGGTTCGTAGCCGCGAAGAAATTCTTGGGACACTCGATCATGACGGCAGGCTCGATGCCATGCCCTTCATGCCCGAGATGCTCCAGTATTGCGGCAAGCGTTTTCGCGTCTTCAAACGTGCCGACAAGACCTGTGACACCGTCGGCATTTGGAGTTTGCGCCGCATCAGAAATGCTGTCCATCTTACAGGGATCAGATGCGATGGCAGGTCACACGCTGATTGCGACGCCGGTTGCCTCCTCTTCTGGAAAGAAGCCTGGCTCAAGAAAGTGGAACCCGATTTCCTAACGGCCTCGAGCATAGAGCAGCCGGCCCCGTCTTCGGTCCCGAATCCGTCCCCGCTTCCGACAGTGACCCTCGCCTGTACGGAACAGCGCCTCCAGGAATCCGTTCTTCGCGCCGACCCTGCCTCACCTGACAACACTCTCTACACTTGTCAAGCGACGCAGCTCGAGGAGTATTCTTCTTATCTCCATTGGTGGGATCTTCGGCAGTACGTCCGTGACATTCGTTCCGGTAATCTGCGGCGCGGCATCGGCATTTCGAAGTCTGGCGACCTCTTGGAAACGATTCTCGGCGCCTTGGAGGTCGTCCGCTCTCTCATCATCAATGCGTTCAACAGGGCACAGATAATGCGAGACGGTGCACTATATCCCCACATTGGGGGTTCGCTAGAAACCACCGTGAATGTTGAACTGAACTTGCAGCCGGGTGAGTTTGTTGAGGTTCGATCCAAGGAAGAGATCATGGCGACTTTGGATCGCAAAAGCAAAAACCGTGGGCTCTTGTTCGATTCCGAAATGCTCCGCTATTGCGGGGGCACCTTTCGGGTCCTCAAACGCGTGAATCAGATTGTGGACGAAAGGAGCGGGAGAATACTAAAAATGAAATCTCCATGCATCATCCTCGAGGGTGTGGTCTGCATCTCTGAATACCACCATTTGTGTCCGAGGGCCATTTTCCACTATTGGCGAGAGGCTTGGCTCCGAAGAGTCGAATAGTCGGTTTCTGCCCGCGGACTCATGGTTCGAATCCATATCGGGGGCGGAGTGGAAAAGCGTTGCGCCGGAGAGAGTGTGAGAGGAGTGAAGCCTTGAGCGTCGAAGTGCTAACAAAGTCTGTGGACAATACGCGGGCGCGCCGGGAAATGCGCCGGCGAGGGTTGGATTTTGCTACACGATGGTGGGGAAAATTGCTGCGCAGAGCGCATTTGTTTCGCGGTGAAACTATAGGTCAGCTGCAGAAAAGCTGGGATGTTCTCAGGACGCTGCAATTCATCGAGCAGCACGTTGACAAGGGCGCGCCCATTCTTGACCTGGGGGCCCATACCTCGGAAGTACTGCTATGCCTGCGCAAAATGGGCTTTTCTGACCTTACCGGGATTGACTTGGACCCAGCAGTGAAGCGGATGCCTTGCGGCGAGTCCATAAAGTATATGACAGGCGACTTTACGCAGACGGCATTTCCAAGCGCGACCTTTGGAGCAATTACGGCAATATCCGTGCTTGAGCACGGATTTTCCTGGGTAACAGTATTTCGTGAGATGTCGCGCATACTGAAAACTGGTGGCTATTTTATCGGGTCGACCGACTACTGGCCGGCGAAGATAGATACAAGTGGTGTCCGAGTCTACGGGCTTGACTGGACGATCTTTTCAAGCCATGAGCTGCAAAGCTTCGTCGAGGAAGCCGGAAAACACGGCTTAGTTCCTGTCGGCCCACTCAATTTTAAGGCCGGGGAAGCGACGATGCGCTGGAAAGAAAGAGACTACACGTTTGCCTGGTTTGCTTTTGAGAAGGTCGATTACGCCGGATAAGAAACCCGAGGAGAGGAGTGCGCTAGTCGTCGACCGGTGGCGCTGCACAGAAAGAAAGGCAGACACATCAAGCATGACCTGGTGCTAATTGCCGTAGGTGATTCGGGGAGTTTGCAATACGAGAAGCGCCAGCGCGGAAATTGACGGTGCGATGGCATTGAGGCTACGCTACGCGCCAATCGCATCAGATGCTGGAATTCTTGGATACGGATACGACGAGCGGCAGTATAGTAATCAGGCGTCTACTTGCCAGGCTGCGGTAGTATCAGATGGAACAGTTCCAAATGTTCGTCTGCAACAGACTTCCAACTTGGCCAAGGGTAGGAGCCGCTCGGTAGTCTTCTCCCGGAAAACTCCTGCACTGCTCTCGCCATTTCTTCGACATCGCCAGGCATTGTGTAGTAGACATTCTCGGCAGCGAACAGCCCTCTCTTGCTGGTGCTCGTCGTCACGACAAAAGTGCCCTGTTGAGCTGCCGCCAGGAAGCTTCCCCTCTTCGGGTGAACACCATCGATAAAAGGCAGAACGCACGCATCGGACATTGCTAAGTAGTTTGCGGCGACAACGCGATCGACATGCCCAAGAACTTTGACATCCTGCTTAAGACCATCGTTATGAACACGTCCGAGCAGGTCTCGATGGTAGGGATTGCTCTCAGATAGATTGCCCACTAGGATGAGTTTGGCGGGGAATCCCCGCCTTCTGAGAAGAGTCAGAATATCCAGAACCTGTTCAAAACCTTTCCGCGGCTGGACAAATCCGAAATAACTGAGCACCGCTACGTTGTCTGGAATCCCTTCCTGTTCCCGAAGCTTCTGCAATCCGTCTCTCTGCATCTCGGAAACTGGGATATTGGAAGCGATCGGAATGACCTTGCTAGGCACCTTACGCATTCTGGAAGAAACACTCCAAAACGCGTCCCTGTAAGATTCATCAACGACAACAAGTGCGTCTGTCCAAGCACCTGAGAGCCAATGTCGAAGTGGTCTAAAGAGTCCAGGTACGATGCTTTTCTTGACGGTTGCCGGTTCGTGAAGCGTGACGACCAGTTTTGTCCGGCGTGGCCACAATTTGAGCATCGCAACCAAAAGATCAAAGAGCCGATGAGAGTAGTACTCAGTCGTTGGAAACTGAAAATGAACGATTTGCGGTTGAGTCTGCAAAATGCGCCGCACAACTTCCAGCCCCGAGCCCATTGCCCAGCTATTGACGACTGGTAGAACCGTAGGATTGGCAGTACTCGGTCGGGTTCCCAAATAAGAAGATGTGATTACCGAAACTTCTGCTCCCTGATCCACTAGCGCCCCGGCAAGCCTTTCCGTGTAATCTCCCACTCCACAACGCGCGGGCGGGTAGGTCCCGCTGACCAAGCAGATTCGCAAAGGCCCCGCCTTTACACCCACTTTGGATTTTGCCCCTTTTTGGGCAGACTGCTGTTGAACAGTGTGTCTGAATCCGCCCCAAAGATAATCATCTCATGCTATACAAGGGAAAGTGAGTTCGCCTCAGCATTTGAAAAGGGAAACTTTCGTTGCTGCTATCGGACCTGGCTAGCCTGTGGGGCCGCGGTGTTCATGTTCGTGGACATGACTTCGTAGATTCGCGCTTGGCCGATTTTCGCTGCAAGGCGAAACACGTTCGGGTACGCCTTCTCCACGATCTCAAAGCAGTCTTCGTCGGAAGGAAGGTAATAGCTATGGTCACGATCGATTACGATGACGTAACGAATGTTCAGTCTACGAAAGCCTTCCATCAATACTTCGGACCGCACGATCGGAGCAAACCAGACTACCCTGTGTTGGGAATGATGATAAACAAGCGGGACATGACGGGCCGCTATAATATCTTTGGGATCGGTGTGCAGACGAACCCAGTTGGCTGCCACTATGTCTGGGACGCGGGCCAGACCAGACTCTCCAAACGCGCGGTTCCCCCGGGCGATGGATACATCTTGCGCGATCGCTCTGGCCAACAGCAAAACACCTAACCCGAGTGCTCCCGCCTGGGAAAAGGTGAGAGAAACCGACCCAATGGAAATCCTCCTCAAAGGACCAGATTGGTCTGACGGCTGAGGAGACATCGTCGGCAGCCTATTCTTCCAAATAACCCAGACTGCAAAGAGCGACGCCGCGAACCAAAACGCGGTAGACAGTCTGGATTGAAGCCCCACGTGCCAGGAGGTTCCAATATCCCAGCCGTTTCGGAAGGCGAATGCGCAGAGGACTATGCCAGCCGGCAAAAAACACGCGGCCACGCGACGTGGGTACAGAAGACACCACGCGGCCATCTTTCTGGCACCGCGATAGATGAAGAGACAGGCAAGCGGCGTGTTTGGCAGGAGGAACCGAAACTCTAACTTCCAGGGCCACAAAATGTAGATCAAGTCAAATCCAAAGAAATACCAAGCCAGGATGTCTTCGCCTGCTCCCCCAAGTGAACAAGCCCAGCCGACGATCGTAAAGACTAAAAGAGTGGCTATGGCAACCGAGGAGTACGAGCGATAGATCCATTGCGACGTGAGCATCTCCGCTAATACAGCCGTTCTTTCCCGCACATTGATCCACACACGCCAGAACACATCGCTGGCACTGGCGAAGCCTAACTCCGGGTAATTGCCAAGCTTAAGTTTCAGTTGTGTGACATAGCTTTCCGGATAGCCTGGTAATGGCCAATCCGGCGGAGGGCCCCCGCTTCCGCGGTGCATCCACGCGAATTGGGTTACGATCCCCAACAAAATGGCGGGAAGAAACACTTTGAGCCGGTAACCAGCCTTGCCACGGTCTTTTAACCAAGTGAACGCGATCGAAGCCAACATCGCTCCCACCAGAGCAATAGCGGCGGATTGAAGTAGGACCGCGAATGCGACGAAAAGAGCCAGAGCCGCGGAAAGCAGATATCTTCGCAACTGTGTCTGCGCCACATCGAGTTTGAGGATAATCCACAACGATATTCCACTGACGAGAAGATAAGGCGTACTCGGGAGTATCCACCGAGTGACAAAGCGAAAGAGTCCAGGCGATAAGCCCAGCATGAGACACGTGGCTGCCGCGATGCCGCGCCCTTCGACCTGGCGAATGATCCGATACCAGACCAGGAACCCCAGCGTGAGAAAAACACTCATGGAACTCAGGAGGATCCCGTACCGGCTGGCTGCAATTTTGCAGATTGATGCTAAAAGAAGTGGTAAACCGGGAGGCTGAACCCTCTCTGGAACCGAGTTGAAACCGTAGTAGCCGTCGTGCAACATAGATTTCGCTTGCTCGTAGTAAGCAACATCTTCGAACGGGAAGTCGGGCGAACGCAGGTGAGAGTACAAATAGAACGCGCCAAGCACCAAGATGGCTGCGCATACAAGAAGATCGACTCCTGTTAAACTGTGCTCTTGCGTTCGACCTTCGTCTTCGTCGTTTGGCAGTGCAGCTGGATACACTAATACCCTCCCCGTCGTCAGAATGGATGCGAGTATTATATCTCGGCCGTGCAAACGCGCAGTCGACCGATTATTCTTACTGTTTCATAGGCCACCCCCGTGGGCGCTTTCTTCGGCCTCGCTCGTGCTGCCCTCGCTCGTGCTGCCCTCGCCACTCTCTTACTGAGAAATAACGTGTCTTTCAATGAGCTTTCTTTCGGAATCGTTCCGGCACTCTTTACAGAACTGGCCGAGTCCGTGAATAGGAATCGTCCGTAACCCCTTGTGAATCAATGACTAACGCCCCTAAGAGAATGTGGAAAACTCCATTGATCTGGCCATTTGATTGCTCTCAATGGATAGACGGGGAGGATCTAACTTGAAACGACTTATCCTCGCAGTTTGTATGACGTTAACGTTCGCCTTGGGTAGCTATGCCGGTATCAACCTCCAAAGAGGCGGGCCTGGCAGCCACCGCAGGGGGCACGCCCCTGAGATGACCGAAGTGGCGATAGTGCTCGCTGGGCTGACCAGCTTGGGTGGCTACTTGGCCATACGCCGCCGCGCCAGTCGGAAGAACTAGTCCCCTCTCCGCGTAGTTCGGCCATTGTCTGGACTCAAGGTGTCAATGATAGCTTATTCGGACGCGCGCCTCCTTGCACGCAAAGACTCCCGATTGGCGAGCTTTCCTGCTGGCTTGTCTGTTTTCTTGGTATTGCTTCTAACACTGATTGCCGTCTTTGCAGATCAGCTTGCTTCGCCGATTCTCCGCACTACCTCGTCCCTTATGGCGACACTTGCTTTCCTGCTCTTCGTTTGGCGCCGTGGCCAATTTCCACTTTTAGATGCCAGCGTAACGCGAGAACGATCCTTGTATGTTTGGCGCCTCGTGGGTTTCTTCGCCATCCACTTAGCTCTAATACTTGTCTCTCGCTCCGTTACTGTCGTTGCCCAGCTCTCCTCGGGGACCGCAACTTTAAGCGGAACCGTCATTGGTTTTGGCAAATTGGCGGTTTTGGCTCCCACTCTTCTTCTGCTTCCCGTCAGCGATTGGAAACGGCTAGTTCGCGCCTACGGCCCGGAAGCAATTGCCGCAATGCTGGTCTTGACTATTAATGTCCCCAGGCGCTTCGTTGAATTCATTTGGCCATGGTATGGGCGGATGCTCGGTTGGGTTGTCTATCTCGTGGCGCGAGGGTTCGTCTCTGGCCTGACCTACCAAACGGGCACCGAACCAACCATACTCGGGCCCCTTCAGGACACGGGTCTGATCCTCAACTGCTCCGGAGTTGACGGTTTTGAACTCCTCAGCTATGTATTTGCTTTTGTCACCCTTCTCGATTGGAATCGACTTCGCAGGGGCCGGGCCTTTCTAGTCTACTTGGGATGTCTTCTTTCCATCCTCGTCTGCAACGCCCTTCGCATAGCCACCGTTGTGGTTCTCTTCAATCGCGGATACGCGGATTTGGCATCTGGCTTTCATTTGGGCGCGGGTCCGCTCTTCTTCTGCTCCATTTTTCTTGTTTATATGTGCCTGACGTACAGCTGGATGACGAACCGACCACGCTTGCGTAAGGCGTGAACTCAAGGTTCGCCAGCGGTTCGTGGGATTTTTGGCAGAACTATACCGGAGAAGTCACAGCAGCCGTCTCGCATCAACGAGGCTTCTTCTCTAGTCCAGCTCTATTCCTTGACCGATGCGTACTTCGGCCTCGACAGAATCGCCTTATAGCTCTTCAATGCTTCGTTAGCCAACTCGATAGCCTTCTCAAGCTGCAGGTCGTGGCCGCTCACAATCAGCTCCGGCCGCTGCGGCACCACGTAATCCGGATCCACGCCGCGCTGTTTCACCACCCATTCGCCGCCGTTGTGCGTGCCCCAAAATCCGAACCCCGGCGGCCGTGACGAAACTTCCATCGGGCAGCGGCTGGTTGCTCCCCATGCCCACCAATCCCCCCACGTGCGAGTGCCGACGATAGGCCCGATTTTCTCGCGGTGGAAGAACCATGGAAAGGCGTCGCGGAAAAAGGATTTGATCATCTGGACGCGCCCATCAAAACCGTCAATGCCCCGGAAACGCCCGTGCCCTTCGAGGGCTGTTTTGGAAGCGCATTACCTGCCGCGGCCGGCGCAAGTCGTGGATGCCGTTCATGAACTTCTTGGAGTAGGAGCCTAGATCGCGGCGCAGCCAATCTTGATACCAACCATGGGCATGTACACGGAAGAAGGAGTGCTTTTGCCCTGGCTCCATCCCGCCGGTGCCCGGGTGGATGCTGGACAACCGATCCTCGAGATCACCACTGAAAAGGTGACGTTCGAAGTTCCGTCTCCCGCTGCTGGAATATTGCATCACGTCGCTGAACTCGGCGCGAATCTCCACGTGGAAGCGCTGGTGGGCTACATCCGGGCCGAAGGAGAAGCTCTCCCAACGGGCAGCGCGTCCGTTCCGGTCCTCCCTCTTGAACGCGCCGACGGCCGGTGTTGTGGTTCTAGCCTTTTGAACTCTAAAAGACAGATATTTGCGCACTTCAGGAAGTTCGCACGACAAGATTCGGTAAGTAAAGCGGGATTAGAGAAGATACCGTCCGTAACCCCTTGTAACTTAAGGACTAACCCATACGTGGAACCCTGGAAAACCCCTCGACCTGGCAGGTCGATTGCTCCTCTTACCCTTGGAGACCTACCCGTGCAAAAACTCGTCTTGGCGATTTGCTTGTTGTCCGTAACGGCTCCTTTTGCTGCGGCTCGGAACGGCGGTAATGGCAACGGAAATCAAAATGGCCAGCCCCCCCAAAAACATAAGGGACATGCTCCCGAAATGTCCGGTACTGCCATGGCGGCCGCCGGCATAATCGGCTTGGGCGGGTACTTCCTCATTCGGCGCCGCGTCGCTCGGCAAAACTAGTTCTCGTCGGATCTCAGGTGAGTTGAGCCGTTGGGACTCGGACTCAAGGTGTCGGCAAACAGATTATCTCGACGCGAGCCTCCTGGCAGGCGGCGTCTCTCGATCGAGGAGTTCTCCCGTTCTCAGATCTGTTTTGCTCGTCCTGGTTCTGACCCTAATTGCCATCGTAGTTTGATCAGTTCGCCGCACCAATTCTCCTGACCACTTCACCTCTTTGGGCCACATTCGCTTTTCTCATGCTTGTATGGCGCCGGGGTGAGCTGCCGCTATCTGGCAGCGATGGCGCTCTTGACCGCTCCTTTTTCATGTGGCGGATCGGTACCTTCGTCGTCATGCACGTGGCCCTTGTGCTCCTTTCTTGCTCGTTTGCTGGCACGGCCGAACCCTTTGCCGGTACCCCAACTTTACGGGGAACGCTGGTTGGGCTTTACAGATTGGCAGTTTTGATTCCCACTGTCGTACTGTTTTCCTTTCCCTATTGGAAGCAACTTTTGCGTGCCTATAGCTCAGAAGCCAAAGCTGCAGTACTGGCCCTGGCTATGAATGTCCCCGGTCGTGTTCTCGAGGCCATTTGGCCGTGGTACGGCCGGGCGTTCGGCTGGTTCATATATGTTCTGGCCCGAAGCTTCGTACCTGGTCTGACATACGAAGCAGGTCCAGAGCCGACCATAGTCGGACCGTTTCAGGACACATCTATCGTTTTCGCTTGCTCCGGAATCAGCGCCTTTGAGCTTCATGCCTATATCTTTGGTCTTGTCATTGTTCTGGACTGGAACTGCCTTCGAAAGGGCCGCACTCTTTTGGTCTACTTCGGGTGCCTTTTTTTCATGCTCGTCAGCAATGCTTTTCGGATTGCTTCACTCGTGGTTCTCGGCAATCGTGGATTCGCGGATTTTGTGTCGCCCTTTCATAACTCAGCAGGTGCGATATTTTTCTGCTCTATCTTTCTTGTATATCTCTCCCTGACATACAAGTGGATGACGGAGAAGCCAACCGTTTCGATAATTGGCTGAAGTCGGTTTTCAATTGCAAAAGAGACGTTCGGGACCACCCTGTACAGAGTTGCCGGCGCTTGCAGTCTACGCTTAGTTTTCGCCGCCATCACCCGCGGAGAAATAGGTGCAGCCGGGGTGATGAAACACCAGCGCGCTAACGCTCGCTTCCGGATCCATCATGAATCCCTCCGTAAGCTGCACGCCGATCTCTTCCGGCTTCAACAACTTCCAAATCCCGGCCTGATCCTCGAGACTTGGGCAAGCTGGATACCCGAAGCTGTAGCGTTTGCCGCGATAGCGCGAAGTGAAGCGCTGCGCCATGGTCACGTCGGGCGGATCCGGGAAGCCCCAATCCTCGCGAATCCGGCGGTGTAGCCATTCGGCGCAGCCTTCCGCCGTCTCAATCGCCAGCGCCTGTAGCCCGTGAGACTTAAAGTAATATCCTTCGTTTTTCGCTTTTTCCGAGCGGCCACGAATGCCTTCGCCTGCCGTCACCACAAACAACGCCACGTGGTCGCGCTGTCCATTCTGCGCGGGCAAAACGTAATCGCTCAAGCACAAGAAATCGCCCTGTCGCTGCCGCGGAAATCGAAATGTATGCAAAGGCTCCTTTTCTCCCCGTGCAAAAAGCTCCAGGGAATCGCCAGCTGCTTCGGCTTCGAAGAATTGCCAGACAGCCCGGATTTTCATGAACTCTGCGGCTTCTTTCTTCACTTCTTCCATGCCCTCAAAAAGCTCGACGGCCTTCGGATCGCGCTCCGCAAGGCGCTTTTCGAAGTCGCCGCGGAAACCCATGTGCCGCCCGTAGAGCATGAATGGGTTGATGTAGCCCCAGACTTCGCGTAGATCGGGCACCAGGCGGACCTTGCGGTCCAGGTACTGTACTCGCGGAATCGGAAGGTCGGTTCGAACACGCGGCGACCTTGTCACCATGGGAATTTCTTTCACGCTGACCGTCGTCGTCACGCCAAAGCCGTTTCCGGAAGCAGTATGTTCGCGCACCACTGTTGCGCGCGTCGCCGGATCCATCAGTTCGTTCATCAAGCGCAAACCGGTCATGGCGTCTTTGGCATAGCAGACGGCCTTGCCGTAGCTCGGGGCAATCTTCGTCTGCGTGAATTTAGCGGAAAGCGCGGCGCCGCCGACGAGCAACGGAATTTCGATGCCCGCGTCTTTCAAATCGCTTGCCGTGGTCACCATCTGCTGCGCGCTTTTCACCAGCAGCCCGGACAAGCCGATGGCATCCGGCTTGTGCTCCTGATAGGCCTTGATCAGCTCTTCCGGTGGTACCTTGATGCCCAGATTGACGACGTCATAGCCATTATTTTTCAGAATGATTTCGACGAGGTTTTTCCCGATGTCGTGAACATCCCCTTTTACCGTCGCCAGCACTACTTTTCCGCGCTTGGCGGTGTCCGCCTTTTCCATGAACTGCTCGAGGTGGCTCACGGCGGCCTTCATGGCTTCGGCCGATTGCAAAACTTCCGCCACGATCAATTCATTCGCATTGAAGAGCCGTCCGACTTCCGCCATGCCAGCCATCAGCGGTCCATTCACGATGTCCAGCGGGGCCGTGCCCTCCCCGCGCTTGCGCTCCAGATCCGCAATCAACCCGTCTCGCGTTCCCTCGATGATGTAATTGCTTAGGCGCTCGTCAAGTGGCAGGTCCGCCGCCCGCGCTTTCTCTTTTTTCTTTGCCGTTCGAAAGTGTTCGGTGATTGCCGCAATGTAATAATGATTGACAGCCGCGCGCTGCTCCTTGTTTTGTTGTCGCCAATCGGCGGGGACGTCCCGCAAGAGCTGGGCATTCGAATGATCGGCCGGAACGTCCTTCGGCGGGTGCGAAAACAGCAGGTTTTCTGCCAGTTCGCGCTCGTGCGCGGGGATGGACGCGAACCGTTCTATTTTTTCCGTGTTCACGATAGCCAGGTCTAGCCCTGCTTTCGTGCAGTAGTACAGAAAAACAGAGTTCACTACTTCGCGCGCGCCCGCCGGCAATCCAAACGAAACATTGGAAATACCTAGAATTGTTCGCACATCCGGCAACGCCTGCTTGATCACCCGGATTCCTTCCACCGTCTCGACTGCTCCCCCGATGTAATTCTCATCACCCGTTGCGCAGGGGAAGACCAGCGGATCGAAAATGATGTCCTCCGGGCCCAGCCCGTATTTTTCCGTCAGCAACTTGTACGAACGCTGGGCGATCGCCAGTTTCCGCTCGCGCGTAAACGCTTGCGCCTGCAGCTTGTCTTCATCAATACAGCCGACCACCACCGCCGCGCCGAATTCATGCGCGATCGGCACTACACGCTCGAATTTCTCCTCGCCGTCTTCCAGGTTGATGGAATTGATGATGGATTTGCCCTGGCAATACGTCAGCGCCAGTTCGATCGCCGTCGGATCGGTGGTATCAATCATCAACGGCGCCTTCACTTTACGGATTAGCTTTTCATAGAACGGTGGAATGTCCTTTTTCTCGTCGCGTTCCGTGCTCTGCAGACACACGTCCACCACTTGCGCGCCGCCGCGCACCTGCCGCCGCGCAATTTCGCTGGCTTCCTCCCATTTTTCTTCCCCCACCAGGTTCTTGAACAACCGCGAGCCAATCACGTTGGTGCGTTCGCCGACCAGCAGCGGCCGCGTGCTGTCCTCCGCCTCAATCGCTTCAATCCCCGAATAGATTGCTCGGTGCGATTCCGCCGGCCTTACACGCGGTTTCTTGCCCTCCGCCATCTGCGCAATCGCCCGAATATGCTGCTCCGTCGTTCCACAACAGCCGCCGACGAGGTTCAGCCAGCCGTGATCTGCAAATTTTTCAAGCTGTGCCGCCAATGTCGTAGGCGTTTCCAGGTACTTTCCTTCTTCATCAGGTAATCCCGCATTTGGATAGCAGGACACGAATTCGCTTGTAAGCTGGCCCAGCGTCCGAATGTGGTCGGTCATGAACTCCGGCCCCGTTGCGCAGTTCATTCCAAACGCCAGTGGCTTCGCGTGTCGCAGCGACGCCCACATTGCTTCCACCGTCTGACCAGCCAACATCGTTCCCATCGGCTCGATCGTCACCGAAATGATGAACGGAACATCGCTACCGACTTCCTTCGACAGTCTGCGAATGGCGAGGATAGCCGCTTTGATATTCCGGGTGTCCTGGCTGGTTTCTACGAGCAGCAAATCCACTCCGCCTTCGACGAGTCCTTTAGCCTGCACATAGTAGGCTTCCCGCAGGTCGTTGAACGTCACGCCGCCCGTGACCGTAATCGCCTTTGTCGTAGGCCCGATTGATCCCGCCACGAACCGCGGTTTCCTCGGCGTGCTGAATTCATCCGCCGCTTGCCGCGCCAATTCCGCCGAGCGCTTGTTCAGGAAATGCGCATCCGCAGCCAGCCCGTATTCCGCCAAAACAATCGGCGCTCCGCCGAAGCTATTCGTCTCGACGATGTCCGATCCCGCCTCAAAATACTTCCGGTGAATATCGAGTACGACATCAGGGCGCGTTCGAACGAGATTCTCATTGCATCCTTCGAGCGCAGCTCCGCCAAAATCCTCCGCATTCAGGTTGCGTTGTTGCAGCATCGTCCCCATCGCCCCGTCTAGCACGAGGATTCGCTGCGTCAGCAACTCGCGCAGGGCTTTAGCGGACTCGTTCAGGTCAGGCATCTTCTGGACGGTGTTACTCCTTGCCGGATTGTCTGCTGAAATGGTGTAAATGCCATAAAAATCTAGCGTTTCCGGCCACCTCTATTTTACTCACTTTCCAGGCCGATACCTACCTCCGTGCATTAAACCGGTGCTTTCTTCAATCGAATGGTCAATCCGGGCATCGAAATGCCCAATTCCTCGATGCTATACTGCATTCTGTCTTTGGAGACGAACGCTCGATGCCCCAGCCCTTGAAAATCCTGAATATCGTCGGCGCCCGCCCCAACCTCCCGAAAA
>Ga0137395_10000119_pt1 | contig 26153 bp, 27 predicted proteins | sample czobulk216metaG_FD_108283 | JGI IMG/M metagenome (GOLD analysis project Ga0137395, IMG submission 108283) | Vadose zone soil microbial communities from Angelo Coast Range Reserve, California, USA - czobulk2.16 metaG | ecosystem: Environmental > Terrestrial > Soil > Vadose zone | place: USA...
CGATTTCCGAACACGCCGCCGCCTGGCGTCCCTGGCGGACCTACGCCACGCACCAACTGTGGGCAACGCTCACCCCAGCACAGAAGGAGGCCTCATGATGCAAACCAAACCCATGTTGCACAGCACCACCCACGCAACGCCCGTCGGTACGCTCACGCTCGTCGCTTCCGATAGCGGCCTGCGCGCCGTACTCTGGCCAAAGCTCTCGCCGCAGCGCGCTGGGATTAGCCCGCGCCCGCATCGCAACCTCGACCATCCGATTTTGCAGAAGACCACGCAGCAGCTGGACGAATACTTCGGCGGCTCGCGCACCAGTTTCGACCTGCCACTCGACCTGCGGGGGACGCGCTTCCAGCTCGCGGCCTGGCGGTCGTTGGCCGAGATCCCGTTCGGCGCCACCACCACCTACGGCCAGCAGGCCGCGGCGCTCGGCATCCCAACGGCTGCGCGCGCGGTAGGCGCCGCGAATGGGGCCAATCCCGTCTGCATCGTGCTGCCCTGCCACCGCGTCATCGGCGCGGATGGTTCATTGACCGGCTTCGGCGGCGGACTTCCCGTAAAGCAATGGTTGCTTGACCACGAATCGCAGGTCCTTTCGACCCGTACTATCGTTTCGACGCCCTCATGGCCGCTACGCCAACCCGTCCAGACGCGCTTATCCATGCCCGTGGCCTGACCAAACGCTTCGGTAACCTGGTCGCGGTCGACGCCGTCGACTTCGACGTCGATCGTGGCGAGGCCTTCGGCTTTCTCGGTCCCAACGGCGCCGGAAAGACATCGACGATGCGCATGATCGGCTGCGTCTCGCCGGCCTCGGGCGGCCTTCTTCGCGTCCTTGGCATGGACCCGTCTGTCGACGGTCCTCGGATTCGCGCCCGACTTGGCGTCGTTCCGCAAGCCGACACGCTCGACCGTGAGCTGCGCGTTGAGGAGAACCTGCTGACCTATGCGCGCTACTTCGACATACCCTGGCCGATCGCCCGGCAGCGCACCGGGGAACTGCTTGAGTTCGTCCAACTGAGCGATCGTGCGCAGTCTGACGTCGAGCCCCTCTCCGGCGGCATGCGACGGCGCCTCAGCATCGCTCGCGCACTGATCAATGAGCCCGAGCTTCTGCTGCTCGATGAGCCAACGACCGGCCTTGACCCGCAGGCACGACACCTGGTCTGGGATCGCCTCTACCGTCTGAAACAGCGAGGCGTCACGATCATCCTTACCACCCACTACATGGAAGAAGCTGAACAGCTCTGCGACCGCCTGGTTGTGATGGACAAGGCGCGGATCGTGGCGGAGGGATCGCCACGCAGACTGATCGATCAATATTCGAGTCGCGAGGTTCTCGAGCTTCGCTTTCCATCCGACGCGGCACCCGCCCTCGACGGGAAGCTGGATGGGGTGGCCGATCGTATGGAGGTGTTGCCCGATCGGGTCCTTCTCTATACGCACGACGGTGACCAGGCGGTCGCGGCACTTCATGAACGCGGGGTGCACCCGGAAAGTACGCTCGTACGGCGCAGTTCGCTGGAAGATGTCTTCCTGCGCCTTACGGGCCGCCAATTGATCGAGTGACGCCCGCGGGATGAAGGGGATCCTGCGGGTTCTCGAACACCATCTCTGGGTCTACCGGCGAACCTGGAGGGGCTCGGTGTTCGTTTCATTCCTCTTCCCCATCCTGTATTTGCTGGCCATGGGTATCGGTCTCGGCAGCCTGATTTCCCGCGGCCCGACTCGCACGCTCGATGGCGTCGCTTACATCAGCTTCATTGCGCCTGGCTTGCTGGCGGCAACCACCATGCAGACTGCGTTTTCCGAGACCACCTACCCGATCATGAACCGGGCCTACTGGCTGCGCACCTATGACACGATGCTGGCGACTCCCCTTCAGATCCGCGATCTGCTCGGCGGCGAGATCATCTGGCTGATTTTCCGGCTTACCCAGGTCGCAGCCATCTTCTTCGTCGTCATGGTCGCCTTTCGGACTGTCCACTCGCCACTGGCCCCCCTTTCCATCCTCGCGGCGATGTTCACCGGGCTTGCCTTCGGGATGCCGGTGATGGCTTATGCGGCAAGTCAGCGACGTGACACCGGGTTCTCGGTGATCGGCCGCTTCATTGTCACCCCGTTGTTCGTGCTCGGTGGTACGTTCTTCCCGATCGATCGGCTGCCCGTCGCAGCCCAGGATGTCGCCTGGCTCACACCCCTTTATCACGGCATCGCGCTTTCCCGCGATCTGACCGTCGGCGGAGCTACGGCGCCGGCGTCTCTGATTCATTTAGGCGTGCTGACTGCGTACGTCCTGATCGGCGTGGGCGCCGCTCACCTCACCTTTCGTCGGAAGCTGTCGCAATGATCGGCATGCTCTCGGCGCACGGCGTGCTGCGACCGGCCGCGCGTCGCGCCGCGCACCTGGTTGAACGCAATGCCATGCTCTACCGAAGAACCTGGATCGTGCTCGCTTCCGGCTTCCTGGAGCCGCTCCTCTACCTCCTCGGCATCGGATTCGGTGTCGGTTCGTTGGTCGGCTCGGTCGTGATCCAGAACGGCCAGCACTACCGCTATGCGGTCTTCGTTGCGCCGGCCCTGATGGCCACCTCTGCCATGAACGGCGCTATCTACGAAACCTCATTCAACTTCTTTCACAATCTGAAGTACATCAAGCTGTATGACGGCATGCTGGCCACACCCTTGGGTGTCGCCGACGTCGCCCTGGGTGTCGTCGCCTGGGCCGTGATCCGGGGCAGCATCTATGCGCTCGGGTTCCTCGTCATCATGGCCGTCCTCGGTCTGGTGACGTCGCCGCTCGCGGTACTCGCCCTTCCGGCATCGCTCCTCATTGGGTTCAGCTTCGCCGCCGTCGGGACCGCGGCCAGCACGTACGTCCGCAGCTGGCAGGACTTCACCATCGTCTTGAGCGTTTTCATCCCGCTCTTTCTCTTTTCGGGCACGTTCTATCCGATCACCCTTTACCCGCCGTGGCTCCAGCTCGTTGTCCAGTTGACCCCGCTCTATCACGGCGTCGACCTCTTACGAAGCCTGACCACCGGCTCGATTGGGCCCTGGCTCCTGCTCGACATCGTCTACCTGATCGTGCTGAGCCTCGCCAGCCTGCTGCTGGCGACCGCCCGCCTCGAGCGCCTGTTGCTGAAATAGCTATCACTCCGAGGCTTGCAGCCGTTACATTACAGGGGAATGCACCCGGCAAACAACCTGACGCGCGAGGAAGCCCGCCGGCGGGCCCTTTTGATTCACACCCCCCTCTACGAGATCTCACTCGACCTCACCAGGGACAGCGACACCTTCGCCTGCGAAGCCACCATTCACTTCCTGTGCCACGAACCGGGGGCCAACACCTTTATCGATTTCTTAGCCCCCGCGGTCGACAGCTGCGAGCTCAACGGCGAGGAAGTCCCCAAAGAGGCCTTCAACGGCGCGCGCATCGCGCTCCAGAACCTCCGCGAGGCGAACGAGCTTCATGTGATCGGAACCTGCGAGTACCAGAACGTGGGCGCGGGACTCAGCAAGTTCCGAGACCCCGTGGACCACAAAACCTACCTGCATTCGCAGTTCGAGACCTTCGACGCCCACCGCATGTTTCCCTGTTTCGACCAGCCCGACCTGAAGGCGAGCTTTACATTCACGGTGCTGGCTCCCACTGACTGGGTGGTGGTCTCGAACAACCCGGGGCAGGCTCAGCCCGTCACGGGCAAGGAGAATGTCAAACGCTGGACCTTTGGGGCCACGCCCAAGATGTCGTCTTATCTGACTGCGATCGTCGCCGGACCGTACCACGGCGTGCGCGACCGGCACCGCGACATCGACCTGGGCATCTTCTGTCGCCAATCGCTGGCCCAGTACCTCGATCCCGAGGAGATCTTCACCGTCACCAAGCAGGGCCTCGACTTCTACGGCGAGGCCTACAAGTACCCCTATCCCTTCCAGAAGTACGACCAGCTCTTCGTCCCCGAGTTCAGCGCCGGCGCGATGGAAAACATCGGAGCCGTCACCTTCAACGAGGCGATGCTCTATCGCTCGAAGGTGACGGAGGCCGTCCGCGAGGATCGCGCCAACGCGATCTTGCACGAGATGGCGCACATGTGGTTCGGCGACCTCGTCACCATGCGCTGGTGGGACGACCTCTGGCTCAACGAGAGTTTCGCCACCTTCATGTCGGTGCTCTGCCAGGTGGAGGCGACGCGCTTCAAGAACGGATGGGTCACGTTTGCCAACCAGTACAAAGCCGGCGCGCGCCGCCAGGACCAGCTCCCCACTACGCACCCGATCGCCGCGGACGTGCCGGACATCCAGTCCGTCTACCTGAATTTCGACGCGATCACCTACAACAAGGGTGCCTGCGTGCTCCGCCAGCTGGTCGCCTACGTGGGCCAGGACACGTTCCTTCGTGGCGTGCAGCGCTACGTCAAGCAGCGGCAATATTCGAACGCCAGCCTCGCCGATTTCCTCTCCGATGTCGAAGCCGGCTCCGGACGCGACCTCAAGGCCTGGTCCAAGCTCTGGCTGGAGACGGCCGGCCTCAACACGCTGCGGCCCGAGGCGATCTCGCAAAGCGAGACCATCGGTTCGCTCGACATCATGCAGGAGGCGCCGCCCGAACACCCAACGATCCGTCCACATCGGCTCGCGATCGGGCTCTACGACCGCACGCCCGATGGCCTGCAACTCCGCCGGCGCGTCGAGCTCGACGTCGCCGGTGAGAACACGCCGGTCACCGATCTCGCCGGCGAGCGGCTGGCCGACCTGACGCTCGTCAATGACCTGGACCTGACCTACGCGAAGATCCGGCTCGACGAGCGATCGCTGGCAACGGCCATCGACCACCTGGCCGAACTGAAGGACCCGCTCGCACGAGCGATCACCTGGGCGGCACTCTGGGACATGCTCCGCGACGGCGAGATCCCGGCCCGGCGCTACTTGCCGCTGATCCTGAAGAACATCCACGGCGAAACCGACATCGGCGTGGTCCAGGACCTCCTGGCGCAGGCGTCCTCCGCCGTCTGGGTGTATGGCGATCCGACAAACGCCGAGGCGGCGCTGAAGATCCTTGCGGACCACGCGCTGACGGCACTCGACGGCGCGCCGGCCGGCAGCGACCTCCAGCTCACCTGGGCACACGCCCTCATCAGCGCCGGCCGCTCACCAGAGCATATTTCGGTGATCCGTGGTTTGCTGGATGGCATCAAGGTCTTCACTGGTCTCAAGGTCGACACCGACCTTCGCTGGGCAATCGTCAATGCGCTGGCGGGCGTCGGCGCCGACGATGGCCTGATCGACGCCGAGTTGAAGCGTGACCCGACCGACGAGGGTCATCGTTACGCCGCCGCCGCCCGTGCCGCGCGCCCGACGCAGGAAGCCAAAGAACAGGTCTGGGCGGCGCTGATGGAGGACCTCACCCTGCCGCTCGCCACCATGCGCTCGATGATGCGCGGCTTTCACCGCTTCGACCAACGTCGGCTGCTCCAGCCGTACAGCGCCCGCTATTTCCAGGCGCTGGCGAATGTCTGGAAGGAGCGTGACATCGAGATCGCCCTCGCCTTCATCCGCATGATGTACCCGACGGTCGTCGTCTGCGAGGAGACGGTGAAGGCGACCGACCAGTATCTTGCCGCCGACAACGTGCCCGGGCCCGTGCGACGAATCCTTCTCGAGGGCAAGGACAACATGCTTCGGGCGATGCGCGGCCGCGCCGCCGATGCCGCGGCGGCCGAAACGGTCCCGTCCCAACGGTAGATCCTCAAATCCCCTCCCCCTCTGGGGGAGGGCAGGGTGGGGGCGCGCCGGCGGAAGACTGCTGGGCGCTTTGGATTCGCCAACGTCGCCAGGGCGGGACCGACCTTCCACCCGAGCTCGTGAAGGACCTTCAGCGACGACGCGATAGCGTCCTCGACCGCGCCGTACTCCGCCCGGGCGACGTCGTTCTCGATGTCGGCTGTGGCGATGGCCTGATTGGGTTCGGCGCGCTCGATCGCATCGGCCCCGAAGGCCGTGTGATCTTCAGCGACATCTCGGCCAAGCTCGTCGCTCAATGCAAGGCTTCATTAGCCTCCCCCGCTCGCGCGGGAGGGCAGGGTGGGGGCGCATTACTCGCCCGCTGCCGCTTCGTCGTAAACTCCGCCGACGATCTCCGCGATATCGCCGATTGCTCCGTCGATGTCGTGACCACCCGATCGGTTTTGATCTATGTCGATCGAAAAGACCGTGCCTTCGCTGGATTCTTTCGGGCGCTCCGCCCAGGTGGGCGCATCTCGATCGGTGAGCCGATCAACCGGTTCTCCTACCCAGAGCCACGCGGCCAGTTTCTCGGGTATGACGTCATGCCGGTGGTCGAGACCGCCGACAAGCTGGAGGCCTTCTTCGACCGCGAGGAGCGGCCGAAAATCAGCGCGATGATGGACTTCGATGAGCGTGACCTGATCGCGATCGCGCAGCGAAGCGGCTTTGGCAACATCCATCTCGATTTGCAGGCCGACATCAAATCGCCACGAGCCCAAGGCTGGACCCGCTTCCTTCAAAGCGCCGGCAACCCCCTCTCCCCCACACTCGAGGAAGCCATGATCGCGTCGCTCACTCCCGCCGAGCGCGACCGCTTCACCGCACACCTCAAGCCACTGGTCGAGTCTGGCATTGGCGCTGAACGTCGCGCCTTCGCATACCTCTCGGCGGAGAAACCAGCATCGTGAGGCCCGATCCTCCGGAAGTGCGGCGACTCAACGGAGACCGCGTCAACCTGCGGCGATTTCGGCCAACCGACGAGGCAACGGTGTGGGAGGGCCGCTCGTCGGCCGAGCCGACGGCGCTTCCGACCGGGCCCGGACCGCGCAGCCGTATGCGGAAGCGAATTCTCACGTCGGGGCAATGGGTTCGCGGGTCGCTCGACCTCGCCATCGAATCCAACGGCCGGCTGATCGGTGATGTCCAGGCACGCATGGGCGCGGGCCAGCGCCTGCCGCCCGGCGTGGTCGAGCTCGGAGTCGACCTCTACGATCCGGAACAGCGCGGCAAAGGCTACGGCGCCGAAGCGGTCGCGCTGCTGACCACCTGGCTTTTGGAGCGCGGCATCGCCGACCGTGTGCAGGCGAGCACCGCGGTTGGCAATCGTCCCATGCGCCGCGTGCTCGAGAAGCTCGGCTTCACCTTCGAAGGCGTCATGCGCGGCTTCATGCCGGTCGGCGACGGCCGCGCAGACTTTGCGCTCTATGGCGTGACCAGGACGGAATGGCGCTCACCGGGCGCCAAGCCGGTCGCCGAGTCTCAGTAGAGGAGTTCGGCGGCCTGTCGGGCAATCACCGCATCTTCGCGCGCCTCGACCCGCAGCACCGCAACCGCGCTCCCCGATGGGCTGATCACGGCATCGTTTCGGACATCCGACGCGGGTAGGGATGGCAGCCCCAGCGCCGCGAGCCGCCGGACGATCGCGGAACGCACCGAGCCCGAGTGTTCGCCGATTCCACCCGTAAAGACCAGGGCATCGAGGCGAGGCAGCGCCGTGGCTGCTGCCGCGATGCCCGCCGCGGCCCGGCTCACGAACATATCGATGGCGAGGCGGGCTCGGCGGTTCCCTTCTCCGGCGACCCGCTCGAGCTCCCGCATCCCGACCGCCCGGCCGGACACGCCCACCAGCCCGGACTGGTGATCAAGCGCGGTCTCGAGCTCGCGCCAGCCGGTCCGGCGTGTGCGCAACATATATAGAAGGATGCCGGGATCGATGGAGCCGGCGCGCGTGCCCATCATCAGGCCCTCCATTGGCGTCAGCCCCATCGAGGTGGCGACCGACCGTCCGTTCAGTACCGCCGTCACCGAGCAGCCGCTGCCGAGGTGGGCGACCACCAGCCCCAGCTCAGGGGCCGGCCGGCCCAGCAGTTCCGCGGCCCGACGCATCGACCATTCGACCGACAGGCCGTGGAAGCCGAAACGTCGGATGCCGTACTCGCGAGTCCAGCGCCACGGTACAGGGTAGACGTACTGCTCTTCGCTGAGCGTGGCATGAAAGGCGGTGTCGAACGCCGCCACCTGTGGAATCTTGGGGAGCGCCACCTGCGCGGCACGAATGGTCGCAGCCGCCACCGGGTTGTGCAGCGGTGCGAACTCCGCCAACGCCTCGATGCCCTTCAAGACCCGGTCGTTGACTCGAACCGCCGAGCGGAACTTTGTCCCGCCATGCACCACTCGATGCCCCAGCGCCTCAACCGGATATCCCCTCCCCCGCTCGCGGTTAAGGGCCGGGTGGGGGCTGGTGACTCCCAGCTTCGCCAGCAGCGCATCCACCGTCCGCTCGATCGCCTTCTGCCTGGTCGCATCCGCGCCGAGCGAGATTTCGTCTTTTGCAATCGCGACGAGATCGACGCTATCGACGATGCTGCCCTTGAGGGAACTCGATCCGACGTTCAGAACAAGGACGCGCACGCCCTAATAGGGCCAGGTCCAGTCGCGCACGTCCGGGACGTCCTCTCCGTGGTCCCGCGTGTATTGCCGGTGCCGGAGCCGTTCGTCCACCATGTGCTGGCGAACGTGCCCCGCGCGCGCGCCCAGTCCCGGAACCCGGTCGATGACGTCGATCACCAGGTGGAACCGGTCCAGGTCATTGAGCATCACCATGTCGAAGGGCGTCGTCGTCGTGCCCTCTTCCTTGTATCCTCGGACGTGCAGGTTGCCGTGGTTCGTCCGCCGGTAGGTCAGGCGATGGATCAGCCACGGATACCCGTGATAGGCGAAGATCACCGGACGGTCCGTGGTGAAGAGCGCGTCGAACTCGGCGTCGGCAAGGCCGTGCGGATGCTCGGATTGCGGTTGCAGCTTCATCAGGTCCACCACGTTGATAACCCGAACCTTGAGATCGGGCAGATGCTTGCGCAGGAGGTCGGTCGCGGCCAGCGTTTCGAGCGTCGGGATGTCGCCGGCACAGGCCATCACCACGTCCGGCTCGCCAGTGTCGTTGCTGGCCCAGTCCCAGATCCCGATGCCGCGGGTGCAATGGACGATCGCCTCGTCCATCGACAGGTAATTGAGCGATCGCTGCTTCCCGGCGACGATCACGTTGACGTACTGCCGACTCTTCAGACAATGGTCGGCGATCGAGAGCAGGCAGTTCGTGTCCGGCGCCAGGTAGACCCGGACCACCTCGGCCTTTTTGTTCAGCACGACGTCGATGAAGCCCGGGTCCTGGTGGGTGAAGCCGTTATGGTCCTGGCGCCAAACGTGCGAGCTCAGCAGGTAATTGAACGATGGAATCGGCCGTCGCCAGGAAATTCGGTTCGTCACCTCGAGCCACTTCGCGTGCTGGTTGAACATCGAATCGACGATATGGATGAATGCCTCGTAGCAGTTGAACAGGCCATGCCGGCCGGTCAGCGTGTAGCCCTCGAGCCAGCCCTGGCAGAGGTGTTCGCTCAGCACTTCCATCACCCGTCCGTCGGGTGCGAGGTGATCGTCGATTGGCAGCGTCTCCGCCATCCAGGCCCGGTTGGTCACATCGAAGACGGCGGTCAGCCGGTTGGAGACCGTTTCATCGGGTCCCATCAAACGGAAGTTGCGCGGATTGTTGGCGATGATGTCGCGCAGGTAGCGTCCCAGGACCTTCGTCGCTTCGTCAAACGTCGTGGCCGGCTTGTCGACCTTGACCGCATAATCGCGAAAGTCCGGTAAGCGCAGCTCCTGGGTCAGCTCGCCGCCGTTCGTATGCGGATTCGCGCTCATCCGCCGCTGGCCCGTCGGAGCCAGTGCCGCCAGCTCGGCTTTGAACGACCCGCGCTCGTCGAACAGCTCCTCCGAATGGTAGCTACGCAGCCATTCCTCCAGGATCCGTAAATGTTCCGGCTTCGTTATGTCGTCGACCGGGACCTGGTGGGAGCGCCAGGTTCCCTCGACCGGCAACCCGTCCACGACCTTGGGACCGGTCCAGCCTTTCGGCGTTCGCATTACGATCATCGGCCAGAGGGGACGCGTCGGGCGCCTCTTTTTGCGTGCCGCGCCTTGGATCTCCTCGATCTCGTCGAGCACCAGCTCCAGCAGGGCGGCCATCCGCTGGTGCATCTCCATCGGGTCATCGCCGGCGATGATGTACGGCGTGTAGCCGTAGCCCACGAGCAGCTGGCGCAGCTCGCTCTCGGGGATTCGCGCCAGCACCGTGGGGTTCGCGATCTTCCATCCATTCAAGTGAAGGATGGGGAGCACGGCGCCGTCCGTGATCGGGTCGAGGAACTTGTTCGAGTGCCAGCTGGCCGCCAGTGGTCCGGTCTCCGCTTCGCCGTCCCCGATGACGCAGAAAACCTTGAGGTCCGGGTTGTCGAAGGCGGCGCCGTAGGCGTGGGTCAGCGCGTATCCCAGCTCGCCTCCTTCGTGGATCGATCCCGGCGTCTCGGGCGCGTCATGGCTTGGGATGCCGCCTGGGAATGAGAACTGCCGGAAAAGTTTTTGCAAGCCGACCGCGTCGCGGCTGATCGATGGGTAGACCTCGCTGTAGGTTCCCTCGAGATAGGCATTCGCGACCATTCCCGGGCCGCCATGGCCTGGGCCGCAGATGAAGATCGCGTTCAGATCCCGCGACTTGATCAACCGGTTCATGTGCACATAAAGAAAATTCAGGCCCGGCGTGGTCCCCCAGTGGCCCAACAGCCGCGGCTTGATGTGCTTGACCTGCAGCGGCTCACGTAACAGGGGATTGTCGAGCAGGTAGATCTGGCCGACCGAAAGATAATTGGCGGCGCGCCAATAGGCGTCCAATTTCTTGAGGTCGTCCTCGTTTAGCGGCCCTTCAGCAAGCGCGGCAGCCCGTCCCGGCTCAGTTTGCATACCCTCACGATAACGTGACAGCCCTCCGGGGTGAATTGTGGTGATCAGCCCATAGACTGGCCTCGGGATGAGGAAATCTGTGTCGAAACGCAAGCCTCCGAAGCCGACGCCGCCGCCCGCACCATCACCAGGGCCAATTCCGAAGGGCCCGATTCAGCACGTGGTGATGATCGTCAAGGAGAACCACGCGTTTGATAACTACTTCGGCCGTTTTCCAGGCGCCGACGGCGATCCAAATCTCGCAACCGCCTCCGATCCGCCGTCGACCGACCATCCGCACGACCATGCGGCCTGGCTCACGCGAGCTACCAATGCCCCGAAAGAACAGTACGGCCAGGCGAACATCCCGAACTACTGGCGCTACGCGCAGCAATACACCCTCTGCGATAAGTACTTCACCGCCGTCGCCGGTCCGTCGACCCCGAACCACCTGATGCTGATCGCGGCCGACTCGCCGATCATCAACAACCCCCACTACCGCGACCCGATCAACAAGCAGCCTCCATTCAATCTGCCGTCGCTCCCGGCCAATCTGGAGAAAGCTGGCCTCAGCTGGCGCAACTACGGTGGCTATGCGCAGGGCTACATCACCGCGCTGAAGGGCAGCAAGAACAATGTCAAGGCGTCGCAATTTGCGACCGATGCCGCCGCCGGAAAACTTCCAACTGTCTCGTGGCTCTACGGACCTACCGGGCTGAGCGAGCACCCTGTCGAGTCAGTCCTGGCCGGCCAGAAATGGACCGCGGGCCAGGTCGACGCCATCGTCAAGGGTGGGCTCTGGCCCAACACCGTCATCTTCATCACCTGGGACGACTGGGGTGGTTGGTACGACCACGTCACTCCGCCACTGGTCGAGAAATGGACCGATGGGACGCAGTTCGCCTACGGGACCAGGGTCGGATGCCTGGTCTTGAGCCCTTACGCCAAGGCGAGGTACATCTCGCACACGCAACATACCCACGTCAGCCTGGTGAAGTTCTGCGAGAAGACTTTCGGTCTGCCCTCGATCAACGCTCGCGACAAGGCAGCCGACGACATGTCCGACTGCTTCGACTTCAGCCAGAAGCCTCTCGCCGCACCAGGCCCCGCCATCTAAGGCATTTCCCTCCCCCGCTTGCGGGGGAGGGTCAGGGTGGGGGTTCCCCGCTTCGATTCCGCCGATATAGTTATTTACCGATGGCACACCTCGCGATCCACTGCGGACCTGTCGCGGGCGGTTTTAGCTGCGACATGGGCGAATTCCCGTCGCCGCCCGCCGAATTCGCCATCATCTTTTACGCCCTAGGCGCGGCTGGATTGGCCGTTGCCGCCTACACCGTAATTTCCGGGCGCCTACGGGCAAGACCTGGCCGCCTCAAGCAGATCTGGTCTCAGACGGCGATCCGCCTGCTTGGTCTGAGTCTCGCGATCCAGTCACTCGTGGCCGTCTTGCTCGGCTCGGACTTGGTCACGCTCAGCCACCGCACAATACCCAGTCGCGCGTGGCTCGGGATGGCCTCGTTTCCGGCGGTACTTGCGAGCCTTGCACTGAACTGGTGGGCCTACCACATCGACCGCCGGCGCACGCCATCCAGCGTTCGTGGCTAACGGACGCGACGCCTGATTCCGGCCACAATCCAGACCACGCCGGCCGGCAGCAGGAACACCAGAAACGTGAGGGGAACCGATAGCTCATGGATGGCCACGATCATCGCTACCGAAATGGCCGCACTGCCAAAACCCACCGCCGATAGCGTCGGACGGTTGGGAAACGCCAGGGGCACGATGGCGATGACGGCCGCAAACAACACCAAAAGCACGAGCTCCAATCCACTCGGGTCGATAATCGGCGGATTCCAGGTGCAATAGATGCCTCCGCTTCCGCCCCGCACCGCCGCAATACCGAAGCAATCGCGGACCCAGGGGACGAAGATCAAGAACGCCAGCCAGGCTACCGCGAGGACCGATCCAAATCACGTTGCGCGCAGGCGCTTGAGCACGACCGAGGCTGGGCGAACCATCGTGAGATAAGACGCCGGCTAAGCCCAAAGGTTCCGAGGCGTCCATAAAATGAGCCGGTTGCGTCTGCCTTCGAGTCTCGAAGCCTTATCCGAGCCGCGATTTCGCTTGCTCTGGGCGGGCCAAGCGACCTCGGCGATCGGCGACGGCCTCATGTCGATCGCGCTCGCGTTCGCTGTGTTGCGAATTGGCGGCAGCGCGACCCAATTGGGTCTGGTGCTGGCTGCTGGCGTCGTGAGCCGCGTCGCCTTCTATCTGGTCGGCGGCGTCTGGGCCGATCGTCTTCCCCGGCAGGTCGTCATGCTGGCATCCGATCTGGTACGCGCGGCGCAGCAATTGATCGTCGGCGTCTTGCTGATCACGGGCACGGCCCGGATGTGGCACTTGGTGGTGGGAGCCATCGTTTACGGAGTGGCCGCCGCGTTCTTCCAGCCGTCGTCGACTGGACTGGTCCCCGCGACCGTCAGTGCAGCTCGCCTGCAGCAGGCGAATGCCCTCATGGGGTTATCGCGAAGCATCACCTCGGTCGGCGGGCCTCTCATCTCTGGGCTACTCGTCGCCTTGTTCGGTCCGGGTTGGGTCTTCATCATCAACGGGATCACCTTCATCGTCAGCGCCGTAACGCTTGCGATGCTCCATGTCGAGCGCACCGCCCGAAGCGAACCACAATCCTTCCTCAAGGATCTCACCCTCGGATGGCACCAGCTCGCGATCCGGCCATGGTATTGGCTGAATCTCTGCGCGCACGCGCTCTGGAATTTTGCGATCGCCGCCTTCTATGTACTCGGGCCGATCGTGGCGGCGCGCCAGTTGGGTGGCGCATCCGCGTGGGGCCTGATCTCAGCCTGCCTCGGCGTCGGCTCGGTTGTCGGCGGCATCATCACCCTGCGACTGATGCCCTCGCGGCCGTTGGTCGCCGCCAACCTTGCCCTGACGCCGACGGCGCTCATGCTCCTGGCCCTCGCCATCCCACTTCCGGTCGTGATCATCGGACTCACGTGCGTCGTCGCCTTCGCTGGATTGGCGTTTCTCAACGAGGTCTGGGAGGCAACCATGCAGCAACTCATCCCAGCCGCGGTCCTGTCGCGCGTCACCTCATATGACTGGCTGATCTCATTGATCGCAATGCCGGCTGGATATGCGGTGGCGGGGCCGGTCGCGCAACGCTTCGGGATCCCAATGACCCTCGTCGCCGCGGCCATCATCCTGGCGGCCCCGAGCTTCGCGATTGTTCTCGTCCCAGGGATCCGTCGGGTTCGGCGAACAGCACAAGGGACGATCGTCGAAGGTGACGCGGCGCTGGCGTCGAGCTAGCCGCCGCGACAAACTCGTTTCGGCCCGACGTTTCCATCCATCCGCCCCGTTTAATACTGTGTGCCTGGTCTTGAACCTTTCCTCGTGGCTGCCGTCCTGGTGGCCACGGCACTCGCGCTCCTGGCCGCTGGGTTGGCCGGCTTCCGGCTGGCGAAACACCGGGCTGCCCCCCAGCGTCGGGCCCTGCAGACCATCAGCGAGTTGACGCCCGAAAACCTGAGGCAGCGAGCTCCGCAGCCCGACGACAAACTCGCACGAGCCGCGCTGGTCCGACTCTGGGCGCTGACCGCGCCGGTGGTGACGCGCCAGCACCAGCTGCTGGAGCAGAACGGCGAGTTACAGCGCCGCTACGGCCAGGCCCGAGCGCTGATCGACCTGATGGCCGAATTCAACGAGGTCATGCAGCTCACCGCGGTGCTCGATCGGCTGAGCTCCGGCCTCAGCCGCTTCTTCGCCGGTGACGGCGTGGCGATCTGGATCCGCGCGCCCCAGGGCGGATTCGAGATGGCGGTCAAAGTGGCGGAAGACTTTCCGAGCTCGCTCAATCCGCACGATCGTTGGGTCGCCACGGTCATGGCGGGAGATGCCGGGCTGATCCTTCCTTTCTGGCTTGACAGTGAGATGCCCTGCATGGCCGCGCCCTTGCTCGATGCCCAGGGGCAGCGTATCGGGATCGTGGCGCTGACGTCACGGCTACGTCCTGCCTATACGGCTGAGGACGGTGCGTTCCTTCGGACGGTCATCGGCCATGCGTCGCTGGCGATCCAGAACGCCACCATGTACGAGTTCATCGACAGCCTTTCGCGGATCGACCCATTGACCGGTCTGGCCAACCGCCGCGAGTTCGACCGGCTACTGCTGGCTGAGGTCGCTCGGTCGCGCCAGTCAGGGCAGTCGTTCTCGTTGATCATGGCCGACCTCGATCACTTCAAACAGGTCAACGACCGATTCGGTCACCAGGAAGGGGACCGCGCCCTCCAGCAGATCGGTCGCCTGATCCAATTGGTGCCCAAGCGCGCGACGGATGCGGCCTTCCGCATCGGCGGCGAGGAGTTTGCCGTGCTGATGGGAAACACCGACAAGATCGGGGCGGTCGCGCTATCCGAGACCCTCCGCGGCGTGACCGAAGGCGCCAAATTCCTAGCAACGGGCGAACCGGTGACGATCAGCCTCGGCGTCGCCACATTCCCTGGCGACGGGCACGACCCGGCCAGCTTGATCGCTGCTGCCGACCGGGCGCTCTATCAGGCCAAAGCCGGCGGCCGCAACCGTGTCAACGCCGCCTGAGCCGGCCTCACCCGCGCCGCCCAATCAGGGCGTCTTAACAGATGGACGGCCAGAAAGCCGCCACCGTAGACGGACTCATAGGAGGAAACCGTAATGTTCTCGATTCCCGGAGCTCACATCCGATTGACGCTCGGGGCACTGGCCCTTACGGCGGGTGCGATCACAATGACCGCTGCCAACGCATCCGCCGAGAGCCTCGGTGCGTTCACATGCACCGACAGGGCTGGAGGTGTCGCCGGCGCCGCCGCAACCGTATACGACGTGCGGGTCGCGCACCACGATGGCTATGACCGGCTGGTCATCGGGTTCCCCACCGCCAACACCATGCCGCAATATCAGCTGACCCAGCAGGCGACGGCGCACTTCGTCCGCGACGCGAGCGGCCAGTCCGTCGTTCTCAGCGGCTCGTCCGGCATCCGGCTGGTGATTCGGAACGCCGACATCGTCAGCGGCGCACCGAGCGACCTCAAACCCAACCTGCCGGCGATTCGTGAAGTCGCCCAGATTGGCAACTTCGAGCGGGTCGTGAGTTATGGTGTCGGTCTGGCAACGCCGGCGTGCTTCCGCGTTCTCGAGCTCACCAGTCCGACCCGCCTGGTGATCGACGTGCAAACGCCGGCGGATGCGACCGCTGCGACCAGCTCCACCCCATCGGCAGCCCCGTCCGCAAGCACGACCGCGTCGACCGTCGCCAGCCAGCCGGCTGCGGCCGCCGATCTGGCCGCGACCGGCCATCCGGCGCAGCCGGCGCAAGCCCCAACCTTCCCGATCGTCGCCCTGATCCTCGGCCTACTCGCGGTGACCGGGGGGCTCAGCATCGCTGCCCTTCGCCGATTCGCCAGGAAATGACCCGTTCACGACCCTCGGGGCGTCGATACCATTGGCATGCTCATGGACCCGACCCTCGGCCGCGTCATCGAGCGCTGGCGGGCCGGCGATCGCGACGCCTTCGAGGAGGTGGTGGATCGCTACGGCCTCCAGTTGCTCCGGTCGGCCCGTTTGATTCTGCGCGACGAGGCACTGGCGGAAGACGCCATCCAGGAGACATTTCTCAAGGCGTGGCAGCGGATCGGTAGTTTGCGCGACGAAGACCCGGGCCCGTGGCTCACAAGAATCGCCATGAATGAAAGCATCTCGACATACCGGCGGCGGCATCGCTTCCAGGCGCTCACCGAGCGCTTCGGCCGGCTTGGGGGCAGCAAGCCTCAGGTCTCGAGCGAGGCGCGTCTCGACCTGGCGCATGCGCTCGACCAGCTGTCCGGCGCGCAACGAGCCGCGCTCGCGCTCCATTACTACCAGGACCTGAGCGTTGAGGACACGGCGCGGATGCTCAAGGTGCCGGTGGACACCGCGAAGTCGCGGTTGAAGACCGCTCTGCGCCGCCTGCGCGAGTTGACCGGTTCGAAGGAGGCCTTCGCATGAGCGACGACTTCGAGAAGAACCTCAGGCAGCACCTGCACAGCGAGGCCGAGGAAACCCGCGAGTTTCCGCGGCGGCTGCGCGGCCGCATCCGCGACGGCATCACCCCGCGCACGCGCGCGCGCATGGCGCCGCAGCTGGCGCTTGCCGGTGCGCTGGTGCTGGTCGCGGTCGCGGTCCTGGCGTTTCGAAACCCCGGGATCGTCAGCGTGGTCACAACGGACATCAGCAAGATCATTCAGCCGAGCCCGTCGCCAACGCCGCAGCCGTTCCTCTGCCAGGACCGTTCCGGAGGTACGAGCGGGCTCACCACCCAGCTAACGAACATTCGCCCCGGCTCGCACGCCGGCGATGGCTACGACCGGGTGGTGTTCGACTTCAACGGCGGCATCCCTTCGTGGGACCTCACGCGACAGGAGTCGGCGACGTTCGTCCGCGATGCCAGCGGGCAGAGCGTGACCCTCGACGGCAGCGCCGGGTTAAAGCTGGTGTTCCGGGATGCAGACCTGGCCGGCGGCGTTGCCACCGACTTGACGCCGCGCCTTTCGGCGGTCCGTGAAATCGCCCAGCTGGGTAACTTCGAGCGCGTGCTGACTTATGGCATCGGCCTGGCGTCGTCGCAGTGCGTTCGCGTGCTGCCGCTCAGCAACCCCTCGCGGCTGGTGATCGACGTCGCCACCAGCGGTTCCGCCTCGACGACGGCCGCGCCGACTGCCGTCCCTACGGTCTCACCGTCCGGAACCGATCTCGGCGCGTTCAGCTGCCTCGACCATACTGGCGGTGCGGACAGTGGGCTCGCCATGCAGCTGACCGCGGTGAGAGTCGCGCATCAACCGGGCTACGACCGGATCGTCTTCGAGTTCGCGCCGCAGACTGGCGGCACCGCGCACCTTCCCGCCTACACCGTATCGCGACAGGCATCGGCGCAATTCGTCAAGGATCCAAGCGGTCAGGCGGTGACGATGCGTGGCTCGGCGGGCCTGCGCATCGTGTTCCATGGCGCGAGTGGCGCCACGAGCTACACCGGCAGTCGCGACCAGACGCCCGGCCTGCCGGTGGTCCAGGAGGTCGAGCAACTGGGCGACTTCGAAGCGGTCCTGAGCTGGGGCGCCGGCCTGTCGCAGGCATCGTGCCTGCGCACCCTCGAGCTCTCGAATCCCACCCGATTGGTGATCGACGTCCAGACGCCGTAGGCGCTTGCCCCTTCTAGCGTGGAGTCTTGGCTGTGGGCTTGAACGGCGCCCCATGGCCCGGCACGATCAGCGCCGCGACCTCTAGCACCCTGGCCCGGTTGCGGTGCAGCGCCGACGGATCCGATGCCAACGGATCGTCCGCGGGTCCTTGCGCCGACCACCAGAGATGGGTGAACGCCACGGTACCCTCGCCGGTCGCAACTAACGTCGTGATGTCCTGGGGCGTGTGGCCCGGAGTCTCGATCAGCCGGATTGACGGACTGAGGCCATAGCCTTCCGCCCTACGGTCCTGCCAGACATCAGCCCTGTAGATCGCCCAGAAGTCGTGAACGCGCGCTCGTGGGAACAGGGCCGCGTTGAGCGTGTGGTCCGGATGATGGTGGGACAGGATCACGTCGGTGACGCGGTCGGGCGAGTCGATCAGCTGCTGGAGCGGGGTCAGGACGACGGCGGGATCCGGCACCATCCCGGGATCGATGATGACGCGAATCTCGCCGTCTTGCACGAAGCTCACCGTGCTGGCGACCCGGTCCCCGACGTACCCCGTGAACAGCACCCGAAATGCCGCGGCCATGCCGCGTCCGATTTTAGGTCGAGGCAAATAACCCCGTTCTCGTAGGAAAGCAAGCCGGGTCGAGCCGTCCCGTTACATCTGCCGTGATTCGGGTCCGCCGTCCACCACTACCCGAGGCGGTGGTGTTTACGATCAATGCGTTCGCGATCTCCTGGCTATGCTGGCTTCCGCTGGTCGCGGCCGATCACGGGATTGGGCCGGTCCGGCCATCGGCCGGCCCCTTGCTAATCGTGCTGGGCACCTTCGGCCCCTTCTTCGCCGCGGTCACGATGGTTTCGCGGAGGTCGGGGTTCCGGGGCCTCGCGCAGTTCGTCGGCCAGGCCTTCCGTTGGCGGGTTGGCATCCAGTGGTACGCCGCCGCGCTCCTCGCGCCGGCTTTGATCCGGATCGTGGTTCTCTTAGTTCACGTCTTGAAAGGGGGCACCGTCCCCGACTTGTCCGATGCGACCCGTTGGGTCGCCGTTCCTTCCACCTTTTTCCTCGTCCTTCTCATCGGCGGACCGACGGGCGAAGAGTTTGGATGGCGCGGATACCTGCTGCAGCGAGTACAGTCCGTCACCGGGGTGCTGTGGGCGTCCCTCCTGATCGGGGTGATCTCGATGCTGTGGCATCTGCCACTTTTCTGGATCCCGGGCACGGCCCAGAGTCATCTCCCCTTTGCCGTCTTCGCGGTGCGCACGGTGGCGCTGTCGATCATTTCGACCTGGCTCTACAACGGCACGCGAAGGAGCCTGCTGTTCGTCCTCCTCTTTCACGCCTCGCTCAACACCTGGCCGAACACCGTCTATATCCTCGAGTCGCAGGGGACGATCGGTCCCTACCTCAGCACGACCATCATCTACACCGGCTGGGCCGTCCAGCTCGTGGTCCTGGGACTTCTCTGGGGCCGAGGCGACCGCCGCAAGGCAGCCGAGGCAAAACCGGCCGTCGCTGCCTGAACTCCCTCAACCGCGCGAGTGATGGCCTCATTCGCTCGGAGGATTCGCCGCCGGATGGACGTCGTTACCCTTGTAAGCATGGAAACAAGCCCCCGCGGATGGGGCTGGATCGGGCGGTTGCAGCCGCGCACCTTCGATCGCGTGCTGGTTGGCTTCCTCCTCTCGCTCGGTGTGATCAATGCCATCCTCGACCTGCGGTTCGTCGAGCGCGAAGTTCGGTTCCCGCTCGGTTCGCCAACTGGCATGGCCATCCCCTTCCTTGTCGGGATTGCCTTGCTGCTGATGCAGGTCGTTCCGTTGCTCTGGCGACGAAGTCATCCGAGCCTTGTTCTCTTGCTGGTCGCTGCGGCCTTCGCCGCGAGGGTCTTGCTGGGTTTCAATCCGGGCATCGCCGGGTTCGGCCTCCTCGTCGCCATGTACAGCGTCGCCGCCTACGAGGTCAGGGCCCGTCGGCTGTTTTTTCTGGTCGTCGCCGGCGTGGGCTTCGGGGCGGGTTTTGTCGTCTTCGGCGTCACCGGCAACCCCCGGTCGTTTGCCATCACGGTCCCCAGCCTGATTTTTGTTGCCGCCTGGCTGATTGGTGATTACCTTCGGACGCGTCGCGCCTACGTGGCCGAACTGGAGGAGCGTGCCGCGCGGCTCGAGCGCGAGCGTGACCAGGACCGCCGGCTCGCGGCCGACGAGGAGCGGACGCGCATCGCTCGCGAGCTGCACGACGTGGTCGCCCACGATGTCAGCGTGATCGCGATCCAGGCCGGGGCCGCCCGCGCGGTCCAGGCAACCAGGCCGGAGGCCGCTGCCCAGGCGCTTGGTCTGATCGAAACGACGGCGCGCGAGACGCTGATCGAACTGAATCGGCTGCTGGGCGTTCTACGGAGCGGCAATGGCGCCACTCCCGAGCGCAGCCCGCAGCCCGGGATCGGCCAGCTATCCAGCCTGGTCGAGGGACTGCGCGCCGCCGGGCTCGAGGTCGACGCCCGAGTCGATGGCGAGCCGCGACCCCTACCACCGGCCGTCGACCTGTCCGCTTACCGAATCGTGCAAGAGGCAACGACCAACGTTCTCAAGCATGCCCGCGCACGGCGCATCGATATCCGGGTGCATTACTCGGAAACGATGCTCGGACTCGACATCCGCGACGATGGCGCCGGCGACGGGAGCGATCCTACCTCCTCGTCTGGACACGGGTTGATCGGGATGCGCGAGCGTGTCGCGCTGTTCGGCGGCAAGTTTCATGCAGGCCGCAATCGTGCCGGAGGATTCTCGGTCCACGCCCGTCTGCCTTTGGACATTCCCTCCCCCGATGCCAGTCAATAATCCCTCCCCCTCTGGGGGAGGGCAGGGTGGGGGCTTGATCCGCGTCCTCATCGTCGACGACCAGGCGCTCGTTCGCGCAGGCTTTCGAATGATCCTCGATGCCCAACCGGATCTCGAAGTCGTCGGCGAGGCCGCCGACGGATCGACCGCGATCGACGCCGTCCGCACGCTGCATCCGGACGTCGTCCTGATGGACATTCGCATGCCCGGCGTTGACGGCATCGAGGCGACGCGCCGCCTCACCGAACTAAACGTCTCGAGCAAAATCGTCATCCTGACGACCTATGACCTCGACGAGTACGTCTTCGACGCTCTGGCCGCCGGCGCGAGTGGGTTCCTTCTCAAGCACGTCCCGCCCGAGGAACTCGTCCGCGGGGTGCGGGTAGCCGCCAGCGGCGAGGCCCTCCTGGCTCCATCGATCACGAAGCGCCTGATCGAGGAATTCGCCAAACATCGGGCGCCGGTCCGCGCCGGGGGAACCGACCTCAATACGCTCACGGACCGCGAGCAAGAGGTCATCCGCCTCCTGGCGCGAGGCCTCTCGAACCCGGAGATCGCTCGCGAGCTGAAGGTCGGCGAAGCCACGGTCAAGACACACGTCGCTCACGTGCTCGACAAGCTGGGGCTCCGCGACCGCGTCCAGGCGGTGATCTTCGCCTACGAGGTCGGGCTGATCAAGCCGGGCGCAAACTAGGCCCTCCACCTCGCAGCGGAGCGCGCCTCCCCCACGAAGGGGACCCAAAAATCGGGCTCGCAGGTGACGACATAGGGGTTCGTTGGCTCTACCGTCAGTCACATCGATCGTTGCTGAAGGAGATAGCCAATGCCAAGTGAAAACGTCATTACGACCAACAAACTGACCAAGCGATACGGCCCCGCGATCACGGCCGTCGACAGCCTCGACCTCGAGGTGCACCGCGGCGAGGTCTTCGGATTCCTTGGCCCAAACGGCGCCGGGAAAACGACCACCCTACGGATGCTGCTGGGCCTGATTCGTCCGACGTCCGGGTCCGCTACCGTCGCGCAACACCGTCCGGGCGAACCGGCGGGTCTCGCTCAGATCGGTTCGCTCGTCGAGTCGCCGGCGTTTTATCCCTATCTATCGGGTCGCGAGAACCTCAAGATCATGGCGGACTACGCCGGGCTTCCCCATAAGCGCGTCGACGCGGCGCTCGAGGAGGTCGACCTCGCCGACCGCGCGAAGGATCGCTTTGGGACTTACTCCATGGGCATGAAGCAGCGCCTGGCGGTCGCCGCGGCGCTGATCAAGGAACCCGAGCTCATGATCCTCGACGAGCCGACCAACGGCCTCGACCCACAGGGGGTCGTCGAGATGCGCTTGCTGATCCGGCGGTTGGGCAGCGGCAAGCGGACCGTCATGCTCTCGAGCCACCTGCTCAACGAGGTGCAGCAGATCAGCGACCGGGTCGCGATCATCCGCAAGGGCAAGCTCGTCGCGCAGGGCACCGTCCACGAGTTGCGCGGCGAATCGGCGATCGTAGTCCGCGTGACGCCGGTCGATGCGGCGCGGCGGCAGCTGGATCGTATGCTCGGTGCGTCGGCCGTGACGGCCGTCGACGGCACGCTGCGACTCTCGGTCGACCCGAACAGGGCCGCCGATATCAACGAAGCACTCGTGGGCGCCGGCATCAAAGTCAGCGAGTTGCGCGCGGTCGAACGGACTCTCGAGGAAGTCTTCCTCACCCTCACAGGAGAAGCAGCATGATCAACGGTTTCAAAGCGGAATGGCGCAAGTTACGGCAACGACCGGCGGTCTGGGTGCTGGGCGGCATCATGCTCGCCGCCCTGATCCTCTTCGGCTACGCGTTCAACTGGATCCAGCTGTCCTTTCCCTCGAAGAACTTTCACCCCGAGGGCGGGTTGACGATCGCCCAGCTGAAGACCGCCCTCTACCCCATCAACTTCGTCAAGAACTCCCTGGAGGGCGTCGGCATCGTCGGCAGCATCCTCACCCTGATCCTCGGTGCCCTCGTGGTCGGTTCTGAGTTTGGATGGGGCACCTTCAAGACGGTCTACACCCAGCGGCCTGGGCGGCTGCAAACGCTCGCCGGACAGGTCGCTGTCGTCAGCGTGATCGCCGCCATCTTTACCGTTGCTTTCTATTCGGTGGCGGCGCTCTTCAGCGTTGGCATCGCGCTCGCCGACCACGCGACCATCACCTGGCCTGCGACGATCGATATCCTCAAGGCGCTGGGCGCGACCTGGCTCATCTTCGAGTCCTGGAGCCTCTTCGGCATGACGCTCGCGTTTCTCTTCCGGCAGTCCGCCATGGCGATCGGCATCGGTCTGGCCTATGTGCTGGCGATCGAGGGCATTCTCTTCCGGCTGCTGGGTGGCTTCGACGCCGCCTGGGTGACGACGGTCGAGAAGTTCTTCCTCGGTCAGAATGCGGCGGCCTTGATCAAGTCGTTCGGCCAGCCGTTCCCGAACCCTGGACAGGCCGCGGCGGTTGTCACGGCTGGAGTCGCGGTGCTGGTGCTGGTGATTTACTCCCTCGTCTTCACCGGCGTGACCTCATTGGTCGTGCGAACCCGCGACGTCAACTGACCCTCCCCTCCCATTTTTCCCTCTCCCGTTAGCGGGGCCTCAGATTTCCCTCCCCCGCTCGCGGGGGAGGGTCCGGGTGGGGACGTATTCCCGCGCTCGTCAGGAAGTCTTGACAGATAACGCGCGTCAGGGTAAATTGACGCCATGTTTCGCCGGAGCACCGCGTGTACGCATCCAACTTCTGATGCGCGGTCCGCGCTGACCGTGGCTATGAAACATCTCGCCCAACGAAGCGGAGTCCAGCTGTCGGAGCTGGGCCGGCCCTTGCACCTGCTCTGCGACCTCCGCGACGAGGCCGATCGGTGGCTCGTCATCTTCGTGCGCGACGCGATCGAAGCAGGTCACAGTTGGGCTGACGTTGGCGGATGGCTGGGCGTCAGTCGCCAGGCAGCGCACGAGCGCTACTCCCCTCTCATCCCCGATCTGGCCCGCCGCGCATCCCAGGACGATCAAGGGGCGTAGTCTCCGACGAGTCCGCCCTCCCCCTTTCTGAGGATGGTCTGCGTGGGAGGCCCCGTTATATCGGCCAATGACGTTTAACGATCGGGCCGCCGACTACCGGTCGCACGCCGCCGTGGCGCTCGCACATCAACGCTGGGACGAAGCAGCGATGCAGCTTGAAGGTCTCACAGCGATTTCACCGAACGATCCGATTGCCTGGAACAACCTTGATGTCGCGCTGGAGCACCAGCACAAGAACCGAGAGGCTGTCGAAGCCTACGCTCGCGCGGCGGCACTCTCGCCTGACAGCCTGCCTGGCCGCAACTTGGTTCGTGAAATGCAACGCTACCTTGGAGGCGCAGCCGCTTTTCACTCTCTTTTGGCTCATCGACATCGCCCTTGGTTTTATTCCAGTACCTGTGGATGCACAGCGGTGAGGGTGCTTGCGATTGTCGTGCTAGTACTGGGTGCCCTGGTCGCGCCGAGGAGGACCGCAACGACAAGCGTAACCAGCGATTCCAGCGCCGACGTTGACGGTCAGCGTGCGGAGCAAGTCCAAGAGACGCTGCCGGAGATGCGGCTATCTGAGCCACCACTCCCCCAAGCGATGATTTTGACGACCCCGGATCCGTCAGGTCGGATAGTGAGCACGGTGCTGCCGCCATACTTGGACGTAAACGAGTCGATCTGCGGTGCCGACGCCGGCGGGATGGTGATGGCAGCAGTTCCGACGAGCGCCGGAAACGACTGGCTCGCGTAGGTCCCCGGCCCGGCATAGCCGGTGGCCAGAAGCGTATTGAAGTAAACCGCGTTGGCGCCTCCTGTGTCCACCTCGGGCGCGACGAAGTTTCGCGATTGATGGGACGCGTCCGGCGTGCCGCGCGCATATTCTGGGCAACTCATCCCCGCTGGCGGCGCGCCTGCGAGCCCAGCCGTGTCGACCTCGGCACGGGTCGTGAATGTCCCGACGGATGAGTATGCACCGGTGATGATCACGGTTCCATGCAATGTGGGCGCGCCGGCTGGGACAACCATTAATGGTGACGTCACGTTACTGGAAGTGGCTGGCGTGGACCCGCTCCTGCAGGTCCAGGTTTCCGTTCCCGATTCAGCCTCCCCGGAGTTAGTGTCCGTCATGCCGCTGAAGGCCATTGAGCCAGATCCGGCAGAGGTGACCGTGATAACGGCCGTGGGACGGCCTCCGGGAAGGAATGACGTGCTATCGATCAGCAGCACGTCGACCTGGGCAGCCGGCTGGCTGTACGCTCCGGGTCCGTGAAAGCTCACGCCAGGCCCCGCAACGCCTGCCGTGAAGTTCACCGAATGACCGGCCACGAGCTCAGCATTGTTGGGTGTTGGTGTCACCCAAAGCGTCGTCGCCGGAAAGCTGCCATCGGCGTACTGGCCGCACGTCTCGTCCCGACCGGTGATGGCGTCGGCGAACTGCCCGTCGACGCGGATCTCTCCACGTAGGTGCACACTGCCAGTAAAGACGGCGTGCACGGAGGGTTCAGGTTCGATCTTGAGCGGAGCCGTTCCGCCGCTGCAACCAACGAGCGCGAGCGCCGCAAGCGGCAGGAAGAATGAGTGCCGTCGGCGCACCATGTAAGGGATGATACGCCGCTAGGCCATTACAATGTCACTACAGATGTCGACCCGTAGCGATCTGCGCGTGGAGCCTGGCCGGCCTGGACCGATCCCATCGACGCTGTCCGCACATCTGTGCATCGACTTTGTGAATAGTGAGTTCGCCGAACACCGGAACGGCGTGATCACCTACGACCGACTGGCAATGCCTGAGTGGCGGCGCTGGTTTCTGGCCCGCTGCGGCCTGCCAGGGACTACGCGAATCGACGCTGGTCTGCGATCCGAGGCTGTCCGGCTGCGGACCCTACTACGTGACTTACTCAGTCGACGGCGGCCGCCGTGCGAGAGCGAGCTCGCCGCGCTCAATCGTCAGCTCCGCAAAGCGGTGCTGGATCGCCGGGTGGCTCGCCGCGATCGCACGATCGAGTTCACTTCGGCGTGGCGCCCCAGCGGCTGGCCTGCGGCACTCGCCGCCTTGGTGCTGTCCTACGTTGAGCTGGTTTCGCGCGGCCGCATGGATCGCGTTCGGGTGTGTGCTAATCCAAGCTGCACATATATGTTCGTCGACGATTCGCGCAACGGCCGCCGACGATGGTGCGACCCCGGTGTATGCGGAAACCTGATGCACGTTCGGTTCTTTCGGTTGCGTCGCGGAGCTCGATAATCAGCACCGGTTAATCGGCCTGACGCGCCTGGGAAACCCACGCGGGCATC
>Ga0137395_10000122_pt1 | contig 25754 bp, 17 predicted proteins | sample czobulk216metaG_FD_108283 | JGI IMG/M metagenome (GOLD analysis project Ga0137395, IMG submission 108283) | Vadose zone soil microbial communities from Angelo Coast Range Reserve, California, USA - czobulk2.16 metaG | ecosystem: Environmental > Terrestrial > Soil > Vadose zone | place: USA...
GCGGACAACATCAATACCGCCACCGGCTCGCAGCGGGCCACGCCGTCACAGGAAGCGGTGAGCGAATTTCGCGTGGTCAACAACAGTTTTGCCGCGGAATACGGGCGGGCGCTGGGCGGAATTGTGAACATCGTAACCAAGTCCGGGACCAATGACATTCACGGCTCGGTATACGAATATTTCATGAACAACAAGCTCAACGCCAAGCCGCTGCTCACAGAGCCTAGCTTTCAAACGTTCCGGCAGAACCAGTTTGGGGCAACCCTTGGCGGACCTCTGCGCAAGGACAAGACTTTTTACTTCCTGAACTATGAAGGCCAGCGACGCGGCCAGTCGCCCAGTTTCCCCGGCCTGCTGGTAGCGAACCTGCCGGCGATCAATGAGCTGAAAACCAGCCTGGGCATCGCGCCGGAAAACCTGAACGTGCTAAAGACAGCGGACGTGGACAACGGCTTCATCAAAGTGGACCACCAGCTAAGCGAAAAGAACCGCCTGTCCGCGCGCTATTCCATACAGGACGCCACGAACCTGAACATGCTGGTGGGCGAGACACTGGACGGCGGCGGCGTTGGCGCACCCAGCAGCGGACGCAACGGCTCTCTGCGCGATCAGGACCTGGTGGGGACCCTGACCACCACGCTCAGTGAAAACAAGGTGAATTCCGTTCTGCTGCAATGGGCGCGGCGCAACTATGGCTTTGCCGGCGTGACCGGACAGCCGAACCTTGATGTACCGAACCTGCTGCTTTTCGGCCATAACTTTGGAGCCTTTGATCGCTATAACGAAACGCGCATACAGGGCTCAGACACTTTTTCTATCGTCCACGGCAAGCACTACGCCAAGTTCGGGTTCGACACCAACTACATCCGCAATTTCGTGATCTGGCCGGGATTTACTCCGGCGCGCATCATCTTCCCCAGCCTGGGTGACCTGCTGGTGTCAGGCAAAGCGGGGTGGGGATCAACACCCTGTCCGCCGCCTTTGGTCGGCCTGGTGGCCCCGTGCCTGGCTGCGTTCTTCTGGGGCGCGCCGATTGGCCCGGGCCCTTTCAATCCTAACGCGGCTTCGCCTTCGGTTCCCACAACCTGGGACAACGCCTTCCTGCCTTCGCAGGCGCCAAACTTTTTTGTTCACCTCAATCACAGCTACTTCGGCTTTTTTGCCCAGGACCAATACCGGCTTACGCCCAAGCTCACGGTGAATTACGGGCTGCGTTATGACGTTGAAGCCGGGCTGGGTTTCTTTATCAACGGCGACCACAACAATTTCCAGCCGCGCGTTGGCCTGGCTTATGCGCCGGATTCGAAAACAGTGATCCGCGCCGGGTACGGAATCTTTAACGACAAATACAGTCTGACCTTCTTCTTTGTGCCGGCGCCGCAGCGGCCGCCGGTGATCGCAGGATTGCCGACAGCCAGAAACCAGACCACCGGCACGTATTTGCTGAACAGCATTTTTCTACCCACGCCCTGCGTGATTCCGGGCTGCCCCACGCCGCCTCCGGGCTCGCCTTTGCCGCCGGGGACGGTGCCTCCGCCATTGCTGACCTCAGCCTTCGAAAACCTGATCAACAACGGATCGTTTCCCAACAACTCGCTCTTTGCCCAGGGCGGGACTGCGGTGGACCGCAACCTGCGCTCCCCGTATACGGAGCAGACCAGCCTGGAAATCGACCGCACGATTGGCGGCGGTCTGACTGTGAGTGTTGGCTACATGTTCGTGGCCGGACACAAACTGGTGCGGCCGATTGATCTCAATGTCGGACCGCCGGTGGGTAAAGAACCGGGCACCGGCAAGGACATTTACGCCTTTGCCATCAATGATCCCAACATCCCCGCGCCTCCGGGAGGCTCCCACGGCACCAACGGGATCTTTTACTTCACCGATTCCACCGGCAACTCGGTGTATCACGGCTTGACGTTGCAGGTGATCGAGAAGGCGGGGAAGTATTTTTCGCTGAACGCGAACTACACGCTCTCGCACACGCTGGACGACGGCACGTTTGTGACCTTCGTGAGCACGCCGCAATCGAACGCGCAGCGCAATCTGGAGCGCGCGAATTCCAACCAGGACGCGCGCCATCGCTTTGTGGCCAATTTTGTGGCCGAAGCGCCGCAGAAAACATTCCTGCGCTACTTCCAGTTGAGCAGCATTATTACGTTGCAGTCAGCGCGGCCATTCACGCTGTTTGTGGGCTTTGACGCCAACAATGACGGCAACCCGGTCACCGATCGCGTGGGCAATTCGCCACGCAACAGCTATCGCGGCGGCACCCTGCAAACCGTGGACCTGCGTCTGGCGCGGGCTCTCCATCTGGGTGAGCGCAAGGTGCTGAACCTCTCCGTGGATGCGTTCAACCTGTTCAATCGCGCGAATATAGACGAAGTGTTTTCCGTATATGGCGCACCGGACTTTGTTCCCGGCCGGGCGCCGGACTTCACCCCACAGATTCCAAGGCACTTCGGCGATGGCATCTCCGGCCCCAGCGGCGCAGTAGGCGCGCCCAGGACAGCTTTCAACACGCGGCAGTTTCAACTGGCGGCGAAATTTACTTTCTAGCCTTCCCGCTGAACCTGTACTCGCGCCGGCAGAACCCGTCAGTTTTGCCGGCATTTTTCTTTTGCGCGAGCGCAAAGAATTTCAAAACACGCCGGGATTGACCGCTCTGTCTGGGTGTGAAGTCTTCTACAGTCCATGCAAGAATAGAGGAAGGCTTTTTCAAAGTGAGGTTTCAATGCGGTTGATCGTTCGCGCTTTTCGACGCGTTTCTGTCCTGATGCTATGCGGGCTGCTCCCGGTCGCGCTGGCGCAGGCGCAGCAAAAAACTTTCACGCTCGATCCAGCTCAGACAAAGGTTAACTTCACCGTGGATTCCACGCTGCATACTGTCCATGGCGATTTTCGTCTGAAGCGCGGCAGCATCCGGTTTGACAGCGCAACCGGCCAGGCTGGAGGCGAGTTGGTGGTGGACGCTACCAGCGGCGAGAGCGGCAACAGCGGTCGTGACCGGAAGATGCACAAGGACATTCTGGAGAGCCCAAAGTACTCTGACATCGTTTTCACGCCGCAGCACATCAAGGGCACGGTGGCGGCTGAGGGCAAATCGCAGGTGGAGATCGAGGGCGTTCTCACGATGCACGGCAAGTCCAGGCCCGTGACTTTGCCGCTGCAGGTGCAACTCCAGGGCAGCGCCGGCACGGCAGATGGCAGTTTCACTATTAAGTATCAGGAATGGGGATTGAAGAGTCCGAACACGTTCTTTCTGCACGTGAGCGACAAAGTGGAGATCCATGTACGCGCCGTGGGAAGGATGGCGGCTGGCGCGAGCAACTAAGATTTTCAGAGACAGAGAGGACAGGCACTAGGTTTTAGCGGGTGCGGAATGGCAGGTGAAATTTCCTTGCGATTTCCGGCCAAAATTCCCTGAGCACGTCCCACGCCATATCATTGGCGACGCTGTAACCGACTCGGCTGGCGGTTGGGCCAAAACCACGCGGGTTTCCAGGATGGTAGAGGTTGCTCAACGCCTTGGAGCTCACAGTCCCAAACCATTCCGAATAATTCGGCATGAGTTTGCCTGAGTCCCCGCGGGTAACAAAGCGATGCGCCAGCGCGTGCCCGATGCGCACCTGCGTGGATCCCTGGCCCAGGCGGAAGTAGCGCGGGTCTTGCCGGAACAGAGACGGATAAAGATAGATACCAAAAAAATCGCTGGTGGCATTGTCAGTGACCGCTGCGCCATACCGTTTGCCGAAGCCCGCCGCACCCTGCCGGTAGGTTGGATCGTCGCGATCCATCTGCGCTGTGCCCGCCTCCCAGGCTGCTCCTACATAATTCAGCGGATCAGCAGTGCTCTCGACAAACATGTGGAATTTGTCTGAAGCTGAAAGCGAGCAGGGCCGGAGATCGCTCTTGTGGCGCGGCAGGTGGACCGTGGTGCTCTCCAGCCGCTGGGAGAAACGCGACACCAATTTGTTGAACGGCCCATCGTAGTCATCGATATCAAACGGCTCCGCGGGGTGCGCGCACGGCTGTTTCGCCGGCGTAATCGGCGTAATCGTCGAAGGCGGAACCAGCGTAACCGACGGAGTCATATTGGTTAGCAGAGGCAGCCGGGGCAGAGATTGGGCGGAGGCGAGCGGGCCGGACAGCAGCACTGCCAACAGCGCGAAACGTCTCTGCAAGTTCTTCATTTTCAAGACTCCGGAACGGCGCTCCGGCAAGAACAACCACTGTACCTAACGCGGCATTAACTCGCGAGATTACTGAGGTAGAAGGATTGGTTACTTTTGTCCCTGCCCCCAAGGGTTGGCCAGCCTAGGCCGCCCGCCACGCAAGTCTATGAACCCAAGGCTTTTGTAAAAGTTGTGATTCGGCGTGGCCGGTTTTCCCTTCGCGGGACCAAGTCGCCTTCCTCACCTGAGACACGGCGCGTGGCTTCCCGCAACGGCGTTTATAATTACCAGCCGAAGTGGAGAACCCACAATGAAAGCAAATATTCCCTGTGGTCTGCTCTTTATTCTTCTGCTCACCGTGTCCGCGACTGCCGGGGTTTCTAAGACCAAAGCCCTTCGCGCCACCATTGTTTATGACGATGCCGCTACCGAGCTCAGCTCAGCGCGCGAAGAGGCCGGCCAGCTCTGGATTACCACCGCCGACCTTAAACGGGCCACGCGGTTTGAAGTAAAGCCGCAGGGCGTCTGTCGCGACGAGCTCTGCTTCCCGCTGCCCAAGGCCAGGCGAGAGGCCTTCCTGCACAAAGATGCGGGCGCGTCATGGTTCAACATGACGGCGTTTGCCGATCTCGTGCATCAGCCGGTGGCGCATGATGCCGCGCTCGCAACCTGGTATTTCGGGCTGCGCTCAGACCAGCGCCAGCAGCTCAGTTCGCTTCAGGCTCCTGACTTCACCCTGCCGGACATCCATGGCAAGCCGCACCGGCTCTCTGATTTTCGCGGCAAGAAAGTTTTTCTTGTCACGTGGGCCTCATGGTGAGGGTGCCGCTTTGACCTGCCAGGCTGGCAGGCCGTCTACCAACAGCTGAAAGAGAAGAATTTTGAGATCATCTCGGTGGCTCAGGATACGGGTGGAGTAAAAGACGCGGGCCCGTGGATCGACCCGCTGCAGTATGTCGATGCCAAACCCGATCTGCCCAAAGAGACCATTGAGACCGCAAAGAAGATCGGCCCGCTGACCTACACCGTGCTTATCGACGAGAAGCACGTTGTCTCCAAGCTTTTTAACATGGTCAACGTGCCTACCGGCGTGTGGATCAACGAGCAGGGAAGGATCGTCCGCCCCAACGAAGTGGCGTTTGTTGACGACCGCTTCAAGAATTTCAGCGGACTGGACTCTGCGCCGTACCTCAACGCGCTCAAAGACTGGGTGGAAAAGGGCGACAAGAGCGCCTATGTAATGAGCGAAGACCATCTGCGCGAAAAACTGACGGCGCAGGACCCCAACCTGGCGCAGGCCGCCGCCGAATTTGGCCTGGGCGAGCAGTTGTACAAAGCCGGCCATCAGACCGAGGCGATCGCGCACTTCAAAGAAGCGCAGCGTCTGAATCCCAGGAGCTGGAATTACAAGCGCCAGGCATATGCCTTGACCGGCGAGAAGGAATACGGAACAACATTCCGCGACGAAGTAAAAAAGATTGGCGGCAGCAAGGCGTATTATCCGCCTCCGGATCTGCCGACGGGGAGCGGGCCGCAGCAGCAACCGTAAACCAGATTGTTATCCGGAATTGTTGGAGTAAAATTTGTAACGATCCTGGCATCTATACCACAATAGATAAATCGCCTTTTCACAACCGTTCGGTTCAAGGAGAGCAGAATTGAGCAGCGCTCCCGAGATGCAGACCCAGGCCGTAAAGACAGAGGCGTCTCTCCCGAAGCGTGCTCCAGCACATCCGGCAATTCAGCCGGAACATCCGATTCTTAATTTGCAACAGACGGCCGGCAATCAGGCCGTGATGCGGATGTTGCGGTCGCAAGGCGCAACAGGTGCGGCAGGCAGCGAACGCGGCGCTTTCCCCGCGCCATCGATGCCTTTACGGCCTTTAGCCCTCCAGCGCAAGCTGGCAATTAACGAACCGGGAGATTCTTACGAGCAAGAGGCCGATCGCGTATCAGAGCAGGTAATGCGGATGCCGGCGTCGCCGGCTGCCAGCGCGTCCGTCTCCGGCAGTGCGCCCGGCGTGCAATTGAAAGCGGCCGGTCCCAGTGGCCCAGGTGTGGCAGAAGCGCCGCCGATCGTGCATGAAGTTCTGCGCTCACCGGGCCAGCCGCTCGATAAATCAACGCGCACGTTTATGGAGCCGAGGTTCGGGCAGGACTTCAGCGCTGTGCGAGTGCATACGGACGCGAAGGCAGCGCAATCGGCGAGGGCAGTGCAGGCGAAGGCCTATACGGTGGGCAGGGACGTGGTGTTTGGGTCAGGAGAATTTGCGCCAGGAACGCACGAAGGGCAAAGATTATTGGGGCATGAGCTGACGCATGTGGTGCAGCAGGGGGACGCAAGCCCATTACCGTTGGTGCAGCGTCAACCGAAGTCGCAACCGCAGGCGAAAGTGAGCAAGCAGGACGAGGAAGGAAAGAAGATTGCCGTCGAGAAGCACAAAAAAATGCAGATGACAGTGGATGCCATGCTGACGGACGCACGCAAGATCGCGACCGACGTGTCCAAGGGGCCCCTGGATCCCGACAATCTCTATCACAACACGATTGAGTTGATGGACCTCAAAAAGATCCTGGTGAGCTTCCTGAGTCCAACGCATGATTCGACAACCCGCAAGCCGCCCGACGTGGCGTACTTTGACTGGCACGTCAAGTATCCCGACCCCGGTGGCGATTACCCTGCGGATCCCGCCAATACTGATATCAACACAGGTCTGAGATTCGCCGATGCGGATACCGGCGGCGAGACCATGGCGCTCCGCATCACGGTTCCTGGATTTATTTCAATCTTCGTACCGGATCCCGATCTTTTTAATAAAGACGATCTCAAGAACGTGCTGGTGCATGAGGCGCAGCATTACGCGGATTTTCACGGTCCCAGAATGCAGGATCCGGTTCTGATAGACCCGGCCCAAGGCGGTGTGCCGCTAAAAGATTGGGAAAAAGTCTTGGAGGCCTACAAATCAGAATTTCGCGCCTATTGGATACAGCCGCCGCTCCCATCATTGGCGTGTAACCCAAGCGCAGGATGCCCGGTGCGCATTGGTTTCCCTGATCTGTGGGCTCCCGATCAGACAGCCAAGGACACAGACGAAGTTGAGGTCTCCGACCCGGCAAAATGCACCTTCTGTCCTGAACCGAAACCGGCGGCCGGGAAAGGCGCGAAGGCCGCGCAGTCGGCGCCCTCGAAGGTCAAGACCGGTATTACTGGAAAGCGCCAGCAGCAAATCCTGCATTATCTGATGTCGCACTACAGGGAACAGCAGTATGCCTGTTGCTACGTATACAACGCCGATTTCCGCAAGGTGGTGAACAAGTTTGAGGTCCCGGCCGGCATCAACGTGGCGAATTCACTGCGCCTGGTGAATTTGACGATCGAACTGGAGACGATGAAACCTACTATGACCCGCGCCGAGGTGGACAAAACCAAGTTGGTGGATGCCGTGGAGAAACTGGACGAGATTGACTGGGCATTTTTACAAGGGAAACTATCAGCGCCGTTCTGGGAACTCTTGAAGAATGCTCCAGTGCCATTCACAGAAGCGTTGAGCGGCCTTGCCAAAAAAGCTCATCCCAGCGTGAATGACGTCAGTGATGCCATGGCGAAGGCTCTGGCAAAACTGAAGTAAAGATTGGTGGAGGTTTGCTCGACCAAGTCGCTCTTTCATCTCCATGCTACGTAGAATTTCTGGTTCCGCTCCCCTTGCATCGCTCCTCTGATGCTGGTATTTTTGTATCGTTCCTCCTGAAAACAGGAGGAGCTGGAAAACTTTTCAACACCCGGCGTTCGCGCCGGGCGTTCGTGTTTATGGGCTGTGGCACATCAGCCGACGGCTGAGAGGTTGTGGGCGCAAAGCGCCCACTGATCGGGTGATCTGGTGATCGGGAGATCGGGTTATCGGAAAACCAGCTACGAAGGTTTGGTGATTGATGCGTGAAAGTTTTTGGGGTTGTGACCCTCAGCCGATTCTCTCAGCATTGGGTCATGTTGGGTGACCTTGGGTCGAATTGGGTGTACATAGGGGGGAGGGGGCGGGGTTATTTGTAATTTGGTGAGTTCGGTAATTTGGTGATTGAAAATCAAGGATTTAAGCTCGGGACAGTGAGAAAAATAGACCCCGAAATGCCTTGAAAAATAGCCAAATCAGCGTAGGTATCCGGGAGAACAGGCAGAGGGCCACAGAATTCGTTGATCGGAAAGAAAAGCTTTACCACGGATTAACGCGGATAAGCGCGGACCGGAATTGCGGACATGAAACCGAAATCCAACGATTTGATTCGACGGAACAAGGCAGGTGGACAATGTTTGTGCGCGGTCGTATAACTTTAGGTTTCTTTGAAGGAGCCTCAATGCCCCGTTCCGCCCGTCTTCTTTCTATTACGCTGTGCCTGGCTACGGCGATTGCCGCAATGGCCCAGGCGCAAAAGCGTTCCATCACCGAAAAAGACATCTTCCAGTTCAACTGGATCGGCGATCCGCAGATTTCGCCTGACGGATCGCGCGTCGCGTTCGTAAAGGTCACGGTCAACGACAAGAAAGACGGCTATGACACTGCGATCTGGAGTGTTGCGATGCGCGGCGACGAATCGCCCCGCCGCATGACCGATGGCAAGCATGACGGGTCACCACGCTGGTCGCCCGACGGCAAGTGGCTGATTTTTGTGCGCGCGCCTGAGCCTTCAGCGGCGCCCGCTGGCGGCCCTGGCGACGCTGGCGCCAGCGCGCGTCCTCCGGCTGCGCAGCTTTACCTGCTGCCGGTGAGCGGAGGCGGTGAGTCGTGGAAGATCACCGATCTTCCACGCGGCGCGGGCGGGCCGGTATGGTCCCCGGACAGCAAGATGATTGCTTTCACCAGTGAAACGTCGCCGGAAGATATTGCCAAACAGCGCAAGAAAGAAAACGCGCCGGCGAAAGACAAGAGCGACGGCAAGAGCGAGGCCAAGCCTGATGACAAGTCAGCCGCGCCCGACAAACCGGAAGCCGGCCCCGGCGCGGCCAAGCCCGCTGACACGGCCGACTCCGACCACGAGAGCGACGTGCGCGTGATCACGCGCTCGGTGTATCGCTTTAATGGCGGCGGCTATATCGACTTCAAGCATCCGCAGCACATATGGGTCATGAACGCGCCACAGAGTTCTGAAGACGAAGTGAAGCCGCGCCAGTTCACCCGCGGCAAGTTTCAGGAAGACGGCATCATGTGGGCGAAGGATTCGAGCACCATATACTTCACCACCACGCGAGTGGACGATCCTTCTTACGAGCATCCACGCGCCGACGTTTACTCGGTGGCAGCGGCCGGCGGCGATCCCGCAAAGGTCCTTTCCATTAATATGGCGCCGCGCGAGATGTCGCTCAGCCCTGACGGCAAGCGCCTGGCCTTCTGCGCCTCAGTGAACGAACCGGTGCAGTCTTATACCGAGCCCGATCTGTGGGTAGTTGATCTCTCACCTGACGCCAAGCCGCGCAACCTGACCGCAAATTACGACTTCGACGTGTGCAGCGGGGTTGGCGGCGACCAGGGCACGCCTCGCGCGGGCGGACAGGACTACGTGGTCTGGACTCCTGACGGCAACAGCCTGATCGTGACAACCGCGCGCGAAGGCCGTGCCAATTTGATTCAGATCGACATTGCGTCGGCCAAAATTACCGAGCTCACCAAGGGCAACCAGGCGGTTGGGCACTTCCGCGCCACAAACGATGCCGCAAGCCTCGTTGTGCTTATCTCCACGCCCACCAACATCGGTGATTTGTTCGTCGTGGACCGGGCGTCAGCAGGCACGCCGCGGCGGCTAACGCATATCAATGACAAGCTTTTCTCCCAACTCAACCTGACCGAGCCGGAAGAGATCTGGTACACAAGTTTTGACGGCAAGAAAATTCACGCCTGGGTCCAGAAGCCGCCGGACTTTGATGCGGCGAAGAAATATCCGCTCATCCTGAACATTCATGGCGGGCCGCACGCGGCTTATGGTTTTGTCTTCGATCATGAATTTCAATGGATGGCCGCCAAGGGTTACGTGGTGCTCTATCCCAACCCGCGCGGCAGCACGTCATACGGGCAGCAGTTCGGCAATATTATTCAGTATCACTACCCGGGCGACGATTTTCGCGACCTGATGCTCGGCGTGGACGAAGTGCTGAAGCGTGGCTACGTAGATGCGAAAAAGCTCGGCGTGACCGGTGGAAGCGGAGGCGGCCTGCTGACGAACTGGGTGGTCGGGCATACAGACCGTTTTGCCGCGGCAGTGGCGCAGCGTGACATCGCAAGCTGGACGGATTGGTGGTACACCGCCGACTTCACGTTGTTCCAACCATCGTGGTTCAAAGCGCCGCCGTTCCTTGATCCTGAAGACTACAAGCAGCGCTCACCGATCACCTATATACAGAACGTTCATACGCCGCTCATGCTGGTGCTGGGTGAGGCCGACTATCGCACGCCGCCGGGCGCCGGCGGTGAAGAGATGTTCCGCGCGCTCAAGTTCCTGAAACGGCCGGTGATCATGGTGCGTTTTCCGGGAGAGTCGCATGAGCTCTCGCGCTCCGGGCAGCCGTGGCACAGGGTGGAGCGCCTGCAGCATATCGTCGGCTGGTTCGATAAATATCTCCAGGGAATGAGCAAGCCGGAGTATGACGACGTGACTGCGGGCGAAGTGAGCATAAAGCCCGCCGACCTGCCCGGCAAGCACGATACAAGCAGGCCGCCTGAGCCGGCCACGCCGCCGAAGCCGAAGAGGAGGTAAGTTGTTCTGAAAACTCGGGCGGTCTTAAGCCTGGCGCTCCTGGCAAAGAGAAAGGTGAATCGCGCAGGCCACTTTTGAGAGTCACTCTCCCGTCAAAGGTTCAGGTCATGAGGTGACGATTTGAAATTCTCTCTGCGCAAAACGAAGAACCAGACGTTTTTCGAGCGGCACGGTCTTACGATTGTTACCAGCGGCGTACTCCTGGCCTGGATCGTGCTGTACAGCGTCAGCGACGAGAAACGGCATATTGGCTCGTTTTTCGGCAACGCCATTGCTGACTGGACCGGCGTGGTGGTGATGGTGCTGGCCACCAAGCATCTTTATGAACGCGGCTCAAAAGAGAGCAAGACACCCAGGGACAAGTTACACAACCGGCTGCTCAAGGGCCTGCGCGAGCATTCGTTGACGATTTTCCTGGCCCTCACCGGCGTGGGATGGATACTGCTCTTCGCCCACTCTGATTCCGAATCAAAGTGGGGACAGGTAGTGGGCAACATTGTTTCTGAGTGGACGCAGATTCTCGGCATGGTTCTGCTGACAAAGAAGCTCATAGAGACTGGATCGAAAGAAAGCAAAGATGCGGAATGAAGCCGAATTCCGAACTCAATTGCGTGCGTCAGACGCACTTTAAGCGCGATTGGAACTGGCCGTGATTGCCCGGCGCTGGGTCGCTCAAGAGTGACGACAGAGCGTTCATCTGGTAAACTAACAAAGTTGTCCGGGCACCTCGTCTGCCTAACAGACGAAGCCTGAAACCTTGCAGTTTTCCACCAAAGCTGGGGACGTAGTTCAGTTGGTTAGAACGCTGCCCTGTCACGGCAGAGGTCGCGAGTTCGAGTCTCGTCGTCCCCGCCAGCTTTTCAACAACTTACAGAGATCAGCGGCGGCAATCCCACAACATTCCACAACAATCACGCGTGACCGACTTTGCCGGTCTGCATGATCAGGTCGGCCAGGCGCTTCTGCGCTTGGCGCTTTGGCTCATCCAGGACCTGAGTGTAGCTGTCCATCGTTGTCCTGAATGAAGCGTGGCGCATCAGTTCTTGGACTACCTTTGCCTCCACACCCAAGGACGCCATCAGCGTCGAGAATGTGTGCCGGAAAGTGTGCCAACCGATGCGTTTGGTTATGCCAGCAGCCGCAGCCGCCGGCCGGATGAATCGTTTCATGATGGTTTGGGGCCAGTACGGATCTAGTCCTTGCTTGTGTGGCGAAGCCCAAACCCAGTCTTCAGGTTTCGTATAGACGGACTCCTGTCGCCATGCTATGAGCACTCGCGCAATGTGCTCATCCATGGGAACGTACTTGCGAGAGGCTTCTGTCTTGCATGGGCCCGCCGTGCAGTCCACCACAGAGCGAACCACATTAATCCGACCTCCAATGAAGTCTAGGTCTTCCCATTTGAGCCCCATTAGTTCGCCGCGTCTTATACCAGTCAACGCGTCAGTCATGACCATCGAACGCTCACGCAGAGCCAGGACGTCAAACAAGCGGTAAATCTCCGAAACTTCGAGAAGCACCGGAACCTTTGCGCGTCCCGCCCTTTGCCGCACTGACTTAATGGGGTTCTTATCGGTCAGCTCATACCTGATTCCGTGACTGAACACTGCTGACATGATGTTCCTGATTTTTGCCTTACTGCCGTCCGACAAAGGAAGTGACCGCAGCAATGCCTCGACTTGGACGGGTTTAAGGTTATGCAGATAGTCGCATCCCCATCTCGGTTCAATCCATCGCGAAAGATAAACGCGGTAGATCTCCTGAGTTTTCGCAGTCTTAGTGCCACTCACAAGCTCGGTTTCACGATAATGATTTGCCATACCAGAGAAAGTCAGTAACGCCGATGCCGGGAAGGAGTCGCGGTTAATGTTAGTCCTAACGGTTTGAATCTGTGTCAGAGCATCCCGCTCGGTGCGAAACTCTTTAAGTGAGCCAATGACGAGTGTGCGCTGATGGCGTTTTCCATCCGCACCTGTTTCCCTCCAAAGAAACTCCCACACTGGTCCACTCCTGCGCTTCGCCTTTCTGAGATGCCCGTTTTGATGCCGTTGCGCCATTGAGATTCCTTTCATTGGCGCACGGGCGGGTGATTAGTTTCTATATCACCCTGCATGTGTCGATCAAGCTCCGAAAGTTTGAACCGCCATTGCCGTCTTTTGCCTGAGCCCAGGGGATGGCCTGGCAAGGATCCTGAGCGCGCCATACGGATTACCTTTAGGCGGTTGCTCTTAAGAAACTCTGCTGCCTCCTCCGGGCTTACGTACGGCTCTATTGCGTTGCGGTCCATCTGAGGTTCCCTTTCTGCAGCAAATGTCGTTCCGAATCATTCAAACTGCTCTTGTCCTTACGATGTTTGCACGCCAAAGTGCCGATTGGCCCGGAAGGGTAATGTAGATTCTTTCTGATTTCACGTCCGGGAGGGGCCGGACACCAGAACAAGGCTTATTCGGCTGAATTGTCCGGGGTGACAGGAAACATATCCTGATATAGTTTTTCCAAGACGTGAATGCCTTTCGAAGGAAGCTTCTTCGCGTAATCCTCTGCTGCTTTCGCGAACTCGGGGTATCCTTTGGAGAATCTTTCACACAGACGCCTAACCTGATCTTCGCTTAGATCACGGTCAATTTCGAAGGCTCTGAAACCCGCGTTTATTAGGTCTCTAATGTCCGCGTGGATCGCTTTATTCATCCAGGTCCCACGCCACCGGTCCGGATAAGCCATTCGCAGATAATACGACATGCATAAGAGGTAAAAAGGACGCATGCTCCCTCTAATGCCGGCTTCTTTCAACGTCTTCATCGCCACTTCTAGATTCTGAGCGTAACGTTCGAGGCGCGGGGCTTCAGGATCGAGCGTATTCCCCAGAAGCTGCATCCGATCGGAGGTTTCCAAGCGTCCCAGAGCCTTTGATAGTTTCTTAATCTTTTTTAAATAATCGGGAAGGGCAGATCTCAAAGATCTCGCCTTTCTGGCCCATTCATCTAAGGGGTCAGCGTCAGGAGAACAATAGAAATAGGTAAACTGCATCAAAAAGAAAATATCGCAGCCCACCGCGAAGAGTTTCCCGAGCACTTTATCGGAGCCTGAATTGGCAAAGTTTCCCAACCACAGTCGATATGGGCCTTGCAATTGAGTCTCTGAGAATGATGTCTCTCCGCCTATGTCGTTTTTCTCGTTCTGAGTTGCGGGGGCCTCGCTGAAGGAAGAAGTCCAAACTCTGCTTCGGACTTTGTCCCAGTTAATCGCGGGATCCAAAGTAGCGTCTTCGCGACATATGTTGCGCCGCGACCTGCTTTGTGAATGTGCCTGGAGTTTCTCGTCTTTTGACATCTGAGCTCTGTGATGGCACTCGGCTGTTGTCGCTACTTACGAACACAGGATTCTCTCAAAAACACTTCATTTTGGCACAAGCCGATTCTAGCTCTTGCAGCCCTTGAAATCAGTGTTTTGCAGCCTTTTCCGGGACGTTCTGGAACGTAACGGAGGGCCAATGGGGAGCACCACTCGGCGATCAGTTCTCAGGCTTTCACTTCTTTTCCTTCTTCGCCTTAGCCCAGCGTGCCTGAATTGCCTTGCGTGCTTTCTCCTTTCGCTCCTCGGGGGTGAGCTTGGCCGCAGAAGCTTTGCCGCCGAGGCTGCCCATCGCTCGCAACACGCGCTTTTCTGTTGAGGTCAGCCGCTTCACAGGATGATTATCATACTAAAGGGTGAGTATATCAATCGATTGTACTTGCATTATATGGTTGACTTCAGATCTCAGAATGGTAGAGACTAAGGAAGCGCGCCGCCGGGTGTAATCAGCACCCGAACGGCGCTAACCGATTGCACCTACGAGGAGGGGCAATGGCTAAGAGCAAAAATACCACACCTATCTTTTCTCAATACAGGCCCATACATCGCGTGGCTTTGTATGCCGCGTGTATCCACCCTCAACGGTCAGCAAGACCCCGAAATGCAGCTTTCAGAATTGAGGGAGTATTCGACTCGCCGAGGACTGAGCGTTCATGAAGAGTACGTCGACCAGGGCGTTTCGGGCTCAAAAGAGTCCCGCCCCGCTCTGAATCGCCTCATGGCCGACGCCCGACAATGCAGATTCGATGCCGTGCTCGTTTGGAAAATTGACCGCTTCGGACGCAGCCTCAAACATTTGGTCAATTCTCTTGCCGACTTGAGCGCCTATGGGATCTCCTTTATCAGTTTGCGGGACAACCTCGATTTGAGTACGCCATCTGGTAGGTTGATGTTTCAAATCATCGGCGCCATGGCCGAATTTGAACGAGCGCTGATACAGGAACGGGTGAGGGCCGGCCTCCGCAATGCGAAAGCTAAAGGCAAGCGAATCGGACGTCCGCGGTTGCGGGTTGATTCATCGTTAGTGCTGAAGCTTCGTGCCGATGGCTTGTCTTGGCGTGGTATTTCAGATCGGTTAGGGCTCGGGCTGGGCACCGTATACCGGGCAGTCAATTCACGTCCTGGGGCTAGGCGAGCATATCAGTGATCTTGGATCTTGTGGTGCATCTTGGGCCCGCAAAGTGGCTCGCGACAATGGCCAGTCTAGAGGTCCCCGTAGTGCAATCCCTGACGTGTGCCAGCTTGTGAGGATATCACTTTCGACTGCATAGTTTGCTCCTGTCTCTACTTGTCTAAGGAGCAGCAGTTTAACCGAGAAGGGCGAAATGCAGACTCCGGAAGTGAAAATGGTCGCATCAAAGACGAAAACGCACCTTTACCCTTGTGCTTGCAGCGGTTTCTTGATCTGAGACAGGGAATCGTCTCTTGAGAAGTGGCCGCAGGATACGAAATCGTAAGGTTCAGATCTTTTGCGCGGTTGCTACAAATTAAGCGCCTGTGCAGTGCTTCGGTGTGAGATGCTATGTTTCGCCAGCCTAGATCGGGACATTTTGGAAACAAATCCAGGGGAAGTCCGAGCCCTGGACTCCGGCTGCAAAGAGCAAGCATCTGCCGAATATGGACACGCTGACACCGCAAAGACGCAGTTGGAACATGAGCAGGATCAGGGGTTCCGATACCGGCCCGGAACGACACGTTCGATCTCTGCTTCACGGCATGGGCTTCCGGTTTACACTCCGGCGCCGTGGATTGCCCGGCCGCCCCGACATCGTTCTGCCGAAGTGGCAGACCGCCGTATTTGTGCATGGATGCTTCTGGCACCACCATTCAGGCTGTCGCAACGCGGTGATGCCGAAAACCCGACCCGAGTTCTGGGCGAAAAAGCTGAAAGGAAACGTGAGACGTGACGAAGCCGCTGCCCGCGCTCTCCAGGAGCGAGGATGGCGCGTGATCACTGTATGGGAATGCGAGTTGGAAAAGATTGAAGAACTGGAGCACAGGCTTCAACGGGCACTCAGGAGGGCGAAGTGATTAAGGGTTCCACACCCTCGCCTGTCATCGATCTTTTTGCCGGTCCTGGAGGTCTCGGAGAGGGGTTTTCCTCTTTTACTAACCATGGTGAGCCCGCGTTCCGCGTCGCACTCTCGATCGAGATGGACGATTTTGCCCACCAGACCCTCGAATTGCGGGGCTTCTTCCGCCAGTTCGGCGTCGGCAAGGTCCCGTCCGAATACTATGCATTCCTGCGAGGCGAGATGTCGCGTGAGGACCTTTTCAAGTGCTGGCCCGCCGAAGCCGACGCAGCCCGGAAAGAAGCATGGAAGGCGGAACTGGGCCGGGTCTCCCCGGAGGAGGTTGACCGGAGAATCCGGTGTGCACTGGAGAGGAGACAGGACTGGGTCCTTTGTGGCGGCCCCCCCTGCCAAGCCTACTCCATTGTCGGTCGGTCACGAACCCGTGGCATCCAACCCGGCGATCATCGTCTCTTTCTCTACCGAGAATACCTGCGTATTCTCGCAGTCCACCGCCCTCCTCTTTTCATCATGGAGAACGTCAAAGGACTGCTCTCTTCTGAAGTTCGCGGCAACGGCATCTTCACTCAGATGATCGACGATCTGAAGAATCCTGGGGAGGCATGCGACCTCACCCAGTCTGGTCGCAACAGCCGATATCACATTCTGTCGCTGATCAATGCTCCTTCCGCTTACGACCTTTATGGGTTTCCGGTATTTGAGCCACGCGACTTTATCATCGAATGCGAAAACTACCGCATACCCCAGAGGCGTCATCGGGTTATCCTCCTCGGAATACGCGAGGATCTTGTCAGCGGGCCGACGCCCCTGCTTAAGCCGCTGGGACGGCATATACCTGCGGTGCAAGTTCTCAAGGGTCTTCCGCGCCTCAGAAGCGGCCTGTCAAGAACACAAGACGGACCGACGGAATGGATTGCCGTTCTGAACAAGATCCTTGGGCGCGACTTCCTCAGCGGACTCACACCAGAACTGAAGCGGGAGATGCGTGCAGGCCTGAAGTCGATCATACGTAGGCTTTCTGCACCACAGGCCGATCGCGGTAGCGAATTCATCCCCTGCCTCGCGCGAACAACCTTTGAGCCGCACTGGTATCTGGACCGCAGGATTGGCGGCGTATGCAATCACGCCAGCCGTCCTCATATGGAATCCGATCTTCTCCGTTATCTTTATGCTGCATGTTACGCGAAGCTGATGCAGCGCTCCCCGGAACTCGCTGACTTTCCACAGGCACTGCTGCCGGCACACCGGAACATCAATATCCGCGGCAAAGAGGAATACTTCGACGATCGCTTCCGGGTTCAGCTTGCAGGTCTCCCTGCTACAACAATTACGAGCCACATCGCCAAAGACGGCCACTACTATATTCACTTTGACCCGACACAATGCCGCAGCTTTACTGTGCGCGAGGCCGCGCGCCTGCAGACCTTCCCTGACAATTATTTCTTCTGCGGTCCGCGCACTCACCAATATCGGCAGGTTGGAAATGCCGTTCCTCCTCTTCTGGCACGTCAGATTGCCTCCATTGTCCTGCAGATTCTGAAAGGGCAAAGCGAGACTTTGCCTGCCGTTGCTCCCTGCAGGGAGGCGGTCTGAACATGAACGATCAGGACGCCCATGTCGTCGGACTTGAGGATTTCGATACTGTAGAACCCTATGCTCCAGCGATGATCGAGTCCCTGCGCGCCGTCGGGTACGATCTTTCCACTGCCATCGCCGATCTTGTGGATAACAGCCTTACAGCGGGTGCAACCGAAATCGATGTCGTGTTCTTTTGGAATGGCGAAGCATCAACGATCGCCGTTATAGATAACGGTTCGGGAATGACCGAGGCGAAGCTGATCGACGCGATGAGGATCGGAGCCGATCCGACGGTGATACGTGACCGGAATGATCTCGGACGTTTCGGACTAGGCCTAAAGACCGCATCGTTTTCCCAGTGTCGGAGAGTCATCGTCAGCACCAGAACAGATGGCACCGAAATCCAGACCCGATGCTGGGATCTCGATTATGTCAGAACTAGCGGTAAGTGGCGCGTGTTGCGCAAAGGTTCTCCTAAATCAATGGAGTTGGCTTCGCGCCTCGGCAATTCCGGTACCGCTGTCATCTGGGAACATCTCGATCGTCTTGTCAGCGGCACCAAAGCTGAAATAGCGCATGATCGCGATGTATTCAATGATCGCATTGAGGTCGTCGAGAAACACGTTGCAATGGTGTTTCATCGCTTTCTGGAAAGGTCCCGCGGGGTCATACTTCGTATCAATGGAAATCCGGTAAAACCCTGGGACCCTTTCCTCACGTCACACCCTGCGACCCAGCATCCGGAACCTGAGATCCTGACGATCAACGGGGAGACGGTGATGGTGGATGCTCACATCCTCCCCCATCATTCAAAGCTCACCCCTCAGGAGTACAGCCAAGCCGGCGGTCCGCACGGATGGGTGGCGCACCAAGGCTTTTATATATATCGCAACAGCCGCCTACTTGTAGCGGGCGACTGGCTTGGTCTCGGAGTCAAGAAAGAGGAACACTACAAGCTCGCAAGAATACGGATCGACCTGCCCAATACTCTGGACAATCTCTGGGGGATAGACATCAAGAAGAGCACGGCGCGCGTACCGGTGCAGTTGCGGCAGCCTCTCGCCATGATGGGCAGGGCAACTCGGGAACGGGCGGTCGAAGTTTACCGTCATCGTGGAAGCGTTGTCGGTCGCACTCACGCGGAAGAAAATGCCTTTGTGTGGCAACAGAAGGTGAGCCACGGAAAGATCTTCTACCGAATCAACCGCGATCATCCGCTTATCCGCAGAATCCTGGGCGAGGATGGTCCTGACCGCAGCACACTGAAGGCATCTCTTCGGCTTATCGAAGAGTCGGTCCCTGTGCCTCTGATCATCCTCAACAAATCGCAGAAGCCCGAAGGCGAGTCCGTGCCGTTTGAATACGCAGAATCAGGTGAAATTTACGAGCTTGCGGTACAACTCTACCAGGCACTTATCCAAACCGGAGTATCTCGGGATGCCGCCCTCGAACGCCTCCACAGAATGGAACCCTTTAATCGCTTATCTGAATTTATCGAAAACCTGCCTTCATATCTCGACAGCAAAGGAATCCAGTGAACTCGTTTGATGAAGCTCTGAAGATGGTCCTCATGTTGCTTAGGCCTACCCCGGCACCGACCGAGGATGAAATCAAGCGGAGAATAGACACCGTGCTGGCAGTTATGGCGGTCGAGCATCCGGAGCTTGCGGGCGAACGTGACCGGCTGATCCGCCATGTGGAGAATCTCTGCAACATAGCGCTCGGCCGGGAAATGGTTCTGGAGGACCGGAGGAACCATCAGCCATGGCTTCCCAACAGCAAGGCCAGCATCAACTGGAGATTCTGGAACCGCTATAGAGACTATCTTCTGGAGGACATGAACTGGAGCACGACGGTCGTAAACCGTCTTGACGAATTTACCGACCGCATTCTCGGCCTTGTGGAGAACCCCCGACGCGAAGGGGCGTGGGACTGCAGGGGAATGGTCGTCGGCCAAGTTCAGTCCGGAAAGACAGCCAACTATTCCGGTCTCGTCTGCAAGGCAGCCGACGCCGGCTATCGTGTCATCATCATTCTAGCCGGCATGCTCAACAGCCTCCGCAGCCAGACGCAGTTCCGTCTCGACGAGAGCTTTCTGGGCTTCAACACTCACCGTGCGACAGCTTATAACCAGAACAATCAGAGGCTCGGTGTTGGACTGAGGAGGTTTCAACAGGACGAGCCTGTCGCGCACTCTCTCACAGGGAGTGCCGAGGATGGCGATTTCAACCGGACTGTCGCCAATCAGATCGGGGTCATTCCGGGAGGAAACGATCCCGTCATCGTAGTCGTGAAGAAAAACAAGCGTATTCTCGATAACCTGCGCCAGTGGCTCAGCCTTCGCGCTCATGACGCTGCGGGCGGCCGTCAGCAGATTTCAGGAATTCCGCTGCTCGTGGTCGATGATGAAGCCGATAATGCGTCTGTAAATACAAAACCGATCCCGCTCGATGAGAACGGTAACCCGCAGCCTGACTACGATGTAACCGCTATCAACGGCATGATCCGGCAGCTGCTGGATACCTTTCAGAAGAGCGCGTATGTCGGCTACACGGCAACGCCGTTCGCTAATATCTTCATTGACCCGTCCGAAGAAACCGCAAAGCACGGAGAAGGTCTGTTCCCCCGTAGCTTCATCGTCAGTCTGCCGACGCCCTCAAACCATATCGGACCCGAACGCGTTTTCGGCCTCGATCGTGATCCCGAGGCAGGAATATTGACGGCGCAGGACGGCCTGCCGATTGTGGTGCCCGTCGAAGATTCCGAGGCCTGGCTGCCCACCGGGCATAAGAACGGGTACCCTGTCGAAGGTCTTCCGGACTCGCTGCGTAAGGCCCTGCGCGCTTTCATTCTCACGTGCGCCGCCCGCAGAGCTCGCGGACAGAGAGCCGCACACAATTCCATGCTCGTGCATGTGACAAGGTTTACCTCCGTACAGGGGCGTGTTGCAGACGCCGTTGGCGTCGAACTTCATTCGCTTGTCAACCGGCTCCGCTACGGGGACGGCACCTTCACTCCTCCGCTCTTGGAACAGTTGAAACGAGAGTGGGAATCCGATTTTGAGCCAAAGACACGCGCCATTCTGGCGATGCGGGTGAATGATACCGAAATCGTCCCTGTAACTTGGGCAAGGGTGGAGCCACACCTAGTCGAGGCCGCTTCAGCTATAACAGTGAAGGTTATCAACGGCACCATTGCCGATGTTTTGGATTACAGAAACAATCCTGAAGGCGCGAGCATCGTCGCTATCGGCGGGGACAAACTGTCCCGCGGTCTGACCCTTGAGGGACTCTCTGTCAGCTATTTTCTGCGTAGCTCGAAGATGTACGACACGCTTATGCAGATGGGCAGATGGTTCGGGTACCGGCCAGGATACTTGGATCTCTGTCGACTCTACACTACGCAAGATCTGATAGATTGGTACCGCCACATCGCGCTCGCTTCAGCGGAACTTAAGCGTGAATTCGAGCATATGGCCGCGATCGGAGGCACGCCGCGCGATTATGGTCTACGGGTCAGGACCCACCCCAACGGCCTGCAGATTACCGGTGCCAGCAAACTCCGTACCGGAACCGAGATGAAGGTTTCGTTCTCGGGCACCATTGCTGAAACGGTGGTTCTTTTCTCCGATCCCGCTGTACTCAGAATCAATGCGGAAGCCGTTCAGAATTTTCTACAGCGGGCACAGGTCACCGCGCAGCGCAGGCACGACAGGTCGAGGGTGGTCTGGTCCGAGGTTCCGGCTGAGGAGGTCGTTCGGTTCCTGCATGACTATCGGACGCATCCCGAGGCTCTCAAAGTCAGCAGCGACAACATGGCACGATTCATTGCCAAGAAGAACACTGACGGCGGTCTTACGCAATGGGAAGTAGTTCTGCTCAAGGGCGGCACTGCTGAAATGGAATGTGAGGTTCCACCGGCAGGCAAGGTAAAACTGACCAGACGTGACAGAGTTCTGAAAGACAACCTGAAGCAGTGCGTCCGTCGCATGGTCAGCAGAAGCGATGAATTCATCGACCTTTCCGAAGCGGAACGCCAAGACGCTCTCGACAGAACTGTCGCAGCATGGGAAGTGAAAGATCCTGAGAAACGCTCCGAAAACAAGCCGGCTATGCCAAGCGGACCGTTCATACGGGACGTCCGGCCGAAGGAACGCGGTCTTCTCCTCATATATCCAGTTCAGTTTTACGAAGGGGAAAATCCGGTTCCGACCGATCGCCCTGTCTACGGAATAGCCCTCAGTTTCCCATCCGCAGGTCTGTCCGCTGACGACGGTATTGTCTACAGGGTAAACAACATCTACTGGAACCAAGAATTCGAACTGCAATGAACATTGATGAGATCTGGAGAAGTCTCGAGGCGGGTGAGTACGGCGAGAGTCCGGAGCTTGGCGTCACCGTGCGTCGTATCGATCCGGCATCTCCTGACGGACTGTTTGCCGGGATCCGCCGTCCATCCGGCACCCGTATGCTGCTGCTGCAGATTTCTACTCCGCCGCGTCCGGCAGACGGTGTTCTGATTCAAAGCCGCGGATTTGTTACCGCAGTGAACCGCTTTTCCGCAGATCCCTCCCGCCTTCACCTGTTTATCGAATCGGCGTCCCCTTCCGTCAATGAAGTCTTCGGGTACGTGGCAGGCGATGTCGCCGGACACGTTTTTCGACGCCCGAGCTCATCACAAGCTGTTTCATCTTTTCTGGGTCGTCTCGACCGCTGGAGACGGTTCTTCGAGTCCGCAGGTAGTGAGGGACTGTCGGAAATCGCGGCACAGGGGCTCCTCGCAGAGCTGATCTTTCTCCGTGATTTTGCCATTCCCGAGAGCGAAACGTCGGAAGCCGCAGTCTTGTCGTGGGCTATCCCGGCGCCTCTCAGCAAGGATTTTCAGTATCTCCCAGGAGCAGTTGAGGTGAAATGTTCGGTTTCACGCGAGCATACAAAAGTACACATCAGCGGCGAGCGTCAGCTCGATGATACAGGTTTTGCATCTCTGTTTCTTCTTGCCGTTCTCCTTGAGAAAGTATCCGCGGCTGGGTTCAATCTCCCTGAAACCGTCAGTTCTGTAAGAAACGTGCTGGGCGATGGTACTGCCCGCGGTTCTTTCGAAGAGAAACTTGTCGAATACGGCTATCTGGATGTTCATGCGCCCAGATATGACCAACGCTATATATTCCATAGAATGCGTGCATTTCATGTCAAGGATGGCTTTCCCAGGGTTCCAGCCATTCTGCCTGACGGTGTGGGCGATCTGACGTACACAATTGCTTTGTCCGCATGTGCGCCCTTTGAAGTCGATCCCGATCGCTTGCGCACTCTTATCAGGGAGAACCGATCCCATGACGCTTGAGGAGTTTGCTGCCGATCTGCGCCAGGACGTGCTGGTTCGCGGGTCCGACAGCCCAAACTACGAAGTCGACGTCTTTACGGAAGACATCATTGAAGCCATGACCGATGCCGGCGAAGCCGACGGGTTCATACTGTGTAACTGTGACGGACGGGGTTACAAGATCAATGCCTATAACATTTCCTCGGACGGTGACTGCATCGATCTGTTCGTCAGCATTTATACAAAGCAGGTCCCTCCGGAAAGAGTTTCAGCCACGGAAGTTGATCGTCATTTCAACCGCCTCCGCGGATTCTTTCAGAAATCCCTGACCGATAACTTCCGCGCCGGGCTTGAAGAAAGTTCACCCGAATTCGACGCTGCCGACTCTATACATTCGGCCAGAACAGATGTCACGCGTGGTCGACTGTTCCTCCTTACCGACGGTCTGTGTTCGGCGCGGGAATACGAGGATGTGACCATCGATGGCGTCAATTTCAGCCATCACGTATGGGATATCGAGCGCATCTTCCGGATGGAGACGTCGGGAGTGGCGCGGGAAACGATCGACGTCAACTTCGAGGACTTCGGCGGCCGTGTCGTGTGCATCCGTTCTGACGACCCCGCATACGAATATGCAACTTTCGTCGGTTATTTCCCGGCGTCGCTTCTGGTCAGGATCTACGAAAGATATGGCGCCAGACTGCTGGAGCGAAACGTCCGTTCCTTTCTGCAAGCCCGAGGCAAAATAAACCGTGGAATCCGGGACACGATCCTCCATGAGCCGCAGCGGTTTCTGGCTTACAACAATGGAATTTCTGCTACCGCCGAACAGGTTGAATATGACGAGGGTGGAGGCAGCGTCCTTTTTCTTAAACGGGCGTTCGGCTTCCAGATCGTCAACGGCGGACAGACAACCGCCTCGCTCTATACTGCAGTAAAAAAGGATAAAGCGGACGTCAGCAACATCTCTGTCCAAGTCAAGCTAACCGTTCCGAGAGACCCCACGGCTATTGATCAGCTTGCACCCCGGATTTCGCTATACGCAAACAGTCAGAACAAGGTCAACACTGCCGACTTCTCGGCAAATCATCCGTACCACCTGAAGATCGAGGGGCTATCCCGGACCATCTGGGCTCCCGCACCTGCAGGAGCACAGATTGAGACCCGATGGTATTACGAGCGTGCAAGGGGAAGCTATAGCGACGCGATCGCGCGCGTCTCCGGCGCGGAACGCAAACGGTGGAAGATTCAGCATCCTGTATCTCAGAAATTCACCAAGACCGATCTCGCCAAGTTTGAACATACGTGGGACCAGAAACCTCACGTTGTCAGCCGCGGCGCGGAGAAGAACTTCGTCGAATACATGGCCGAGATTTCTGAGAAGAGACCTTTGGTTCCGGATGAGGCCAGCTTCCGCCACCTGATCGCACGCGCGATCATGTTCCGCAGAGCTGAAAAGCTTGTGCAGGCGCAAAACTACGGTGGGTACCGCGCAAATATCGTTACGTACAGCCTTGCATGGCTTTCACATCACACGGCGCAGAAAATCGATCTCGATCGGATATGGCGAACACAATCACTGTCCCCCGAGCTCGAAGAAGCTATTCTAATTGTCTCGAAAGCTGCCTACGACCATCTCGTGAACGGCGCTCAAGGCGGCAACGTTACAGAATGGGCCAAGAAAGAGAAATGCTGGGAGAAGTTCAGAATGACTGGCATCAGCATCTCCTCGTCTCTGCTTAGACCCGTGATGTCACAACCCAGTGTTTCGCGCTCATCCGGAAGCCCTGCTAAGGGGGATAGGTACGACCAGGCTGAGGCCTATGTCCGCATTCGCCTCGTTCCTGCCGAGGAATGGTTCGCTATTTCAGGATGGGCAAAGGAAACAGGCAATCTGGAGCCTTGGCAACGCGCTCTCGCATACAGCCTTGGGAGGTTGGCAGCCCAGAACAGAGAACCGAGCACGAAACAGGCTCACCAAGGTCAGAAGATACTTGATGAGGTCAGACGACTTGGTTTCCGGATGAACCCAACTTCGTAATCAGTCGCCTGATCCAGAGTTTCATTTCGCTCGGACCTTAGCTTCGGCGTACCCACCACTCGATACTGAGAGCAGCCGAACTTTTGGGGAAGTAGCCCTTTCACAGCAGTTCAGTGATGAGATGTCGAAATCGGCGAGCAAGCGTTTACTTGGTCAGCCCTACCGCGGAATGGCGGGAATGGAATAGATGTTCCGTTGCTCATTTGATCAAGATACGGCCTCCCTGCCCCTTCTAATTCTGGCGCTCGATGCATAAGCCGTTGATGTTTTCTTCGATATCCCTAAATGGGTAATCTCACAGGGCATTCATATGTTTCAAAAACCCCTTCCAGGGTTAGTCTGCAAGCAGCTGATTCTTAAGAGCGCCAACTAGACCGACAGGCGTTCCACAACCACATAATTTTGGAACAATGGGCCTTGTTATGGGAAGCCATACGAGTCCTGGCTTGTCGATTGCCACAACCGCGCTCGCGGCTGCGGCATTTGTCGGTCCGTGATTCCTGCTCGGAGAGC
>Ga0137395_10000123_pt1 | contig 25741 bp, 34 predicted proteins | sample czobulk216metaG_FD_108283 | JGI IMG/M metagenome (GOLD analysis project Ga0137395, IMG submission 108283) | Vadose zone soil microbial communities from Angelo Coast Range Reserve, California, USA - czobulk2.16 metaG | ecosystem: Environmental > Terrestrial > Soil > Vadose zone | place: USA...
ATATCGGCGTCTACTATCGCAGCCCCAACAGCTATGGAAAGACCCACCCCAACAGGATTGTTTGGCGAGGTGAAATTCGGTCCGGTCATCCACCAGGGATCACCGTTGATTGGGGTATCGAGCGTAACCGTACTTCCGGCCGCAGTGAGCGTATAGAGCGCGCCAATATTGTTCCCGGCCGTATCCTTGAATTGAAAACTGGATGCGCCGCGAGCAACCAGAACCATGCGGAAAACACCCACTCTGTTAAATGTCAGTGGTAGCAACGTTGCCGCGACAAGCACAGTTGTTGTGGCGGCCGGGAATCCCGCGGCAAGGCTCGAAACTAACTGCCCCTCTGGACGGAAACGGTAGCCCACGGGATTACCACTCCAAAACAAGGATATTCGTGCTAGCGGTCGCGAAGGCGTTCCAGGCAGCCCCGCCTCCGCCCGACGTGCCGCTTGCTGTTACGGTCGGCGGCGTGAAACATGTTAACGTGGTTATGGGAAGGCCGTTGTTATTTGCCGGCGTGCCAGCCCCGGCTGGTAGCGCAAACACATTGCCTGTGCCTGGATTGCAGATTTGAATTGACCGCCTTGACGGATTGGCCCCAACAATTTGCGTGGAGGTAGTCACCCCCGTTGTGACGGTCGCAAACGGTAAGGCAAGGGTCGGCTGCGCTGCCAAGCGATCGACGTGCCACGACACCGCAAGCATCACGGCAAGCGCAAGCGCCGTGGCTACGCTCATAATAACCAATTTCTTTTTGTCGCTCATGGCGTTTGTTCTCCGGTCTGTGGAAGCTTGTCGGCGTAGTCCAACACTGCCCGAATTGCGTCAGCGTCTAACGAAGGTTTCGGTGCGTCATTTTGACGCGACATGGACGCAAAGGGGGCCAGCGATTCCCGCAACCGCTTTGCCTCCCGCTCATGATAGGCGATTTGGCGGGTGACCGCAGCATAGATTTTGCCAACGGCGTCGATCAGGGCCGCGTTGCCATCAAGAGGGGCTTCCTCGATTCCTTTGATGAGATGTGCCGCGGGCGACGGTGCGCGAGCAAGAGTCATGGCCGTTTCGTGTAAAGAGGGGGTGGCACCGTTGCCAATGCGCGCCGGCGACTCGTAGGGCGTTTCCTTGTAGGCCGCCCTAGGGGGCTTAATCCTCTCCGAAGAAGCTTCCGTCATCGTCATCGCCTTTGATTTTGGTTAAGATCGCAAGCAGCTTCACACAGTTGGCATAGAGCGCGTTGCGCTCCTTGAGGTCGTACGTCCGGCAGTCCTCTAGGTCCAGCTCCATTGAAGATTGCAGCAATGTGACAAACCGTTCCTCGCGCCTTTCACCTTCGACCTTCGTTTTGGCTATCTTGTCGGCGAATCGAGCGCGCTCAACCTCGGCCAATTCAGCAAGGGCGGCCGAATCAAGTCCACCGTCCTCTGACTTCCCTGTTGAAGAACGCACCGCGCGAGGAGTCATTCAACCACCTGAGAAAATTGAACATTGACACCCGGTGATAGGGGTACACCGAACCGTCAGTGAAAGTCACGTCCAGATTGCCAGAAATCAGCCGGTAGCGGAACGCCGCGATGCAGGACGACGTAACTGGAATGTCTACCTCGCCCGACTCATCGGCAAGCGCCAGCACCTCTTGCGCGCGCAGCACAGCGCCGGAAGCGAGGGCGGCTAGGGCTGCCGCTGCGGCAGATGCCGCCTCTCCACCAAGCTCTAGCGGAGACTGGAAGGTGTTTTGCTGGTCTTCGGCCATCACTTAGGTTTCCACCATTTGGCCGCCGGACCACAGTGCTCGGAATTAAATCTTACCGTCTCCAATCGCGACGAGCAATCGCCCGCCACTCTCGACCCATCGGGTGCGGTTTCGCCGTACAGCAGCCTCGCAAGCGGCGTCACCTGTGGCGCAAAGCAGTGATACGACCTTTCCAGTTCGGCCCCGTGGTTTAAGCCCAAGTATCCGCACCCGATGCATGTTTTCATGAAAACAGCTAACCAAGACTATGGTGGTGAGTCGTTACTGTCTTCGCGTGCTTGCCCTGCGACGCGTGGGAATGGGCAACGCCAAGCATCGTTTCAGATTGCTGACGTAGTGCGTCCGCTTCCGATTGGTGTGCGGCCGCCCACGTGATCCATTCTGGCGTCAATATTTTAACGCCAAAAATGCCCAACCAAATGTTCATGGCGAGGATTTCAGTCAAATCGCGTGCTGCCATTTCGTTATATCCATCCATATATAACGAGTGAATTTTTTCCTGTTGGGGCTTAGTGCCCGTATCCGCCGCCGTGCTCATAGCCTAAAACGTCATCACTACTGAGCGGCCCGGCTGATAATACGTCCTTTGAAGGCGGCACTAGGGTCGGCTTTGATCCTCTCCGTGCCTTCAACTCTGCCGCCTTTGCTGCCTTCGCTTCCGTGGCCGCTGTCTCCGCCGCCCTGTGCCCTTCAAACGTGTCAAGGACACCCTGAGAACGCGCCTTTGTCGCCCCCCAATCGCGACGGCCACTACCAAGCCACGTACCAAGGAACGTTGACGCTCCACCCTCAATTAAAGCGCGCTCCAATGGTCCGAGACTAAGAACGTTGTCCCAGGCTCGCTGTACTTTCTCTTGCGCGCCGGGATCGCTCGATAGCTGCCCGACTACCATGTCGTAGAAATTCGGCATTTGCCCCATGATCCACGGGGCCGCCAAGCCGCCAGCTATTTCGGTTCCGCTGAACTGCCCCATTCCTTGGGCTTGCTTTAGGATATTCTCCGCAAGGTCGGCGTCTGCCTTACGGCCTTTCGAAGCTTTAGCTCCCGGCCCCCACGCAGCACGAAAGGCTTCTTCCGCGTCGGTCGTTGCTTGTTTGATTGTGCTAGACCGACCTGCCGCAAGTTTGCCCGGTAGCAATGCTGCGCCCACCATACCGGCCGCTTCAAGCCCCCCGACCGCTTCCGGGTATTTCTCGGCAATAGTCATGCTCGCTTGCTTGCGTTCCTCCATACCGCGATTAAACATTTCCTGCGCTTCGGGGAGCGATCCGGCCGCTTGAATCTGTTGCTGCCATTGCGGTTTCAGGCTCTTGATAGATTCGGAGTTTTGTGAGAACCAATCCTCGCGCTGTTGTTTGGTCTGGCCCCTTGCCTCTGTCTCGCGCTCTGTTGCGCGCTGTTCTTCAGCGGCCTTGCCCTGTTGCGCCATGAACGCCGCGGTGATTTCGCGCTTACCTTTTGGTGAGGCTTCGTCGTATTGTTTTTGCAACGAGCGGCGCACTTTCGGGTCGGCGACCGAATCAAACATGCCGCCGGCTGTGGCGGTCGGGGCAGTCGCCGCCCCAAGACCGACCGCACCCGCTATTGCTTTTTTGGCGGGACCGGGGACGAACGGAGCCGCAGCAAGCCCCGCCTGCACGGCCGCCCCACCATAATCACCACCCGCGGCTGATTTCATCGCGCCTAGACCTGGAACAAGCAAATCCTCAAGCTGTCCGGTGAACTCGCTTTCACCACGGCCGCCGGAGGGCTTCACCGCTTGCCGCTGGCGCATTGCCGCAAGTTCGTTGGGCTCGCGTTCCTCTGCGGTGCGGAAAGCATCCTCTGACGAGGCACCCTCACCGTAGTATTCCGTTCCTTCCGGCGAGGTGAATTTGAAAATCGGCATTATTTCACCTCTTCAACTTTCCAGCCCGGAGGCCACGCGCCAATTCGAACGCCAGAGGACTCGCGACGGCCTACGGAACCGGGCGCGGCACCCTCAGTTGCCCCGGTTGTGCGTTCAACAGTTTTGCGCGTGAGTTCTGGAACCGACGCTCGGCGTTCAGGACTGATCGGTGGAATGTTGATAGGTGCCGACTCCCCGCCCGCCCGCAGGCTGCGAATATTCGCCGACTCCCGTTCTGCAAGCCTTTGGATGTTGCGCAAAATCGCGTCGTAAGCTTCCGGTCCGTCAGAGGCGGCAATCAACTGGCGCGCATGATCGAACGCGCTAACTGTGATCACACCGCTTCGTGGGTTCAACACCGCTGCGAACAAACCTGCCAATTCTTCATTTGCCACTTTGAAATTACGGATGGCCGGGTCACTAATTTCTTCGGCCACAGTTTGGTATAGCTGATTGATACGCTTGAACTCTGTGGCTGGCACAGCATTTGCGGCTTCCGCCGCATTCGTCAGAACAGGCCCCGCCCGGCTCATGACGATTTCGATGTTAGCGCCTGCGGTGTTGAAAGTGCGTGCCGCTGCGGTTTTCCCTGCCCGCTCTGCCGCTGCATCCGTTGTTGATTCGTATTTTTTCTTGAACCAGGTTGTTTCGTCATAATCGGGATATTTTTCCCTCACAAGGTTCATGATATTAGCGCCGCGCGCGCCACCAATCGGCGCATCCTTGTACTGTCCGATACCGTCGATCAGAGCCATTTCCTTGCCGGGCTGTACGCCAAGCGCGCGCATTTGGGCGATTGCAAGCTTGTTTCGCTCGCGTTGCTGCGATTGCTCATACTGAGATGACAGTTTATCGGCGCTTGTCTGTGCCGTTTCCGCGGCCTGCGCCCGCTTGTCGAAAAACTGCGCCATCACGAGGCTGTTTTTTGTTTTCGCGGCCGTTATCGCGGCCTGATCTTCATATTTTTGACCGGCGAGTTGCATAGCGATGGACATCTGGTCAATCGTTAGTTTTCGATTCTCTAAAACATCACGATATTCGTCCATCGCCTGTTTGTTGGTTTGCAGCGCCTTTTTGTTCTCTGCCTCCCATATTTTCATGTTCTGATCGAACTTTTGTTTAGATCCCTCCTGATACCCCTCCATTGCACCGGAGAACGCAGCAAGAGCGTTCGTTTGGTGACGGCGGGTGAATGCGCCAGAAAGGGAACCAAGCAGAGCGGAAGCAAACAGCCAAGTTTCGTCGTCATGTTGATTCTGACGTTTCGGTACTTCTGGCGGCCTTTCCTGCTTTGGAGGCTGCGGCAACGGCCGTTGGACCTCCGCAAGCGCCTTTTGCCGCAGAGGTTCCATCTCGCGCTGGCGTTGGTGCAAATTACCTTCTTCGAGCGCTTGCGCCTTTTCCATTTGCGCAATGTATGCGTCCGACCGGCTGCGATCTTGTTGAATTTGGGCTTGAAGATCAGGACGCGCGGGCGGGGGTGCAGCGGGAGGCGCAGACGGAGGTGTGGTCACCATCGCGGACGACGGATCGAAGGATAGAACGTCATCCTGTGCGAGAACGTCGGGCATTGTCGAATGACTCCCTAACGAGCTTTATTGCGCGCTCTAAATCATCAAGTTCAACAAACAAATCAATTATATTGTTATATTTTGTACCTGTTTTAGGATCGGTTGGATTTTCTCCAAATCGGTGTAATTTACCTATTATCTGTAATACCTCCCCGCATTCTTCTATTAAATAAGCGATCTTATCAGCCTGTGTTATGGGAAGTAGATCGTGCCTCATTATGCCGCCTTAACCGTAATCGTGTTCCCCGAATTTCCGAAAGCACCACCAAGCGCCGCAGTCGCTCGGATCAGATTGTTTGTGAACGCCGTATCAGATGCCATTTGCATCTGCGCTATCGAGGTAAGGGCAGTCGCGGCTTGCCCGGTTTCCGCAAGCGCGTTCGTGATGTTTTGCTGAAGTAGTTGCGCTGTTGCCGCGGTTACTTTCGCGTCAATGTCTGCCTGTATCTGCGGCCAACGCGCGTCTTTGCTGATGTCGGTCACGCCTTGATTGTATAGCGTCTGCCGCCACTGATTCGTGATGTCTTGGCGCATCTGACCGATTTGCGCCGTCTGGCCTGCATTGAGTTGTCCGGCGCGAGCCGCCGCAAGGTCCGACTGTCCTTGTTGGGAAAGGGCCGTAGCCTGCCCCTGTAGTTGCTGCGCCGAAGAAGGCAGTTGCGCTTGACCCATCCCGAGCGTAAGCGCGAGTGGCGCGACCGCGGCCCCATATTTCAGAATGTTGCCCCACCCGCCAGCCCCTTGAACAAGGCTATTAAGGCCGCCAGTAAATCCGCCGGCACCGGTCCCGGCTCCTGTCGTCGCACCCGACAATTCCGCGTCCGTGGGCGCAAAACCGGCAGGGGTGCCAGTTGCACCCGCCCCGCTTGGGGTCGTTCCCGCCCCACCTCCCGCAGACGGCGGGGCCGTTCCAGTCAACCCGCTCGACAACTCCGCGTCGGTAGATGCAAATCCGCCCGGCGTCGTGCTGACATCAGCGTAGCTGGCAATCGCCGGATCGCTGAGAACGTCGGAACCGAGGCCCGCGCCCGAAATGTCGAAAAGTCCAGCGGTGTCGATCCCTGCGGCTTCTGGCGCGAACGCCAACGCCTCAGATGGCAAGCCGCCAGCGCCGAATCCGAAATCGGCCCCAAGTCCTAGCCCGGTCGCTTCCGCAGCGCCAAGGTCGGCCGCGCCCACCCCCGCCCCGATGTCGGCAATGCCAAGGTCAGCCGCCAGCCCTGCCTCCGCGCCAAGCCCAGCATCGACCGCGCCAGCTCCCAACGCTGCTTCGCCGCCAAGCTCCGCGCCGGTCTCAGCCGCCCCAAGAGCACCGAAGGCTCCCGGTCCCAGGGTTCCCAAACTCGCAATTGTTGCTATGGCCGCTGCTGTTTCAGCCCATTCCATAGGATGATCGGCAAACGACGACGGGGCATGGGAAATATCGGTCCCCAGGTTGCTCCAATTGCCCTCGAATGCGTCGGATAGAAAGGACATGTCACGCCGCCATTCCTGGGACGCCGGTTTGCTGCGTCTGCTGCATCTGTTGTTGTACCAGTTGCAAAACTTGCGGCCAGCGCGGATCGGTCGGGGGGATGATTTGTGCCCATTGTGCTAGCAAAGCTTCTTGCTGCTGTGATATTGCCGCGATTTGATCGGGAGAGAAAGCCCCTGAGAGCCAATCTGCAAATCCGCCGCCACCAAGGGCACTGCCAGCGGCCAAATCACCGGGCGACCCGCCCGTCAGTCCGAATCGCGACGTTAAATCGGCAAATACACCGCCTAGATTTCCCTGCGCTGGCGTCAGTTCCGGAACCGCAGCCGCACCACCGCCCAAGCCCAAAACATCGCCCCCGCCCGGCGACAGAACGTCAATTATGCCGGGAGTCCCGGCGAGGCCGGGCGTTACTGGCGTCACCGCCGGGCCTGTACCCCCACCGCCATCGCCAGAAATACCGCCACCGCCGCCGGCCGCGCCTGCGTCAGTGGTTCCGGTTGCCCCGCCAAATCCACCGCCGAATATGCCGCCATCGGCAAAATTAGCGCCCGTACCGACTTGGCCTATTGCCTGGGAGGTTTGATCAGCGGTAGGGCCGCCAACCATGCTTTGCATCCCACCGTATTGGCCTGACAACGCCGCTTGATCCGCCACCGACAGCCCCACGCCTTCAGTCGTCGCCCCCCAATCGACCACACCGCTTTCTGTCGTCACTGCACCGGGATCGACCCCGCTGACATCTGCTGTTCCGGTTGGTCCACCGCCGACCGCCCCGCCGCCGAATGCGTCGCTTGTGCCGCCGGCTGAGCCGCCGACTCCAGACGCACCGCCCAAACTGTCAGCCGTACCCGTCGCGCCCTGTCCTGAAGCTGCGCCAGCGCCCGCAGCGGCGGATGTGGTACTTGTTGTGCCCATCCCTCCCGTACCAAACCCCGCACCACTTTGTCCGAAGTCTCCCGTTGCAGCGAGTCCGGTTTGACCACCTGTTGCGAAGCCCGTAGATGCCTCACCGGGATTAAAACCACCAAAGGCCCCGAATGTGGCCCCAAAATCAGGCGCGCTAAATGCTTCGGGTCCCACTCCCGAACCGGGGCCGGTGTAGCCAAATCCAGGGGCGGCGGCGTTGCTAAATGCTTCCGCGGCGCTTACCCCCGGAGCATCGCCTTCCGCGGCCGTTCCGCCGGGTGCTGCCCCGCCACCGCCCCCTTCGAGCCCCGCTTGACCCGCGCCCTCCCCGCCTTGACCGCCGGCTCCGGTTCCCTCAGTTCCGGCCCCCGCGCCGGAATCGCCGGGGCCTCCCCCGCTGCCGCCTTCGGCTCCGCCAGTTGCGCCACCCTCTCCTTCGCCACCCCCGCCATCGCCGCCCCCTCCGTCTCCGAAGTTGGCATTACGGATAAGTTTCCAGACGAAGGGAGGCCAGTCATTCATTTCGGGTGATCCTTGGGCCAGCCGTTGCAGTGCGCCAGTTCGTGCCGTCGTAGAATATCCGCCATCCATTCTGGCAACACAACCTGTCCGCTCTTACTGACGATCATACTGCCGGCCTTCAGAACCCATATCTCGCACTTGCCCTTGTTGGGAACGGTGCACCCCATGTGGTCACCGCAATGGGCAACGATCTCATCGTACCCCAAAACATGCTCGATTACCGGCACTGACGGCGGCACATCGTACTGAGGTGGCGGCAAAAATGGTGTCATGGCGTTTCTCCCAATGGTATCAGCGCTTTCGACTGCGCAAGCGCAGTGGTAGCGCTAACCTGCGAAAACGAGATACGCAATTAGACTTTAGTCTAAGAGCGTTTTTCCCCATTTGTATCCGGCTACCTCAAAACCAAGGTCACGCATCAATTTGATGTGGCGAAATGTGTTTCTAACGGTGTCGCTCGTTTTCACGACACCATGTTTGCGCAACTCATCATGGCCAATCAATTTCAGGGTGAAGCCGATTCCGAGGGAGCGCACCCTGTGATCGACAAACCACAGGCCGTCGGCGGCTACGCGTTCATTGAAATTAAGATCGCGATACCAATAATGGCATGAATACCCAATCGGAGCATTGGATTTTATCCAACGCGCCACAACCCATATGAGACGCTTTTCAAACTCTATTTGGTGATACCGTTTGAAATCCAATTCAAACGGTATGCCGCGAACCTCTAACCCGTGATGAAAAAACAACCGATTGAAAGCGCTCACCGGACCTGGGAAAATCTCAGTTCCATACCGTATTTTCCCTGCATGTTGGTTAGGCGCTAACATCTACGCAACTCCGAACGCCTGATCTAATTCCTGATGTTCCAAAGAATGGATATTCAGCCAATCATAGAACGCCGACTGATTGTCCAAATCCACTTCGGATAGATTGATACCCGTGATGTTCGCGTAAGGGCGGATTTGTTCGTGCCATTTTTCGTGGGAATCAAGCCAGTCACGACGTCCGATAGGGCCGGCCTCCATATTGAGGATAGGAAACTCCGGTATCACGACCGCAGGAGATCGCGCTGCGAGAACGGCGTTATACCTCAAATGTTGACGGAAATGACCGACAAGGAACTCTCCGCTTCCTGCGGCGTCTCCGAACTGGAACAAGTTGAATGAAAATTCAGTGCTCATTGGTTTTCATAGACCCCACTCAAGATGACCCTAGACGTGCCTGTCAGGTTGGCTGAAGACGAGCACGATCCTGTCGCCGTTGCTGCGGAAATAAAGCAAGTGACGTTTCCTCCGGTGCTTACAGAATCACGGCCGACTAAACCAGCGCCTGAGTTGGCCGTATTAGGCAGCGAGAAAAAGAACACATTCGTGCATGTGCCTAATGTTGCAATCGTAAAATCCAGTTGAACGGTCGTTGTCTTTGCAAGCGTGTTTGCCTTCCCAGAATTGACCGTGAATGTAGCCGAACCGCACGCTGGAGATGGCGTGTAAGTTTTCCAAGCTCCCCCAACTGTCGTTGTCGTGAATTGCGAATAATCGCCAAGCGCAACAAGCCCTGTCAGCGTGCCGGTATAGTCCGTCAATATGGTGTGGCCGCTAGTCCCGATCCATTGATTCCCTTGGCTAAAAAGGGCAGTGCCGGCAGCGAGATTCACTCCGTTTGAAATGTTGTTATTGACCTGCTCGAAGTAAGCATTGGCGACCATAGTGTAGGGTGCGGTCGCGGTGCCGGATAGATCATAGGCGGCCCGACCGCTGTTTATCGGCCCCTCGACTTCGTTTAAAATCAGGCGTGTCTGGCCTGACGTAAGTTGAAACCCGTTTTGCAATCCGCCCTGAGTAATGCCGTTATAAATGTGCATCGTGTCAAAGATGCCGTCAAAGTACGTTCCTTGAATCCCGATGCTTGTTCCAACGATCTCGCAATCTTTAAATCGAGAATCAGCCGCGCCGACCGCGCTGTTAGGATCGGTGAAAATTCCGTAATTGCCGCTGACGACCGTTGGAACAACACTGATGTAATTGCGCAGCGTACAGTTCGTGATGTGGATTTCCAGCGAGTTCGCCGTGCTCGCTGCGCCCAGACGGATGAATCCACCGATCGACCCGTTGCCGGTGTGTCCGTTGCATCCGTACATACGGAAATCGCGAAGATGGATGCCCTGGAAATCAGGGAGCGCAAAACCGGAATCGGTAACATTGGTGTTGCAATCCCATTGCCCCCCGATCAGCGACAGGTCAATGAGGGAGTTGGACAAGCCAACATTGCCCTTAAGCATTGTCGGGATCGAAACGTTTGCCTGGATATAAGCATCAGGGTCGGCCCAGATGCTGCAACCAGGAGACCAGACCAAGCCTGTCGAACCGATCTTATAGAAGCCTGCCGGGATGATGACCGTTCCGTTGTTGGCGATGCCAAGAGGTCCTGCCACTCGACACGCGGTCATTGCGGCATTGAACGCCGTTCCGAAGTTGGCTGTGACGCCGGTCGGGTCCGCGTTGAACGGTGATCGCGTTACGTTGAATGTTTGAGGGGATGGGGTGCCCTGGACAAACGCCGTCGAGGCACAGGCATTGCTGTTGTCGCCGACCGGCCGCGTCGGGCACGTCGTATTTTGCGCGAGCGCAGCGTTGGCAACGAGGTTGAAAAACAGCGTGAGGAACAGACGACGCATTATGATTCCTCCATGATCGTCAGCGGATTGCCAGAACCGCTAGCTGATAGCGCCTGCCATCCCTGTTTTGCGCCCTGCCCCTCTATTACTCTATCAGCCCCAGCGGCAAATATGCGAAAGCCTCCACCAAGTGCAGCGGTGGATGGCGTAAGCGTGGCGCTGGCACCACCAGGAGTGTTCTGAAGTACGGTTAATGGAAACACGAAAATATCAACAGCGCCAGCGATCAATCCGGGATTGTGGAAAGTCAGTTTTTTACGATTCGGATTTATTCCTATTACCTGTGTCGGGGATGTACTAATATTGTTTAACGCCAGAATCGTCGAATTCGCTAGGTTTGTAGTATTCGTCATGGCGACGTTCCCCAAATATCTGCGTCGTTGTATTCGTTAGCTATCGCATTAATCGACAGACCTAAGACGCTACCTTGCACGGTATTTCCGATGAATTTCCCATATCCTTCCGTGTCCTGATACGGGAATTTGAATCCTCCAGTGACGAAATTGAAGTTGCCGGGCACAGCATTAAGAAACTGCACGACTTGACCAAAATTGTTTACCCACGTGATGAGGGAAGCTGCGACGAATATATATGCGTTCGATCCGTTTTCTGTGTCCAGCGACATCGTAAGGTTTTGCGCCGTCTGCGTCGTCACTGCAATGCCGGATGTTACAGCTTTCTTTGCTGTCACCAAATTTCCATGCGGCGTCAGTGACGTGATCAGCAAAATAGGGACTGCCACAGCCTTATTGGCAAGTAATTGCGTGACATCTCCGCCGGATGATCCGAACGTCTCTACCTGCGTTGTCGATGCCAACGGCACGGAGCAAATAGACAACAGCGCGCCTTGCGAAACGACAAACCATTTATTTTGTTGAAACACGACAATGATTGAGCGCGTACCTAGCGTCGGGTCGATATACTTCAGCAAAAGCAAGTAACAGTGAATATTGCTTAAATCGTTGAGGGCTGCGGACGGTTCCAAACTAAAATCAGTGTTTTGCAAAATTCCGTCCAGGTCATCAGATATTTTCTGCACCGTCGCTCCGAAAATTCCATAAACTCCTTGCTTGTTTGCCATCAAGACAATGCGATTGTACGACTGAATTGACATCAGAAACGAAGTTCCAACATCCGAAGAAAGCGTAAGTATAGTAAATAGTGTGATTGACGACGATACAGTAATTGATCCGATTTGCTTAATACTCTGATCTCCAAAAATGTATAGGAAGTTGTTAAGCGCACGAAGCCCGGTAATGGAATGCACCAAATCCGCGTCAGTGATCGTGGTTGATCCGGCCGCGTCAGCGGGATTGATGTCATCGAAAGTTTGCCCTGTTGACGCACCCGTGCCAGTGAAATTGAGAATTCGCCCATTGGCCCACCACACACGACCAGCAAACACCGTTATTGTTGTTCCGGTGACTTGGGGCCACACAACGACGGTCGCCGTCGCTGGCGTGGTATTTGCTCCGGTGAAAACAACGGTAATTGCTGCGCCAGCGGCGTTTCCGGTTCCTGCATTGGTGACATTGACAGCAACGATAGAGCCCCCGGAAAGGACAGCCGTTGCCGTAGCTCCTCCGGCGTTTCCGCCAGCGCCTCCTGTAAAGCTGACTGCCGGCGGTGCGCCATAACCTGATCCTCCATTTGTGATGTTAATATTCGGAGAAATGCCACCGGACTTGACGAAAAGTGTCCCGTCCCAGGTTGCATATCCTCCCGTAGCGTCCATGATCAAAATGCGCTTGGACGCAAACAGCACCATATCAGGTTTGGCGGAAAACGTTCCGGGTCCCGCAATAGTAACCTGCGCGCCGGTCAAAGCATTTATCTGTGTGGCGCTTCCGTCCGTCGCAAAGAAAATATCGTAATCGTTGTTGTTATAGTTTGCCTGAAACTGACGTGATACGGTTTTACCGCCTACTGTTGTGAGCGCGGTCGCGGCTCCTGGAACTGTCTGAAAATCGTTAGCCGCAATTGGCTGTAGGTTTTCCATCCACGCCACCTCTTTCTCTGAGAGGTTTTGGCGGGCTACCTTAGTGTTCATCTTCTCGAATTGTTGGAACAGAATAAATTTAGAGTTCCCGACCTGGGACGATTGGCGGAATGATTGCGGAGAGAGGCCCATTATCCGTTGAACGCTCTGTTGACCTTGCGCGCAAACGTCGTGTGGTACGGGTTGGGAATTCGAATCCCCGCCGACGTTGTGATGAAACGGGGCACGAGGTGGGCATAGCGATCTTCGAGTGCCGCGACCTGCCCGAAATTCTGATGCTTGTAGAGCAAGTAGGCGGCGGCCTTGAATTGCACCGCCTTATCCCACGGATCGACAAGTTGCGTGTCAACATCTGTTGCTGCAACAAGCGGGGCCGGCAAAAATGACACATCCCACTCGGAAAGATACATCTGATCGGGTGGGGCTTGGATGTAGACTTGCTGTCCTTGCTGATGTTGATTGTACACGGATGGCGGTTGCACAAATGCTGTTGTCGCCCACGCCCGTGCATATGCTTGAAAAAGCTGAAACGGCAGGTAGGACAGCGAACGGCGTTGCTGATTCCATATGTAGGAAATCCCTATAATTGACAGAGGGTTGCCGATGATTGTTGACAGCGGATTAGCCTGGAACAGCGGAATCGCGGTCGCCGCCGCCCCAGAGCCTATGCCGCCAACCGTCACCGCCGGAACCGCGCTGTAGCCCTGCCCCCATTGCGTCATTGTGATTGACGTAAGGATGCCCGAGACAAGCGTTCCCACCCCAAGAGCTTGCACTCCGCCGGGCGGGGGCGCAGCAAACGTTACCGCGACCGTCGAGCCCGCACCGTAATTCGATCCGCCGGCCGTGACGTTTGCGCCCGTAACCGCGCCGTTGAGCGCGTAGATTTCCTTGCCCTGCAAAAGCTGTATGCCAGTGACGTTTTGCCGCACGCACCACATGTCACGGGCGGCGTCAATCCGGGCGTCATTGATCCGGGAGATTACGCGGGAGAGCGGCCACGAGCTGTTCGTGCTGTCGTGCACGATTTCAAGCACATCGTTGATGTAGTCCTGCAATTGCATTGGGCCTGCTCCGAGCGGGCCTCACGATGACAAACAACGAGCCGACTGTCTAGGATAGGTGGAGGGGGCCGGGACACTTCCCTTAACCCACAGTCGCCCGCTCCGATTTCCCCGTAGGGAAATTCGTCAAATTCAGTCTGTGGCGCGCCCTACGCGTTGCCGGTCGGTCCGAGGCTTCGCGCGCTTGCGCCGGCCAACCTTTGTCGTCGGGTCGCCTTCGGGTGGCGGATTCGGCCTGTCATCTTCCTCATTGCCAAGGTCAACCGGTATCGGGTCGTTCGGATTGCGCCGCACGAGGTCGTAGAAAATCGGCCGCAGCTCAATCTTTTCGGCAAGGATTTGGTATAGAGGGGGGCCGTCCCCCAGCCCCTCGGGCTTCAAATAATCGCGCCCGGACCAGCCGTAGCGTTTTGCCATGTGCAGTGCGCGGTCCTGTAACTCGCCGGGATAGCCGAAACAATGCGTCGCTTGTTCCGCGGTCACATCAACACGCGTCTCTGGCGGAAACCTGATCGGAATCCCGTTGAACATGTCGTTGATAAGAAATTCGTTGTGGTTGATCACCTCAACCATCATGACGGCCGGAGAGGGCCGGTCGGCTTCCGGTTCCGTCATTTACTGCACCATTGCTTGCACGATAGATGTATCGACGCGGCCACCATATTGTGTGTTCGTCACGGTGGCGAGAGTAGCGCCACCCACGTAGGTCACAGTGACAGCGGCACCCTGTAAACCATAACCGGGATCTTCAACGGAGAAAGTTCCCGCCGCCGCGGTGGTGAGGCCGCGAGCCGGACGTGGGAAAAACGTGTTGTTGTTGTTCGTCCCCGCAACAATTCCGAGCGAGGTAATCGCGACTCCATTAGTGACGGCGGTTGACCCACCCGTCGCAGTCGCGCTTGTTCCAGTGATACAGAACGACATGATCGGGGTTGCCGCTGCCGCGCCGAGTGACGTGCCGCCAAACGAAATAGTTGCTTGGCTGTTGCCGGCATAGCCACCGCCGAAAGCGGTCATCACGATGGCGGTAAGCGTACCTGTGCCCGTTAGGGCGGCCCCTGTAAGAAGCGCTCCGGTCGTTCCGGTAACGAGATTGGCCTGATACGGCGATCCCTGCCAAGCGTTTGCTGGGTTGATAAGGCCCGGCGCGGGAACGGTTTGCGGTGTATCACCGGGAAAACGGATTGCGCCCTGATAGAACTGCGGCTGCGGGATGATGTAAAACTGCGGAATCGACGTATAACCCGCACCGGGGGCGAGCTGCGTCACTCCAGTAATCACGCCAGCCGCGGATATGGTTGCCGTAAACGTCGCCTGCACACCACCGGGAGGCGGGGGGTCGCAAACGATGGTAGGGGGCACAAGGAAGCCAGAACCGCCCTGCGTAACCGTGGGCGCGGGAACCGTGCCGCCGACCACCACATAACCTTGCGCGGTTGCCGTGACGCCGCCCGCGGCCGGAGCCGCGAAAGTGACCGTCGAGCCGGTTTGATTCGGGCCAATGCCGTTGGTGCCACCCGATCCAGCGTTCGTGATGCTGCCGCCGACGCACGTACCGGAGTTGTTCACCAAGCGGTAGTTGGTCCCATCGCAAGAAATCTGCGCCAGCGTTTCAGGGCCGGCATACTGTCGCCAGATGGCGTTAGTCGGGTCCCACCATTCCACAATCGTCTGCGAACCAGTCGTGATCAAATAGGTTCCTGACGGCGGATACCACACTCCACCGGAGGGAAGTGTCACTACACCGGGAACGCCAATATTTTGCGGTGACGTGGGCGGAAGCGGGAAAACACCTCTTATCTGTGCCATGACGAGTTACCTCAGATTTTTATGTAGTCGAGGCCGCTGAATTTTCCGCAAGCCTTGGGGTTATCGGGACGCACCATGATGACGCAGCCCTCCTCACATTCCGCAACTGCACAGAAAGGAATTCCTGCAATCTCTATTGCTAGATAACCTTCTTGCGTAACCGATAGACGGTCCTCTGACGCCGCCAATCTCTGTGGCATAAAATCTTCCGCCAGCATGGCCCATGTACCAGGACCCATCACCGCGTAATCAGGTATTTGACCGGATTTCTTTGTCACGCCCGCGAGATAGCGAATCATCAAATGGCATGTGGGTTGAATCGCTTCGCCGGTCGCGGCAGATAGGCATGGAATTGCCGCCAAAGATGCTATGGACCCTACAACGAAATTTCTACGCGTCGTCATAGCGTCGCCTCAAATCGGAAGGAATTGCAGACCAGCAAACTTGCCGTGACACTTCGGCTTGACGTTCACGACCTCAAGCAGAGACAGAATGGCGCTGATCCAACCAAACTGATTGTTCGGAAGCGTGCTCTCAAAGCCTGAGAACGAAAATGCAGCGCGTTCGTGCAGGAACAAATTCAGGTAGCTTGTGTTGATCAAGTAAATGGTGCCCTCCGGGCAGTACACATCCGCGTAGAATGGAATGCCCGCTATATCCAAAGCCTGGAACGATGAATGCCCGACGAAATTTGCGGAATCCAACTTGTCGGACGGGTTGATATTGTACCGTTCCTGCGGCGTGAAATCTTCCGCCAAAAGCGCCCAAGTACCTGCTCCAAGGATTCCAATAGTTGGCATTTCACCCGTGGTTTTTGTAACCTGGGCGATATATTGAATCATCAGGTTTCGTGTTGGAATGACGTTGCCGGTATTATTGACAAACGTCGATTTCCAAAACTGGTTTGTCAGACGGGGGATGCCGCCGTATGAATTGAGGAAAGTGCCGTCGTCGATTGCGCCGGGTAGACCGACCAATTGCGCGGTATTAGCGACGTTGTTGAACAACGCCGTTGCCATGGCATCGATTGTCACATTAGTCGCGTCGTTAAATCGCGCATCAATCAGCGGCACGATGCTGTAATCGACCTGTACAAGGCCCTCGAAACCGAGGAATGGAATCGGAGTAACGAACGCCTTCAAATTGAATTCGGCGTTTTGAATTCCGGGGATTGCGCCGGGCTGTTGGAACGATCCGCTGTAGTCGGTCCACTGACCGGCCACCATCGGCGTGCCTTGCACAGGCGCGGTGATCGGTGAGAGCCCGCCGCTCGCGACCTGCGCCGCAGAGAGGAGCGCGCAAATTAGGGGCGCGGACTTCCAAATCTGCACGTACACGCGGGGCATAAAAGCGCGGCGAACAACGGCCGTCAGCTCTTGGGTGATCGGACCTTGTGACGGGATTATGCCACTGCCGAATTGGGGCACTTAACGCCTCCTATCTTTGGAACGCGGCAGGGAGCCGGTTGCGTTTGAATTCCGTGATGACCTGGAACGCCGCGTTGCGCGTCGCTCCGTTAAGATTGTCCTTGAAGTCCTTGAAGCCCAACATCTTGCCATCTTGACCGGGAACCGTGGGAAACTCCCAGGTCGAACCGCCGTGCTGTAATTCTGGCGGTGGTTTCAAATCCGGATTCGGCGGCGGATTACGCTGCGCATAAATATCGGCACCGGCCACCCAATCGGGCAGGCCGTAATGCTGCATGATCTTGTCAATTTCCTTGACCTGATCTTCGTTCAATTTGCGCTTGGAAATGACCTCGCGCTTTTGTTGGTCGCGCGCGCGGGCAACGTGCTGCATCCGCTCGGCAAGACGGTCGTCCTCGAATTTCTTGGTGAACGCGTCGAACTTTTCTTCAAGCGCAACGTCACCGAAGGCGCGCGCGGCACCCGGATCGACTTGCTTGACGAGGCTGGCGAAATCCTTACGGGTTTTCTCATTGTGGGAGAGGTTGAACGCCAGCTTGGAAAGGCGGTCCATATCGGCCGGGCTGAGTTGCGGACCGTTCATAATTACCGGCCCCCCAACGACCCGTTGCGATGCAATTTCTTTTCCATCGCGTTGATTTTCTGGCGTTCCGTGCCTTCCTCGCCTTCATTGGCCTGCTTAGGCCACTTGCCGGTGACGGAAGGAAGATGCACGGGATTGCGCCAATGATCTTCGCCCTGATCCCCGATCATATCGAGGATCGTCTGGCGACTCGGATTCTTTGGTTCGAAAATGGGTCGGCTGGACATCAGATTGGCCGCCCGCGAACCGCCTGTGGCCCACCCTTCTCAAGGGTCATCTTGTTCTTGTCGAACATGGATTTTGAGGCCGAAGAAAAACCGCCATAGTCCATGTACATTGGCGGGTTTCTAAATTGCCCGTCCTCCATGCGGCGACGGTCAAGGTCTGCGGTGTCTACGCCCTTGGGTTTCATGAATTCACCGGCCATTGTAGATAGCCTCCGTTAACGTCATAGATTCCGACGACGGGAAGTCGCCCTCAAAGGGAAATACAAAGCCAGGAACCGTGACTTCAGTTCCATCATCGAAACGAAGATTGCGCAAAATTTGCAACCGGTCGGGACCCCAATAGAGTTTGCTTGGTTGAACGCCAGTCACGCCTCGCCTCCCGGTGCGATCCCGGCGGGCGTGCCCATCGGGGGGCCACCTCCACCCGAAGGCATCCCGCCAGCCGGCGACGGCAGACCGCCCAGCCCTGCCCCTGGGGGTGTCGCTGGTACGGGTAACGGTTGCTTGGGGGCCTCCGGTGTCGATTTCTTCATGAGGCCGTTCAGCATCGAAATGACGCGTGCCAAGGTGCCAAATTCCGGCGTCCCGTTCGGGAATGCCGGACCGACCTCCATCAGCATGTCGATGACTTTGCCGATTTGCTGTTTTCCACGCGCCTGCATCCCCGCACCAGTGCCGGGCGACACCATCGGGGAGCCGCCGGGGCCGCTGGGGCCACCTATGGGCGACTTTGGAAGCCCGATACCGGGCTTGGGTTGGGGCATAAGTCCCATGTAAATAGGCAAATCCGCATGAAAGATATGCGTATTGGTATGCCTCCGTTGGACTTACGTCAATAGCTTCACAGCTCACAAAAGAAAACAGCCCCGGACGAATCCCGAGGCTGCTGTACGGCAGGACGTAAAACCCTGCTACCGGCGACCGCGCCGCTTATGGCGCTTGCCGCGCCGGTTGTGAACGATAACCTCGGAATTCATTTGGTTTCTCCTTGCTCTTACTTGCCCGGTTACGGGCGGGGGGTTGGGTCCGTCTGAGGGACATCCCCAAGTTAGATGAATCCGCTGTTTTTCGCAAGCCATTCCGGCAGTGTGAATGTACCGTCGCAGTTGTCTCTCACCTTAGACTTCGGAACCCACGCGGTGTGCTTGCCGTCATAGAGTTGGAACGCCAACGCTGTTTCAGCGCGCGTTTCAGCCCGGATATCAATCGGCTTGGACGCCTTCGTGATACCAAACGCGCGGTCCATTTCGTCGAATGCTATCGCCATCGTTCAATTCCTCTGACAGCATGATCTTGCGCAAGATGTAGCGGCAGGGCCGCCACCTAGTCGAACAGATTTTCCACCCCACTAGAATGCCGTTTATGTGGTGGATGTGTACGGCGACCGTTCGCTGCTTCATGTCAAGATTGATTTGCAGCTCTGCCGATTCAACTCCCGCCGCCCCTCCAACCTCCACCACGTCGAAAATCTTCGCTTCCAGGAGAGTCAATTCAGCCCCTAAACGAAACGTAATTTCTGGTCTGCCAATAGGGCCAGGGAGCCACCTTCCTTGGCTGTCTCTCCGCTGTCTTGTTCCGCGTTTTATCGAGCAAAGCTTGGATAAATCCCGATCTTTACCGTGAGCCGTCACAATAGAGGGCGGGGGGGTGGGCTGCAAAACGTTCACTTTTTCTTTCCTCCGCCGGCTTGCTTCGCCAACAGTTCCGGGTGTTGCTGCGCCATCTTCTTTTGCTGCCGCTTCCGCTTGTGAATCGAGTGCAACAGGTTGTCGCGAGACGGTGGGTTGGTCATGCGGATGAAGTCCTCGTCATCGATCGTACCGAACTTGCGATAGACCATTGCCATCTCGCGGGCTTCATCACCGAATAGGGGCGAGTGGGAATGTCCGTCTACCCGCATTTTGACGTTACCGGCTTCACCCGGAAAGAACTCGTGTGACTTGTCGTTCTCATCTGGCGAGGTCCGCAGCCTGTCGTCGTCATGCGCCATCTTCAGTTTGAGGCCCACATCTCCGATCTTCACAAGCGCTGGCTCAATAGCGAGGGCCGCTTTCTTGATGCGACCGGAACCCGATTTCTTCAAATCCTGCGCGTGCTGCCGGGAGCGTACGCCGCGTTCGCTGTGGCCGGCGACAACCTCAGTTAGGCCAGATGCCTCCAGAAACTCGCCCTTGATCTCTTTGTACTCGGCAAAAATGTCGGGCGGCATATCGGGGGCCAGTTCCTTCACCGTCGCCTGTGGTAGCTGGTCGAATACATACGATCCCGCGCCACCGAAAGCGGCCATTTTTTCCTCGCTCAGGCCAAGAAAACCGGCACCGACCTTTGCCGGGTCTGCTTGGCGATCAAGAATGTCGTCAATCTGGTCTATCCGCTGCAACAGCCAATCTTGCAACGGAATAAGAGCGTCAATATGCGCCTTGCCCCAAAAGTAGTTATACTTCGTGTAAGGCTGTATTTTCGAGAACGGGTGGCAACCCGGATAAAACGGGTTTGACTCTGATATTTTTTCGCCCGCCTTCAAACGTCCGAATAAATCAACAACATTGGATGTAGCCTTTTTGTACAGATTTATCGTATTAACGCTATCACCTACCATAATGTCCGGTTCTAGAATATGGAATACTCGGTAATCCGTCGTACGATCATCCCATACATAAAGCTCGTTCCACCTCACCAGAGGCACAGACGACTTTGCTTGATATGTGGCGTTTGGCGCATAATCTGGATTGACTTGACCGAACAGCGTTCCCGACAGACTCGCCCCCGTCGATCCAGAAATAATCATGCGCTGAAGCATTTCAGGGAACGGCGACATGGCTGCGGTGTGCGTAACCTTAAGTCGCTCTATTTCGTCATCCTTACCTGCCAAAATTAGTTTCCCCACTGCCTCTTGATACTCGATAAAATACGTATGCACAAAACAACTTTGGCTATCCAAGTCCTTGATGTCCTCCCGATATACTCCGAAATTATGCGGAGGCACCAACTCAAGAAACCACTCGCCTTTATCGCGATTCCACCCCTGTTTAGTTAGTATCGTATCGTAAACAAGGGACCACGGAATTGCGTCCATAATTGCTTCTGAAATCCCGCAGTCTTGGAAGTCCTCGTTGAAATCGTCCTGCAAAGCCTGCGCTTTCAGGATAGACAATTCATCTTCCGTATTCTCCGCTGCGATATGGAAAAACGCATGATCCGGGGCGTACAAAAACGAAGTCACAAGGTCGAGATGACTATTGATAACGTTTACGCGAGCTTGTTCTAAACCGGAGTTACCGAACAGATAATATTTTTCCCGCCACTGATATATTTTATCCCGTTCGTCACGCGTTGAAAGGCAGCGCTCAATGAGGTATCGCACGCACTTTTGCAGTTCCTCTTTTTCGGTCGGAAGGATCATATTCCACGCTGTTTTGTTCGCGCCATGACAATAGCGTTTGCGTCGGGACCGGGGATGGACGCCGACCGATCGCGTGCGACGCCAATCTGCACCTTACCACGAATGTCTACGGGCGAGGAAGATGGAACGCAGATGGCCCCATGCGCCGACACTGGAGAGGCAAAGCCGGGACCGAAATTTCTGATTCCCATCTCCGGAGAAATTGGCGGCGTGTTCACTTTTGGCATAGCGCGATTAAGTCGCGAGTGAGAAGGGCTATTAAGATTAGTAAGGCCGTGCTGGTCAGCAATACTACGAATGCGAGCGTCCATGCGTGGTGCAATAGAATTAACATGCCCGCCCCCAGGAACCCAATCAACGCGGATGCACCCGCAAGCAGGACATGGAGGATTGTCATTCGCAAACGAGTGGAACGTTTCTCCACATCTCTCATTGAGACACCGCCAATCGCGAGAGATCACATCGGCACCGTTATGTTGCTGCGGCGAAGGTAGTTAGAAATCAACTTATCAATCGGCTGATCCCCACCGCGTCTGTCGATCTCAAGCGCCTTCTCGCGCGTCATTCTGAGACCAATCAACATTGGTTGCAACCACTTCCGCCAGCATTCATAGGCCATAGCCGCGGTTACCGCGCGGTCATCGTTGCCACCGCCTTCTGCTTCAATCGACCCTTCCTTGTTTACGAGGCGGCGCATTTCCTCAATGAGAGGCAACGACCGGATGTGCATCCTCCCCAACTCCACCGCGTCCTTGAAGCGCGCCATCAACATGCGTTTTAGATCATCAGTTGTCGTCCATTGATAGGCCAACTCGCCGGACATTGAATCTATGCGCTGATAGTAAAAGTCACGCATATTCTTGAGACAGTTTTTTAGTTCGTAATTGTCTGAGTGCGGCGGCATTTCTCTCAAATAATCTCTGACCCTTTGTAGTTCCGAGAATACTGCTTTTCCAGGTCCGTTTATTTCAAGTATAACCCTACTATCTTTCTTGCCATAAAATCCGGCAAGATGCGCAATAACCCACGCTGTCTGGTATGTTGAAAATACAGATGTACAATATTCAGCCACCTGCACCATGCCGTCTGCGAAGGCTCTCCATACTTGTATACAATTGTTGTCAGCCTGATCAGACGAGCCGTAGGCAGGGTCACAAGATACGACGTAATAGCCGAATTTTGAAGAATGTTCCCACACACGCAATTCGGCCCGCAGGTCGTTGACGGAATATACATCTATTTCCTCCCACCTTCTCGTCATCTTGTAACGGTAAGTCTGAAACGGCCTCTTGTGAGCATCGCGTGTTATTTGCGTCAGTACCGGAGCGGTGAAATACTTCGAACCCGTAGATTGGAAAGCATCATCTTCAGTAAACGGGAACTCTTGATCCATAACAGATTGATCATTTGCAAATTCATCCTCCATTTTCCAGCGATACCACGCTAGCTGTTGGAGGCTGACATCGAATTTGTATTGGTCCCGAACTGCACGCACGCGTTCACGCTCAAGTTGCGATAGTTTATTATTGGGAGCAAATATCTTGAAGCGATTGTCACGCACATGAAACTGGTTTCGCTCGTCTCTCCACCATCCCGAGAAAATAAAACGTACAGTTTTTGACGTTTTTGCTGACTGGCACTGATCATAGAAGTGATTAAATCCATTTGCGGTGCTCTCCCATATTTGCAGACGGTGCGTATAAATAGAAGAAATTGACGACTTGAACGCTTTCAAATCATCTTCGTTGGCGTAGAAAGCAACCTCCGTTCCGTGGACGTAATTAGCAGCAAGGGAGCGCCCTAAGCCCCCACCGCTGTTTTCGTTAACCCCACCTATCAGGTATGAGAAACTAGAATCATTATCGAACAATAGTATATTACGGTTATGGCTTATTACATTAGGGCGGAACCTTTTGCCGTCAACCTTCTTAGGCATTGACGCGAGTTGTATTTCAATTTGGGCACGCCACTTCGCAAGCGCCTTTTCCTCATGAAGGATGAAGGTTCCGAGCAATCCCGGATGTGCAAGAGCATAGAAAAAATCTACCGCAAGAAATAGCGTAGTCGACCCTTGCTGCCGTCCCTTCAGAACAACGAACGTCGTGATCCCTTCTTTGAGACCCTTATCTACCTCGCTTAAAATGTATTGCTGACTTCCGAGCAGCCTAAGCGGAACCCGACCATAATCTCGGGACTGAATTTTAAGGTGCTTTATGTACCGCTTGAACTTAGCGAGCGGGAACTTGGCGACCTTGGTAGGGGCACCGATCTTGAAGTTTTGGCGTTGTGCAGACTTCATTTATCCACCGATCATATGCAATATCCACAAGTTTGTTCCACGCCATAACTTCCATGTCAACGCAACTATGCTCTAGTAATAAGTCAACGACTCGATCAATATTTACGACAACTTCAGAGTGAGTCACGGCCGCGCTGAGAGCAGATTCCGCAGCGTGTGTTTGCATGACCTCACTAGCGGTTTCTAACGGCCGTTTCTCTGGCATCACCTCCTTTCGTATTTTCCTATCAACGGCTCGTATTTGGGGCCGAACAACTCGCATCACCTCCTTTGCAATCGTAACGTTAGACCAGCACCTCCGCCCTTCGTGTCCACCTACGTGATATCCCCAATACGAATGAGCCGACATACCATGAACGGCGCGAACCTCTTTCGCGGATGATAGGCATTCTGAAGCGTGCGCAAAAGTAGATATGAAAATAATAATTAAAATACTCAACGCCAACGAAATCCAAAAGATACGGCGTTTCGCTGACGAATTCTGTTCTTCAATTCTTTCTAGTTGACGTAACAAATAGTTACGGCGTTCGCATATGTAATTAAGTTTGTCATAATCATTCATAGCTCCCCCTTTGACATTTTCTCAAGGTCAGCGCGCATCTTTGCAAACGGCATAGCCGGTAAACCTTCCTCACCACGTTGGCGACGTGCCACGATGTCGAGCATTTGCAGCTCTCCGAGCATCTGACGATTTGCGCGCTCTATTCGCGTGATGTGCCGACGGAGGTTGCGGTCATACGCTGTAGGGGAAAGGCCCGCCATCTGGCGCAAGAGACGATTAGGGCGCACGTTCAACACCTCTTTCAAACTTGCAAAAAATTCCTGTTGATAGTATCATAAACCGCTGAAAAGTCAATGCATTAGGACATGCCTGACATGTCTATTTGGGGATCACAATGAGTGTCAACATTCACTGGCGTCCAACATCCGACAAGGGAAAGTGTTTCGACAGCGGAACATCGTCATCATGGGATCGCCTGCAAAGAGCGTGTGGAACGAAACTTAATGAAAGCCATGTACCAAAACTTAGGGTTATGGCAATTTCAACAGACAATGAGTTTTATAACGAAGTGGCCGACGTAATTGAGAAAGTTGGATCAATAGAGGTGTGGGGAGAATACTAGGCCATGCCTATTCTAGATATTAACCTGACCGATCTTGACACACATCAAGTGCAGAGCGAAACTGGAATGGCGCACTTCGCTGGTACGGGACCACGAGGTAAGACGTGCGGTCATTGTGTCTTTTGGGGATATAAAAGAGAAACTGGAAGATTTAAGAGCATGAAACCAGTCGAGGCTTGCCAAAAATATTTTATTCTAACAGGCAAGCACGGCCCCACTATTAAGGCCGCGCTGTTGTCGTGCAAATATTTCGAGGGAGGACCTAAACCCTGAAGCTCAATAGCTTCGATGTCTTCTTGCGGCCTTCGGTCGGCGCTTTGGCTTCCACAAATGACGCCTCCACGGTGTCGATCTTCTCGCGTAGAGTTGCGAAAATCTTGTCCTTTGCCTCTTCTGTCCAGTCGTAGGATTGTATGCTAGAAAGATGATTGAGGGCGTTAAGGGCATCGAGCGCTCGCGACACACGCGCGGAAGCGAGACGCGAGAAATCCGCAAGCTTTTCCTCTGGCGTTTTCTTTGTTTTTTTTGCCTCGTTGTCAGCGATTGCCTTTGGTAATCCACCGGCCTCAATAGGGTCTTCTCCGCCGTTGAGAACGCTCCTGGCGTAGCGCTCAGATTCTAAGAGTTCTGAGGCCATCTCGTTAATTGCGTCACGTGACAGACCAGTCTCAATAGAGTCTGTTACGGCGTGTCCGTATTCTTCCTGATCACGTGGTTTCTTAGCCATTGTGGCGGTGCTCCGATTTGTGTAATAGAATACAGAATATTACAGCACACCCACCGCCGGAGGACAAGCTGTGAGATTGGCGAACTGTCCTGTTCACGGATTATCAGAGGCCCCATGTCCTTGTTACCTGGAGAACACAGGGGATATTGATGAATGGTGGGATCGTCCGAGCACGGCACCGGTACCCAGCCCCCTAAACCTCTCCCAACTCATTGATATCCCTCACACAATTTAATGGACTAACCAGTCAGTTAATCGGCACGGAGCGCGAACCTTCCGGCAACCTA
>Ga0137395_10000124_pt1 | contig 25711 bp, 19 predicted proteins | sample czobulk216metaG_FD_108283 | JGI IMG/M metagenome (GOLD analysis project Ga0137395, IMG submission 108283) | Vadose zone soil microbial communities from Angelo Coast Range Reserve, California, USA - czobulk2.16 metaG | ecosystem: Environmental > Terrestrial > Soil > Vadose zone | place: USA...
CGCGGATGGCATCCGGTGCCAGTCCGCGCGTGGGCTTGCCGAAGCGCTCCGAGATCTGCTGCAGGATGAATTGCGCGAGCAGCATGCTGTCGCCCTGGCGCTCGCGCAGCGGCGGCACGCGGACGGTCACCTCACTGATGCGGTAGAACAGGTCGTCGCGGAAGCCGCCGCTGCCGATCAGCGTCTCGAGGTTGCGGTTGGTGGCGCACACCAGACGAAAGTCCAGCGCCACCGGCACACGCCCGCCGACGCGCTCGACGGTACGCTCCTGCACCACGCGCAGCAGCTTGGCCTGCAGTGAGGCGGGCATCTCGCCGATCTCATCGAGGAACACCGTGCCGCCCTCGGCGGACTCGAGCTTGCCGGCGGTGCGTTTGGCGGCGCCGGTGAAGGCGCCCTTCTCGTATCCGAACAGCTCGCTTTCGAGGAGCGTTTCGGGAATCGCCGCGCAGTTGATGGCGACGAAGGGCTTGTGCGCGCGGCCCGAGAGGCGGTGGAGATTGCGCGCCAGCACCTCCTTGCCGGTGCCGCTGTCCCCGAGCAGCAGCACCGTGGCGTTGGTCGGGGCGACCTTCTCGATCGCGCGGCACACGCTGCGCATGGCGTCGCTCACGCCGACGATACCTTCCAGCGCCATCGCGCCGGTGCGCTCGCGCAGCCGCCAGTTCTCCTCCTCGAGCTCGCGGATGCGCAGCGCGCGGCGCACCACGATCGAGAGCACGCCGGCATCGAGTGGCTTGTGGTAGAAATCGGTCGCGCCCAGGCCGACCGCGGCCACCGACAACTCGCGCGCGTCGTGCTCGGTCATGGCGATGATCTTGGTGTCGGGACTGATATTGAGGATCTGGCGCAGCAGCTCCAGGCTCTGTGCGGCTACGGCCGGCTCGTTCGCCGTGCCCAGATCGAACAGCACCGCATCCGGCTCGGTGCGACGCACGATGGCGAGCGTCTGATCGGAGGTCTCGCACGCGGTCACGTCCAGATCGGAGAACACCGCTTCCAGCTCGCGCCGCAGGGCGCGATCGTTCTCGAGGATCAGCAGTTTCCGACGCTGCATCGCGGCGGCCATCAGCGCGCTCCAGCGGCCTCACCCGTCAAACAGGCATAAGTCGGCATAGTACCGCGAACCGCCCCGATGAGCCGAAAAACTTTACAATGAACTGTAAAGTGTGATTCCCGGCGCCGCCGTGAAGGCATTCGCTTTGCCCTAGACCGCGATGTGCTGTCGGCCCCGCTCATGATCTCGAACGGCCGCATCGCGTCCAACAACGCTTCGATGCTCTTGATCTACAAGGACGTGTCACGCGAGTTCACCGAGGGCGAGCCCGGGCCGATCGACCGCTCGCGGGACAGGAGGCGGGCAACGGGATGCGCAGCGCACGGCGCTCGAGCAGGTGCCAGGAGGTCGCAGCGAAGGCCAGCGCGACCGCCATCGCGGCCGCAAAGTTCGTGGCCGGCGTGGTCCCAACGCCGAGGGTCACGAGGGCAATCTGTATCGGGGCCGCGTAGATATAAATGCCGTAGGAGTAGTCGCCGAGCCGGTTCCATTTGCGGATCAGCCCGGCGGGAACGTAGGCAAACCAGAGGAGCAGATACGGCAGCGCCAGCGTGAGCGCCACCTGGCGAACCAGGAATGACCGGCTGAACGCCACGCCGGCGAGGACCAGACCGAGAAGCGGGAGCGCGACCCGATAGCTGAGCGTGATCCGGTCGCGCAGCACGTAGGCCAGCGACCCCGCGAAGAAGAAGTACATGAACCGGCCGCGAGCCTCCAGCATGTCGTGACTGCTGCCGGTGAGCTTGGAGACCAGCACGATGCCGCAGCCAAGCAGCGCCAGAGCGGCCGCATATCGGGCCCGCAGACCGAGCAGCGCGCCCACGACGCCCAGCAGTATGTACATCTCGATCTCGAGCGGCAGCGTCCAGAGCGAGACATTGAAGGTCGGCTCGTGAAAGCGAAAGGCGTGAGGCAGATCCAGCCTGGCGCCGAGCTTCGGCAACATGGTGAGGTTGTGCGCGAGGTACGCGAGCGTGTCGTGGCTCGACCAGAAGGTGAGCGCCGGGACCGTGGCGAAGAGGAGTCCGGCAATGAGCACTGATACCAGCACCGACGCCCACAGTCCCGGATAGATCCGCATGCACCGCGCCCAGGCGAACTGCGCCGGCGTCTTGCCGTCCCAGCTCCTGGTGACGAGGAAGCCGCTCAGTACGAAGAAAACGTCCACCCCGAGGTCCCCGCCGCTCAGGTCGAACACGCGGGCGAACGGCTCGAAACGCCCGTTGTCGGTGAAACCGAACGCGTGCGTGAAGATCACGAGCGTCGCGGCCAGAAATCTCATCAGGTTGAGATTGTTGTCGCGTCCGCGGCAGGCGACGGACAGTTGCGTGGCAGATTCCATATTCCCTGCAGCGCTTAACTGTATCCTCGGGTCGCAGCCCGATGAAATCAGGGCAATACCCCACCGTGCTGTGTTGATCAGCGTGCGCCCTTTCCGAACAGCGCCACCTCGGCGGTCTGCACCAGGATGGCGAGATCGAGCAGCAGACTGTTGTTCTTGATGTAGTAGAGGTCGTACTGGAGCTTCTCCAGCGCGTCCTGTTCCGATGATCCGTACGGATAGCACAGCTGCGCCCAACCGGTGATGCCGGGCTTCAGGCAGTGTCGCTGGAAGTAGTAGGGAATCGTCTCGGAGAGCTGCGCCACGAACTCCGGGCGCTCGGGGCGGGGGCCAACCAGGCTCATGTCCCCGCGCAGGACGTTGATGATCTGTGGCAGCTCGTCGATCCGCAGCGTGCGGATCACCGCTCCGACGCGCGTCACCCGCGGATCGTCCTTCACCGCCCAGCGTGCCTCCCCGGGCGCTTCCGCGTCGATGCGCATGCTGCGGAACTTCAGCAGCGGAAAGATCCGTCCGCCGAGGCCGACGCGCTCCTGCCGATAGAGCACCGGCGCACGCAGCCCGTCCTCCAGCTTGATGGCGACCATGGTCGCCAGCAGGGCGGGAAGCGACACCAGGATCAGGATCACGCTGGCGGTGAGATCGAGCGCGCGCGAGGTGAGCTGCCGCAGCGAGCCGCGCCGGTAGCCCTCGCCGAAGATGATCCAGCTCGGATTCAGCACGTCGACGCGCACCCGCCCGGACTCGCGCTCGAGAAATGTCAGGAGCTCCGTAACGTCCACGCCTGCCAGGCGGCACTTGAGAAGCTCGCGGATCGGGAAGTCCCGGCGACGATCGTCCACCGCCACCACGACTTCATCGACGTCCAGATGTCTGCAGAGCTCCGGCAGCGCCATGGCGCCGTCGAGCACCAGCTCGGAGGGAACGCTCGTGCTCTCGGCAAACGGGATGGGTCCTGAGATTGACGGCCTCACGAATCCGAGCAGGGCAAAGCCCCGGCGATCGGCGCGCCGTCGAAGCTTCGCGATCGTCTCGGCACTGCGGCCGACACCGTAGACCAGCACCCGGACCTTGAACGCGCGTTCGTCGATAAGTCGGCCCAGCGCCAAGTGCAGCACCAGTGCCACCAAGCCCGCGCCAAGCCCCCCGAGCGCCACCACGCCGCGCCCAATCCACAGATGCGGGATGAGGAACATGCACAGTCCCGATACCACAACACCCGAGCCCACCGCCGCCATGATCCGAATGAAGATTCCCGCGCTTCGAGCACGCTGGCGCGAGCTGTGCAGCCCCAAGGCGAGGAAGGACGCGAACATGACCAGGCTGAAAAGCAGCGCCCGCGGCCACAAGGCACCTGTCGTCCTCTCGATCGAGGCAACATCGAGATGAAAACGCAGCATGGCCGCCCCGAACAGCACGAAAAAGAACAGCGTCGTCTCGAGCACCGCCCGCACGACGATCGACAGCGGAAGATAATGGCCGAGGAGCCGTATTCGCATAGCGAGGTTCGGGGTCGCGCCCTGATTCCATCGGGCGCCGCGGTAGCTTGAATCCGATCGAACCGGATTTTACAGCGTATCGGGCTCGCCGCAGCTCCGATTACCCATGCGGAAGAATCCGGCCGTTCTGGTATCCTCGAAAGACCCCGCAATCCTGGCGTGCGCACCGATCCACACGCGTGCGGCGGCCGCTAGTACGTCGCAAAAATCACACCTCCCCGCGAGCGACAAACAACTCGCTCCTGGATTAGAGTGACGGCGCCATGCACCCGAGCCTGTGTACGCGCTGAATCGCGCCACCTGCCCGCCCGTCGACTGCGTCCCCGCTGTCGTCGTCGGGGGAACCCTCAACGGCCTGGGCGTCGTGCGCAGCCTCGCCCGCGGTCGCATGCCGATTTATCTGCTCGATACCACCCGCTGGTGTGCCGCGGGATGGTCCCGGCACGTCTCCTTCGTGCCGGTGGTGGCGCTCGAGGGGCGCGGACTCACCGACCCGCTGGTCGAGCTCGGCGCGCGCCTCGGCTGCCGGCCGGTGTTGATCCTGACGAGCGACCAGAGTGTCAACTGGGTGTCGGAGCATCGGGAGGACATCGAGCCGCTCTACCGCATCAGCCTCCCCGCCGACAACATCGTGCGCGCACTCGCCGACAAGACCCTGTTCCAGGAGCTCGCCGAGCGCGAGGCCTTCCCGGTGCCCCGCTCGGTGTGCCTCAGCGACCGTGGGGAGCTGGGGCGGCTGGCGACGCTCGCGCCGCCACTGATCGTGAAGCCCGCCGACAAGACGCTGGTGCTGAGCGGCGCAGTGGAGCGCGCCGTGCAAGCCGCGACCCTCGCCGATGCGCAGCGCGCCTGCGCGCAGATGCTCGCGCGCGCGCCGCGGGTCATCGTCCAGGAGTGGATCGAAGGTCCCGACACGGATATCACTTTCACGTTGTTCAGTTGTGACAGCCGCGGCAGACTCCTCGGCCTCTTTCCGGGGCGCAAGCTGGTGTGCTCGCCGCCGGCGATCGGCAACACCGCAGTGTGTGTGCCCGCGCCTGAGATGGCCGACGAGCTCGTGGCGCCCACGATGCAGTTCATCGACCGGCTGGGTTATCGCGGACTCGGGAGCCTCGAGTTCAAGCGTGACCGGCGCAGCGGGCGGTCGCTCATCATCGAGCCGACCGTCGGGCGCACCGACTGGCAGGAGGAGCTCGCGACGCTCTGCGGCGTGAACCTGCCGCTCATCACTTACTATGCCGAGCTCGAGCGGCAGGCACCGCGCTCGGATGCGCCCTACCCGCCAGTCGCGTGGCGCTCGTCCGCGGGGTTCAGTGCTCCGCTGCCGGCCGGCGTGCGCACCGTCGACGGTTTCTTCAGGTGGTCGGACCCGGTGCCGGCGCTGTACTACTACGGCTACGAGCGCGGATTATTGCGCGTGTGGCTCAGCGCCGCGCGCCTCGCCGCGGCTGCCCGGAGCGAGCCCTCACAGGAGTGATCATGGACGTCGAAACGACCATCGTTGGAGCGGGACCCTACGGGCTGTCGATTGCGGCCTACCTGCGCGCCGCACGCCAGCCCTTCGAGGTGTTCGGCACGCCGATGGAGAGCTGGCACCGCTACATGCCGGAGGGAATGCTGCTCAAGTCCGAGCGCTTTGCCTCCAGTCTCTGGGATCCGCACCGCCGTTACACGCTGCGGCGGTTCAGCGAACTGCGCGGACTGCCCTGGCAGCCGGTCGGCAGCCCGCTGAGCCTGGCTCTGTTTCGGGAATACGCCGAGTGGTTTCGCGGGCAGGCGGTCGGCGAGCCGCGCGATGTCCGGGTAAATGGATTGCGGCGCGTGAACGGCGGCTTTGGAGTGCAGCTCGCCGACGGCGCGAGCTTCACCAGCCGGCGCGTGGTGCTCGCGACCGGCCACATGGCTTTTCGGCTGCTGCCGCCCGAGCTCTCGGCGCTGCCCGAGCCGCTCGTCATGCACAGCACGCGCATCGGCGACCTGAGAGCCTACGAAGGGCGGGAGGTCTGTGTCATCGGTGCCGGCCAGTCGGCGCTCGAGACCGCGGCGCTGCTGCATGAAAACGGTGCGCGCGTGCGCGTGCTGGTGCGCCGTGGCCGCATCGAGTGGAATGCTCCGTCGAAGCCCCGGCCACTGCCCCGGCGGATCCTCGCGCCCGATGCCGGTGTTGCCACGGGCTGGAAATCGGTCGCGGTATCGGAGCTGCCGCGGGTGTTCCGCTGGTGTTTTGCGCCGGAGCGCCGCCATCGGTTCGTAGCGGGCTCGTACGGGCCGAGCGGATCCTGGTGGCTGCGGGAACGCGTGACGGGCCGCGTCGCCGTGTCGCTCGGTGCGCGGGTATCGTCCGCCTCGACCGCGAACGACGGCTGCGTGCGCCTGCGCATCGACGGGGGGCGCGACGCGAGCGAGATACGGGCGGACCACGTAGTCGCCGCCACCGGCTTTCGAATCGACGTCGATCGACTCGACTACCTCGAGCCCTCGCTCGCCCGGAGCATCGCCCGAGAGGCGGGTGGCATTCCGGCGCTCGACTCGCGCTACCAGACGTCGGTGCCGGGCCTTTTCATGGTAGGCCTCGCCAGCGCACCGGCGTTCGGGCCGATCATGCGCTTCATGTACGGCGCGAAGCACGTCGCGCCGGTGCTGGCGAGGCGCCTGGGCGCGTGAGCCGGGCGCGGCGCCTGATCACGCTCTGCCGGTCGCCAGCTCGAAGCCGAACTGATGCGGACTACGAAACCACTGGGCGATGCCGATGCGGTTCAGGCTGAACAGGTCCGGCTTCACCGGGTTCACGCCTCCGTGACAGCCCGCACAGCAGACAAAGCCCGCCTCGCGCACGAGTTCGCGCGAGCGGGGCGTGATGTGCTCGCGACCGCCGAAAGGATACGCGAACAGCTCCGGGGGCCTGCCGAGCGCCTCGGCGAGCTTGCGACGCGAGACTCCGAGCTCCGCTCGCACGGTGTCGACGTCCGCGCTTCCCAGGTCGAGGTGCGTGTCGGTATGGCTGCCGATCTCGAAGCCCATGGCAGCAAGCGCGCGCACCTGATCCCAGCTCATCCACCCGGGGTTGCGCGGAAGATGCAGGTCCCAGGGCGGCACGGTGTTCGAGCCGACGAATCCCGTGGTCACGAAGAACGTGGCCGGCAGCTGCAGCCGCCGCAGGATGGGAGCCGCGACCTCGAGATTGTCCCGGTAGCCATCATCGAAAGTGATGGAAAGCGTACCGCCGAGATCCTCGCCGGCGCGACCACGCGCGATCTGCTCGGAGAGCGACAGCACCCGAAAGTGCTGCCGAAAGAACTTGCAGAAGGCCTCGAACTTGCGCGCGCGACACGTGAGCTCATCTTCCCGCAGGTCGTCGGCGATGCGATGGAACGCCACGATGGTCATCTGCGAGCGGAACTGCCGGGCGTAGACCCCGCCAGCGTCCGCCATCCGGCCAAGGACGCCTTTCACGCATTGCGACAAACGTGTTTTCGAGGTCAACGAACCCCGGTACGCGTGCTGCACCGGTCTACCTGCCGCCCGATTGCCGGCGCCGCCCATCCTCGACTGACTGCGCCAGCCGGTCCTCGTGCGCGAACCCCATGCTTTGCGTACATTGTAGCGCGCGGCCGGGCAGCCGGAGCCGAAATCTCCTGGCTGCTTATACTGCAGGTAACGCGGCCTCCGGCTGGGCGCGCACCATGAGCGTTTCCGTCGTGATCCCGGCACATAATGCGGGTGGATTCATCGAAGAAGCCATCCGCAGCGTTCTCGACCAGGACTGGCCGGTCGAGGCCATCATCGTCATCAACGACGGCTCGACGGATGGTAATTACGTTCGATTGAGCTCACTGGCCGGGAACGTACGCGTGCTCGACCAGACGAATCGCGGTGTCTCCGCCGCGCGTAACCGCGGTTGTCAGCTGGCGTCCAGCGAGTACGTCGCCATACTCGATGCCGATGACCTGTGGCTGCCGGGAAAGCTGCGTGCCCAGATGACTCACCTCGCGGCCAACCCAGCCTGCGACGCCGTTTTCGCCCTGGGTACCTGGTGGTACCCCGACGCCGACGGCCGGTGGCCACGACCCGCGGAGGTTGCCGGCCCGGTACCCCCCGCATCCCCGGCGCGGCGACTGTACTACTCCGACTTCATCTTCGGGCTTCCGGTTGCCAGCTCCACGATGGTCGTCAGGCGGAGCGTCTGGCTCGCCCTCGGCGGCTTCGAGGAAAGCCGCCGCTATGCCGAGGATCAGGACTTCCACCTGCGGCTGGCGTACCGGCATCGCGTCGATCTCATCGACGTCCGCGCAATCCTCTACCGGCAGCATCGCGCGAGCGCGACGCACAAGCTCCAGGACGCCAATCACTGGGCGGACGTGATCTCCGCGGCGACCGCGACACTCGGTCTCGAGGACGGCGCCAGGGGTGCAGTGGATCCGGTGAAGCTGCGACGCCGCCTCGCCGAGCTTCACGTCTTTCACGGCCGAGATCACTTCTGGCACGGGAAGACCGCCGTGGCACGTCGCGAATTCCGCCGCGCATTCGCCCGCCGGCCGTTCCACGCGAGGACCATCGCGTACCTCGTCCTCACCGGCCTGCCAGGCGTGGCCCGGTTGCTGCGCCGTGCCCTCAGGCCGCGCGCAGCCGGCGGACGAGCCTGATGCTCGGCTGTTCGAACCACCGGGGACGCCACGATGCCCCCTGCGACCGCAGCAATCGCCGGTGGGACACCACGCCCGCGCCGCACCTCGTCAGCCCCAGCCCCGGGCTCTCCAGACGTTGTCGTAAATGTCATGATAGGCGCGGCCCATGGCGTCACGAGAATATCCCAGCCTGAAGCGCTGATAGGCACTCTCCGATCGCGCTCGCGCCAGCGTCGGATTATTGAGTGCTTCGTTGATGGCAGCGGCCAGCAGTACCGCATCGTTGGGCGGAACGACCCAGGCATCCGTTCCCTTCTCCAGGGCGTCCGGGATGGCACCAACCGCCGTGCTGACGATCGGGCAGCGCAGCGCCATTGCCTCGAGGATGGTTATGGGCAGTCCCTCCTTATCGGAACTCACCACCATGGCATCCGCGGCGCAGAGCAGCCGTGGGACATCGCTTCGATAACCGATGAAGTGCACTTGGCGCCCGAGTCCGCTCCCGGCAGCCTGGTCGGTGAGTCGACCGAGCTCTCCCCCCTCGCCTGCGAACAACAGGTGCACACCGGTCGGGTCCCGCAGCCGCGTCATCGCCGTGATCAGCAGATCGTTGCGCTTTGAGGGCGCGAGTCGCCCAAGCTGGACGATCAGGCGGCTGTTCGACGGCAGACCGAGCTCAGCGCGCACCTGCTCACGGGCCGCCGGTTCGACCGGCGGCGCGCTGATGCCGTTGTTGATCAGCGTGACTCGCTCCTCGGCAACCCCGCTTGCCAGCAGTTCGGAGCGGATCTCCTCCGAAACGGCTACCACATGGTCGAAGCGGCGTAGCACCCGTTTATCGGCCGCCTCAAGAATCCTCAGCTTCGTTGTTTCGCTGTACCAGGAGTGACATGTCGATACACAGGCCAGGCGATGCGGAGCGTTTAGCAGAGCCAACAGGACGTCGGGCTTGTAGCCGTGAGAGTGCACGACAGCGCGTGGGTGGGCCGCAAGCAGTCGGCGCAATCGTAGCAGCATCGGCACGATGGCCATACGCCCGGCGGGCACAAACGAGTGAGCGGCAAGCCCCTGCGCCAATGCTCGACGCACGAGGTCTGACGCCCCGTGTCCTTCGAGTGCCACCACGAAGCTCTGCCACCCCCGGTCCCGCAGATAATCTGCCAGCTCCAGCAGCGCCTTCTCCGCGCCGTAGACACCGCCGGTACTGACCAGCTGGATGGCTACCCTTGCGCGCACCACTCAGCCCACGAGCAGTTGCTTGTAGCGCTCGGCAATCCGGGCAGCTTCGAAGTGTGAGCGGACGTAGTCCCGGCAGAGTGCATCCCTGGCCAGGATCTCACCGGGATTGTCCAGCACAAACTGCATCGCTGCTTGCAGAGATTGCTGATCGCGGGGCACTGTCAGCCAACCGCGTCCCCGCAAGATGTCCGGTATGCCGCCTACCGCGGGACAGATCCCCGGTATGCCCATAGCCATTGCTTCCAGCAGGGCTCGCGGCGTTCCCTCCGAGCGCGAATTCATCACAAACACATCCGCAGCCGCCATGAAGGGCCGCGCATCCGTTTGCTCACCCGCCAGCGTGACCCGCGATCCGCAGGGATGGGATCGAATCAGTTCTTCACAGGCGCCGCGGCCCTCGCCGTCGCCCACGACGAGGAGCCTCGATGCTCCCTGCGGCCGCGGCTGCACCGCGAGAAACGCGGCGATCAATCCCGGCACATCCTTCACGGGAGCCAGCCGCCCGATGAATGCGAAAACGAATTCAGAGCCGATTCCCAGCCGCCTGCGGCACTCGGCCCGATCGCGGCGGTGGTAGCGCTCGACATCGATGCCGATCGGGATGACTTCGATGCGCTCGGGAGCCATGCCCAAATCGCCGCACAGATAGTCCTTGATGCTCTGGTGAACCACGGTGATCACGCTTGCGAGCCGCCAGTTGAGGCGCGCGCGAAACTGCCCGGCCCGACTCTGGGCGACGTCCAGGACCGAATGCTCCGTTACGACTATCCGCCGGACCCCGGCCAGCCGGGCCGGAAGGCCGAGCTTGTTCAAGCCCAGGAAGTGCTGAAGGTGAATTGCATCCAGCCGCAGCGCGCGCAGGCGTCGCGTTAGGTGCAGGCTGATGCCATTTCGCCCGAGTATGTGCCGTTTTGGCACGCCCAGATCGACCACCTCAAGGCCATACGCTGTGCAGCGTTGCATCAGGGGGCCCGGCGAGCTGTCGAGGGCACCGCACAGCACCTGTATGTCCTGCTCGGCCAGCCGCCGCGCGAGCTCCACGCCAAACAATTCGGAGCCACCGACGCCAAACGAATACAAGACTTGCAATATTCGAGGCTTGGACCTCACTGCAACCTCACTGGTCTGCTGTCCCGCCGGAAAGCGTCAGCGAGGCGCTCGAGTCTGGCCAGGATGGAGACGAACCGCAACCGCTCGCTTCCTTATGTAGCGACTGGAACGACCCAGAGGATTCTTTTACGCTATTCGCTGCGCCCGACAGGTGGAATCGATCCGCAAATGTACGTCTGCTCCAAGTGCAAGGGTCCGCTCGTTGACCACAAGTGCGCGCGTTGCCGGCTGGAGTTCTCGGTTCTCGAGGGCGTTCCTTGCTTCCTAACAGAGTCAGCCGGAGGAGGCGGCCAGAGGCTTCGCGAGATTTACGATGACATCTATCGTCACCACGAGGATGTGTGGATCGACCAGGGGCGTTCACAGGACTTCCTCGGGTATCTTTGCAAAGTCGCGCAATCGTCACCCAGCGACAGCGTACTCGAGATCGGCTGCGGAGAGGGCAGGCTGCTCGCCGCTCTGACGAGCGTCAGCAAATACGGGATCGATCCGTCGATTCATGCGCTCGTGAGGGCCAGGAAGCACTCGGCGGCGGAATGTGCGGTAGCCCGGGCCGAGGAACTGCCGTTTCCGCACGAGTGTTTCGACCTGGTCGTCGCGGTCGGCGTAATGGAGCATTTCGAGGAACCGGATGTGGCCACCGCCGAAATCCGCCGCGTGCTCAAACCGCGCGGGCGCTACATCGCCCTCATCCAGACGGATATGACGCGGATCGAACGCCTGGCCGTGAAGGCGCGAGAGTACTTGTTTCCGCGGTTCCGGCCCGGAGCTTTGCTCAAGTGGGCCAACAAGAAACTGCACCACCGTATCGTGCAGCCATTCAGGAGGTCCTATACAATCGATAGCGCGCGACGATGCCTCGAGCGCAATGGCTTGGAAGTCACGCAGATCATTACACGCAGAATCCAGCCAGACGCGCCGCTCGCTGGCGATCATGTAGCAATTCTGCTGTCTCGCAGACGTTAAATAAGCATCAAGTGCCGTTAGCTTCCCATGGCGCACAACCGTGATCCGGCCTCGTTCCGCTGGCGTGCATGGTCATGAGTCAAAGCGATTCGCCCGCCGATGCCCCGGTGTGCTACCTGTTCATGATCATCGCGGGAGTGACGCATTCCCCTGAGGAACTCGAGCCGACCTGCCGGTTGCTTTCGCGCAGATTCACCGGAGAGATCTGGTCATTTGGGAGCAACGACGCCGACGTAGTGTTCGACCGGATGCGTCTGCGCGTAGTGAAGGACCGCTCGCGGTCGAGCCTCTTGAATTTCGCCAATTTCGCGCACAGGGTGCTCGCGCACGCGCGCGATCTCAGACCCGCCCCGCCTGACAGAATCGTTGTGACGTCCTACGACCCATTCAAAGGAGGACTGCTGGCACTGTGCGTCGCGCGGATCCTTGAAGCCCGGTTCATGTGCGAGGTGAACGGCGCCTTCGCCAACCGCGACAACTTCGCGCACATACGTCCGCGGTTGTGGCGCAGGTTGCGAGCGCTGCAGGCGCGGGTCATTGGATCCTACGTCTTGCGCAGGGCGAACGCGGTACGCCTGCTGTTTCCCGGCCAGCTCGAAGGCTTCGTCCGACTGCCGCCCGGGATAATTGTCCGGCAGTTTTTCGCCCTCACGTACACGGAGCGCTTCTACCCCGGACCCGAAGAGCCCATCATCGTCGCAGTCGGCTTTCCCTTCGCGAGAAAAGGTATAGACGTCCTGGCGAGCGCTTTCCGGCGCGTCGCTCCCCGGCACCCTGACTGGAGACTGGTTCTCATCGGTCATGGTATCCCCAATGAGCTGCGCGCGAGGGGTATGGAGCATCCGCAGATCACGGCACTGCCCGGCCTGCCTCAGTCGGAGCTTGCGCAATGGGTGTCCCGCTGCGCCATTCTGGCGCTAGCGTCCCGCTCCGAAGCCATGGGCCGCGTTCTGCTCGAAGCCGCTGCCGCGGGGAAGTGCCGCTTGGCTACTCGTGTCGATGGCACACCGACCGTGGTTGAGGATGGCGTCGACGGATTCCTTGTCAATAAGGAGGACATCGACCAGCTGGCGGCGTACGTCGAAAAGCTCATCGGCGACCGCGAGTTGCGCCGTTCCATGGGCGAGGCTGCACGGGCGCGCGTGCAGAGCGAGTTCTCGCCGGCAGCATATCTCGCGCGTTTCGAGGAACTTATCGTGGCGACGCTTGGCGCCCCCGCCTCACCGGTGCGCATGCCTTCGCAATCCGCCGAACATACGCAATCATGAGCGCGACGAACAGCCCGCACGGGAACTGTATGAAGTCTCAGCTCACCGTCACCACAGGTGGATTGGGGATCGGGCCAAAGTTACATCCGATCTGCAGTGGCGGACCACCGTGCGCCGGATCGTAGCCCCATGCACCCATATCGCAGATGGTGCCATTGGTGTTGCCCGTCGTGCGTCCAGGACTCGCGCTAGTGGCAGACCCTGCGGTTCCCAAGGCGAGCTTGTAGCCGCCAGGGTTGAGTATCCCGGGACTGGTGAAGACCGGGTCGAGCGCGGCAGAATGTGAATCCACGCTGAGTGCCTTTTGCCATCCCGAAAGGTTGTAGCTTGCCGTCGGCGAGTAAGGGTTGCTGGTCGATCCGGCGAGCTTCAGTGCCGTGCCGCTGGCGACGAGCGACGAATACAGGTTGTAGTCCGAGAGCGCGATGGTATTCGTCATGACCACGATGCCATATCCGGAATTCGGCGTCCCTGAGACCGCGTAAATGTTGTTGTAGTGCGTGATGACAGACGCGCCGCTCACCGCTGAACCGGCCGTCCCCAGCAGCATCCCCGCGCTGCCGCCACCGAACACAAACGTGTTGTTATATATCGCATAGCCGGTCTTGATCGGCACAAACCACGTCGCTCCATACCAAAGATCGACTCCCGCAGCGAGCACTTTGAAAATGTTGTGATGGATCGTGTATACGTCCCCGGCGTTACCGCCCGTGGCATCGCAGATCACGCCCTGCGCGCTCGTGGTCGCGCCCCCGATTTCGAAGTAGTTATAGCGAAGGGTTGCGTTTCCATTGGGGTAGTACTTGTCCCGCACGGCCTGAATGCAATTGTAGATCGTGCAGTATTCATAGACGTTTGAGCGACAATAATAGGAGAAGATCCCCGCAACATCGATCTCATTGCCCCCCAAAGCCACGATGTCACGAATTTTGCAATTTTGGACCAGAGCGCCGCTGCACCCTTGCAGGTAGACGCCGGCAACGTTGTCGTTGACGACACCGCCGATGCCGAAGATCTCGCAGTTCTGCACCACGCAGCCAGGTATTCCGCCGCTCTCACTCGTTATGTTGTACCAGAAGCTGACGCCGGTCTGATAAGAGCCGGTGATGACAAGACCGTCGAGTGTCACGTAACCCAGGTTGGGAACAGGAGTTGCGTAATTCCCGTTAGCCGCGTAACCCTGACCTATGATGGAAGCCTCGACGCTCGGAAAGAGTGCGCCGATGGGGTTTAAGGCCGTCAGCATTGCCGCACGGGGGAAGTAATTCCCGTTCGTGTCGCACGACGCAACATAGGTCGGAGAACCACTCGTGCCGCCGTTAACCGCCAAAGCGGGTCCGTTCCACACTGCCTTCTGATTAAGCGAGTAGACGTTATAAATACCCGCGATGACGCCAACACGCTTGCCCGCATAGACGGATCGGTGAGTGTTCAGCGCCGTAATCGACCACGGCGATGCAAGGGTTCCAGGATTTGCATCGCTCCCGGTCGTCGAGATGTAGTAATCGAAGGTGGTTGTCGCTGCAGCCGCGCGCGGCATGCGCAAAGCCAATGGCACTGCACCTGCCAGCGCCGCGCAGCCACCCTGTTTCAGCAGCGTCCGTCGCGTAACCATAGACCCCCCCACAACTGAACAGATTGTGGCGACACGAGGCGGGCCTCGCAATTGTCTCTGAGGTAAGACACCTGACTGCGCCTGCCGTGGATTCACCGGGAAATCAGCATCTTGTCCCTTCGCACAGAAGGCTCATTACGGCCGGGTAGCGTGACGCAGTTCACGGAGCTAGGATTTCGCGCCGTCGAGAACTCCTTAGCCGCAGCGAATACCGAAGCCAAACCATGGTCGCCTCATGGCTGTGATCGTCTTCTGGACGTGTTGTGGGCTATTGACGTACGTCTACGCCGTTTATCCGCTCCTCGTGGGATTGCTGGCTGCACGGTTCGGCGCGCCGCCGAGCATGGGCACCGAGCTTCCGACGATCACCGTCATCGTGACCGCGTACAACGAGGAAAAGTGCATCCGCGCCAAGCTGGATAGTCTCACCGGCCTCGATTACCCACCCGAGCTCGTGAGCATCGTCGTGGTATCCGACGCCTCGTCGGACTCAACCGATGAGATCGTGGCAAGCTACGCTCCCGCTCGCGTGCGCCTGCTGCGTCTCGAGGGCCGCCGAGGCAAGACCGCCTGTCAAAACGCAGCCGCCGAGGCAGCGTCCGGAGAGATACTGGTCTTTACCGACGCGACGACCCGCCTGGACGCGGCCGCGCTGCAGCGGCTCGTGGAGAGCTTCGCAGATCCGTCGGTCGGCTGTGTCGCCGGGCGCCTGGTGTACGTCTCCGACGTCGACAGCGCGACCGGCCGGGGTGGCGAGGCGTACTGGAACTATGAGGTGCGACTGCGAGTCGCCGAGAGTCGCCTGGGATCCCTGATCGGCGTCAGCGGTTGCCTCTACGGGGTGCGCAGGCGCGCCTACGTGCCGATCGATCCGGAATTGATCAGCGACTTCGTCATCGCGATGCGCATGCGGGAGCAGGGACTGCGCACAGTACTGGCCGCGGATGCCGTCTGCTACGAGGCAACCCTCGACCGCGCGCGCCACGAGCTCTCGATGCGGGTACGCGTGGCGATCCGCAGCTTGAACGCCCTCTGCCACGAGCGCCGCTTCCTCAATCCGCTGCGTTACGGGCGCTTCTCCTGGCAGCTGTGGTCACACAAGGTTCTGCGGTATGCATCACCAGTGCTCTGGCTCGGTGCCATCGTCTCGAATCTGCTGCTTGCCGTGCGCTCGCCGGGGTACCTCATACTGCTGCTCCCTCAGCTCATCCTCATCGGCGCGGGTTCGGCGGGATTCCTGCTGCAAGGCCGCCACCGGCCGTTAGGACTCCTCGGCCAACCCTACTACTTCCTTCTGACCAACCTTGCCTCCCTGCTTGCGCTGCTGCGCTACCTGCGGGGCGAGCGCATGGTCACGTGGAAACCTCTGCGCGAGGGCGGCGCAGCGAACAGCCGTCAGGCCTGATTGTCTCCGGCCAGCCGGCTGAAAAGATCGGCGAGCCGGCTGCCGATCTGCGCGAAGGAGTACTTCTCGGTCACGAGCTCGCGCGCGGCGCGGCCCATCGCTGCGCGCCCGGCGGGTCGCTGCAGCAGCCGCGTGATAGTGCCGACGAAGTCCTCCGCAGACTCGGCGTGCTCAACGTGGCGCCCGGGGATGGCGTCGATCCCCTCGCACGCCACCGGGTGGGCGACGACGCACTTGCGCATCGCGAAAGCATCGAGCAGCTTCAGCTTCGTTCCACCCCCATCGCGGATGGGACACACATACACGTCGGCCGCATCCAGATACGGGCGGACGTCCTCGACGAACCCGTGCACGATCACGTCCGCGTGGGTGGATGCCAGCTCGAGCACGGCCCGCGGCGGTGCCGAGCCGACGATGTCCAGGTGCAGCGCCGGAATCCGCATCTTCAGGGCCGGCCATATCTCGCGCAGCAGGAACAGCACCGCCTCGACGTTCGGGTACCAGTTGAGGCTGCCCACGAAAATGATCGAGGGAGTCGTCGATCCGACCTCGTGGGGCTGAAAGTAATCGATGTCTACCCCGTTTGGAATCGTAACGGCATTGGCCTGCGGCGCGAGCGCGCGCAGTCGCGCGCTGTCGAGGTCGGAACAGGTGAGGTGCGCGGCGAAGCGGCCGGCGATTCGAGCCTCGTAGCTCTGCACCCGCCTGCCTTCCTGCGCGAAGTAGGCGCGCCTGAGAACGCTGCGCTCGTTTGCGGCGCGACGCAACAGCATGTGGGACTCCACGTTGTGGTGCCCAAGCGTCGCGGGAACGGCATCGAGCAAGGATCGGTAGGGTGCGAGCCCGATAGTGTCGAAATGGGCGAGCCCGAATTGACCGCTGCGCCCCGCATCGGCAAACGCGGCGCGGGCCGCGCGGCTCTCCAGCCACCGAAGCGTATAGCACGGAGGCAAGAGCAGCCCTGCGAGCGCCGTGCGCCACTTTCCGCCCTGCCGAGCGAGCGAGTCGATGGTGAAGAAGCGCACGGAGCGGCAGATCTCGCGCAGCGCCCGCTCGCTTTCGGCGAGACCCTCCTCGCGCGATCCGTAGAAGATCCGCAGCCACGGCTCCTGGATGAACGCCACCAGCTCGACGTCGTGCCGCGCGGCGACGCCGCGCAGCAGGTGGAAGCTGCGCAGGTGCACCCCGGATTTGGGCGGATAGGGAATCAGGTGTGATGCCCACAGGACGCGCACGCGCAGCCTCAGCGTCCCATGACTCTGAGAGCCAGATGCAGCACCTGGTCGTACTGCGGGCGGGCAAAATGGCGCAAGAGCACCCAGTAGCACGCCGCGGCGATCGCGCCCTCGACGACCAGCTGCGCGAGCGGCGCGAGATGGTGCCGCAGTAGGAGCGCCGCCAGTTCCACGATTATGCCGCTCGCTGCCGTCCAGATCAGTGGCGCGGCGAGCGGGCGCAGGAGTACGCGCGTGCCGATCGCGAAGACGCGCGCGATGCGGCGCATCGAAAGCCAGAAGACGAGCGGGAAGCCTATGATCCACGCGCCGGCGGCGCCCTTGACCCCGAAGTGGGTCGCGACCAGCAGCAGTGGCACCATGACGGCGGCCCAGGTCAGCATGTTCCTGAAGGTGGTCGACACGCGTCCGGTGCCGACGACCGCCGAGTCGAGCAGCGTGTACACGCTGCGCAGCGGCAGCACGAGCGTGAAAGCCATGAAGGGCAGCACCAGGCTTGCCCACCGGGCACCGAATAGCAGCGGCAGTGCCGCCGGCGCGAGAACCCCCGTCAGCCAGAACAGCGGGAACATCAGCACTGCCGCGGTCGAGATCAGGAGCAGGAGGCCCTCGATCTGGGCGCGGACGTCGTCGCCCTTGCCGGCGAACACCGGCACCGACACCTGCGAGACGACGCCCGAAACCTGATCGAGCGCGGTGTGGGCCAGAGTCTTTGCCAGCGAATACGAGCCAAGCGCCGCGGGTCCCGCAAGGCGCCCCAGCATCAGGATGTCGAAGTCGCTGGTCGCAAAATAGACCACGCGCTGGCCGAGCATGTGTGCGCACTTGCGCCACAGAGGCCGCAGCGAGCCGAGGTGCAGGTTCGGCGCGGGCCCGCCGCGCAGAAACAGCAGCTGCGCCGCGGCCCGCACGGTGGTCCCGGTCATCGTGCCGAGCAGCAGCGCCCAGTAAGCCGCGCCCGAATACGCGAGAGCCAGGGTCGTGGCGCCCTGGACAACGCTCGCGAGCATCTGCGCAAGCGCGCTTTCCCGGAATCGCATCTCCCTGGCGAGCAGCGCCTGCGGCACGACCAGTAGTGCCCACAGAGGCGGTTGCAGAGCTGCAACCTGCAGCAGCCGTGTCAAGGCGGGGCTCCTGAAGAACCACGCCGCCACCGGCGCGACCGCGGCGATCACCACCCCCAGCCCGGCTGCCACCAGCAGAACCCAAGTGAACGCCGCGCCGTACTGCCGGCCCGACAAGCCGCGCTCGCTCACCAGGACCAGGCTCAGACCGCCGTCGAGCAGCAGGCTCGCGAACAGGGTAAGGATGCCGGCGGTTGCGATCAGCCCGTAGTCGTGCGGCTGCAGCAGACGCACGGTCAACAGCGTCATGCTCCAGGTGAGGATCTGGGTGAGCGCCCGCGCCGACCCGATCCAGCGCAGCCCGCTCGCGGCACTGCGCGCGTGCCCGCCACTCGTAGCCGAGGAACGCGGCTCAGCCCGCACGGTCGATCAGCTCTTCAGGCGCGCGCCGCCGGGGCGGCAGCGACCGTCGGCGACCCCAGGCCTATCCTCACGAGAGCGGCGCAGATGGCGACCAGGATCCATAACAGCGGGGCATAGGCCTGGGAGAGGAAGAACCCGCAGATGATGTTCCCCGCAAGCGCAATGCGCAGCGCACGGGCGTACAGACACAGCGCGGCGTGACCCTTTGCGGGTGCAGCCCGCCGACCCACGCTCGATAGGCGGCCGAGTTGCCGCAGGGTGGACAGGTAGCTGCCACAGAACAGGATCAGGCCGAGCACGCCGAGCTCGACGAGCGCCTCGAGAAAGCTGTTGTGCGGCGCGCGATAAGCGCCGCTGATCTTGCCGTCGACGTAATCGAACGAGCCGACCCCATAGCCGATGGGCCGGCTCCAGACGGCGCCGGAATCCCGTCTCCAGATCGCCAGACGCCCCTGCGAAGACCCCGCGTTGTAGTCCTTCTGCAGGTCAGCGAGCGTCGCGATCTGCTCCCGGGACTCCTTTGGCAGGTAGGTCCACGCGGCCGCGCCCAGCACGGCGAGCAGTCCGCCCACGGCCACGACGCGCCCCAGGCGAAATCCCCTGAGCTCGCCGGTTCGGGTGAATCCCAGCGGACATGCCACGAGCAACAGCGCGACGAGGCCAAGCCCGAGGGCCCCGCCGCGGGACCCGGAGAGGAGGATGGCCAAAACGCTCGCGATGATCAGGCCGTGCAGGAGCAGCCGGCCCCTATGCGCCGTGACGGCCAGCACATGGATGATGGGCAGCACGGTCACGAGTCCGTACGCCAGATCGTTTGGGTCGAAGTTCCGGTTGATCCGGGCGCGCCCGCCGGTGTATGTGAACACGATGGCGAGGGCGAGCGCGCCTGCGGCCACGCATAGGGCGATCAGCAGCCGTCGCACGTCGCGCTCGCTCTGGGTGATCTTTACCAGCAGCACGAACGAAAACAGGGACACGGCGATTCCGTAGCTCGCGATGAGGCTCTCCGACTTGTAGACGGAGAACAGTACGCTGATCATCGCCAGTGCGAGGAATGCGAGTGCCGGCCGGGCGCTCGGCAGCGACCGTACCTGGACAGGCAGCAGGGTGTCCCGCGCACGGAATGCGAACAATGCCGTGAGCACGATCCCAATCTTGGCGAGCGGAACGTTCTCCATGCCGGGTGCCCATTCCGCGAACTTGCCGACCACGACGGCGACATACACGGCCATCCAGACACCGTGAGTCGACACGGCGGCGCCCGCGGCGGGCGCGGGATGCGGCACCGCATTTACGGCCACGGCCGGTACTCGGCCGTCAGCAACGCCCGGTTCTCCGAGTACTCGACACCGGGCCCCTGGACGTTTTGGCGCACGTGGTCAATGCGGAACTTGAAATCCACGCGTCTCGCGGGGGTATAGATCAGCGCCGCGCCCACCGGCCAGTCAATCTGATAGTAGTTCGCGTTGTAATAATGTTCATGCTGCCACGACCCTCCCACCTGCGCCTCCAGCTGCGGAGTCAGACGGCGCGTGACGCTGCCGCTCACAGCGCCGGTGTTGACATCGAGCGAATGGATGCGCGCGTAGGTATCGCTCTCCCAGCGCGCCGATACCGCGATGATGGTTCGATTGAGCTCGAAGCGCAGGTCGCCGGAGGCGTAGTTGCTCACATAGGTCGCCGTGGTACCCGCTACCGGCGCAATGACGATCCCGCCGCTCGCCCCGCTCTTCAGATCCCGGAAGCTGTCGCTCGCATCCGTCAGTTGGTGTCCCGCGGTCACGGTCACCTTCGTGGCCGGCGACAGTGCGCGCGTCACGCTGAGCTCCGCCAGGGGTGCCGATACCCAGCCCCCGCGCTCGTCGGTTTGGGACACTCCGAGATCCATGGCGAGCCCGGTGCGTGCTCCGCGAGCCTCAAAGCGCGCATACAGCTCGCGCCGGTCATAGTCGGTGTTAACCGGGATACCGTTGAGCATGTCATTGAAGCGCAGACGCGTCTCATCGACATTCAAAGACACGCTCGAGACCGCAGACAGCTGCTCCCCGACACCGACGCGTCCCAGCAACCGGTTTCCGCTGAATGGGCTGGCCTGGTAATGGGTCAGAGCGTAGCGAACACTTGCCTCCACGAAACCCGTGTCAGTGGTGCGAACCCGAAAGTCCGGCCCGGTTGCAAACACGTTGACGTACTCGAGGTTGAGCGGTGTCAGCGGCTGGAACGGGTTCTGCTGCGCCTGTCCGAAGTCGTCCTGAAACACCCACTTCCAGACACCGGGAATCAGCTCCGCGGTGGCCAGCCCGTCGAATCGCCCGAACAACTGATTGCCATACGCGTTCCGCACATAGTCGAAGTACCGGAAGTCGCCCTTGGCATCGACGGCGAACAGGGTGCTCTGGCGTTTCAGGTCGAAGTCGAGCCCCAGCACGGCGAGGGTCTGCGATGTGGTCGGCGCAGCCGACAGAAACACGTTGTCAGTCTCGCCCGCGCCGACCGACAGGCCGAGCTCCGTGGCATTGGTGGGCGCGCCTGGCGTAGCGAGCCTGTTCGTCTCGCCTCCAGCCATCGCGCTGGGGAGCTGCACTTCCTCCGATCCCGTGGCCGCTTGCGCAGCTGCAACAGCGGCCGTGAGAAGCAGCGCGCAGCACCTAGCGGTGGCTGGTCCCATCGTTGGCGGCCGTTCCGTAGCCCGAATATCCATAGTACCCATCTCCTACGCCCAGAGGCGCTTCGTTGAGCACCAGCCCCCGCAGCTTGTGCCGGTCGACGAGCGCAACCGTATCCAGTACTGCCCGCTGCGGAGTCTTGCCGGCGCGAACTACCAGGACGATCTGTCCGTGTATCGGCAACAGCACCCGGCCTTCGCTCGATGCGAGCAACGGCGCGGAATCCACTACTATCAGCCGCCGCGGATCGGCGGCGGCGAGGCGGGTGGCGATCTGACCCATGCGCGCGCTGGCGAGGAGCTCGGTGGCGTCCTCGACGGGTTTGCCCGCCGGTAGGATTTCGAGCCCGGGTATATCGGTGCTCACGACCAGGGACTCCACGTCTGTGTACTCGGTCGTGAGCGCGCCGATCAGGCCGGGCTCCCCGCGTATGCCGAAGACCGTGCTCACGGCCGCCTTCGGTACGTCCGCGTCGACCAGCAGGACCGAGACGTCGCGCTCGCGCGTCATGCTGAGCGCCAGGTTGATGCTGGTGAAGGTCTTGCCATCGCCGGGCAGCGCGCTGGAAACCAGGATCAGGCGCATCTCGGGGCCGCCGGCGAGCGCCTGCTCGATGAGCGGACGCTTGATCCGGCGATAATATTCGGCGAAACGTCGCTCCAGGCTCTCCTCGGAGAGGTAGCCCGCGCGCCGCAGCGCCGCCGGGTCGACGGTGATCGATTTCTTCGCAATTTCCTCCGCCGACGACCCGATGCGACCGGGCCCGGCCGCGGGAGCGGGCGCAGAGCTACCCGGGCGGCGACGCAGCGCCCCGGGTGCGGCTCCGAGAGCAGAGCCCGACCGGCGCAGTTTCTCCAGGGCGGTCTCGATGATGCTCACGTCGCCACCAGCTGACGGAGTGCCGTGATGCTCACCCGCATTCCCGCTTTGCTCATGATCACCGCAACCGCAAATGCCACCAGCAGGCAACCAAGCACGAACGAGATCCCCAGTATGTCCCGCCGCAACACGTGCCGCGCCCGAGTCGGGAACGCTACGCTCACGACGCCCAGGACCGGCACGCCGGCCGACTGGACGAGGGCCGCCGCCGACGCCACGACCGGTTGGAGGTGACTCAGTGCGTAAGCCAGCGCAGCACCGGCGGCCAGGGCTGCCGCGAGCACCGCGAGCAGCAAGAGTTGGCGCGGCGGCCAGGCCGGCCGTAAGCCTGCAGTCGGTGGCTGCACGACCTCGAAACGGACTGATCCCGCGCTATCCGCCCGCTCGCCGAGGCGCGCCTTCTGCAGCTCCGCGAGTAACGCCGTGTACTGCGCCTTGTTCACATCGTAGTCGCGATTGAGCTGCGCATACTGCGCCTCGATCTGCGGCGCGGTATTCAGGTAGCGACGCAGCTCGCTCACCTTGGACTGATGCTGCGCGAGCTCCACATTGAGGTCGGCGATTTCGACGTCCTCCTTGTTGAGAGCCAGCTGAATGCTCTGGTAGACCGGGTTGCTGCTGACGCCGCTGACGGCGGCGGCACCCGCGTCGCCGCGCCGCAGGCTCGCGATCTCGGCTGCCCGCCGTTTCTTGAGCTCTTCGAGCGTCTGGCGCGCCGCAATCACGTCGGGATGCTTGTCGGTGTATTTGAGGAGCAGCTCATCGAGATGTGCCTGCGCCTGCGCAATCTGCGACACGGTATCGGTGCCCGCGATCACGCCGCCCGGACCGGCGGCCAGTTGCACCGGAGCGGCCGCTACCGCGGCATCCCCGTGAAGCTGCCGCTTGAGGGCGGCACGCCGCGACTGCGCTTCGGCAAGCTTGGTCTTCACGTCAGACACGGACTCCGACTCTTTCTGCAGCTGAGCAAAATATCCACCCTGTTCGGTCGGCATCAGTCCCATATGGCGTGACTTGAAGTCCGCCAACCGGTCCTCGGCGGCCTTCAGGCGCTTCTCGTAATCGGCCAGCTGTGTTTGCAGGAACTGCTGGGCATTCTCCGCGCCCGCGCGCTTGCCGCCGAGAGTCTCGCTGACCAGCGTGTCAAGGAGGATCTTCACCACGCGCAGACTGCGGGCACGGTCGCTGTCCTGATAGACGATTGTGTAGATCGTGCCAGCAGCGTTGCGGTCGTCCTCCTGAGGACTCGCGCTGCGCACGTCGATGTGAATCCGCTTACTCATTTCGGCGAGCAGCTGCTCCTGCACTCGCGGGTCGAGACGCGAATTCGGAACTACACCGCTCTCGCGGCCGATTCGCAGTAGTTGCGGGTCGGCGAGCAGCGACCGGCGCACGAAATTCAGCTGAGCCTCGACGTCCTGCTCGACGATCAGGCCCTGGAGCATGGGGCCCAGCGCGGTGCGCTTGTCCACGAATACGCTGGCCGTCGCCTCATGGCGATCCGGCAGGGCAAAGACCACGACCCAACCCAGGGGCGCGAGAATCACCGCGGTCGCGAGTGCGAGCCAGCGAAAGCGCCAGCCGCCGTGTACTTCGTCCCTGACCTGTTCGAGCAGCGCTCTCACGGTCCTCCATCCTCTCAGAAGCGGCTCTCCGGCACGACCAGGACATCGCCGGGTCGCAACGCGAGATTCTGACTCATGTCACCCTTGTTGAGCAGCGCATCGAGCTTCACCCTGGTCTGCGTCTGCTTGCCGTCCACGGTGCGCACCAGCTGGGTGCGATCGCCGGCGGCAAAGGTGGCGAGGCCGCCGACCGCCAGCAGCGCGTCGAGTACCGTCATCCCTTCCCGATAGGGCACCGCTTGGGGCTTCTGCACCTGTCCGATGACTCTCACCTGGCTGAACGCGCTCGCCGGCTGAGTCACGATGATGTTCACTTGCGGCGATCGAACGTATTCCGAGAGCACCTTCTCGATGTCCCGCGCAAGTTGCGTCGGTGTCTTGCCGACCGCCAGCATGTCTTCAACGAGCGGAGTCGATATCTTGCCGTCGGGACGCACAGGCACTGTGACCGTAAGATCCGGATTGCGCCACACGAACACCTGCAGTGTGTCGCCAGGGCCGATGAGGTACTCGCCGCCGGTTGCTGCCCTCCCGTGTGACTGCGCCGGCGGCGTCGCAGGCTGCGCGGATATTGAGCTCGTCACGATGAGCCCCATCGCAATTGACGTCCATGACAAGACGGCCCGACCTGGCGCGCGCAGCCTCATGCGGCCCTCCTCGGCTGAAACATCCCTAACCACTATGCCGACGTTGCGCTGCGCACCGCGGCATTGCACGCGCCGCTCTAAATGGGCGCTCCCCCGGCGGGGACGGCGCTGCGACGATGTGGCTGGCGAGGACATCGGCTCCGTTACGGTGTTGATTTCAAATCTCCCGTAGCTGAGCCGCGCCACCACTAAACATGGATAGTTTGATGAATCCTGGGCGAATCCGCCACGATGGCGTTCAAAGTAGATACGAGAATCTGTCGGTTTTTTTTACAAGTAGCTCCGCAACGACGGCGCATGCGCGCAGATTCCTGGCGCCTGCAACTTCTTTGGGATAAACCACTTACGTCGCCGGAAAGGCGGATTCGAGCTGCTGGAGGTGTCCGAGCGAAAGCTGCTGCCGGCGTTCGACGCAACCGTGCGCCGCGCTCTCGAACCGCTCTGATCAGTCGATCCGAGCGGTACGCTGGCGCTACTGGCGGCGGGCGCAGGAGCGGTCCGAGCCGCCCTTCAGCGGCGGCGAAACAAACCCTGGGAGCGCCGGTCAGCTGATCGTCTTGCTCGCGACGTCGGACGGCGCGCTTTGGGCGCCGACGCTCGTATACGCAGTGACCGTGAAGTACCACGTGCCGGACCCGAGTCCCTGCACCGTGTAACTGATCGTTGTCGCGCTCGGCACCGCGATCGTCTGCGTCATCGCTGCCTGACTCGTGCCATAGCTGATGGTGAAGCCCGTGAGGTCGGTGAGCGGTGAGCCGTCGGTGTTGGTCGTCGGCGGAACCCACATGAGATTGGCGCTGCCGGTCACCGGCGCCGAAGCGACCGCGATGCTGAACGGGGCGAGCGCCGCCGAGGTCTTCCCGTCGCTCACGCTGATCACGATGTTGGCGAACGTGCCGACGTTAGGGCTCGCCGGCGTACCGCTCAGCGTGCCGCTGGCGATGCTGAAGGTGGCCCAGGACGGCATGTTCTGGATGCTGAAGCTGAGCGTGCCGCCGGACGGGTCGCTCGCGCTGGGCGTGAACGAATAGGCCTGCCCCGCGGTC
>Ga0137395_10000125_pt1 | contig 25667 bp, 26 predicted proteins | sample czobulk216metaG_FD_108283 | JGI IMG/M metagenome (GOLD analysis project Ga0137395, IMG submission 108283) | Vadose zone soil microbial communities from Angelo Coast Range Reserve, California, USA - czobulk2.16 metaG | ecosystem: Environmental > Terrestrial > Soil > Vadose zone | place: USA...
CGGCCCTGCGCGCGCGCGCCGCGGCAGCCGAGCACGATGATGGTCGCGAGAAACAGAAACGCCGCAGCTCTTCGTGTGTTCATGATCTGGCTCCTCAACTCTCTACCACAGAGGAAAGGAGAAACACAGAGGAAAGAATTCGTCTCCGTGTCCTCTGTTCCTCCGTGGTGGCGTGTTTCAACCGGCAATGCTCTTCCAGTTGTTCACAAGATGTTCGGCGGTTCTCCACGCGAGCGCCTGGGCGGTCAGCGTTGGATTCCGCGCGCCGCTCGTGCCCATGACAGACCCGCCCAGAATCCCGAGATTCGGGACCTCGTGCGAGAAGCCCCATCGGTTCACGACGTTCGTCTCGGCGTTGTCGCCCATGCGCGTTCCGCCGTAGGCATGCGTGCTGATGCCCATGACGCCCACCGGGCCTCGCAGGATCTCGGACGCGCCGGCGGCGCGGTACCACTCCACCATCTTGTCTTGAATGAAGGCCGACAGCTTGCGTTCGTTTTCTTTGTAGTCGGCCGTGATGCGGCAAACCGGCAGGCCCAGCGGATCTTTCACCGCCGGATCGAGATCCAGGTAGTTGTCCTCGTACGGCAGCGTCGTTTTCTGCAGGTAAGACGTGTTGGTGCGATCGGCGTTCTCCTTGATGAACGCTTTCCACTCGGAGCCCCACGCGGGCGCCTTCCTGAACGTGTCCATGTTCGCCGCGCCGATTGGCCGGCGATCGGAAAAGATCCACAGGTTGCCGCCGCCGATGAAGTCGAGGCCTGCGTGATCGAAGTTGTCGTCGGCCCAGTTGTCGACGGCAATCCCCTGCGCCGGCAGCCCGTACCAGTTGTTCAGGTCTTTCGGAAAGAGCGCCGTCACGCCGGCGCCCTGGTTGTGGCTGAAGTAGTGCCGGCCGACCTGCCCGTGGTTGTTCGAGAGGCCCTTGGGAAATGCCGGTGATGTGGAGAGCAGGAGCGTGCGCGTGTTCTCGTACGTGTAGGTCGCCAGCAGCACGACCTTCGCTGGCTGGAAGTACTCGACGCCGTCGGTGACGTAGTTGACGCCGGACACCCGGCCGTTGGCGCCGGTTTCGATCGTGGTCACATGCGCGCGCGTCACGACCTTCAGGTGGCCGGTCTTCTGCGCCTTCGGAATGGTCGTGACCGCCGGCGAGTTCTTCGCATCGACGTGGCAGCCGCCCTTGTTGCAGAAGCCGTGATACATGCAGGCGGATCGTCCGTCGTACGTCCGCGAGTTGATCGCGGCCGGACCCGGGAACGGATGCCAGCCGAGCGATGTCGCGGCCGTAGCCATCATCTCCGTGAATCCCGTGCCGCGCAGCGGCGGCATCGGGAACGCGCGCGCACGCGGCCCCTCGAAGATGTTGCCGCGGCGATCGATCGCGCCGCGGACGTTGCCGGCCTGCCCCGACACGCCGATCTCGTGCTCGACGCGGTCGTAATACCGCTCGAGCTCATCGAGGCCGAACGGCCAGTCTTCAACCGTCGATCCCTTCGGGACGCGGGAGGCGCCGTACCGCTTCGTCGTCTCGCTGACGACCTTGAAGTCCCACGGGTTGAGTCGCCAGCTCTGCGCCCAGTAGTGATTCGTCGTCCCGCCGACGGCGTTCATCATCGGATGGCTGGCCGCCCGAATCATGAGGCCGCGCGCGCTGACGCGCTGCGTCGGAATCTCGTGCTGCGCCTTCTGCACCGCCTGCGGCCAGTCGCGCACGTTGTTGCGCAGTTCGTCGGGCGCGAAGTCGCGCTTCGTCAGCCACGTGCCGGCTTCGAGCGCGACGATGTCGAGGCCGGCCTGGGCGATGGGCAGGGCGGCGACGCCCCCGGCCGCGCCGAGACCGATGATGACGACTTCGGTGTCTTTAAGCCGGGTCGCCATGGCGGTGAGGCCCGTCGCCGTTCTCCTCGTCTTCTGCGCGGGCTGACGCCTTGTTGAACATCGCGTAGTCGTACGCCGACTTGTGATTCGGCTTCAGCGTGATGCCGATGCGCTGATCGGCTTCAGTCACCACTGTCCGCACGCCTGGATAACCGATCAGATCCCAGCCGACGAAGTTCGCGTTGCCGCCGTAGAACGGATCGCAGAAGGTGCCCTGGATGGTGTGCGTCCGCACGAGACTGAAAAAGCTCGACAGGCCGGGAGGCAGGCCCTCCGCTTTACCCGCCTCGACGTCCTCGAGCACGGCGTCCTGGTCGGCCGGCGACAGTTTCGGAAAGGCCGCACCACGCGCCGAAGTCGCGTAGCGATCGAGTGCGGCAAGACCGGCCGCGTATGCCGGACGGGACGGGGCGAGAAAACCGGCGAGCGCGCGATCGATGTAGTGCGCGGCTCGTGCCTCGGCGGCGCCGGGACCGTTCGCGTCGGTCGGGATGAGACGGGCGCAGAAGGCTTCGAGGATCTCGGCTTCGAGCGACGTCAGCGTCTGGAGAGGTTCCCGAACAATTGCAGCGCTAACAACCTGGCCGGCCGCCGCTGCTGCGTCTGCGCCGGGCGCGAGAACGCCGGCGGGAACGATGGCGGCCGCGGCGCCGGCAAGGCCCGCCTGCTTCAGCAGTTCGCGCCGCGTCAGCGGCGTTCCGGCTTTAGGCACCTGGCATTGGCCCCGGGGCGCCACTCTTCAGCCCGCGCACGTGTGCGCGCGCGCTCCGAAAGAATGTCCGGCCATGGGTTTTACGCATCTGGAAGTACGGCTTCAGGCGCTCCATGGCTTCCTGCTGGCTCCACTGCACGTGCTCGCGCATGGCCGCCGCGGCCTTCGCCGGCGTGGCGGTAACGAGGACGTTCGCCAGATCGCGATGCCGCCGCTGGGTGTGCATGCCCGCCGGACGCGGGAGCAGGCAGAACCACGTCGACGACAGCGCGCACGTCTGCTCGATGGCCGCCGACAGCGGCGCGCAGCGCGCGCACTCGGCAATGCGGCCGTGGAGCCTGTGGTGAAGCGTCAAATACGGCGCGCGGTTTCTGCGCGGCGACAGCTCGTCGACCCGCGCCGCCATCTTGACGAGCTGCGCGCGCTCGCGCCGCGTGGCGACGAGCGCGAACAACCGCGCCGCTTCCGCTTCGAGGATTTGACGAACGAGGTAGTGGCCGCGGACGTCTTCCGGCGACGGGATCCGTACGCGCGTGCCGGCGCGCGGCCGGCTTTCGAGCAGGCCCTCGAACTCCAGGCGCAATAGCGCCTCCGAGACGGGCAGGAAGCTCATGCCGAGCTCCGCGGCGACCTTGCGCCGTGAGACCGACTGTCCCAGGGAGATCTCGCCGCGCAGGATTCTGCGGCGGACGACACCGTAGGCTTCAGCCGCGAGGCTGGCGCCGGCGTTACTTGCAGACAAAGCTGGCCGCCTCCTCGATGCTTCCCCTTCCTTTGTACGTCGCCACCTGCGGGTACGGACAGAGCGGACGCGTGCGATCCACTTTGCCATCCTTCGAGTGCGACGCGACGATCTGATCGGGCGCCTTGCCGTGCTCGACCCACTGCTCGAGCGTGCCGATCTTGTCGAAGTCGTTCGGTCCTTCGCCGCCGCCGCAGTGCGCCATGCCCGGCGCCACGAACAGCCGGTAGCTGTCGCTGATTTTCGTCCCGCTCAGCGTTCGCCCCACCTGGTCGAAATACGTCGTGGCGTTCAACGGAGAGATCTGGGGGTCCGCCCAGCCGTGATACATCAGCAGTTTCCCGCCATGCGCGAAGAAGGGCTTCAGGTCGGGATTGCGCGCGTCAATCTGGGCGCTCTCGGCCTTTTCGAGCTTCGCCGGATCCGCATCGGCGTTGAACTTCGCGATCTGCCATTCCGCATCGTTGTAGACGAGATAGCGGTAGTGATCGAGGCCGGTCGCGCGCGCCGACTGCGACCAGCCAAGGTCGGTCCAGTTCAACTCGCTGCCGTACGCGAGGCCTGCGCGCTCACGATTGCCGCTCTTGAGCGGCGAGTAAATCGCCTTCACCGTTTCCACTTGTGCGGCGCTCAGGCAGTCGGGAGCGTCTTTACTCGGATCATCATTACTCTTGCACTGAATCGTCTTTGGATCGAACTTGCAGGACGTCGGATTCGAGATGAGTCCGTCCTTCAACCCGTCGTTCGCGTCGCACGCGGCGACGACCGCCGTGTGCAGCGCCTGCAGGTGCGCCGGCGTCAGGCGCGCGGCCTCGTTCTGAAGAATCTGCGCGATGCGGACGGCCTGTGCCGACCGGCCCGACCAGTCGAGACCGGGCGAGCCCGCGATGATGCCGTCGAAGTCGTTCGGGAACATCTGCGCTTCCTTCATCGCCTGGCGTCCGCCGGCCGAGCAGCCGTTCCAGTACGAGTACGTCGGCGCGCTGCCGTAGAACACGTTGATGATCCTCTTTGCCTTGACGGTCATCTCGTGCTCGGAGCGATACGCGAAGTCGATCACTTTTTCGGGATGGCCCATGCCGAAGCTCGCGCTGCCGCCGACGTGTCCGGTGTCGGTTGACGTCGCCGCATAGCCGCGGCGCAGCGCGTCGGCGAGCGCGGCGTAGCCAATCGCGCCGGTCCACGCGCCGTTGCCGACGGCCTGGAGCTTGGTGTTCCAGTTGGCGGCAGGGAGCCAGACTTCGATCTTGATGTCTGAGTCGCTCGACGGCTTCAGCGTCGCCACGACGCGGCAGAACGCCGGCAGGTCGGCAAACGCGTTGCCTCCTCGTCCCGCGCGGCCGCCCGGCTGTGTAAACGCGCCAGCCGCGACAACTTGAGCGCTGTCGACCGTCATATCCGGCAGCGTGAGCGTCGCGAGGCTCTCGCACGTGGCCCCGTACGCCAGTGTCGGCACGACGATCACGATCGCGAGGGCAGCTATCCAGGCCAGGAGCCGCGAGTCCCGAGCCGCGACATGATTCATTTTGAGCATAGGAAATTCTCCGCGTCGTTGATGTCCCCGCTGCCCCGGTAATGCGCCGTCTGAGGATACGCGCAGAGCGGCCTCGTGCGATCGATTTTTCCTTCGGCCGTGTGCGACGCCAGGATGCGGGACGGCGGCTTCTGATGCTCGACCCATTGCTCGAGCGCCCCGACCATATCGAATGCGCTCGGGCCTTCTCCGCCGGCACAGTGGTTCATGCCCGGCACCATGAACAGCCGGACGCCCTCCAGCGCGCGCTTCGGCTGGACGCTGTTGTAGAAGTTGATGCTGGCCAGCGGCGGGACATCCTGATCGGCCCAGCCGTGGTACATCAGCAGCTTCCCGCCGCGCCCGGTGAACGCACTCAAATCGGTGCTCACCGCGGACAGCGTGCCGGCGCCCGCCTTCTCTGCCGCTGCCAGATCGCGTTCGAGCTCGAAGGTACGCCAGTCCCACTTGGGGTTATCGAACACGATGTACCGATACTGATCGAGCGGCACCGAGTACGGATCAGGCCCGCCCATCAACAACCCCCAGCCAAGTTCCGAACCCGGAGAGAAACCCGGAAAGATCTCTTTCCCTTTCGGCGTTCTCGCCGGGCCGAGCAACGCGCGCACTGCCATCGCCTGCCGCGGCGTCAGACAGCTGGCGTCGTTGCTCAAGTCGTCGGTGCTCTTGCAGACGATTGGCTTCGGATCGAAGCGACACTTCGTCGGATCCTCGATGAGCCCGTCTTTCAGCCCGTCGATGGCGTCGCACTGCGCCAGCACCGCCCGGTGGATCAGCGGGTACTGCGACGGCAGAATGCGATCCGCCTGGTCCTTCATCGCGATCTGGGCCATCCACAGTCGCCACGCGTCGAGCAGGGTTTTCGGATTCGCCGCGGCCCCCGCGACGATGCCGTCGAAGTCGCTCGGATAGCGGGTTGCCTCGACGAGCGCCTGACGGCCGCCCGTCGAGCAGCCGTTCCAGTACGATCGCGACGCCGCGGTACCGTAAAACGCGTTGACGACACCTTTCGCGACCACGGTCATGTCGTGCTCAGAGCGGTACGCGTAGTCAATCAGCTTTTCAGGATGTCGGAGGGCGAAGCTCGCTGTGGCGCCTTCATGACCCGTGTCGGTCCCGGTGACGGCGTAGCCTCGACGCAGCGCGTTCGCCATCGCCGCGTACGGAATGGCGCCTGCCCAGCCTCCGTTTCCGACCGCCTCGAACTTCCCGTTCCATCCATCTCCGGGGAGCCAGACTTCGATCTTGATGTTGGAATCCGGAGATGGCCTCAGCGTCGCCGCGACGCGGCAGAAGGCCGGCAGATTGATCAGCGTGGCATTGAACGGCGTCGTGAACGAGCCCGCTGGGACCGCCTCCGCGATCGTGATCGCCGTGTTCGGCAGAGTGAGCGACGACAGGCTTTCACACGTGGCCGCGCGCGCGGAGGGCGCGATCGCCAACGCCAGCAACCCGAGTACCCAGCACCGAGTACCGAGTACCCAGTACCTAGTACCTAGTACCCAGCACCTAGTGCCTAGTACCAACCTGAGTCCCATCATTCACCTCGATGAGCACGGCTCTGGTTCCCACGCCGTGTTGGAGTCTGCCAAGCGCTTGTAATGCGTGCTCCGGATGAACGGGCCCGTCAGGTACTGCGGGTCGTCGACAATCGACGTGAGGATCAGCCACGAGTCGCCGTTCGGTTCGATCGTGCGGTTGAAAAACTCGGTCAGGACCGCGTTTGCGCTGTAGGGCACGCCGTTTTTCTGGAGATACCCGGTCCGCATACGCGTCGTCACGACTTTGAGATTGCCGGACCTCGGTCCGGCCGGCGCGGCGCCGCGTCCACCCCGGGCGGGACCGGCAAATTCCCACGCCGCCGCGGATTGACCTTGCCAGCCGGGTGCCCCGTCGGGCCCCGCCGACGTCGCTTGCCCTGAGCTTGTCGAAGGGAAACGCAGCAGACGTGTCTGCGTGCCAGCTTCCGTATCGACCTTCAGCGTCGTATCGTCCTGCCACGTGATGTGAAGGCGGCCCGGCGCGCGCATGATGCCGGCGGCGCCATACGCACGACACTGTTCGCCGGCGGCCTCGTCCTTTGCCGGATCCCACGCGTTGGCAAGTGCATTTCCGGCCGCGTTGAGCGGCACACTCGGATGATCGCCGCGCGCCGGCGTCACCATCCGATAGCGCCAGTCTTCGGTGACGACGGCGACCCAGTAGCCGGTGAGATCGACCGCCGCGGCGGCGCGGGGAGGTTGTCCGCGTTGAGCGGACGGAGACGCCGCGAGCAGGATCAGCAACAGTAGGGCGACCCTTTTAGGGTCGCCACGGCGGCCCTGAAAGGGCCGCCCTACAGAGGCACGGAGCCCTACGGCAGCGTCCAGCGACGTCATCGTTTTCTGGAAAGGCTCTTGAACGCCGCCTCGACGAACGCGTCCGGCGATCCGTAACGCGGATCGTAGTCGCGCGTCGGGCGCGCGGCCTTCACCTGATCGAGCGTCATGCCCTTCTTGATCATGTCCTGCACGCGGTCGCGGACGATCGTCACCATGTCGCGGTAGTACGCGACGTCGGCGGAATCGCTCACGCGGCCGTGGCCCGGTACGATCAGCGTGCCGCCTTCGAGGCGAAAATCCGGAAACGCGAGATCGAGAATCCTGTTGAGGCCGTCGATCACGCCGTTGACGCTGCCGCCCCGTTCGAGATCAATTACCGGAAACGTCGTGGTCATGAAGACGTCGCCCGTCGCGATGACGTCGTTGTGGCGGAAGTACACCAGGCTGTCGCCGTCGGTGTGGGCGGCGGGCACGTGAAACACCTGAATTCCGTCGCCGTGATACAGCGTGCTCAGCTTGATCGAGTCGATGTGGTAGGTCGTCTGCGGCATCGCGCGCGCGGGAACCGGACGCGCGCCTTTCGCGCTCATCCGATCGAGGACGTTTTCGTGCGCGATGATCTCGGCACCATCCGTGCCGACCTGACCAGCGACGTTGCCTCCCGTAATCTGCGCCCCCAGCGAGCCCAGCTTGTCGTTGCCGCCGCTGTGCCCGGGATCGACGCTTGTATTAATGATGTAGCGAATCGGCTGGGGACCAATCGACCGGATGGCAGCAAGGACTTGGTCGGCGGCATCCGCTGGCCCCGAGTCGACGAGCGTGATGCCCTCGGGAAACGTCAGCACGGTCACGTTGCCGCCGGGCGTCTGCAGCATCGAGACGTTGCCGCGGACCTTGAGGATGCGAATGTCGGTGCCCTGCGCGACGACCGACGCGGCCGCACACGCAACCGCGATTGCCGCGCACAGCGGCTTCATCAATTGACCTCGCCTGGGAACTTCGCCGTCGGCGTGGGCCCCATCCACTGCTTCAACTTCTTTCGATACTCGGGATAGCTCGTCTCGGCGCCGCCACGCGTCGCCTCGAACGGCAGGCCGTAACGCTCCGAGAATTCCTTCAGGTCGTTGTTCGTGCCAAACAGGTGGTGCGGCACGACACCCCGCGGGCGCTCCACCTCCTGGACCATCTCGCACGGATACGGCGGCACCTGCTGATGCAGATCCAGCTGATAGTCGGTGGTGCGGATGAACGGCTCGGTGAGGTAGACGGGGTCGTTCACAATCGTGACGATCGTCAGGAAGTCGCCGTGGCGGATCCAGTGTTCCGTCACCGTCGCCTTGTCGCTGCGCGGCATCCCGTTGCGGCGAATGTACCCTTCCTTTAAATGCGTGACGGTGACCGTCAGCATGTCGCCTTCCCACTTGCCTGTCGCGAACCCTCCCCAGCTATGCAGCGCATCGTCTGGCGGACGCGCGCGGCCGTCGAGATAGATCGGGTTGTCGATCGAGCGCAGCCATTCGGCGTGGAAGGCCGCGATCTCACGGGTCAGCGGATTCTCTTCTTTTCTGATCGTGAGCTGTGACGGCCCGCGCCAGATGTAGTCGGCCGAGTGCGGACGGCACTGCCATTCGGGCAGCGTCATCATCGACGCGTCCCAGCTGTCGGCGCGCAGACGCGCGGCGTCGTTGATGGGAAGGCCGAGGTAGTCGCCGAGGGGCGGCCCGGGCACTCGCTCGGGCTGATCCTCATGAAACCGCGGCGCCCATTCCCCGGAAAAATCGACCTGGGCTGACGCCGGCGCGCGTGCCGCCAGCAGCATGGGGACCAGCAGCAGACAAGCTCTTGCAGCCTTCATGGATCGCAACCTTTTGGGCGGGGAGTATAGCATTCGAACACGTAGTCGTCAGTCACCAGTCACCAGTCACCAGTCGGGAGTGCGATATCAGAAGAGTTGCAACTACTTGCTTTTGTCGCGCTATTTGTTCAGAATGTTGGAACAAATGGCGACGGGTTCTGCACTGGGCTCGACCGACCTCATGATTCTCCTCGTGCTGATGCGTCTGGGCGACGAGGCGTACGGCGTGACGATCGCGCGTGAGATCGAGGAGACGACGCGGCGGACCGTCGCGCTCGCCAGCGTCTACGCGACGCTCGACCGGCTCGTCGAACGCGGCTTCGCCACATCCGAGCTTGGCGAGCCCACTGCGGAGCGTGGCGGACGCGCGAAGAAGCACTTCAGAATCACTGGCAAGGGCGTCCGCGCTGTCCGCTCGGCCAAGCAGTCATTCGTCAGGCTGTGGAAAGACCTGCCGGAGCTAGGAGGCGCATGAGATTCTTCGCTCGGCTGCTCCCGTCGCATGATGTCGACGCGCTCATCGGCGACATCCTCGAGGAGTCGCACCGGCGATCGCGCATCTGGCGCTGGTATCAGCTCGTCGCACTCGTCGTGGTGATCTCCGGGCGAGTCGTCCGGGCCCATCCGATGCTCACGCTTCGCGCGATAGCGATCGGAGTCGCGGTCTTTCTCGCGTACTTCCAGGTCTTCGGCATCTGGATCCTGAACAACGTCCGTCTAGGGCCGTTGCCGGCCTCGAACGCGGCGTTGTGGCTGCTCGTTCAGCTGTTTTTCTGCCTTGGGTTGGCTGCGAGCGGCTGGGCGATCGGCCGCCTTCACCTCGCTCAGGGCATCGCGATGGTCCTGCCGTTTGCGATTCTGATGGCCGTACTGGGTCTGAGCGATTTCGTCAGAAGCGCGTTGACGCTCCATTCGTGGAGCATGTTCGAGACATTCAAGCTCGCCGGTCTCCTGGCCAAATCGATCTCCTTCCCTGGCAGCGTCCTCGTCGGCGGCTACTGGGCGATTGGTCGCGTGGACACCGTATGACAATCCGACAATCTCCGGCGTTCGGTCAACCGGAGGTCGCATGACGATGCTCAAGCGGCTGCTGCCGTCTCAAGACATCGACGCGCTGCTCGGCGACATTGCCGAGGAGGCGCCGCGACGTTCGCGCCTCTGGTACTGGTCGCAGATCCTGGCGGCCGTCGTCGTTGCCTCGTGGCAGGATGTGCGAAAGCATCCGGTGCTCGCCGGCCGCGCAACGGCGACCGGACTGCTCGCACTCGCGGCGTTCTTCTACCCCGTGTCCGTCCTTCGATACCTCGTCCGAGTCACGGTGTCGGGTGGTCACTACGTGGGCCCTTACTGGCTCACACTGCCACAAGAGGCGCTGTACGTCTTGCCGATTATCGCCAATCCGATCGGATTCGGCGTCAGCGGATGGGTGGTCGCTCGGGTCCATCGCGCCCATGGGTTGACGCTGGTGCTGCCGTACGTCGCGCTGGTGTGCGCGCTGCCATACTGGGCCATCGCGCAGCCGATCGTCAGCGGAGTGGTACCCGTAGCCCGGATGCACCTCGCGATCGTTTCCGCCGGAATGATCTCGACGCTTTCCCTGCCAGCCTTCGTCGTCCTCGGCGCCGCGCTAGCTCTGAAGAGCTGACCATGCTCAGGCACCTGTTGCCCTCTCAAGACATCGAAGCGCTGCTTGGTGACATCGCCGAGGAGTCACGGCGTCGAACGCGACTGTGGTACTGGTCGCAGCTGATTGCGGTCTTCGCCCTCGGCTCGTGGCGCGACGCGCGCAAACACCCGCTGCTGGCCTTGAGAGCCATCGCGACAGGGCTCGGGGCGCTGACGGTCTATTTCACGATCGTCGCGGCGATTACGCGCGTGATGTGGGTGCTCGCGAACGGCGGGTACTACATCGGCGGGTACTGGTTGACGCTGCCGCGTGGGCCGCTGCCGTCGCCGTACGGCCAGCTCGCCCTCCTTGCTGTCAACTCGCTGGGGTTCGGCCTCAGCGGCTGGGCGGTTGTCCGCTTCCATCGCGCCCACGGCGTGGCGATGGCGATGCCCTTCCTGACGATCGTCACGCTCCTGGCGCTGATTCTCTCGACGATCGTCGTGACCGACAGCGGGCCGGGAACACGGACGATGTCGATCCTCCAGATGATCTTGACCTTCGGAACGTTGCTGCTGTCGATTCCCGGCAGCGTCCTGCTCGGCGGAACGCTCGGTATCCGATGGAAGCATACGTAAGCGGCGTCATCGCACGGTCTTCTCGTCGATTCTCGCGAATGTCCTGATTGGCAGCCTGCCAAAGCACGCCGAACGGCTGAGCTTGCCGGCGGCAACCAAGTCTCTATGATGGGAGTGAACCCCCGGCGAAGGGAGTCGCCCATGGAGCGGCGAGTGTTTCTCATCGAAGCTGGCAAGGCCTTCCCCGTCGTTGCCGGCGCCTTGTACCTCATCGGCTGCGGCAGTTCAACAACCGCCCCGTCGAGCGTCGCCGACATCTCGAGCGTCTCGACGGTTGCCAACGCCCACACACACACGGTCAACGTACCGTCGTCAGACCAAATGAAGGCCGTCGCCGTGACATACACGTCATCGTCGACATCGGCGCACGATCACATGGCGACGCTGTCGGCCAGTCAGATGTCGACGCTCGCCTCAGGCGGCTCGGTGACGGTGACCTCGACGAACAGCACGGTTACCGGCAACCACACGCACGACTTCACGTTCCAGGGAAAGAAGATTTAGAAGCTCACTCTGGCGGCATCTTCGACGACGACGGGCCGGTAGACAGGCAGCGCCCAGCCTTCCTTCACTAGCTCGTCGTACCGCTGCAGCACCCTCGCCTGGTAAGTCTTCTTGTCCTTGTACAGCTTCTTCAACTGCTCGGGCGTGAAGTTGATCTGATAGTTCGCCAGGCCGCAGAGCTGATTCTGCGCGGCCTCTCCCCGCGCCGCGATGAACGGATGGGGATTCTTGATCGGCGGCTCGGCGCCGGAATTCGGTACGCCGAATTTCGCGGACGGCACGTCGACGTACGGATTGCGAATCCCGCCTTTTACATTTCCCAGTTCGTCGAGCGCGAGCAGCGATCCGTCTTTGTCCATGTTGTAGTCGACGTAGAAGCGGTCGGCATGCGGCGGCACCGTGCCTTTGTCCAACCACTGCCACAGATGATTCAGCGCCACCGACATGTACGCCGCCAGCGGGAACCGGCTGATGGGCAGCTTGCACGGGTCGGGATAGTAGGCGACGGCATCGCGCGAATCGATGTGCGCCATGCCCGCGAATTCGTACATCCGGTACTGGTCGCCCGGCGCGTCGCCGTCCACGCGCGTCGGTCCGACGCCCTGAAACACCTCGCGCATCGTCGGCACCTGGATCATCGGGACGTCAATCCGTCGAAGAGTCGTGCCGTTACTCGTCGGCATGAACCCGTCGTAGATCGGCTTCATGCCGTCCAGCCGCTGCACCATGTGCACCGGCAGGTAGTTCACGACGACGGCCGCCGATGCCGACGATCCGGCGAGGATCATCCGGCGAATGGGAAGGCCCGCGAGCGGATTGTCCGGCCGCGTCGACTTCAACAGCGCGCCGACCTGCGCGATGATCTCCCCCGCCTGTCCATTCGCGGTCGACAGATCCTTGTAGCGCTCCGGATTGAACTCGGCGAACCCCTGCGTCGTGCTCGTCAGGATCTCGAGACCGATGTGGCCCTCGGCCATGGAGTACCTGTGCGTGAAGTGAAACATCCACGGGTTGCCGCTCGGATGCATCGACTCGGCAAGAATCAGCCCGCTGAACTTCGCGTTGTCGGACGGTTTGCGAATGACAATGCGGGTTTTGTACGGCTGGCCGTTTGCTGTGCCGGAGACAAAGTATTCCTTCGTGACGTAGCCGGAGTGCGCCAGGTCGTCGCCTGGCTTGAGGTCCATCAACGTCTCGTAGAACTTGCCCGGTCCCGTGATCTCGGGAGTTGCCGTCGCGATCGGCGAAACGACCGGCGGCGGATCGGGCACCTGCGCCGGCTCCTGCCCTCGGCCGCGACCACGTCCCTGTCCTGGTCCTTGCGGCGCCGGAGCCTGACCACCACGTTGGCCTTGCACCGGAATCGGCAACTGGCCGCCAAGGAGCGCCGCGGCACTGACCGTCACCAGAACACCAACGAGGCCGGCCGCCGCGCCCGCACGGTATCCACCTGTCATGACACTTCTCCGTTTCAGAAGATCGTCCCGCCCAGAATTTCCGCGCCTTCGACGGAGTCGCAGTACTTCCCGGCTGCCGGCACCTGGCCCTTCGGGCACTTGGCTAGCGCCCCAACCCGCGATCCGAAGTTGCCGCCATCGCGCAGCGGGTTGAGCCGCACGCTGAAGATCGTCCCCGCCGGAAAACTCTGGACCGTGATCCCCTGGCTCGCGACGGCAGCGGCGCCGGCCATTTCCACGCCCCAGGTGATGGGCTTGCCGTCCGGTCCGCGCAGCGGCTTGTTATCGGGCCCGAGCGGGACGAAGTGAATCTCGGCGTGATTCGCCTGAGCAACAAACCGGGTGAGCACACCGGTCCACGTGACGGTCTTGGTCTGATCGAACATCGCAAACGAGTGATGCGCCAGGGCCGGAGCCACGCAAATGGCCGACGCGAAAACGGCAAGAACGAGTCTTTTCATTACTTCTTCTTCTCCAGCTGCTCCAGGACGTCCAGAACTTCCTTCGGCAGATCCTCGGCAGGCTTGTCCCAACCGGCCTCGAAGTACTTCTCCCAGTTCTGCGCCCACGGCCGCCCGTAGTAGTCGATGTACCGCGGGTCGCTCGCTGTGAGCTGAGTCGGCCTGCCGTTCGTGTTGCGCAAGTTGCTCAGGCACTCGATGTATGTGTAACGCCGGTTTGGATCGTCGAGCCGGGCGACGCGATTGAAGCGCATGACGCTGTGCAGCGGCTGCACGAACGCTTCGGGATCATAAAACGTCGTGTCGTTCGTCAGGCCGACGAAGGCGCCGCTCGCGTCGAACCGCGGCGTGAAGATGTCGATCGTCTCGAGCGATCCGCTGAACTCGAACATCGAGTGTGACAGCGTCCACGCCTGGACATTCGCCGTCCACGCCACGAGCGTCGAGCCGTCCCAGAAGCCCACCGTCTCGCCGTACCATTGCGGCACCTTCTGCACGTGACTCCGTCCGATGAGCACCTGACGCAGGAAGTTCGCGGCGACGCCCGAGACCATCTGCACCTGGGTTGGCGACGCAATCAGCTGGAAGTTTCCGCCGCCCGACGCCTGCGCCCACCAGCGCATGTAGCCTTCCGGATAGCAGAACGACGCCTCCCACTGCGGCGCGTTGTTCACGCCCTCGTGGTAGTTCATCTGCACCATGCGCTTCTGGTATTCGGGCGTGAGCAGCGACATGATCGTCGCCGTCTGATTGATGGTGCCCCAGATCCACTGCGTGCCGGCGTCGTCATTCATCCGGCCGTACCAGCCGTCCCAATCGGGCGGCAAGTTCTGCCGGGAGTAGGTCGTCGGGCCGCCCTTTGCCTTCGCCTGGGCGAGCAGCGCGTCGTAGTGTTCCTTCGCTGTCTTATAAGGATACGGGCTGACGATCTTCTCGCGCGCGTAGTCGGCGCTGCAGTCGCCCCAGGACGCTGATGCCGGCGGGTTGGTGCCGATGCGCCGGGAGGTCCAGATGTCCGTGATCTGCCGCGGCGTGTTGCACCGGAAATAGCGCTTGTCCGACCAGAGCTCCTTGTCTTTGTAGAAGTTCTTCGACGTGAAGAGATCGGTGGCGAGCGCCTGCATGCCGGCCGGCGGACCGGGGAACGTCGGCGTGTTGGCCCTTCCAAGACCGCGCCGGCCCTGCTGCCCTCCCGGACCTTGCCCCTGCCCTTGCACCTGCGCGCCGCCCTCGGGTGCGCCACCGCGCGCTTGCGCCGCCGGAGTTGACTGCCGCGATGCAACGGCCGGCCACATGATCACCATTGCCACCGCAACCGCAATCGTCACGACGCCAACTCTCATGAACTGTGCTTCCTCTCCGTCATCAATGGTCACACCCGGCCGTACACAGGCTTCCGCTGGCTAATACGCCGACCCCGCGCAGAGCGTTTCTCGCCCGGCTATACTGGCCGCTTTCGGGAGGCAGAAGCGATGAAGATGAGGCGAACTTCGCTGGCGTTTGCCGCGGCTATCGGTGCGCTGGCGTCTCTGCACGCCCAGGCTCCAAAAGCCAAGCACATCAACCGCGCGATCGAGCTGCTCGAAGCGGGCCAACCGGTGTACTACACCGGCTCGCATTCGGGCACGGAAGGCACGTTCGAGGCCGGGAAGGCCGACGCGCAAACCTTCGCGGACTACATCAGCTACGACATGGAACACGCGCCGTACGACGTGCGAGGCCTCGCCGATTACATGAAGGGTCTGGTCGCCGGCGGTCCGACGAAGAGCGGCCATCGCACGCCAGCGGTGATCGTCAACGTGCCGGTGAACGGCATCGATGAAGCCGCGGTCCGCGCCAACGCGTGGATGTTCAGCCAGGTGCTCGCCACGGGCGTGCACGGCATCATGCTGACCCACGCCGACACGCCGGGCGCGATTCGCGCGTTCGTGGAGATGTCGCGGCTCCCGATTCATCATCAGGGCGTCGGCACGGGCCTGCTCGAGGAAGGCCGCCGCGGCGCGCACGGATCGCCGACGGCCGCGCAGATTTGGGGCGTGACGACGCAGGAGTACGAGGATCGCGCGGATGCCTGGCCGCTCAACCCGAACGGTGAGCTGCTCTTCGGCGTGAAGCTCGAAGACAAATACGCGCTGGCCAACGCGGAACAGAATCTCAAGGTACCCGGCGTCGGCTTCGCTGAATGGGGCCCCGGCGACATGGCACTGTCACTCGGCGTGCGCGGACCCGGCAATGTTGCGGAGAAGGATCCGAAGATGCTGGCGGCCCGGGCCAAAGTGTTCGCCGCGTGCAAGGCGAACAAGATCTTCTTTCTCAACTCGATGAACGTGAACAACGTCGTCGACATGATCAAGGAAGGCGTGATGGTGGGCCCCGCAAGCCAGCGGGCCGCCGAAATCGGCCGTCAATTCACGAAACGGACGATGCCTTGGTGATGACGACGGAGGTCAGAGGTTAGAGGTCAGGGATCAGGGATCAGGGATCAGGAGACACGATGATTAAAGTCAGTGTGATGTATCCGAACGGCGCGGGCGCGACGTTCGACATCGCGTACTACGTGAACTCGCACATGCCAATGGTCGGCCGGTTGCTCGCCGGTGCGCTCAAGGGTATGGCCATCGACGAAGGTCTGGGCGGGGCGGCTCCCGGATCGCCGGCGCCATTTCTTGGCATGTGTCATCTGCTGTTCGATTCGGTGGAAGACTTCAGCGCCGGCTTCGCGCAGCACGGTGCGGCGATTCAGGCCGACATCCCGAACTACACGAACACGCAGCCGATCATTCAGATCAGCGCCGTCAAAATGTAGACGTCCAGCCGCCCCACTTCCTGAAGAGTTCATGTCGTTCGTCCACGTAGTTTGATGACTGCGAGGTTCTTGATGCGTTCGTCTACATGGCGGTCGCGGCGGTTGTTGTCGACGGTGATGGCGCTGGCCGCGCTCGGAGGCGTTCATCGCACATTGGTGGCTCAAACGAAGCCGATCGAGTTTCGCGTACTAGCAACGAACAAGACCTCCACGATGGAGAAAGAACTGAACGAGGCCGCCGAGGCCGGTTTCCGGTTCCAGTCCGCGATGGGCGGCGAGACCGCAATCGGCGGCAGCGAAGTCGTGTCGGTGTTGTCTCGGAGCGGCGAGGCGAAGCGCAGATTTGCGTACAAGCTCCTTGCGACATCAAAGACGTCGACCATGGAGAAGGAGATGCAGGAAGCAGCCGATGCAGGCTTCGATTATCGCGGCCAAACCGTGTTCAAGTCGACGTTCGGTGGACAGGAGGTCGTCTGCATCCTCGAGCGGGACAAGGACGCCGCGTCCACCAAGATTCAATTCAAGCTGGTCGCCACGACCAAGACCTCGACGCTCGAGAAGGAGCTGGTCGAAGCGGGTGCGGCCGGCTACCAGGTCATGGGGATGACCGTCTCGAAAACGCTGATCGGAGGCAAGGAGCTCGTGGCGATCCTGAAACGAGCGACCGCGCCATGACAGGACGCCTCCGCGATGTAACCTGCTGCCTGCGATGGAACGCGTATTCGCTGTCTTGCGGTCGCGAGGACCGGCATGGGACGACTCGAAGCCGCTGGAGGGTCAGACGGCCTGGGCAGCCCATGCGGCGTTCATGGACGCCTTGTTCGACGAGCGCATCGCCGCACTCGTAGGTCCGTTGGAGGGCACGCGCGACGCGCTTCTGATCCTTCGGGCCTCCAGCGCGTCGGAAGTTGTCGATCTGCTTGCGTCAGATCCTTGGACGACGAACGGACTCCTGGTGACCAGGCAGGTCAGCCCCTGGCAACTGCGGCTGGGGAGCCTCTAGCCCCGAGTCCCGAGCCCCAGCCCCTCATACTACATATGTAGAGCGTCGCTGCACATTGAATCTTCAATCGACATCCATATTTTTGTGGACGCTCAGACCGGCAGCGTCGGTATGGCCGGATTCCGATTGACCTCGGAGTTTCGCAAGCGTATACAAAGCCACACATCCGCTGCTGACACTGGTTCAGCAGCCCTCATCTGTGACGCAGGAGGCGCCCGCTATGAGAAAGTCGGCCGCAGCGACGCTGGTCGGAATCCTCGTTGTCCTCGCTCCATCACTCGCGCACGCGCAGGCCACGCTCGCCGGAGTCGTCCGGGACGCGTCCGAGGCTGTGTTGCCAGGCGTCACGGTCGAAGTGTCGAGTCCGGTATTGATCGAGAAAGCGCGAACGGCAACCACGGACGGCACCGGGCAGTATCGTCTGACGCAACTTCCGCCAGGCACCTACAGCATGACGGTCACGCTCGCCGGTTTCACCACGGTCAAGCGTGAAGGCGTGGAGGTGACGGGGTCAGGCGTCATCCCGATCAACGTCGCGATGCGCGTCGGAGCCGTCGCCGAGACGATCACGGTGACCGGGGAGACACCGGTCGTCGACACGCAGAGTGCCCGCCGACAGTCGGTGCTCAGCAACGACACCATCGCCGCCTTGCCAGCGACCCGCACGTACGGGGCCCTGCTGTCGGCGCTTCCGGGGCTCCAGGTGCAGGGGAACGGCACCGCGGCCGTCACGCCGTTCATGGCGATGTTTACCGCGAATGGCGGCCGTGCCAACGAGGGACGGATGATGATCGACGGGCTGCCCGTCGCGGCATCGTTCAACGGCGGCGGCGTGTCAACCTTCATCTACGACACGCCGAACGCCGAAGAGATGCAAGTGCTGGTGTCCGGCGCACTGGGCGAAGCCGAAAACGGCGGGCCTCAGGTGAACCTCGTGCCGAAATCTGGCGGCAACACGTTCAAGGGCACTGGCTTTTACAGCGGGGCCGGCAAGTGGTCCACCGGCAACAACCTGAACGACACGTTGATCAGCTATGGACTGTTGCAGCCAGCCGGCGTGATTAGTTCGTGGGACGCCAGCGGTTCGGGTGGCGGCCCCATCAAGCGCGACAAGCTGTGGTTCTTCGTCAATCTGCGCAAGTACTCCACCATCGCCCCGGTCCAGGGAGCCTTCGCGAACCTCTACGCCGGCGACGCGACGAAATGGACGTGGGCCAAGGATCCGAACGTCGACGTGCGGAGTGCGGATTCGAGGTCCATCGAGTCTTTCCGGCTCACCAGTCAGATCACGACTCGCAACCGCGTCACGTTTTCCCACGAGCATCAGCACCGGTGCTCAGGCTCGACGATCTCGTCGAGCGGCGACGGATGCCGGACGCGCGAGTCGGACTGGGTAGGCGTCGGGAACACCACGTCGTCGCCCGAGTCGTTCCCCGGCTATCACGATCTTCCGTACAACGTGACGCAAGCCACGTGGTCGTCGCCCTTGTCCAACAAGCTACTGCTCGAAGCGGGTTATTCGCGTTTCCAGTACCTGTGGGCAGGGTTCGGTGAAGTGCCGCCCGACGGCCTCAAGAGCCTCATTCCAGTGACCGAGCAGGCGCCGATCTACGGCAACGGACAGGCGAACTTCTCCTACCGGGGGCTGTACGATCCGTTGGGCTTTGCGTTCGCGGACAACGACGCGAGTCCCACGAACTGGCGTACGACGGCCTCCTACGTCACCGGCGCCCACAGCATGAAGCTGGGCTATCAGGGCTCGTTCCAGAAATCGCTCCAGGGACGAGTCGCCAACTCGACCCAGATGCGATACCTCTTCAACAACGGCGCGCCGAACGGTTTCGGGTACTACCTCGCACCGCGGTGGGAGCAGAACGATCGTACGGAGACACAATCGCTTTTTGCGCAGGACCAGTGGACGAAGGGTCGGCTCACGCTCCAGGGAGCGGTGCGCTTCGACCGCGCGTGGAGCTGGGCGCCGGCCGAAAACAACGGGACGACGTTCACGTCGCCGTTCAATGCGCAAACCATCAGCTTCGCGCGCACCGACAGCGTGACCGGCTACAACGACGTCGCGCCGCGAGTGGGCGCCGCGTACGACGTCTTCGGGACGGGCAAGACGGCCGTGAAGATCAATCTCGGCAAGTACCTTCAGGCCGCTACCAACGACGAGAACTACTGGGCCAACAACCCCGCCGGAAAGATCGTGACGAGCGTTTCGAATCGTGGCTGGGTCGACGGCAACAAGAATTTTGTCGTCGACTGCAATCTGTCAAACCCGGCGCGCCAGAACAGCCTGGCGACGGGCGGCGACGACTGCGCGCAGCTCACCGGCAACAACCTGAATTTCGGCAGCCTCAATCCCGCGCTGACGACGGTCAACCAGGCGATCCTGCACGGCTGGGGTGTGCGTCCATACGACTGGCAGTTCGGGGCGTCGGTCCAGCAGGAGTTGATGCCGCGCGTCTCGCTCGAGGTCAGCTACAACCGGCGCTGGTTCGGCAACTTCTTCGTCACCGACAACACTCTCACGACCGCGGCCGACTACGACAAGTGGACGATCACCGCGCCGCAGAATTCCGCCTTACCTTCAAGCGGCCAGCCCGTGTCGTACTCCCTGGTGTCCCAGGCCGCCGGCCTTCGTGGCGCGCAGAACTACCAGACGTTTGAAACCGACTACGCGCCGGCGCGCACGCAGTACTGGCACGGCGTGACCACCAGCCTGAACGCGCGGCTGCGCAACAGCGTCATCCTCCAGGCGGGGACGAGCACCGGCCGTGGAGTCCAGAACACATGCGCGCTCGTCGCGGCGCTGCCCGAGCTCCTGGCCGTCGGCAACCAGCGGATCGACTCGTGCGACGTCACCGAGCCGTGGGCAACCAGCTTCCGTGGACTGGCCGCGTACACGGTTCCGAAGATCGACATCCTCGTCAGCGCCAACTTGCGTTCCGTGCCGAATGCCAATATCGGCATGGGGTCCAACTCGGCGACGAACGGCGCGTCGCGCAACGCGACCTACAACGTGCCCAACACGTTCATCCAGACGACGCTCGGCCGCCTGCCTTCGGGTGGATTGGCGAACGGCATCACGAACGTGAACCTGCTTATCCCTGGTCAGCTGTACGGCGATCGGATCACGCAGGTGGATATGCGCTTCGCCAAGGTGATCAGGTTCGGCGGAAGACGCGCCGACATCGGCATCGATCTTTACAACCTGTTTAATACCAGCACCTCCTCCACTTACCAGGAGACCTACGACTTCGCGACCAACGGCGCGACTTATATGCGGCCGAACGGCATCGTGGCGCCGCGGTTCGCGCGTATCAATCTGACGGTCAATTTCTAGGGCGATCGCGCAGTCGTAGAGGTTGGAGGCTAGAGGCTGGGGAAGAACGCGTGGTTCTTCCGACCCCTAACCTCTAACCTCTTTCTCCATCGCATCGCGTGTTACCATCGCGCGTCATGGTGACGCTGACGGTCAATGACAGGCGCGCGAGCGTCGAAGCGGCGCCGGACACTCCTCTCCTTTACGTCCTCGCCAACGATCTCGCGCTGAACGGACCGCGGTTTGGCTGCGGCCTTGCGCAGTGCGGATCCTGTTCGGTCCTCGTCGACGGCGTCGAGACGCGCTCGTGCGTGACGCCAGTCTCGCGCGTGGACGGCAAGCGTGTCACCACACTCGAAGGGCTCGCGGGGTACTACGCGAAGCTGGCGAAGCTCACAACCGCACCCGCGCTCCATCCGCTGCAGCAGGCGGTGATCGACGAACAGGCGGCGCAGTGCGGCTACTGCTACAACGGGATGATCGTTAAAGGCGCGGAGCTGCTGTCGAACACGCCGCGGCCGACCGAGGCGCAGATCCGCACGGCGATGAACGGGCACCTCTGCCGGTGCGGCACGTATCCGCGCATGCTGACCGCGATTCAACGAGCGGCGCGGATGATGGCGGAGGCGCGAAGATGATCCGCCGCGAATTTCTCAAAGCCGGCGGCGCCCTCGTCGTCGGCTTCAGCCTGCGCGACGTCGCCTTCGCGCAGAACGGCACGTCGTCCGCAATGCGCGCGGCCGTGCCGGGCCCGCCCGACGCGAAACTGATCGACACCTGGATCGCGATCCACGCCGACAACACGGCGACCGCCTACATCGGCTATGTCGAACTCGGCCAGGGCGCGAGCACCGCGCTCCTCCAGATTGCCGCCGAAGAGCTGGATCTCGACATGAATCAGATCTCGTCGGTGCGGAACGACACGCACGTGACGCCGAATCAAGGCGCGACGGTGGCAAGCGCCGCGATCGAGCGCGGCGGTCCGACCATTCGCGCGGCCGCGGCTGAAGCGCGTCACGCACTGCTCACGCTCGCCTCGCAGCGCCTCGGTGCGCCTGTCGATCGCCTGGTCGTCTCGAGAGGCGTGGTCTCCGTCGGCAGCGATGCTGGACAGTCGGTCCGGTACGGCGACCTCCTCGGCGACAAACCGTTCAGCGTCCCCTTCACCGGCAACGCGCCGCAGAAGCCGGTCGCGCAGTACAAGATCGTCGGCGCACGCCAGCCGCGACTCGACCTGCCCGACAAGGTCAGCGCGAAGTACGTCTACGTCCAGCAGGTCCGGTTGCCCGGCATGCTGCACGGCCGCGTCGTTCGCCCGCAGGGACAGGGCGCGTACGCCGACGGCGCCCGCATCGTCAGCGTGGACGCCGCGTCGATCGCGGGAATTCCCGGCGTCCGAGTTGTCCGCAAGCGCGACTTCCTCGCCGTCGTCTCGCCCAACGAATGGGATGCCGTTCGCGCGGCGAAGCAGCTGAAAGTCGCCTGGGATATGCCCGCCTCTCTTGCCGGCACGGAGGGTCTCTTCGATCAGATGCGATCGGCGAAGACGATCGATTCCGTCATCAGCGAGAAAGGCGATGTGACGGCAGCGCTTGGCCGCGCGGCGCACCGTGTGCAGACGACCTATCGGGGACCTTATCAGGGGCACATGCCGTTTGGTCCCAACTGCGCGGTTGCAGACGTCACGTCCGACGGAACCACGCTCATGTGCTCCACGCAAAGCGTGTACGGCACGCGCGACAAGGTTGCGAAAGTGCTCGGCGTGCCGGCGGCCAGTGTCCGCGTGCAGTACTACGAGGGCGCCGGGACGTTCGGGCGCAGCTGCTATGACGATGCGGCGCAGGCGGCGGCGATGTTGTCGCAGGAGATCGGCAAGCCGGTGCGCGTGCAGTTCTCACGCACCGACGAGCACGGCTGGGACAACTTCGGTCCCGCGCATCTCGCTGACGTGAAGGTTGGCGCGGACGCGAACGGCAAGATCATCGCGTACGAGTACGACGGCTGGCAGCATGTGTGGTCGACGATCGAAACAGCCGAGCAGCTCGCGCTCGGCACGCCGGCCAACGAATCGCCGGACGGCACGTCGCGCAACCTCAACAAGATCACGCTCGGCTCGATGTACGACATCGCCAACCTGCGTCTCAACAACCATCGTGTGCCCGGTATCAAGGGATATCTCAAGGCGTCGAACCTGCGGTCGCCGCTGGACGTCTCGTTCGCGTTCGCGTCGGAGCAGGCGCTCGACGAGCTGGCGCATATGGCCACCATCGATCCGCTGGAGTTCCGCCGGCGCAATATGTCTGACCAACGCTGGCTCGCGGTCCTCGATGCGGTGGCCAAAGCCGCGAATTGGACTCCTTCGACTCGCCCCGGGCAAAGTCGAAGGGCTTCGCCGAGGGCTGGCGGCCGCGTCGTGACCGGGCGCGGCATCGGTCTCGGTACGCACATGTCGTCGTACGGGGCCGCCATCGCAGACGTCCGAGTGGACAGAGACACCGGCCTCGTCGTGTGCACGCATCTGTACGGCGCGCTCGATGCGGGCCTCGTCGTCAATCCGGCGGCTGTCGAGAACCAGATCAGCGGCCAGCTGGTGCAGGCCGCGAGCCGGACGTTGAAAGAGGAAGTGACGTTCTCCAACACCAACGTCACGAGCCTCGACTGGAACTCGTATCCGATCCTGCGCTTCGGCGAGACACCGGCGGTGACCTCGATCGTCGTGCAGCGGATGGATCAGAAGTCGACCGGGGCCGGCGAAGAAGTCGTCGCCGCCGCGTCGGCCGCCATCGCCAACGCCTTCTTCGACGCCACAGGCGCCCGTCTACGCGAATACCCGCTGACGCCGGCGCGTGTCAGGGCCGCGCTTGCGAAGGCGTGAGGAACACCATGAAGCGGACGATTCTGTTCGTCGTGATTGCTCTGACGTGTGCCACAGGAACGACCGTCGCACAGTGGCTGCATTACCCAACTCCCGGTGTGCCGCGAACAGCCGACGGCAAGCTGAATCGCACCGCGCCGCCGCCGCGATTGCCCGATGGGAGACCCGACTTCTCCGGCATCTGGCTGACGGCCGCGAAGATTCCGTGCTCAGCTGAATTCAGCAACTTCATCGAGTGCGGCAGCGAAATCGGAGGCTCGCCGCTGGCGTTGAACATCGGAGCCGGCGTGCCCGGCGGACTGCCCTACCAACCGTGGGCGGCGGCACTGGTCAGGCAGCGAACAGCGGACAACAGTAAGGACGACCCGCACGCGCGCTGCCTGCCCGACAACCCGCCGAGGCCGTACGGGCTACCGCACCTGACGAAAGTGCTGCATACGCCACGCTTGCTGGCGATGCTCAATGAAGTCAGCGCGATGTACCGGCAGATCTTCATCGATGGCCGGCCGTTGCCGAAGGATCCGAACCCTTCGTGGAACGGGTATTCGACCGCCGCGTGGGACGGGGACACGCTCGTCGTCCAGACCATCGGCTTTCGCGACGGTCTCTGGCTCGATATGGCCGGGAGCCCGATGACCGATGCGGCCAAAATGACCGAGCGGATTCGACGGCCGCGCTTCGGCAGGCTCGAAATTCAGATCACCATCGACGACCGCAAAGCGTACACGCGTCCGTGGACCGTCGAGATGAATCAGGAACTCTGGGTCGACACCGAACTGATCGACGAGGTGTGCCTCGAGAACGAGAAGTCGTCGCAGCGGATGCGCGGGAAGTGACGGCGGGAGCGCTCCTTGCCTTCCTGCGCTCGCATCGGCTGGCGGTGCAGGCGTCGGCGTCATCGAGCGGCGCGTCGCAGGCCGCTGTCGTGGGCTTCGCGATCAGCGATCAGTTCGAAATCGTCTTCGACACCCTCAGCACGACGCGAAAGGCGCAGAACCTCCGCAAGAATCCACGGATCGCGCTCGTCGTTGGCGGCCTCGTCGCCGGCGACGAGCGTACCGCGCAGTACGAGGGCGTGGCGGACGAGCCTGCAGGCGCGGAGCTCGATCGGCTGAAGCAGGTGTACTACGCCGCGTATCCGGATGGTCCAAGCCGTCTGAACTGGCCGAACCTTATATATGTGCGTGTGCGACCGACCTGGATCCGGTACAGCGACTACAACAGCGACCCTCCTGCGATCGTCGAGTTCGATGCCGCTCATCTCCCACGATAGTCGCGCGACGTCCAGTGAAATGGACCTCGTATGGCCCGCCGCGACGCATCTGGCGAGTTACACGCGGGCCCTTCAGGAGGGCTGGTCGCCAGATAATCTGCGGCCCGAAGCCGCGCTCGACGAGCTCGAGCGAATCCGTCGGGATTCGGGCCGGTTCATCGCCGAGCAGGTCGATCGCGAGGGCAGCGGCCCGCCCGTGACGCTGCCGGACGGCTCGATCGTTCGCCGTCTGCCCGGCTACAAACAGTGGATGTGGGATGGAGAGTTCTGCGGCGTCATCGGGTTCCGGTGGCAGCCGGGGACGGCGGATCTTCCACCGCAGGTCCTGGGGCATATCGGGTTTTCCGTGGTCCCCTGGAAACGGCGGCGCGGATACGCAACACGCGCGCTGCAGCTCCTTCTGCCCCACCTCAGGGCCGAGGGCCTTCCGCACGTGGAGCTGACTACCGATCCCGAGAACGTCGCATCTCAACGAGTCATCGCGGCAAATGGTGGACAGCTTGTCGAGCGATTCACCAGTCCGGCTGTTTTTGGTGGCGCAGAGGGCCTGCGTTTCCGTATTCTCCTCGCATGAAGGCAGCGCTCAAGATCGTGACCGCCGTCGCGGTCGGTGTGATTCTCTCGCCGGCTGTTCGCGCTCAGTGGGAGAAGCGCCAGAACGCGGCTGTGCCCCG
>Ga0137395_10000126_pt1 | contig 25623 bp, 24 predicted proteins | sample czobulk216metaG_FD_108283 | JGI IMG/M metagenome (GOLD analysis project Ga0137395, IMG submission 108283) | Vadose zone soil microbial communities from Angelo Coast Range Reserve, California, USA - czobulk2.16 metaG | ecosystem: Environmental > Terrestrial > Soil > Vadose zone | place: USA...
CGCGGAGAAGAAGGGGAAGATCGCACCCGTTCTCGCCATCAATAACGCAAGCGTGGACGTCATGCCCGAGAAGTTCATCACGGCGGCGATGCCGAGGATGAACGCGATCGTCATGATGGGTAGTGCCAGCTGGCGGAGTGTGCGACCGTAGGTCGTAAAGAACAGCCGCAGCGGCGCCCCCCGGATCGCCATCACGATGAAGGCGATGATCGAGGCGAATAGGACCAGGCTTCCCGCCGCCGACAGGAAGTCCCAGGTGAACGTGATGGGATAAGGCGTGGACTTGGTCACGATCTGCGGTTCCTGGAAAATCAGCGGTTTGGGCTTGGCTGAGGTCCCCTCATAACTCCCGGGCCACTGGAAGCGCCAGAACGGGAACTTGAAGGCGCCGGCGTCGACCGTCGGATTGGGACCGATCCAGGGATTGGGGCAGAGCTTGAACGCCGGCTGGCCGCACTTGAGGTCGGCCGTGATATTGGCCGGCGTGTGCAGTGCATTCTTGATGTTGCCGGCCGGACTACCGGAGAAGAATGGCAGGTTGCCCATCTGGCCGATCAGGATGACGACCACCAGGATCACGTACATCATGTAGGCGCGCACGACGCGCCCGGGTGTATCGACCACCTGGGCGACCGCCGCGCCGACACTGCGAAATCGAGGCGGCGCGCCCGCCGGCGCGGTGACGCCGTCCGCGGCGAAGCCCCAGAGGGTCTTCGGCCTCCAGACCCGAAGCAGCAACGCCACCGCAGCCATCGAGACCAGGGCAGCGAGCACATCGGTCAGTTCGGGACCGATGAAGTTCGAAACCAGAAACTGGACGACGGCGAACACGATGCCCGCCGTGAGCACGGCCGGTAGGACTTCGACCATTCGCTTCCAGCCGGCGAGGACGACGATCAAAAAGCCCGGGATGATGATCGAAAACACGGGAAGTTGCCGGCCCACCATGGCGGAGAGCGCCAGCGTCACCGGCGTCTGATCGTTCACGCTGTGTCCGATGATGGGCGCGGTCAGTAGACCGAGCGTCACGATCGGGATGCCGATCGACCCGAAGGCGACCGGTGCGGTGTTGGCCAGCAGCGCCAGCACCGCCGCGCTGATTGGCTCGAAGCCGAGGCTGGCGAGGATTGCCGCCGAGATCGCGACCGGGGCGCCGAAGCCCGCGATGCCTTCCATCAGGGCGCCGAAGCAAAAGGCCACCAGCAGCGCCTGGACCCGCCGGTCACCGGTCAGACGCGTGAGCGAACGCCGAATCACATCGAAGTCGCCACTGGCGATCGTCAGGTTATGAAAGAAGACGGCATTGAGCACGATCCAGCTGATCGGCCACAACCCGTTCGCCATTCCTTCGGTGGTCGCGGACAGGTCGAGTCCGAGCGGCATGCCCCAGACCACCGCGGCGAGCACGGCCGCCGAGAGCATGGCAACCAGGGCTGACATCCATGCCGGCAGCCTGAGAACCGCCAGCATCACGAACAAGATGTAAAGAGGAATGCCTGCGACGATCGCCGAGAGAAGAATGCTGCCGCCCAGCGGCTGGTAGACCTGATGAAACGCGAGGATCGCAATGGCCCCGTTCATAACGCGGAAACCTCCCTTCCTTTCGGATCCGTCCTAACGTACAGGCGCTGACCCAAACGTTACACACCGCAGCCGCAAAACGCCACAATTGGCGAAATGGCAGAGGCACCGCCCCACCGCAGAACCGCCCCGGCAGCTTCGCTGAAGTTGGATGACTTCGAGCCCGCCGCCCTGGCGGTATTGCCCCGGCCCATTTACGACTACATCGCGGGCGGAGCCGAGGACGAGGCCACACTCCGAGGCAACCGCGAAGCCTTTGCCCGCTATCGCTTCCGGTTCAAGGTCCTGGCGTCAGCCGACCGTCCCGACCTCGGTAACGAGGTCCTCGGGCAGCATTTCACGATGCCGGTCCACCTGGCACCAACGGCGATCCATCGGATGGCGCACCCGGAGGGGGAGCTGGCTAGCTACCTGGCCGCGTCGGGCGCGGGAATCGCATTCAGCCTGAGCACGCTGTCCAGCGCCTCCATCGAGGAGGTCGCTGGCGCCGCCACCGGCGTGCGTTGGTTCCAGCTCTACATGCACCCGGATCGAGCGGTCAGCGCCGCCTTCGTCGAGCGCGCCGTCGACGCTGGCTATGGCGCCATCCTGCTGACCGTCGACCTCCCGAGGACCGGCCGGCGCGAACGGGACATCGCCAACGCGTTCGCGCTGCCCGAAGGCATTCGCTACGCAAATCTGGGCGGCCTTCGGACCCGAGCAACGACCGCCGGCCTCGATCCCTTCGCGCAGGATGTGAATGCGCAGACCAACCCGGCCCTGAATTGGAAGGACCTCGAGTGGCTGGTGGCAACGACCTCGCTGCCAGTGATCGTCAAGGGCGTCGTGCGCCCGGATGACGCCCGCCGCGCGGTCGATGCGGGCGCCCGCGGGCTGGTCGTCAGCAACCACGGTGGCCGGCCGCTGGACTACGCGATCGCCAGCCTGGACGCGCTTCCCGATGTGGTCGAGGCGGTGGGCGGCGAGGTGCCGGTGCTGCTGGACGGCGGGGTCCGGCGTGGCACGGACGTCCTCAAGGCGCTCTGCCTGGGGGCCAGCGGCGTGCTGATCGGGCGGCCCTACCTATACGCGCTGGCGGTCGATGGCACCGATGGCGTGCGCGGCATGCTGGAACTGCTGCGCGAGGAAATCGCCCTCTCGATGAGCCTGCTGGGGGCCCGTCGGCTCAGCGAGCTCAGCCAGGACCTGTTGACGAGGGTCTAAGATCCCGCGGCGGTCTCGCGGGTCACGGTGTCGAGCTGTGGCTGGATGGTCTTGGCCTGCCAGGCGGCGGCGCCGTTCTGGGCGGCGGTGAAGCTGGCGGCGACTTGCTGGCGTGCGGCTGCCAGGCTTCTTGCGGCCTGCTGCGCCACCTGCGTCTGGTTGGCGGCCGACGCCAGGGCATACTGCTGGGCGTTCGTCACCACGGAGACCATGCCATCGATCCAGGTCGCCCACAGCGGGTCGAGGAGCGCGTCGGCAAAGCCGGCCGAGACCTGCTGCGGTTTGAGATCTTGGTTCAGGGTCGACGCCGCCCGTGCCGCGTCCGCCCAGGCGTGGCTATTGACGGCCGGGTCGAGCGTGGTCGAAATCTTCAGCGCGTCCTGCGTCACTTGCTGGGCGAGGGTGAGCTGGAGGACCGCGGCATGGGTCAGCTTGAGGCTAGCCTGCAACGCATTATCCAGGTGCTGGAGAGCGGGACGATCGGCGGCGATGAACGCCGGCGAGTGCAGCTGGAATGGGAGCCCATCGGCTTGAGCCATGTAGCTCTGGGCGAGCTGGACATGGCCGAGGGCATCGTTGGCCGCCGTTTCCGCGCTCTTGGCGAGGGCCAGGTCCTGGGCGAGCTGGGCGTCGGAAAGGCTCATGGCGCCTTTGGCGGAGATATCCGCCCAGAGGCGGCTGACGCTGGTGTTGACCGCCGCCGTCCCCGTCCGCGCCAGCGCGAGCTCGCCGGCCTCCGATAGCGCCAGTTGCGCCACCCGCTGCGGCAGCACGATTTGGAGGAAAGCCCCCAGCGCACCGATGGTGATGAGGAGAACGACGATGACGAAGATCCAGGTGCCCCAGGAGACCCGGCGGGCCGGTCGGAATACCCGGCGCGTGGGCGCCGGTCTTGGGAGGGCCACGCATAGGTAACGCTGGCCGTAAGCCTCCTCTTGCCATAGCTCGGCCCTGCCGCCTCACCAATCTGTGACGGTCTTGTGGCGGAGCGCCGAACCCCCGTCGCCCAAGCTCCAGCGCGAACCCATCGGTGTCGCGAAAGGCCTGTGCTAGAGTGAATTTCCGGCAACCACGTGGCCTATATCATCACGGAAACCTGCGTCGACCTCAAGGACAAGTCCTGCGTCGACGTCTGCCCAGTCGACTGCATCATCGACGGCGGCGCCGAGGACCGCATGCTCTACATCAACCCCGATGAGTGCATCGATTGTGGCGCCTGCGTGGACCCCTGCCCGGTGGCGGCGATCTATCCGGAGGACGAGGTCCCGCCCGAACAGAAGAAGTTCATCCCCTGGAATTTCGACTTCTTCAAGAGCGATGCCGACAAGGCCCGCGTACGCGCCGAGATCAACGCCGCCTACCCGGAAAAGCGTAAGACCGAGGGGGCGCCCTAGGGGGGACCGCTCCGGTCGGGCACCGGGCGAGGCGTGGTGGCGCGACGGACGAGTTTCGCCGGGAGTTCGATGACCCGGCGCGGCGGACCGAGCCAGTGCTCGAGCAGGGCCAGGACTTGCGGCGACGGCGGCTTCGTTTCGCTGCCCTCGGTCTCGAACAGGATGTCGGCGATCGCCTCGGCCGGACCGGATGGCTTTTGCGCCCGGCTCAACTCGAGCCAGCGTGCGGTGATCCACAGGTACATGTCGGCTTCGGTCCGGCCCGGGAAATGCGCCAGAATGTCGTACTCGCGGATCAGGTCGGCGATCGGCTTGTAAACGTTGTCGTACCAGCTGGCACTGGCCTCGGCGATGCTGACCTCACGGTATTGCTGCAGACCCATGAAATAGCGATGCCCGAGGATGTCCTCGAAGATTCGGTCGTAGCGTCCCAGCCGGCTGACGGCAATCGATGCCTGGGGGCGGACGCGATCGAGCTGGGTGCGCTCGAGGAAGTCGACGTACTCTCGGGCCTGGAGCAGGGCCGCCGCATCCATGTCGCTGGTGAGCGGCGCCCGGGTCTTGACCTCGATGACCCGCGCCGGAATCGTTTTCCAGCCCAGGTGGCGGGCGACCGATACGCGGTGGTGCCCATCCTTGACGAAGAAGACACCGCCCAGGTGGTACACCTCGATCGGCGGCACCGCCTCGCCTCGGCGCATCGCCTCGTCGAGCTGCGCCCAGCGCTTACGCATCTGGGGCTTAACCGGAAGAAAGGAGGCGTCGAAGTCGTTGGGCCGCCCAACCGAGCCACGGATGTCGGCGATCGGGACGTCTTTGAGGCCGGTATAGCTCTGTCCCTCGAGCCGGGCGGCACGTCGCACCTCGTCGAAGGAGAGCAGTGGCCGGGTGTCGCCGCGGAGCACCGCGCCGGCGTCGCGAAGGAACGCCTGAATGCGGGCGGTCTCGAAATCGGTGCGGGCGCGAATCTGTTTCATCGGGGCGCGAGCTCGATCAGGCGGTGACCGACGACGTTGATCACGCGGGTCTCGCCCAGTTGGCCCTCGCGTGGGACCTCGCGCCCATAGGGATGGACGTGCCCGTGCAGCAGCAGGCGTGGGCGCATCCACTCGACCGCCCGGCGAACCGCCTGAAGTCCGTGGTGCGGCGCATCGGTGCCTTCGTTGACACCGGCGGGCGGCCCGTGGGTGATCAGGATATCCGGGTGGCGGAGCCGGAGCCTCAGCCGCAGTGCCTGCACTTTGCCCATCATTTGCCGCTCGGTGTACTGGTGGGGGCCGTCGCTGTAGCGAATCGAGCCCTCGAGGCCGGCGATCAGCAGCCCCTTCTCCCTGACCACGCGTCCGTCGATCTCGGCCTCGCGCGGGTAATCACCCTGACGGCCGGGGGGATCGTGGTTGCCCCGAACGAAAATCAGGGGCGCACCATAGACCGTGGCGAGCGCGTCGAGATAATCGGCGGGCAGATCTCCGCATCCGATCACCAGGTCGACGTGGCCTTGCGCTTCGACCGTCCGCTCGTCGAGCAGCTGGGGTTCAACCTCATCGCTGACCGCCAGCAGGCGCACGTCCACCGCGCCGCGAGCCGCTACGCCAGTTCGCGAAAGAGCGGATCGACGTCGCGCTGATACAGAGGCAGATCGACCAGCGGATGCTCTTTGAGGGCGGGAACCTTGAGGGCAAGCTGCTCATCGTAGGTCGGCAAGTCGACCGAGTAGAAGACCCCGACCGCCAGGCTGTCCTGCGTTTCGTAGGAGGCTCGTAGTGCTCGGGTTTTCTTTTCCACCATCTCGTCGATGTTCGTCGGGTCTTTGACGACCGGGTCCCACGTCGAGTCCGCTTCCAGGCGCCGGATTCGCGCGCGACCGATGTCTTCGCCGGCGTACCACTCCTTGGTTCGCAGGTCGTTGTATACAGGACAGGTCTGGAAGATATCGAGAAACGACGTGCCCTTGTGATTGATCGCCTGCACGATCAACGAGACGAGATTCTTGACGTCGAGGGCATAGCCTCGCCCGATCCAGGTATAGCCGGCACCCAGCGCCAGGGCAATCGGGTTGACGCCTTCCTGGATCGAGGCTTCGGGCATCGATTTCGTCTTCAGTCCCTTCGCCAGGGTTGGTGAGGCCTGTCCCTTGGTGAGGCCGTAGACGCCGTTGTTGAAGACGATATAGGTCATGTCGACGTTGCGACGGCCGCTGTTGACGAAGTAGCCGGCGCCGATGCCGTAGCCATCCCCGTCGCCGCCGACCGCCACCACGGTGAGCTGGTTGTTGGCGAGCTTGGCGCCGGTGGCGACCGGCAGCGCGCGCCCATGCAGGGTGTGCAACCCGTAGGTGTCGATGTAATGCGGCGTCTTCCCCGAGCAGCCGATGCCCGAGATCATCGCAATCTTGTAGGGCGGGATCTGGAGCTGGTACAGCGCCTGCTGGATCGAGCTCAGGATGCCGAAATCACCGCAGCCCGGACACCAGTCGACGTGGACCTCCGTCTTGTATTGCTGCAGCACGAACTTCTTCGGGGCGGCGGCCGCGGCGGCCTCAGGCATGGGAAACCATGACCTCCTTCTTCTGCTCGGAGAGGGCGGCACGCACGCCCTCGACGATCTCATTGCGCGAGAACGGGCGGCCGTCGTATTTCAGCACGTGATGGTCGAGTGCGACCCCCGTCTGCTCGGCGATCAAGGCACCGAGCTGCGCGGAGTAGTTGTTTTCGATCAGCACCGTCGAGCCGGCACTGCGCAGAATGCCGGCCACCGCATCGGCCGGGAATGGGCGCATCAGGCGGATTTGCAGGAAGTTGACGGTGCGGCCCTCGGCCTCCAGCTCGCCCATCGCATCGAGGATGGCGCCCTTGGTCGCGCCCCACGCCACCAGCGTCAGGTCGGCCTTGCGCGGACCGTGGAGGGTGAATTTCGACGACGCCGGAATCTCGCGCGCCGCGGTCTCCAGCTTCGCCATCCGCTTTCGCATCATGGCGATCCGGTTCTCGATGCCTTCCGTGATATGGCCCTCCGGGTCGTGCTCGTCGCTGGTCGTGGAGAAGATCGCGCCCGGCGTTCCGGGCACCGCTCGCGGACTGATGCCGTCGGCGGTGAGGGCGTGCCGGCGGTAGCCATCTCCGTCAGGGTCAGCCGGTTGATAGATAGAGCCGCGGTCGATCTTGAGCTTGCTCATGTCGATGCCGTCGTTGGTGAACATCGATGACGCCAGGAACTTCTCGAGGAGCACGATGACCGGCATCTGGTACCGGTCCGCCCAGTTGAAGCTCTCGAAACTGTCCATAAAAGATTCGTCGATGTCGCCTGGCGCGATGACGATGTGCGGGAAGTCCCCGTGCGCGGGATGCAACGCAAATTGCAAATCCGCCTGCTCGGTGCGGGTGGGAAGGCCGGTGCTGGGCCCGCCGCGCTGCCAGAGGAAGACGACCGGGCCGGGAGCCTCGGTGATGGCGGCGAAGCCGAAGCCTTCTGACATCAGGGCAAACCCGGGGCCGGCGGTGGAGGTGGCGGCCCGCACGCCCATGTGCGCCGCCCCGATTGCCATGTTGATGCTGGCGATTTCGTCCTCACACTGCACGACCGTGCACTGATACTGCGGCCCCTTCTGCTCCAGGTAGACGCTCTCGTCGGTCGCCGGGCTGATCGGGTAGTAGGTCTGCATGCCGAGACCCGCTTTGAGCTTGGCGATGCCGACGGCCTGGAACCCCTTGATCAACATCCGGTGCTTTCGTTTTTCCTCCGGAAGCGGCAGCAGACGCCGTTCCGGCTTGGCGCTGAAGTGGCTACGCGCGTAAGCGGCCGCGGCGCGCACCGCGGCGACGTTCATCTCGGCTGCTTCTGCCTTGCGCCCTTTGAACTCGTTGCGAATCGCCTCGAAGAGCAGCTCCTCGTCGTAGCCGGAGATGCCGATTGACGCTCCGAGGGCGACGGTATTGCGCATCACGATGTACTTGCGCGACTGTCCACCCTTCCCCACCTCTTTCAGGGCTTCTTCCAGGACCTCGAAAAAGGGGATCGGATAGAGGTTGATATCGTCCCGACCGAATTGGCCGGGGTCGATTTTCAGGTCCGCGTCGTAGATGACGCCGCCGCCGCGGGCCACCTGGTGCACATGACCGGTGTGGCTGGGGTAGTGCTTGCGCTCCGGGGCGTCGCCGAACAGGGATTCCTGGTCCAGCGCGACGAGCATGTGGATCTCGTCGACGTGCGAGTGGACCGGGACCGGGGCCGCCGTGACCCGGTAGTAGCTGTGCTTGCCCATGATGTTCGAGTGGAACTCGATATTGGCGAAAACGTGGAGACCGCCCCGGCTCAGCGCCTTGGCATAGATCTCGGCTGAGGCGTTGATGCCTCCACCCTGGGGGCCGCCTAGAACCCAGGAGAACTCCCGGCGGCTCAGTTCAGTTGGCACGACCAGCGTTGATTGTAGTCCGCCAGACTCCCGGAATTTGCTGCTGACAGTTGTAACAGCTTCCACGGCCGGAGAGCCGATCGTCGAGGATACGGTAGCCGATCCGCCGGATCAGAGTGGCCTGGCAGCGGGGGCAGCGGGTGTCCTCGTAGCGGCCCACCCGGCCGGGCAGGTTGCCGGCGTAGATGTAGTGGAGGCCGGCTGCCTCGCCGATCCGCGCGGCCCGTAGCAAGGTGTCCGGCGTGGTGTTGTCCGGGTCCTGCATCTTGTAATCCTTGTGGAAGGCAGTGACGTGCCAGGGGATGCTCGGCGACAGGCTGCTGAGGAACCGGGCGATATCGCCCAGTTCCTCGTCGCTGTCGTTGAAGCCCGGGATGATCAGGGTCACAATTTCCAACCAGAAGCCCAGCTCGTGCACCATCTGGATGCCGTTGAGGATGTTCTCCAGCTTGCCGCCCAACGAGCGGTAGTTCTTGTCGCGAAAGGACTTGAGATCGATCTTGTAGAGGTCGGTGAAGGGGCGGATGTACTCGAGGACTTCCCTGGTGGCGTTGCCGTTGGAGATGTACGCCGTCGAAAACCCCAGCGGACGCGCGGCCTTGAAAACCTCGACGGCCCACTCGGAGGTGATCAGGGGTTCGTTGTAGGAGGTCGCAACCACGCTGGCTCCCTGCCGCTGCGCGATGTCGGCCAACTGCGGCGGCGAGATATCCATCGGCTCGGTCAGCGCACCCGGGTCGCGCAACGCCTGCGACGTGACCCAGTTCTGGCAGTTGTGGACGACGGCATGATTCGCCAGGTAAGTGTGCGGTCCGTCGGTCTCGAGATTGAAGACGGGTCCGCGGAACTGCCGCCTCGTGATTTCGTCGATGGAAAGGAAATCCAGAGCTCCCGCAAGTGGGACGCAGACAAAGTGTCGCGTCGTGAGCTGTCCCACCGGAATGAAACGGGGCTGACCGACGCCGGGGGCCTCGGTGGCCAGAACGGGGTGCTCCGGCGTCGCTTCGAGCGCTGTCAGGAGCCGAGGTCCAATGCGGACAAGCTCCCCCTGGTACTCATGACGGAAGATCCAGTGGACGCGGTGTTGGCGACTGTCGCCACCTGTTGCGGTTAGGACTGCTGGCGGCCGGCGACGCTGGGCATTGCCGTCCGGGCCAGCCGTTGACGCTTCCCACAGATCGGCGAGACTTCGCATTCCTGAGTTAGTCGCAACGCGGACGTCGCCGGTGAAGCAGTAGCTGCAGTGCAGGTCGCAACCGAGCATGCCGAAGGTAAGGGCGTCGGTGCCCGGAAAAGCATGGAAGAAGGGCTTCTTCTCGATCGGGTCGCATTGCAGCGCACCGACGTAGCCTCGGGGCACCATCAGTGTGCCGCCGCGGTTGTAGCGGACCTTGCAGATGCCGCGCAGCCCCTCCTTGATCAGGCAGCGGTGGGCGCACGCGTAGCAGCGGACCTGGTTGTCCGGCAGCTTCTCGTAGAGCGTTCCAAGTGCGCCCTCGTCGACCCGCTGGTCAAGCTCCAGCGAGAAAGGTGTCGCCTCTTTGGCCGGCACGGTCTGAATATAGCTGGCGAAAGCTTCAGGCCCGGGTCAAAATGAAGCCTTGTGACCGATGCTTCAGAGGCCGACATCCGAGCTGAGTGCCAGGAGTGGGCCAGCGGCAAACGATATCCGCAAACCGACGAGGGACGCGCGGCACTGCGACAAAAGGTGGAGTCCAACCCGGATGGCTGGTGGCGCGTTCTCAAGCAGCGCGTTACGTGGGCTCCCGATCAGAAGTCTATTCGAAATCTAGCCCTCGGCCCACTTCAAATAACGCTTGAATCTGGCGATCAGCGCATGCTCGATGAAGCGGTAGCGATCGCCAAATTCAGCTCTAAGATGGCGACGGCTTTGGTCGATGGGCCACCGTGCAACCGTGATTTCAATTTGTATGCCCTGCTTGGGCGCGACTACGTCGTTGAGAGCTACCTTCGCTATCTGGTTGGCGGTGCCGACCTTGACTTCTGGGCTTGGACCCTGATTCACGATCTAGTCGAAAGCGATGCAGACGAAGCTTGGCTCGCGGTGCAGCAACTCATTGAGCGGGCCCCAAACGAGGAGATCCTGGGCCTTGTTGCCGCCAGCCCGCTCGAGGACTTCATCATGTCCCACTCCGCCGAGTCCATCGATCGGATCGAAGCGGAAGCTCGCCGTAGTGGCCGTTTCCGAGAAGCCCTGGCCGGCGTGTGGATCATGCGGTTGCGGCCAGACTTACTGGATCGAATCGAAGCGGCTGCAGGCACTACACTCCGACGCGAGTGACTTGACCTAGGCGGCGTTGGGGACGACGTGTAGCCGCTTCGGCCGGACGAAGCCGCTGTCCGGGTGCGGATCAAAATAACTCAGGGGCACGGCGTTGCCGGTCGACTCGAGGGTTTCCATGATGTGCGGGACCGCCCCGGTGGCGGTCAGCATGCCGGTGACCTTCCCGTTCTCGAAACCCGACTGCTTGTAAACGAAGATGTCCTGGAGCGAGATCTGGTCTCCCTCGATCCCCGTCACCTCTGAGATGTAGGTGATCTTGCGCGAGCCGTCCCGCAGGCGGTTCTGCTGGATGATGATGTTGATCGCCGACGCGATCTGCTCGCGGATGGCTCGGGAGGGGAGTTCCATGCCCGCCATCAGGACAAGCGTCTCGAGCCGCGAGATCGTGTCTCGAGGGGTGTTTGAGTGGACGGTGGTCAATGAGCCATCGTGACCGGTGTTCATGGCCTGGAGCATATCCAGCGCCTCGCCGCTGCGGACCTCACCGACGACGATCCGGTCGGGCCGCATTCGCAGGGTGTTGATGACCAGCTCGCGGATGCTGACCCCACCTTTACCTTCGACGTTGGTGGGTCGGGACTCGAGGCTGATGACGTGAACCTGGCGGAGCTGCAACTCCGCCGCATCTTCGATGGTGATGATGCGCTCGTCACCCGGGATGAAGCTGGAGAGAACGTTCAGGGTCGTGGTCTTTCCTGAGGAACCACCACCGGCCACCACGATGTTCATGCGGGCATTGACGCAGGCCTTGAGGAAGGCCGCCATCTCCTCGGTCAGCGTATTGTTCTGGATCAGGTCGGCGATCTGAAGCGGGTCCCGGCGCATCTTACGGATGGTGACCGCCGCGCCCTTGACGGCCAGCGGCGGGATGATCACGTTGACGCGCGAACCGTCGGGTAGCCGAGCATCGACCATGGGCGAGCTTTCGTCGACTCGGCGGCCCACCCCGGTGACGATGCGCGAGATGATCTGCATCAGGTGGGCGTCGCTGTCGAACTTGATGGCCGCCCGCATCATCTTGTTACCGCGCTCGATGTAGACCTTGTTCGGGCCGTTGACCATGATGTCCGAGATCGCCTCGTCGGCGAGCAGGACTTCCAGTGGGCCGAATCCGAGGATGTCGGCCAGCAAGGCGGCCAGCAATTGCGCCCGGGTCTGGGCGGTCAAGGTGACCCGGCGGGCACTCAGGTAGTTGTCGAGCACCTCGGTGGCACGCTGGCTGATCGCTTCCTGGTCGAGCTCATTGGCACGCTCGCCCAGCTCTCCGATGATCCGGTCGTGGACGGCGGCCTTGATCCGGTGCAGGCGCTCGGCTTCCGGCAGGTCGTTGAGGTTGGCATTGGCAGGCGATGCTTTGACCTCTACGTCCAGGGGAGACGGCTTCGGCGCCACCCGGTCATTGAGCCGGCTCGGGGTCGCCGGAGCGGGGGCCGGGCGTGGCGCTTGCGGTGCCGCCGGGCGGGGCGCCGCCGGGGCTGGGGTGGCATGAACCGTGGAGATTGGCCGAGAGGCCGGCCCCGTGGGGGCTGACGGGGCGCGAGGGGCGGGTGGCTGCCAGGTGGGCGCCGGCTTGGCGGGAGGGGCGATGGGTGCCGGCCGGGCCTGCGGGGGCTGGGGAGGCGCGGCGGGAGGCTGCGCGGCCTTGGCCGGTGGCTTTGGAGGTGTGGGGGCCCCGGGCTCGCCCTGGGACTTTTGAATACGTTCGAGCAGCGACAAGCGGTTCCTACCCCCAGTTCAATCGAATTGGCGAACTGGGCCCGATGCTACGTAGCGACCCTTACGAACCAGACTGCGCGGGGGTAACAGGGCGATGGCACCGCTGCCACAGCCATTTCCCGGTGACGTTACCGAGGGTGAAGTTCGTTGCGCAGAGCGAATTCAGGGTACGATGACGCCAATTTTGTTTGGAGGTAGTTCATGTCATTGTCGAAGCTTTTCTTGATCGTCGCGCTGATCTGTTTCATCCTTGAGGCCCTTGGTAGCCGGATCAAGATGCGCGCGCCGTTCGGGCTGCTGGGCGCCGGGCTCGCGTTCCTTACCGCGTCGTACTTGTTCTAGGGCCTTAGAGGAAGCCGAGCTCCATCTTGGCGTCGTCGCTCATCATGTCCGCACTCCAGGGCGGTGAGTAGACGAGTTCGACCGTACACGACTTGACGGCCGGGATCTCTTCGACCTTGGTCTTCACCTCGTCGAAGAGGTCCTGGGCCCACGGGCAGCCGATGGCCGTCAGGGTCATCTTGATCAGGACGTTGCCGTCGTCGATGCCGACCTCATAGACCAACCCGAGCGACATGATGTCGAGCCCAATCTCGGGGTCCTTGCAGGTGGCAAGTTGGGCATCGATCTGCTGGCGCAGATCACCTGATGCCGGCGCCTGGGTCGCTTCCATCGTGTCCGCCATGGTTAGATCTTAGTCCGCTACCTCCACGTAGAGATCGCCGTTGTGGACCGTTACCGGGTAGGTCTTCGCCGGGATCACGGCCGGCAGCCCGGTGACCTGGCCGGTTCGTACGTCGAAGCGTGAACCGTGCCGCGGACACTCGACCGACATCTCCCAGAGATCGCCCTCGCATAGCGAGTACTCCTCGTGGGTGCAGGTGTCACTGATGGCATAGAAGTTGTCATCTTCGGCATGGATCAGACAGATTGGGGTCCCGTCGACCTCCACCTGCTTCATCGACTCCTTCGGCAACTCAGCGGTGGAGGCGACCCGCGCTCGCGTCACGCTACGCAATCCGCGCGGCCAGTTCCTGCTCGACCGCCTCGCGAACCTGGGCGACCGGAAGTCGATCGAGAACCTCGCCGAGGAACCCCTGGACCAGCATCCGCTCGGCGACCGGTCGCGGAATGCCGCGGCTCTCGAGGTAGAAGAGGTGCTCCGGGTCCACCGGCCCGACGGTCGCGCCGTGGCTGCACCGCAGGATGTCGTTGTTGAGGATCTCGAGGATCGGCTCGGAGGTCGCCTTCGCCTTTTCTGAGAGCAGAAGGTTGCGATTCGCCTGGTTCGACGAACTTCCTCGAGCCTCTTCCTCGACCCGCACCACGCCGACGTAGACACTCTTGGCACTGTCCTGGAGAGCACCCTTGAAGAGCAGGTCGGAGGTGGTGTGAGGGGCAATATGGTCCTGCAGGGTCCGGAAGTCAAAGGCCTGCTCGCCGCCGCCGAAGAAGAGGCCGCGCAGGTCCGCCGTCGATCCGGGGCCTTCGAGCATCGCCTCCACCCTGATTCGCGCGAAGCGGCCACCAAGGGCGACATCGACCATCTGAAGATGCGAATCGCGACCGAGATGGAAGCGTTGGTTAGCGAACTGCCAGGCCTTCTCGCTCCATCGTTGGAGGGCGACGTAGCCGACGTCTGACCCTTCCTCGAGGAAAACCTCGGATGATCCGCTTGCCAGCAGAACCTCCTGGCGATCGGCACTCAGGAATTCATCGACGTACTTGAACCGGGCACCCTTGCCGGCGATCACCAACGAATGCGGCAAGACGGCTCCGCCGGAGCCGGCTGACCAGAACTGGCTGATCAATGGATGCTCAACGCTCACCCCGTCCGGAACGTAAAGAAACGAACCGCCGGTGAAGAGCGCCGCGTGTAAGGCGGCAAACTTATCCCGGTCGGGCCTGACCGCGCTGAAGAGATAACGCTCGACCAGGTCGCGGTACTCGCGGGCGGCCTGCGCCAGCGGCATGAAGATCACGCCCTGCCGGGAGAGCGCCGCGTCGAGCGTTGCGATCGGGGCCGATGTGCCGCGTTGGCGGAGCGCACCGCTGACCTGCTCCAGCGTGCCAGCCGGCGCTGTCCCGTTGGGCTGCTGGAAGGCGGCGTAGCTGTCCAGGTTGAGACCCTTGAGGTCAGCCTGGCGCCACTCCTCTTGCCGCTTCGTGTCCGGCAGGCTCATGCCCTCGTAGAGGCTAAAGGACTCGAGCCGCCGCGCACGCAGCCACTCCGGTTCGCCGTGAAGAGCGCTCAGCTCTTCGACGGCGGCTTTCGTAAACGCCATTTACCCTACGGAGCCGATCATCTCGAGCTGGATCAGGCGATTCAGCTCGACGGCATATTCGATGGGCAGTTCCTTGGTGAAGGGTTCGATGAAACCGTTGACGATCATGGTCTCCGCTTCGGCCTTGGTGATGCCGCGGCTCTGCAGGTAGAAGAGCTGCTCGTCCGACACCTTGCTCACCGTCGCCTCATGGCCAATGCGCACCTGCGGCTCGTCGACCTCGGTCGTGGGGTAGGTGTCCGAGCGAGACTGGTCGTCCAGCAGCAGCGCGTCGCAGCGAACAAAGGACTTCGAGTTCTTCGCGCCCGGGTAGACCTTGACCAATCCGCGGTACGAGGTCCGGCCGCCATTCTTCGAAATCGACTTCGAGACGATGTTCGAGCTGGTGTTCGGCGCCACGTGCACCGCCTTGCCGCCGGCGTCCTGGTGCTGACCCTTGCCGGCGAACGCCACGCTGAGAACGTCGCCCTTCGCGCCCGGCTCCATCAGGTAGATGGAGGGGTACTTCATCGTGATCTGTGAGCCCAGGTTGCCGTCGACCCATTCCATGGTCGCGTCGCCGTAGGCGACCGCGCGCTTGGTCACCAGGTTGTAGACGTTGGTCGACCAGTTCTGGACGGTGGTGTAGCGGCAGCGGGCGCCGCGCTTGACGATGATCTCGACCACCGCCGAGTGCAGTGAGTCGGTGGTGTAGATGGGTGCGGTGCAGCCCTCGATGTAGTGGACGAAGCTGTCTTCGTCACAGATGATCAGGGTCCGCTCGAACTGGCCCATGTTCTCGGCGTTGATCCGGAAGTAGGCCTGCAGCGGGATTTCGACCTTGACCCCCTTGGGCACGTAGATGAACGATCCACCCGACCAGACGGCGCTGTTCAACGCCGCCATCTTGTTGTCGCCCGGCGGGATGATGGTGCCGAAGTACTGCTTGAAGAGGTCGGGGTAGTCACGGAGCGCGCTGTCGGTGTCGGTGAAGATCACGCCCTTCGCCTCGAGCTCCTTGTGTAGCGAGTGATAGACGACCTCCGACTCATACTGCGCCGCCACGCCGGCCAGGAACTTTCGCTCCGCCTGGGGTACCCCGAGACGGTCGAAGGTGTTCTTGATGTCGGCGGGTACGTCTTCCCAGGTCTTGCCCTGCTTCTCGGTCGACTTCAAGTAGTAATAGATGTTCTGGAAATCGATGGTTGAGAGATCCGCACCCCAGGTGGGCATCTCCTTCTTGTCCCAGGTCTGCAGCGCGCGCAGCCGGAACTTGGTCATCCACTCGGGCTCGTTCTTCATCCAGGAGATCTCTTTGACGACCTCCGGATTGAGGCCGCGCTTGGCCTTGAAGACGAACTTCTCCGGGTCGAAGAAGCCGTACTTCTCCTTGTAATTGTCACCGACGTCGATCCGCGGGATGACAGTTGCCATTTAATTTGCCTCCAACGCCGCCGGCGCCTTGGCCGGCTCTTTGACCCATTCCGAGTAGCCCTTTGCCTCCAACCAGTCGGCGAGCTCCGGCCCGCCGGAGCGAACGAATTCGCCGTTGACGAGGACGTGAACGTAGTCCGGCTTGATGAACTTCAGGACGCGAGTGTAGTGGGTGATGATCAGGACGCCCAGCTCCGGACCGCGCATCCGGTTGACGGCATCGCTCACGAACTTGATGGAGTCGATGTCGAGGCCGGAGTCGGTCTCATCGAGGATCGCGATCTCGGGCTTGAGCACCGCCATCTGCAGGATCTCGGCGCGTTTCTTCTCGCCGCCGGAGAATCCCTCGTTGACGTAGCGCGAGAGGAAGGAGTCATCCATCCGCAACACCGACATCTCGTCCTTGAGCATGGCGCGGAACTCCTTGACGTTGATCGCCTTGGATTTGTCCTTGCCGTCGTAACCGCGCTTGGCATTGATGGCGGTTCGCAGGAAGTTCGACATCGTGATCCCCGGGACGACCACCGGGTATTGCAGGGCGAGGAACATGCCGAGTTTCGCCCGCGCCTCGGGCTGCAGCGTCAGGATGTCCTTGCCCTTGAAGAGCACCTGGCCGCTGATCACCTTGTAGTTCGGGTGGCCCATCAGGGTATGCGAGAGCGTGCTCTTGCCGGACCCGTTGGGGCCCATCACGGCGTGCACCTCGCCTTTGTTGACCGAGAGCGTGACGCCTTTGAGGATCTCCCGACCCTCGACGCTGACCCGAAGGTCCTTGATCTCAAAATCGGCCATGGCTCTTGTCAGTTTACCCGCGCCTTCCGTATTCAAAGCGAATTCAGTCCTCCTCGTGGTTGTCGCCATTCAGCGCGACCCGAAGCGTGTTCACCGAAAGCGTCGCGCACTTCATCCGGGCCGGGCTGATCTGGATCCCAAGCTCCTCGAGTAGATCCTTGGTCGGAAAGCTCTTCAGCTCCGCCACCGGCCGGCCGACGATCATGTCGGTCAGCATCGAGGCCGACGCCTGGCTGATGGCGCAACCCCGGCCTCGGAAGCTGACCTCACCCAGCTTGCCGTCGTCGAGCTTGAGGTAGAGAGTGATGACGTCGCCGCAGAGCGGATTGTCACCCTCCTGCGTGATGTCGGCGTCGGGCAGCTCCCCGAAGTGGTGCGGGTTCTTGTAGTGCTCGAGGATTTGTTCGCGGTACAGATCGTCGCTCATAGTTATGCGAACACCTTCTGGGCCTTCTGAATTCCGATCACGAGCTGATCGACCTCCCCCGGCTGGTTGTAGATGTAAAAGCTCGCCCGGGTCGTAGCCGGAACGCCGAGCCGGTCCATCAAAGGCTGGGTACAGTGATGCCCGGCGCGCACCGCGATGGCGTCGCGATCGACCAGCGTCGCGAGATCATGGGGGTGGATGTCGGGAATCGTGAACGAGATCGCGCCGCCGTGGATCTCGGGGTCGCGCGGGCCGTAGATGACGATGCCGGGAATGTCCTGCAGTTTCTCGAGGGCGTAATCCACAAGGGTCCGCTCGTGTGTTCGAACCTGGTCCATCCCGAGGTTCGTGAGGTAGTCGACCGCCGCCCCCAGGCCGATGCCTTCCGCCACGCTGGGCGTGCCGGCCTCGAACTTCCAGGGAAGGTCATTCCAGCTCGCCTCGTGGAGCTTGACGCGCTTGATCATGTCGCCCCCGGCCAGGAATGGCGGCATCGCCTCCAGCAGCGCCCGCCGCGCCCAGAGCACGCCGATCCCGGTCGGCCCGCACATCTTGTGCCCGCTAAAGGCATAGAAGTCGACATCGAGGTCTTTCATATCCACCGGCATGTGCGGCACGGCTTGCGCCCCGTCGATGAGCACGAGCGCGCCGGCGCGATGCGCGGCGGCGGTGATCGCCTTGATCGGATTGATCGTCCCCAGCGTGTTCGACTGGTGGGTGATCGCCAGCAGGCGGACGCCCGACAGCCGGGCCTCGAGCTCGTCCAGCTGCAGCAATCCCTGGTCGTCGATGCGGAGGAACTCGAGGGTGGCCCCGACCTCCCGCGCCAGCAGCTGCCAGGGGACGAGGTTGCTGTGATGCTCCATCTCGGTCAGCAGGATGCGGTCGCCGCTGCGGATGTTGACCCGGCCCCACGTGTAGCGCACCAGGTTGATCGCCTCGGTCGTGTTGCGAGTGAAGATGACTTCCTTGACGGAGGCGGCGTTGATGAAGGTCGCCACCCGCTGACGGGCGGACTCGTATGCTGCGGTCGCCTCCTCGCTGATGGTGTACACGCCCCGATGCGGGTTGGCATTGTAGCGGCGGTAGTAGTCGTCCATGATGTCGATCACCACCGCCGGTTTCTGCGAGGTCGCGGCACTGTCGAGGTAGACCAGGGGCTTGCCGTTGATGGTCCGCCCGAGAATCGGGAAGTCGGCTCGCACCTCGGTCGCATTGATGGCGCGGGCCTCGATCATGCGGGCTGCGCCTCGTGCATCAGGTCGGCAACCGTCACCGATTGCAGCGTCGAGGTGATGGTTCCCTGCAGCTTCTCCCAGAAGGCGTGGGCCGAGCACGGCGTGTCGGCATGGGTGCATTCCCCGGGGCCGCCGCCTTCCGCCAGACAGCTGACCGGGGCCAGCGTGCCCTCGAGGCTACGCACGATGTCGGCCATCGAGATGGCGGCGGGACGGCGGGCCAGCGTGTAGCCGCCTTTGACACCCATCCGACTGGTCACCAGTCCGGCGCGGCGCAGCTGGCCGGCGATCTGCTCCAGGTACGACTGCGGCAGCCCCTCCTGTTGGGCGAGCTCAGCGAGGGGCGTGGGCCCCTGGCCATAACCGCGGCCGAGACGTACCATGACGCGGATTCCGTATTCAGAGCGGGTAGAGAATCTCATAGAACTCCGACCGGATTAGTGGGACATCTGAAGTATAGCGGGCGGGCGGGTGCAGAGGCGACGTTCTCGTAACGTATCGGCGTGACCCTGCCCCTGGATAAAGCCTCCTTTCGCCACACCATGGGGCACTTCGCCAGCGGCGTCACGATCATGACCACCACCGCGGGCGGGCGGATGCACGGCATGACGGTGAGCGCCTTTGCCTCCCAGTCGCTTGACCCTTTGTTGATCCTGGTCTCCGTTGAGCGATCCACGGAGATGCACAAGCTGGTGATGGCGAGCCGCGCCTTTGCCATCAACATCCTCGGCGAGTACGCCGAAGGCACCGCCCGTTTCTTCGCCGACAACGCGCGGCTCGAAGGTGCAGAGTTCGTGGAAGGCGCGTACCACGTCGGCGTCAGCGGCGCGCCGCTGCTCGACGAGGCGGTCGCCTATCTCGAGGCCACCGTGGACAGTACGCTGGAGGCGGGCGACCACTCGATCATCGTCGGCCGGGTGACCGCTTTGGAGGTTCGGAGCGACGACGAGCCGCTCGTTTATTTCCGCAGCGGCTACCGACGACTCGACTAACCGGGCAGTGGCGCCGTCCAGCGGTTCGCGGCGCACTCGGACGTAAGACGAGTGTCCTCGTGTGCTTGCAGAACCGCATTCGGGGCCCGCCCTATTACGCGCGAAAGCGCGACTCGGCCTGCGGCCTCGTTAATCCTCCAGCAGATCAGTTAGTTTGCCGCTGAAGGCGGCCAGCCGTTGATGGGCGTCGAGCACCTCATCGTGCGTCAGCGGATCGCCATCGATCTCGTCCGCGTCCCGCGGCGAGGGCGCGGCGACCTGGGTGACTTCTTCGACCGCGTTGACGATGGAACCCTGGAACTCGACATGAAGGAAAAAGGAATCGCGGCAGCGTCCGCACGTCACCTGCACGATCAGCTTGTTGTTGTGGTTGCCGATTTTGCGGAGCTGCGAGCCCTTGTGGTTACTGCCGCACACGCGGCAGCGGTAGTTGCGAGCCTGGGACCGCAGGAACTCCAGGATGGGATCTTCCATCGTCGCCCGGTCCAGTATAGGACTGGCAAGCCGGGGTCTTCTGGTCGGGCGAAGCAGTTCGGGATGCGGGGCGAGACGAGCGCCAGGCGGCGACGAGCACCGGAGCGAGCGCATCCGTCGATGCGTGAGCGAGGAGCGCAGGAGCCAACGCCGCGATCGGCCGCAGCCGCGCCCGAAATGCAAGCCTGATCCGGGAGACCCCGGGTTATGGCGCATCATTGATGGCGAAATCGTGGCAAAACCGCTGATCCTATTGACCAACGACGACGGCATCTATGCGCAGGGGATCCTGGCAGCGTGGCAGGAGTTGCGCAAGATTGGCGAGGTCGAGGTGGTCGCGCCCGACGCGGAGCGAAGCGCGGTCGGCCACGCGATCACGCTCTTGCTTCCCCTTCGCACCAAGGAAGTGGTGCGGCGCAACGTACGGTTCGGCTACGCCGTCAATGGCATGCCGGCGGATTGCGTCAAGATCGCCGTCAAGGCCATCCTGCCGCGTCCGCCGGACCTCGTGGTCTCCGGCATCAACCTCGGCTCGAACACCGGCACCAACGTCATCTACTCGGGCACGGTGAGCGCCGCGACCGAGGCGCGCATCCTTGGCATCCCCTCGATCGCGGTGTCGCTCGCGACCTTCACCCACCCCGACTTCACCTACGCGGCGAAGTTCACCAGGAAGCTCGCACTCCAGGTGCTAGCGAAGGGACTGCCCGACAAGACGCTGTTGAACGTCAACGTCCCCAACCTGCCGGAAGAGAAGATCAAAGGGGTCGCCATCACGCGGCAGGGCGACTCACGCGTCGAAGAACGGTTCGAGAAGCGCACCGATCCCCGCAATCAGACCTACTACTGGTTGGACGGCACCTTCAAGCTTCAGGAACTGGAGGAGCACGCCGACGCAAAGATGGTGAACGACGGCTACGTTTCGATTACGCCCGTCTCATACGACCTGACCGCCTATCCCGCGATCGACATGCTGGAGCACTGGAACTTCCAACCCTAGCGAACCGGATTCTTCAGCACGCCGATCCGCTCGACCTCAGCCTCCATCACGTCGCCGCGCTTCAAGTACTCTGGTGGCTTTCGACCGTCGCCAACCCCCTGCGGCGTCCCGGTCGAGATGCAGTCTCCCGGCTCGAGCGTCATCCCCGCAGAAAGATCCGCGATGATCCGCGCCACCGAGAAGATCATGTCGCCGGTATTGCTGTCTTGCTTTTTGACCCCGTTGACCGACAGTTGCAGGCGTAAGCGTTGCGGATCCGGAATCTCGTCGGTGGTGACGATCACCGGACCCATCGGGCAGCTAGCGTCGAGGGACTTCCCTTTGAACCACTGGGCCGTGCGGTATTGGAGGTCGCGCGCAGAGACGTCGTTGAAGACCGTGTAGCCAAAGACGTAATCCAGCGCGCGCGCCTCTGGAATGTCCCGACCCCCGAGTCCGATGACGACACCGAGCTCGACTTCCCAATCGAGCCGCGTGGTCAGCCCCTGTGGGTATGGAATCGCCTCGCCTGGGCCGATGACGGTGGTGGGGGGCTTGGTGAAGTAAATCGGCGCCGTCGGCGGAGGGTTCCCTGATTCAGCGGCGTGCGCGGCATAGTTTTGACCAAGGCAAAAGACGTTCTTCGTCGGCCGAGGAATCGGCGCGTGAAGGCGGACGCGGTCGGCGCGATAGGCGAGGCCGGCCTCGGCATCCTGGGCGAGGTCGTGGCTCTCGAGCTCCGACGTGAAGCGCCGGCAGAGATCGGCCGCGTGCCGCCACGCCTGCGGGCCGGCGTCCAGTAATCCCTGCATCTCGGCCGGCAGCCGCAGCCCCTCATGGAGGTGCGAGTACCTCGCCAGGTCGAGAAGGGCCGCGCCACAATCGGCCCCCAGACGCGACGCGCCGGCGTCCACCGAGTAGGTGCACAGCCTCATCGCGGGAAGCTTACGTTGTCGAGCTACGCGGCGCGGGGGCTGCGGCCGGCTATTGCGGCGGGCACATGAGTTTCGGCTTGCCCGGGGCGCTAAAGCCCTGGCAGTTGAATCGGGGTGTTGCGGAGCCTGGATCGGCGGCCGGCGGCGGCGCGGCCGGCCTCGATGCCGGGGTCACCGGCAGCCGGTCGGTCGGATGACTGACGGGCGCGACCGGGTGGCTGGCCGCAGCGGCGTCGGTCGAACGCTTCGCGGCATCAAAGACCTCGACGGCGTCGGGTCTCACCAGCGTCGCGGCGCTCTTAGCCGTCGATCCCGAGATCGATGCGGGTGTGCCGCAGGCAGCGAGATATAGGGCGACCAGAATGACCGGGACGAACGTCCTCACTTCCGTTACAACGCCGATCCACGACGTCTCTCACGGCTCGCTGCGACCGTCAGATCGCGCTCGCCCTCACCTGGGCGGTGAGCCGTCCATCCAGCGGAGGCAACCCGCAGGCGTCGCGGAGTGCGCGCTCGATGTAGACCTTGGTCATGCGCTTCCGCCAGTAGTGGCTGAGATCGGTGTTGTCGAGCGGCCTCGACGGCTTGTCCGCGGCCTCGGCGACCTGCGCGACCAGGTCATCGTCCGGCCGCTGACCGTTGAGCGGCTTGAGGAAGGGCGTGATGTCGACCGGGTGCGACCCGACGGCGCCGAGCGCCCCTCGGGCCTCGCTCACCACGCCGTCATCCCAGGTGATGGCGACCGCGACGCCCAGGATTGGAAAGTCGAATGACGGACGGCGCCGCAGCTTCCAGTAGGCGCTGGTCATCTTGCCGTTGACGGAGGGAAGGTGGATCGCCGTGATCACCTCGTCCCGGCGTTTGGTCGTGTAGTCGATCCCATCGTCCTTGTACAGTCCGGCCGCGGGAATTCGCCGCCTGCCCTCGGCGCCATGCAGCATGACCTGCGCATTGAGGGCGAGCGCGACCGGCGCACTGTCCGATGACGAGACGGCCCAGCAGCGCGGCGAGCTGCGCGCCACCAGGCAAATCTGCCCATCCTTTTTCATGCAGAACCCGACCGCTTTGCGCCAGCTGTAGGTCTGGTTGTAGTAGTTGCAGCGCGGGTCGACCAGCAGGTTGCCGCCGAGGGTCCCCATCACCCGCACCTGCGGCGTCGATACCAGGGCGCAGGCCTGGGCGAGCGCGCGATGGGGCCCCTCGAGCGCTGGATGCGCCGCGAGCTCATCGAGCGTCGCCCCGGCTCGGATCTCGAGCCCACTCGCCGCATCGCCACTGACCGCGGCGCCCTTCGGTAAGGCGTTGAGACTGATCAGCGTCGAGACCTCGAATTGCCGGCGCTTCAGGTTTGGAACCAGGTCGGTGCCGCCGGCGATGAACATCGAGCCGGGATTCGAGGCCGCCAGCTCGGACGCCTCGCCCACGGACCGTGGGCGTAGGTAGCGCAGACGCGGAAGGCGCAGCACTACTTACCCTTCCATTCGTCGGGCACCTCGGCCTTGATCAGCGGCGGGAACTGAAAGGCCGGCACCGACTTCGGTCCGAAGCGCTTGGCCTTGTCGTTCATGGCCTTGAGCACCTTGTCGGGCGTGATCGGTACCTCGTCGATGCGCACACCCAAGGCGTTGTAGATCGCGTTGGCGACCGCCGGGATCACGGGGAGCAGTGGTCCCTGCCCCGCCTCCTTGGCGCCGAACGGGCCCTCGCGGTCAATCGTCTCGACGAGGTAGGTGTGCATGATCGGGGTCTCGAGGGCAGTCGGGCTCTTGTACTCGAGCAACGACGGAAACTTGTGCAGGCCCAGACGGAAGGTCTGCTCCTCCATCAGCGCTTCGCCAAGCGCCATGTACACGCTGCCCTCCACCTGACCGATCACGAGCATGGGGTTGATGGCGCGGCCGATATCGTGCGCGATCCAGACCTCGGGAACGCGGACCTCGCCGGTCCGGCTGTCGCAATCGACCTCGACCACGGCCGCCGAGAAGGAGTAGGCCGGGCTGGGCCCAACGCCCGATCCCTTGTAGGGACCGGCAAGCTTCGGCGGCGTGTAGCTGCCGGTGGCGGTCACGACCCCACCCTGCGCCTCGGCGAGCTGGACCGCCTGGGCGAAATCCATGCCATCCGCCGGCTGGGTACGGCGCATGATCCGGTGGTCGCGCGCGATCAGCTCGTCCGCGTCGCACTGCAACGTGCTGGCCGCCACCTCGAACAGCCGGCCGCGCACCTTTTCCGCTGCCGCCTTCGCCGCATTGCCCGCCATGAACGTGACGCGCGAGGAGTAGCTGCCGAGGTCGATCGGCGTCAGGTCGGTGTCGGCGGTCGTGAGCTGGATGTCTTCGAGGGACACGCCAAGGACTTCGGCCACGATCGCGGCCAGGATGTGATCGGAGCCCTGGCCGATGTCGATCGCGCCGCAGAGCAGCGAGACGCCGCCATTGCGGTCGAGCTTGAGCTGGACCTCGGAGTGCGGCATCTCGTTCCAGTAGATGGCGGTGCCGGCGCCGCTGAGATAGGAGCTGACCGCGAAGCCCAGCCCTCGTCCGTGCGGCATGGAGGTCCGCCGCTTCGAGAAGCCGGAGGCCTCGACAACCTTATTGATGCATGCCTCCAGGCCGAAGCTCGTGATCCGCAGCCAGTTGACCGTGCGCGAGTCCGGCTTCGGCAGGTTGCGCCGGCGCAGCTCGACCGGGTCGATGCCGAGCTCTTCGGCGACCTTGTCGAGGTGGGTCTCGAGCGCGAACCGCGGTTGCGGTGTGCCGTGGCCGCGTTTGGGGCCGCAGGGCGGCTTGTTGGTGAAGAAGCGCACAGCTTCGAAGCGGTATCGCGGAATCGCATAGGTGGTCGCCTGCAGCGCGCCGGTGTAATAGGTGCTGGCGACGCCGTAGCTGCCGTAGCCGCCGCCGTCGAGGAAGCTCTGGAACTGCATGGCAGTGATCCGACCGTCTTTTGCGAACCCGGTTTTGACTTTCATCAGGACCGGGTGGCGCCCGCGGTGCGCGTAAAAGACTTCCTCGCGGGTCAGTGTGATCTTCACCGGGCGGCCGGTCACCAGCGCCAGCTTGGCCGCGACCAGCTCATGGGAAAAGATGTCGCTCTTGCCGCCGAAGCCACCACCGTTGGGAGTCGCAATCACACGAATGCGGCTCATCGGCATCTCGAGCACCTTGCCCAGCGCGCGATGGACGTAATGCGGGGTCTGCGACGAAGTCCAGAGCGTGAGCTTGCCATCGGCCGCCACCTGGGCCAGCGCCGCGTGTTGCTCCATCGGAAGGTGGGTATTGCCCTCGAAGAACGCGGTGTCTTCACGCACGTGAGCCGCCGCCCGCAGCGCCTCTTCGGTATCGCCAAATTCGAGTGCCACGGTCTTGTGCACGTTGCTCTTTCCGTGGATCGGTTCGCCCTCGCCGATGATCGCCTCTTCGATCGACATCACCGCCGGCAGCTCCGCGAAGCGGACGTCGATCAGGTCGAGCGCCTC